>Ga0209641_10002868_pt1 | contig 14569 bp, 12 predicted proteins | sample RifCSP16_1_FD_184022 | JGI IMG/M metagenome (GOLD analysis project Ga0209641, IMG submission 184022) | Soil microbial communities from Rifle, Colorado - Rifle CSP2_sed 16_1 (SPAdes) (version 2) | ecosystem: Environmental > Terrestrial > Deep subsurface > Rock core/Sediment | place: Rifle...
CCGGAGAGGCCCCGGGAGGGACCTTTAACGAACCATGGGACGTCGCCGTCGCACCCGATGGCACGGTCTACGTCACCGACACATGGAATCACCGTATTCAGCACTTCAGCCAAGACGGTGAGTTCCGTGACATGTTCGGGCACTTTGGCCAGGCCGACAGTCCCGATGCATTCTGGGGCCCGCGAGGGATTGTCATCGATGCTTCTGGCCGCATCTTCGTGTCGGATACGGGTAACAAGCGCATCGTGATTCTCGATGCCCGAGGCAACCCGTTGAGCGAACTGGGCACCGGAGGGGTCGGCCTGGGCGAGCTGGACGAGCCGGTCGGCCTGGCGATCGGCACGGACGGACGCCTGTACGTCGCCGACGCATGGAACCAGCGCGTTCAGGTGTTCGAAGAGACCACACAAGATCACTACGCCGCCGTGCTGGAGTGGCCGATTGACGGCTGGTTCGGACAGTCTCTTGAGAACAAGCCCTACATCAACGCCGGCCCACCCGGCCAGATCTGCACGACGGATCCAGAGTCCTATCGCGTTTTGTGCTTCAGCGGAGAGGGTGAGTTCATCCTCGGGTGGGGCGAGTTCGGCCAGGAAGGCACGCAGTTCAGCCTCCCCGTCGGGATCGCGGTGGACGACGCCTGCCGCGCCTGGATCGCGGACAGCGCCGCTGGCCGTCTGATGAGGTTCACCCTTCCGGGCTGCGAGTGACACCGAGCGTCTCTGAATTCGTTCGACCCTCGAAGCAGGGGATTCACCCAACAAGCTCGCGCGGGGTAATCCCGCACGCTGCCAGGGAGCGCTAATGCCCTCGGTCAGGCTCGCATTCATGGGGTTCGGCAATGTCGGGCGCGCCCTGGGCGGGTTGCTGCTCGAGAAGCAGGACGAGCTTCGCCAGCGCTATGATCTCAGCTGGCACGTGTCCGGTATCGCCACGGGCTCGCACGGATCCGCAATAGATCCAAGCGGACTCGATCTCCGCCGCGCCCTCGAACTCGCTGCACAGGGCGAATCCCTGAATCGGCTGGCATCGGCTCCGCAGACGCAAACAGGCGTCGCCTTTGTCCGGACGTGCGGAGCCGACGTCCTATTCGAGAACACGCCGGTCGACTATGAGGCCGGGCAGCCGGCAACCGCTCACATTCAGGCCGCACTCGAGGCGGGGATGCACGTGGTCACCGCCAACAAAGGGCCGGTCGTCCACGCTTATCGCCCCCTCACAGATCTGGCCCGACAACGCGGCCGTCGATTTCTGTTTGAATCGGCCGTGATGGATGGTGCTCCCATCTTCTCATTGTGGCGTGAGACTCTTCCAGGCTGCCGGTTGAATTCATTCAGAGGGATTCTCAATTCCACGACAAACATGATCCTGACTTCGATGGAAGCCGGGATGGGCTTTGACGACGCCGTCAGGCATTGCCAGTCCATCGGGATCGCCGAGACCGATCCAAGCGGAGACATCCTCGGTTGGGACGCGGCGGTGAAGGTCGCAGCATTGGTGACAGTGCTGATGGATCATCCGATCAAACCCGACCAGGTCGATCGCCGGGGGATCGAGGATCTGACATCCGAGAAGATCGAGCAGGCACGAGGCGACGGAAAACGATGGCGCCTGATCTGTGCCGCCGCCCGAGAGGGACAACGCGTGCTGGCGTCAGTGCGTCCGGAGCAGGTGGGGCCACAAGATGCGCTCTTCAATGTGGCCGGCACCTCTTCGTCGATCACCTTCTACAGCGACACGCTGGGCCCGCTGACGATCACTGAGGAGAACCCCGGCCCCCGGACAACCGCCTATGGCCTGCTTGCCGACTTTCTCAACGCGGTCGCTGTAGAATGAGTCGGCTCGTGCGTGAGCTGCTTCCAGGTTGCGATCGCTCGATCTTGCGCCGGGGAGACCGCCCGGATCTTTTCCCCGGGCTGGAACAGCAGTACACCCCAGGCGTGCATCACGCCGACGGCGCGCAGGATGGCCGCCGCCGATGACAATCCGAGCGGTGATCTACGATCTGGGGGGCGTGATTATACGCACGCACGATCACGAACCCCGGGCGCGCTGGGAAAGACGACTCGGTCTGTCTCCGCACGCGCTCGAGCGACTCGTCTTTTGGGGGGAGGCGGGCGAGAAGGCCGCACTGGGCCAGATCGATCCTGACGGCGTCTGGACGTGGGTCATCGAGCGCCTCGAATTGAATCCCAGTGATAGACCAATGTTGGAGGCCGATTTCTGGGCAGGCGACCGCGTCGATAACGAGCTGATCGACTACATGCGAGGCCTGCGCCCGGCGTTGAAGACCGTATTGTTGTCAAACGCCTGGACAAGTCTTCGAACGGCACTTGAAATGCGGTGGGGGATCGCCGACGCCTTCGACCTTGTCGTCATCTCGGCCGAAGTTGGCCTGGTCAAACCGGATCCGCGTATCTTCCATCTTGCCCTGTCCCAACTGGGTGTGTCCCCGGATGAGGCCGTTTTCCTGGACGACATGCAAGAGAATGTCGACGCCGCGCAATTTGTCGGGGTCCACGGCGTCCTGTTCGAGAATACCGAGCAGGCGATCGCAGACATCGCCAGCATCATCGATGCTCAGCTTGCGGGCGCTTGAGATGGCGTTTGACACGATCTGCCAGAATTCTCCCCCGAGCAGATACTCGGCTGGCATCACGGCCAGAGCGGAGTTGGCGAGCGATTGTTGCGACCCGGCTTCAAAGAGGCCTCCAGCAGAATCGCTGGATGCAGTTGCATCTGTGCCTTGAAAGTGGCACAATAGACTGTGGTTCTAGATCAGCCGGCTGGGCGAGTTCTGCGTCGCCCAGTGGTCTTTAACCCCATATTGGGCCTCGAGCCACAAACCACAATGGGGGATCCGCCGTACTCATGAGCAACATCAGCCTGCCGCCATATGTCTCCAAGCGCCTCGGCGTGTTCCTAGTGGCGATGGCGCTTGCTGAGACCGCCCGCACGATGACGGCCATCCAAATCCCCGTGTACTTGCGATCGCTTGGCGCTGATGTCGGCCAGATTGGTCTTTTCTTTACCCTATCCGGCGTTCTTGTGCTCGCGATGGGGCTCATGGGGGGGTGGTTATCGGACGCGCTGGGACGTCTGCGTGCCCTGGCTCTGGGCAGCGCCGCCGGCGTATTCTCCTACGCGGCTTTCGCGTTGGTCCGCACCTGGTGGCTGGCTCTGATCGGTGCGGGTTTCCTGGCAGTCTCCGTCGCACTGACCTGGCCCTCGTACAAGGCTTATGTCGCCGACTTCTCAAGCGAGAAATACCGTGGGCGTGTCTTCGGGCTTTCGGAGTCGGCGGTGAATATGGCCTGGATCTTCGGGGCGCCCGTCGGGGGGTTCCTGGCTCAGCAGCTCGGCTTTCGATTCATGTTCGTCGGAGCGGCCATGCTCTTCGCGCTGGCAGCGGATGTATTTCTCGTGCTCGATCATCTGAGCCGCCGCTCAGCGGCTTCCACCGCCCGCCCTGCGCCGACCCTGGCCTCCATGCGAACCTCGCTCGTGAAGATGGCCGCTTTGGTCTTCTCGGGCGGTCTCGTGACCTGGCTCTTGATCACCGACGGCGTGCGTGACGTCGCCTTCAGGTTGTCTTTCGATCTTATGCCGGTCTATCTGACTGATGTCGGCGGGCTTACCAGCCAGCAGATCGGTTTGCTAGACGGGCTGTTCGGAATCGTTCTCGTCGCCTTCGGCTTCCCCGCCGGATGGTTTGCCGACAAAACCAGCGATAGGGTCGGCCTGATCTCGGGGCTGATCATGGTGCTCTCCTCACGCCTGACTTTCGCTTTCGCCTCAGGTTTTTGGGGGTTTACTCTGTCGTGGTCGATGCTGGCCATCGGGGTCGCGCTGATGGATCCGCCGATCCAGTCTCTAATCTCAAAGGGAGTCCCCCAGTCACTGCGCGGCATATCTTACGCGCTCGTCACAACGAGCATCGGCATCGTCTCCTTGCCCTCTCCCTGGATCGGCGGACAGCTCTGGAACATGTTTGGCCCTCAGGCCCCGTTCCTTTTCACGGTCGCCTTGGGCAGTCTGGCGATCATCCCCGCCTGGTTCAAGCTGGTTGTGCCGAAGGGGGTCGCCGACGAGGTCGACACGGAGCTCGACGCGGCGCCCGCGGATTGAGCCTTCGCACGTCGCGTTCGAGACAATCCGACCGTTGAGAATGACCCATCTTTTCGAATGCAGCTACGTATCAAGTCGGGGAGAAACAGCAGTGACCGGCTGAAGTGCCGGTCACGACGAGCGACGATCGATGAGGAGAGAGCCTCCTGCCATCCGCAGGACGGCCGGCACTGCCGCTCTTGCCGGAAGGGCTCCGCGTCGCCTTACCGTACGGAAGGGCGTCACTCCAGCCGGTCGGCGCATTCTTTTCCCGAGCAACTCCCGGGCGGGAGTTCGGGCAGGTTGGCCGGAGGTAGCCACGGCCTACGCGGGCCTAGCAGTCCTTTGGTGGCCTGAGGCTCTGTTGCCTCCACTTTAGCGATCTCTATGTCTCAAGTCAAGCGCGGCACGCTTAAAAAAGGTACTAACTCGCGAGCAAATTATCCACAGGATATCTCCTGTGCGTTTTGATTATAATTGGATAACCGTACCAAGTTTGGGGGGGATTTTGGGGGGATCACGCCTGGAGCACAGATCCCGGGGTCGTTTGATCACGGGATCTGACGACCCACTCGACCGACAGCTTGCCGGATGCGTCACCGCCTTGAGGCAGATCTTAGATTCACCCCAAGCACCAGGGGGTCCGCTCTACTCCACGCTTGTGACACACTCGCCGAGCCATCCCTGGCGCAGGCGGACTCTGAATACGAACAGAAGCCAAACACCTCACGCCGCCTCACGTTGACGGCGCTGGTCCGGAGGTTCCAGTATGTCTCGAACCAGACTGATCTTTAACGCCCACGCCGATCGAGGGCGCGCGTGGGACATCGCCTCATCGCTACAATCGGTCATCAGCCAGCATGGCAGTGTGGATTGGGCCCCGACCGAGTACCCGGGCCACGCCACCGAGCTCGCCGAGGATGCCGCTCGTCGGAGGTTTGATGTCGTCGCCGCCCTCGGCGGTGACGGGACAGTCCATGAAGTGACAAACGGGCTCATGCGCGTCCCGGCATCACGCCGGCCGAAGATGGCTGCCGTCCCGATCGGTTCCGGGAATGATTTCTGCTCCAACGTGGGGATTCAAACCGACCCGGAGGTCGCCATGCACCGGGTCTTCGCCGGTGAGTCAAAACCGATCGACATCGGCAAGCTGACCGATGCGGAGGGTCGGGTGGAGTATTGGGACAACACGCTGGGGATCGGCTTCGACGCGACAGTAACACACTACTCCTATCAGATCACACACCTGCAGGGGTTCAGCATGTATCTCTGGGCCGTGATTCAGACGATCGTGCGGAACCATAACGCGCCCCGGATGCAAATCGTCACGGACGAGGAGACGATCGACGAGGAAGTTCTCTTGCTGGCTTTGTGTAACGGCCCTCGCGAGGGAGGCGGGTTTTTCGTCGCGCCCGATGCGAAGCCCGATGACGGCCTGCTCCACTACGCCATGATCAAGCGCGTCTCGCGACCGATGATGTTCCGCCTGATCCCCGAAGTCATGAAGGGCACTCATGGACGATTCAAGTCGGTTCGCCTCGGCCATTTTCGGCGTATGAAACTCACCTCCGAGTCTCCAATCCCGATCCACACCGACGGCGAAATGTTCGCCGGCTTGACCTCTCAAGTTCGAGAGATCGAAGTCGAGATCCTCCCAGGCGCACTCCAGGTGATCGTTTGAACCAGCCGGCTGAGGTCGCCGCTGCCGAGCGTCGGCCGGTTGCGCACGGCTGATCCCTCCCCACACCTCGCATGCGCACTCTGGCGCTCGCCCTCCAGGACCACGACTTCGGGCACCTGCGCATTATTGCCAGCCTGTGGGGTTTTGACCTCTCGGGCGGGTCTGCGCCTGACGTTGCCATCGACTTGGCGCGGTCGATGCTCGATCGCGCCCTGTTGGTCGAGATCGTCGACAGCCTGCCTGCTCCCGCCCGAGAGGCGCTGGAGGCGCTCCTTCGCAATCGGGGGCGTCTGCCTTTGGCGGACCTGACGCGCCAGTACGGATCGCTCCGCCAGATGGGGCCTGGAAGGCGCGATCGAGAACAACCTTGGCGACAGGAAACTTCGCCGATCGAAGCCCTGTGGTACCGCGGACTGATCACCATGACTTTCCTGGACACCCCGACGGGTCCGCAAGAGTTCGGCTACATTCCGCGGGATCTTCTGGATTTGTTCCCCGCTCCCGATGCAGTGCCAGACATGCTGCGCGTGAAATCGGTCTCCCAGCCTGACGATGTGCGGCTCGCCTCAGACTTCGCGGTTGACGACCTCGTCACCTTGTTGGCGGCTCTTCGCCGTCGTCCGGCGCCTTCCATTGTTCTTAGCCCCGAACGCCTCCAAGGCCTCCACCCGTTCCTGCATCAACCGGCCTCCGCTCGGCTAATCCTTGCGTGCCTGCTTGAGGAACGCGTTCTTACCAACGACCGGCTCGTCCCGGACCCGGAGTCGGTCCGGGTCTTTCTGGATTGTGCTCGCCCAGAGATTCTGAGGCGCATGCGAGATGCCTGGCGCACGGCGGAAGGCTGGAACGACCTGGCTCAAGTGCCACATCTGCATGCAGCCAGCGGCCAGTGGCCGAATGCCCCACGCGTCTCGCGTCAGGCGGTCCTCGATCTGCTGGGCAGGTTGATGATTGGCGAGTGGTGGGACCTGGGGGGTTTCATCCAGGCGGTTCATGAAACACAGCCTGCTTTCCAAAGGCCGGCGGGGGACTTCGATTCGTGGTACCTGCAGGATACGCGGACCGGGGGCTTCGTCCGGGGATTGGCGCATTGGCATGCCGTGGAGGGCGCATTGATCCACGGCGTGATCACCGGTCCGCTCTATTGGCTTGGCATGCTCGATCTTGGCCTTGCCGGTCCTGATGGCTCGGCGATCGCTTTTCGTCTCCGACCCGCCTTCGATCGGTCGTCAAAACAAGTCGCGACCCCATCCCAAGAGGGAAGCGAGCACATCCCCCCGACGCAGGTCCGGCCGGATGGTCTCATCACTGTCCCGCGGCTTGTTGCGCCGGGACTGCGCTATCAGATAGCCCGGATCTGTGCCTGGGAGTCACGCGATATGCAGGCGTACCACTACCGTCTCACGCCGGATGGGTTGGCGCTCGCCGCCTCCCAGGGTTTGGAGCCGAGCCATATTCGCACGATCCTCGAAAGCGCCTCCGGATCGCCTCTCCCGAAGTCATTGACCACGGCCTTGGAGCGATGGTCGGAAAGCGGCACTCAAGCCCGCCTGGAGAGAATGCTCATCTTCACTGTTGAGCATCCAACTTTGCTCGAAGAGCTTCGGCGCAACCGTTCCACCGGCCGTTACTTGCGCGATACGCTTGGGCCGAGGAGCGCTTCCGTGGCAGATAGAGACTGGCGTCGGCTGTGCGAGGCTGCAGCCCGCATAGGGATCCTGATCGAGCCGCCCGGGCCAGTCGGCGGCGGCTCACCATGACTTCTTGACCTGTCGGTGCCCGAAGGATTTGCGACCCAGGCTGTGGATCAAGTGCGGGGAAGTACCTTCTTCAGGGCCTCCTCGAGTTCCTCGACCGACACGGGCTTGAAGATGTACGCGTTAGCTCCGAGCCCCATCGCCTGATCGACCTGGACATCGGTCGTTTCGGAAGAAAGCATCACTACAGGAATATCCTTGTAGCCTTCTTCTCTGCGCAGGAATTCAAGCATGTCGATCCCGCTGACCTCCGGCATGTTAATGTCCAGGAGAAACGCGTCGGGCCGCTGGCCGGTCCTCAACTCCTCGACGGCGTTCCTGGCTGAACGGTAGGACCGCACGGAACAATCGAGCAGCTTGAGCATCAGCCCAACGGCGTGGACCATCTCGTCATCGTCGTCGACAATCCAGACTAAAGGCATCGCCCTGTTGCTCCTGGCCAGCCCACCCCGGAGGTTCACCCGGCTGTCGTGGGTTCATCTAGATAGGCTTTCCCCCTTGGCCCGGTCCTAGCTGCTCACTGCTATTGTCTCAATGTCTGTCCCCCAGGGAAATGGGGCTTTCGTCCGCCAGGTCAAGGCGGCTGCGGGGCCGGTCTGGAGCCTCAAAGTCCGGCTTTGACACGCTCGGCCAGAGCACGCGTAATCCCGGGGATGTTCACCAGCTCTTCGATCGGCGCCTGCCGGATCCCATCGATCGACCCGAACCGGCGGATCAGCGCCTTGCGCCTGGCTGGGCCGATTCCGGCGATCGCGTCGAGCTGAGAAGCCAGGCTCGACTTCCGCCGCTGGGCATGGTGTTGGCGCAAGGCAAAGCGGTGAGCCTCATCCCGGATGCGCTGCATGAGGTATAGCCCGTCGCTGTTGCGCGGAAGTATGACCGGGTCAGCCTGGTCTGGGAGGAAGACTTCCTCGTGGGACTTCGCCAAGCCAACAATTGACATCGAGCCGGGTGGTCCGAAGGACTCGACGACTTTCATGGCCCGCCCCAGTTGCCCTTTGCCTCCATCGACGATGAGCAACTCGGGCAACATGCCGAATGCGGGGTCAAGTTTCCCGCCTGGCTTGTCCGCCACTTCTCGGGAAGTCTGCCAGCGCCGCAGGCGACGTCCGAGCACCTCTTCCATGCTGGCAAAATCGTCCTGCCCCTGGACGGTCTTGATCGTAAACTTACGGTACAGACGGCGGCTGGGACTACCCTGCTCGAAGACCACCATTGATCCAGCCGCGGCAGTACCCTGCAGATTCGAAATGTCGTAGCACTCGATGCGGTTTGGGGGTGCAGGAAGATCGAACGCTTCCTGAAGCTCTGCCAAGGCACGGACATGTTTGCTCCGGTCGGCCTCCCAACGAGCTCGCAGTGAAGCCAGCGTCTCGGTCGCGTTCTCGGCCGCCATCTGAATGAGCTGGCGTTTTGAACCGCGCCTGGGCACGATCAGCTGCACCTTGCCGTCATCCCGACGGCGCCGGAGCCACTCTTCGATGATCCGGCCCTCCTCGATCTCGGTCGGCAGCAGGACCCGCTGCGGAATCTGAGCGGCTTCCGTATAGAACTGCTTTACGAAGGCTTCCAGCACTTCCTTGTCATCCGCCTGGCGTGTCCCTTCCAGCACGAAGTACTCCCGGCCGATCAGCTTTCCCCCCCGGATAAAGAAGACCTGGACGCAGGCATCGTTGTCGTCTCTGGCAAATGCAATCACATCCGAATCAACTTTGTCCTGGGATACAACCTTCTGGCCCTCGACGACCTTCTCGATTGCCGTCAGCTGATCGCGGATGGCCGCAGCTCGCTCGTATTCAGTCCGCTCTGAAGCCTGGTTCATTTGCTCATGCATGCCCGCCACGACCGCTTCTGTATTGCCCTCCAGAAAGCGGCACAGGTCGTGGATCATGGCTCGATACATCGTCTGATTTACGGCTCCGATACAGGGGGCCAGGCAGAGTTTGATGTCATAGTACAGGCATGCCCTGGGGTCTTCTCCGGTGATTACCCGATCGCAGGTGAGGTAGGGGAATATCCGCCGCAAGACGTCGAGCGTTTGGTGGACGGCCCAAACGCTCGTGTAGGGGCCGAAATACCGGCTGCCATCGTCCTCCATCCGTCGGGTCACGGTGACCTTGGGAAAGGGATCGGCCCAATGGACCTTGACATACGGATAGCGCTTGTCATCCTTCAGCCGGACATTGTACTTCGGCCGATGACGCTTGATCAGATTCATCTCTAGGATCAGCGCTTCGAGCTCGGAGTCGACGACAATCCATTCGATGTCTTCGATATGTCCGACCATCTCGGCCGTCTTGCGCGAGTGACCGCTGGAGGCGCGGAAATACGAGCGCACTCGGTTGCGCAGATTGACGGCCTTCCCTACATAAATCACCCTCCCTGCCGGGTCTTTCATGAGATAGCAACCGGGCTTGGAGGGGATGCTGTCCAGGGTAGGCTGAATTCTCTCGTTCTCAGCCAACATGAACCGATTCTAACATAGCCGCGCATTCAGCCACACCCCACGAGCCCGACGCCAAGACGTCCTCCTTTCCAAGCTATGCATGACTTCGGAATATCGCTGAAATGCACGTCACCGGCGCGTTTCGCCGGTCACGGTCGGGCAGTATAATTCTCGGACGATGAACCCGCGTATTTGTTCGTGGACGGCGATCGCCGCTTTCCTGCTCAGCGCATGCGGCCCTGCGGCCATTGTGGCCGATACTCCCGTCCCGATCGCGGTCACGAGCGAGACACCGAACGCGGCCGCGGCGACGGAGACTCGCGAGCCTCCATCCCAGAATCTCACTCTTTGGGTCGCGGCCCCCTTCTTGCCCGACGTTCCGTCGCCCGCCGGAAGCCTGTTGGCTGACCGGCTGGCGGAGTTCGAGGCGACCCACCCGCGTGTCAAGCTTATCGTACGCAGGAAGGATCCAGCCGGACCGTCGGGCCTGCTCGATACCCTTGCGGCAGCTTCCGCCGCAGCTCCGGCTGCCCTACCGGACGTGATCGCACTCGACCCGGCCGGGCTGCAAGCGGCGGCGATCAAGGGCTTGATCGTCCCGCTGAACGGGCTGGTGGCCGAGCCCGTATCGCCGGAGTGGTTTGAGCACGCCGTCGGAATCTCGCAAGTCGACGGCCAGCTGTTCGGGCTTCCCTTTGCCGCGGAGGCAGAAGTCCTGAGCTATGATTTGACCCGCTATCCAAGGCCGCCCTTGAGCTGGGCCGACATCCTGGCCGGGCCTGCACCTTTCGTCTTCCCGGCCGCCGATCCATCCGCCCTCTTCACGCTGGCGGAGTACGCCTCCCTTGGCGGCACCCTGACCGACGACAGCCGGCGCCCAGCGCTGGACGCACAAGCCCTGACGGAAGTTCTGACTTTCTACAGCTCAGCGCGGGCGGCCGGTGTGATCCCGCTCTCCGCCCGCCAGTTTGTCACCGACGGCGACACATGGGCCGCTGTCCGGGGTGGGCGAGCCGCGGCGGGGACGGCCCCGCTCAGCGTGTTCTTGGGTCAGTACGACTCGGATGCCCAGGCCGTTCTGCCGCTTCCCACAAAAGCTGGGGCAGGGGTAATCTTCGCCCAGACATGGTCATGGGCGATTGTCTCCAAAGATCCCGAGATTCAGGCCCTCTCAGCCGAGTTGATCCAATGGATTGCAGAGCCGAGCTTCCTCGGAGCATGGACCAGCGCACTGGGTATGCTTCCTCCGAACAAGTCGACGCTCGATCAGTGGCCGAGCGGCACGCAGAGATCTATTGTTGCCCGGCTTGTCAGTGTGTCGAGGCCGATGCCCCCGGATGAGGTCCTGGCGACTTTCGGTCCGCCACTACAAACTGCAGTTGAGGCCGTCCTCAGCGGGGGGTCGACCCCGGCGCAGGCTGCCCAGGCCGCCGCTCAAGCCGTAACCAGCCCCTAATCCCACGCGTCGCTCAAGGTCGCAGCCTCCCTGGGCGGAGAAAGGAACGTCCTCCTGCTCACCGACCCCGCTTTCAAGTCACACCAAAGCCATTTCGAGAAAATACGGAAAGCGGTCCTGCACGCGGCAGACCCCGGGCGTCGAGTCGCCGACGACCTCCACCGCGCGGACGTTGGTTTCACCGCCGGGAAGCACACCGTCCATCTTAGTCCGACCTCTCGCCTATTCGTCGTCGGCCTGGGCAAAGCCGCGCCGGCGATGTGCAATGCCGCCGCAGCAACCCTCGGCTCGTTGATCCACCGGGGAATCGCTGCGGTTCCCGAAGGGACGACCGCGCCTGCCCCGGACCGAATGACCTTCTTTACCTGCGGACATCCACAGCCCGACGAGGGAAGTCTGGCCAGCGGGTTGGCGATAGAGGCGATGTTGGCCGAGACGACACCAGAGGATGTTGTGCTGACCTTGGTTTCGGGCGGTGGATCTGCAATGCTGGAGATCCCCGTGGCCGGGATCTCCCTCAGCGATCTGCGCGAGTTAACCACAGCGCTGCTCCGTTCCGGCGCGCCGATCCACGAGATCAACATCATTCGCAGCGCTCTCTCCCTCACCAAGTCCGGCGGTCTCGCCCGCCTGGCCGCCCCGGCACGCAGCGTGGCGCTGATCCTTTCCGATGTCGTCGGGAACCGGCTATCTTCGATCGCGTCCGGGCCGACCGTGCTGCGCGCCACTCAACCTCGCCGGGCGGTGCGCATCCTCCATAAGTACAACTTGTGGAAGAAGAACCCGCAATCCGTCCGGAACGCACTCACGACGCACCGATCACCACCGATGCCAACCCCGCGTCCGGTGAACATCCTGATCGCTAGCAACCACGTCGTGATCGATGCCGCCCAAACCGCCGCGACCGGCATGGGTTTCCCCGTTCACGTCCTCAGTCGTCAAATGCACGGAGAGGCCCGAGATGTCGGGCACCGATTTGCGTCCCGGATGGCGCACACGGGCGGGCCCGAGTGCCTGATCATGGGTGGCGAAACAACCGTTCGCGTGCGCGGGGGCGGGCGCGGGGGCCGCAATCAAGAGCTGGCCATTTCGGCGGCGATCAGGCTCGACGGACGCCCCGGTGCGGCCCTGATGGCCCTTGCGACCGACGGGGTCGATGGGCCGACCGACGCCGCCGGAGCGATCGTCACCGGCGACACGGCGGCGATGGCCCGAGACGCTGGCCTGGACCTCGAGGCGGCCCTTGATGACAATAATGCCTATCCGAGCCTGAATCGATTGGGCGCGTTGATCCGAACCGGGCCGACGGGGACCAACCTCAACGACATCGTGGTCGGGCTGGTGTACCCCGTGCGAGGGGCGGCTTGACCGCGCGCGGGGCGACTGTTAGAATGTCGTCCTTCAATCCAGCCCAAGAGAACATATATGACAATCCACTTTGGTACGGACGGATGGCGCGGAGTCATCTCCGACACCTTCACGTTTCACAACCTGCGCCTGATCTCCCAGGCGATCGCCGACGCCGTCGCCTCTGAAGATTGGCTGAACGGAGACACCGGCGGCGCCCAGCCGGACCGGAGACGGATGGTCGTCGGATTTGATACGCGGTTTCTGTCGGACAGGTACGCCGTCGAAGCGGCCCGAGTCCTGGCAGCCAACGGGTATCACGTCTTTCTTACCACGGCCGACGTCCCCACCCCGACCCTGTCGCACGCGGTAAAGCAACTGGGCGCAATCGCCGGGATCATGATCACCGCCTCCCACAACGCTCCTCGCTACAGCGGCGTCAAGCTGAAGTCGACCTACGGTGGTTCGGCTCAGCCCGAACAATGCCGGAGAGTCGAGGTCTATCTGAACGACAATGAAGCCCGCGGGCGTGGTCCTAACTTGATGGATTTCGATCAAGCGCGCTCGGCCGGGCTTCTGGAGCGGTTCAACCCGACGCAAGCGTACTACGACCACCTGCGCCAACTGATCAACTTCGACGCCATCACCGATCAGCCCCTGCGCGTCGTGGTCGACTCGATGTTTGGATCCGGGCGAGGATTGATCAAGGGGATTCTGCAGGGGACTGGATGCGAAGTGCTCGAGGTCCGCTCCGAAATGAACCCGGGGTTCGGGGGTATCCACCCCGAACCGATTGCACGCTACCTTGGCGCCCTTGCTGGAGCGATCGCCGCCGGACACGGCCAGCTTGGATTGGCGACCGACGGAGATGCAGACCGGATCGGGGCGATGGACGGCCGAGGCCAGTTTGTCGATGCACACCGGATCTTGGCGTTGAGTCTGAAGTACCTGGTCGAGCAACGCGGATGGCGGGGCAAGGTCGTCAAGACGATATCAACGACCCAGATGATCAATCGCCTTTGCGAGAAATACGATCTGGAAGTCGTCGAGACGCCGGTGGGGTTCAATCACATCGCCGATCACATCTTGCGCGACGACGTCCTGATCGGGGGAGAGGAGTCAGGCGGGATCACGTTCCGGGGACATATCCCGGAGGGCGACGGGGTGCTGATGGGATTGCTCATCCTCGAGATGGTGGCCGCGTTGAACGCTCCACTCGAGGAGCTCGTCTCCGACTTGCTTGCGCAAGTCGGCCCCGCCCACTACGCTCGCCTCGACCTGCGGTTGGCGCGACCCGTGTCCAAGCCGCGCATGGTCGAACGCCTGGAAAACCAGGCGCCGTCTTCGATCGGAGGGGTTGAGGTGACGTCGGTCAGCAGTCTCGACGGTGTAAAGTACGTGTTCGGAGATGAGTCCTGGCTCCTCATCCGACCGTCGGGAACGGAACCTGTGCTGCGTGTATATGCCGAGGCGCCCGAACCCGGCATGGTCGAAGTGCTCCTCGCCTACGGCAGATCGCTGGCCGAGACTTAAGGTCTCCGAATTCTCTCCATTTTGAGCCGGGGATTGTCACTGCCTGCCGGGTTGGGTGAGGTCGCGGTTGAGTATGCGGTCTATTCAGCTTGAGCATGTACGTGTAGTCATGCGGCCGAATCACGACGCGCTGCACACCTCCCGGTCATGTCCCTCCTCCCCCTTTGTCCCCCTCCCCCAGCTTGTTGGGTCCATATTGTGTGAGATCCCCCGCCGGGGGAGGGGGATGAGGTTTTCAAAGG
>Ga0209641_10002869_pt1 | contig 14565 bp, 13 predicted proteins | sample RifCSP16_1_FD_184022 | JGI IMG/M metagenome (GOLD analysis project Ga0209641, IMG submission 184022) | Soil microbial communities from Rifle, Colorado - Rifle CSP2_sed 16_1 (SPAdes) (version 2) | ecosystem: Environmental > Terrestrial > Deep subsurface > Rock core/Sediment | place: Rifle...
GGTTGACGAGAATACGAAAGAGATCATTAAGAAACCCATATAAATAATAGTAACAGTAGCAAGACACCAATAGCGACCTATAAGCAAGTTGATCCTAACTTCATGTTGCCGATAGCGTTTTATTTTCAATAATATTTTTCTTTCTTTCCATCGATATATCTTACGGCTAAGCGCAGGTCTTATTATGGAAATCTTACGCCAAACCTTAGGTATCCAGCTAAACAAAAGCTTAGTTAATATGATCCCGAGAACAACGAAGAATGTCCCAGTAAACCACCAAGAAGGGTCTGCTAGGTTTTGTAAAATTTGCTCCATATCATTCCTTTACGGATAACATTCTTTTTTATGTTTATTCAACATTATGATGGATTATAGAAATTAGAGGTGAGATAGTCAAGGAGAAATCTTATAAAATCGTGGGAAGTTGGGGATTAAATGCAGTATAATAATGTAAAGGAAAAGGAAGGAGAGGTTGTTTTTATAAAAGGTGTGATTTGATATGCCCATTGAACTTGAAAATTTTCTGAAAATTGCAATAGAGGCTGTAAAAGAAGCAGGGAAGATACAGGAGGAAAAATTTGGGGAGAATTTTAAGATTGAGCATAAGGGGGAGATAAATCTTGTGACAGAGGTTGACTACCAGTGTGAGAAGGTAATTATTGATATTATAAAAAGGCATTATCCTGAGCATGAGATATTGACTGAGGAGGCTGGCAGTGTTAAAGGTCTACCCCCCTCACATTCCCCCCTTACAAAGGGGGGACAGATGGAGGGAAAATACAAATGGATAATTGACCCTCTTGATGGGACTACCAACTATGCCCATAGCTATCCATGCTTCTGTGCATCAGTCGGATTGGAGATAGATGGTGAGATTGTTGCTGGTGCTGTTTATAATCCAATGATTGATGAGCTTTTTACAAGTATAAAAGGGGAGGGTGCATATCTGAATGGTAATAGGATAAGGGTTTCAAAAATCGGTGATATAAATAAGAGCCTCCTTGCCACCGGCTTCCCTTATGATATAAGGGAGAGCAAAGAGAATAACCTTAATCATTTTTGCAACTTTGCAGTAAGGGCACAGGCAATAAGGAGACCCGGTTCAGCAGTCCTTGACCTCTGCTATCTGGCAGCAGGTAGATTTGATGGATTCTGGGAATTGAAGCTTTATCCGTGGGATATGGCTGCATCAAGCCTCATTGTGAAAGAGTCAGGGGGGATGATAACAGATTTCAAGGGCAGTGAGTTTAGTATATATAAAGGTGAGATGCTTGCAAGCAATGGATTAATACATAAGGAAATGATAAACATATTAAATTTAGCCACTGACTAATAAGTGTCAGTGAAAGTTTGTGGCTGAATCAGGAGGTGATTTTATGAAAGGGCATATTGTAAAGATGGAAAAGGGATTAGGGCTTCAGATTCCTGATGAGTATGCAAAATATCTAAACCTGCATCAAGGCTCCCTCGTTGATATCAAGCTTGACAAGGCTAAAGACTTAATCATAATCTCTCATATCTCAGAGTCAGAGGATATTGTAAAGAGATATATGCCTTCGGCTGAGACAATGGCATAATAAATCAATCAAAGACTCGGTTTGCCCTTACATATCTCTTTGAGAAATATTTCTGTCTTAAATTACTTTTTGTTACACCCTGGCTGCTGCTGGCATGGGCAAATGTATTATTGTCCATATATACCCCTACATGTGATATGGTTCCCATGATAGATGTATTGAAAAATACCAAATCTCCGGGTTGTAAGGAGCTACTCTCTACATCCCTTCCAATCTTTGCCTGTTCATAACTAACTCTGGGGAGTTCTATCCCCTGTTCTCTATATACCTTTCTTGTAAATGCAGAGCAGTCAATCCCATTTTCTGAATCACCCCCAAATCTATAAGGTATGCCGATATGTTTACTTATTGCAGAGAATAATCTGTCTATATCAAGATTGCCTCTCTTGCCATATTCAACAATCTTCTGCTCCATCATGGCAAGCTCTTTTTTCCTCTTTTCCTCCCTCTCCCTGTTTTTTCTCTCTTTTTCCCTTTCCATTTCATTTGTCTGCTCTTTTACCATCTTATTAACTTCAGATTCCTCTTTTTGGTATTTAGAGATTTCATTTTGATAGGCTTTCACCATCTTTTCTATCTCTCTGGCAATTTGATCCTTTTCCTTTGCAAACATCATCTTCTCTTTTTCAAGCCTATCTTTTATATTTTCCTGTTCATCCTTATATTTTGTTACCATTTCCAGATTCTTTTTCCTTTTAGCTTCAGCTTCCTTTGTAATCCTGTCTCTTTCAGCCTTGAGTTTTCTATTTTCCTCTTCAAGCCTTTTATTCATCTCTTCCTGCTCTCTCTGATATTTTAAGACGTCTTCATCAAGTTTTTTTCTTTCAGCCTCCTGCTGGAGCGTTAACAGCCTCTGCCTCTCCTGCTCAAATTTAAGTATTTCCTCATCCTCCTTCTTTCTCACCTTCTCCTGCTCAAGTTCATATTTCAGAATATCCTCATAATTTCTTTTCTCCACCTCAGCCAACTCCATCGCAATTTTTTTCTCATCTTCAGTAATTTTTCTCTTTTCTTCCTCAAGCCTCTTATTTAAGTCCTCTTCTGCCGTTTGCCCCTCTAATTCTTTCTGCATTTTCTTTGCCTCAATATCCTGCCTCAATTTTTCTAATTCCCTCTTTTTCGCCAGCTTCATCATCAATTCCCTCTCTACATCTTTCATTGGTTTCCACTTTTCTGGCTCCTTCCCCCTGACAAATTTTATTGCATCCAGCACCAGTTCATCAGCACTCTTCTTCTTTAGTCCGTTCTGGTCAACATCTATAATTATTGCCAGTGCTACCTTCTGAGCCGTAAGCCCCCTATCAACACCATATATCAGCCCCCTTGTAAGTGTTGGCATTACAGAAGGGTCCCATTTCTCCTCTATAAAGTGATACACAAATTCCTCATATATATCCTGCGGGACATCGGAGTTATAAAATTCTTTTAAAGCATTTGCTGCAGCAAATAGCTGGTCTACACTAATATCCTTTGAATATGCCACATCAAATATCTCGTCAAGATATTCCAGAGATGCACCTTTTTTAAATGCTCCATAAACCAGCCTTATTATCTCAAATGTCTTTTCCTCAGAGATTCCATCAAAATCTGTCCTCTTTATAACACCCTCCATGATTTTATGAAGGTCAGGGTCAAGACCTTTTTGTAATTCAGAAGAGAATCCGGTTAATATTAGATTAGAGAGTTTTTCCTTTTTTAAGTTTATGCACTCTCTGTCAAGTAAGCTGTTAATATCTAATGCTGTATCTGAAAAAGAAATAGCTGGATGAAGAATAACCGCAAAAAAAGTTAAAACAAAAAAAGAAACTCTTGTCATCATATCTTTTCTCCTATAAAAAGCAGACCTATTTTTTACCCGAGGCTGGTGGATTATTCTTCATGAGAAGTTATTTTCTACTGGGAAGTATTATACTTAAAGAGAAATAATTGTCCAGAAATTTATGCTTTATGAGTTCATAGAAAAAGTTTATAAATATTAGCTATCATACAATTTTTTATGTGAAATGACTTGCAATTGCAAAATAACTGTGCTAATTTACAAATCATTCAGTATGAAGACATAAAAAATTTACACTGAATTTAAGCTGAATTAGAGTTTCTACAAAAAAAGTGGGTTTACTCGGAAAAGGTACCCACTTTTTTTATTTGGAGAATAGATGCAGCGGGTTGATGTAACAATGGCAGTTGAGAATCTGGTCAAGCCTTTGGTTGAGTCAGAAAAGATGGAGCTTGTTGATGTTGAATATAAAAAAGAGGGGAAGGCATGGTATCTGAGGGTATTCATTGATAAGGATGGAGGTGTTAAGATTGATGACTGCCAGAATATCAGCTATCAGATAGAAAAATTATTGGATGTGGAGGATATAATCCCTCATTCTTATACACTTGAGGTCTCATCACCTGGCATTGAGAGGCCGTTAAAAAAGTTAAAGGATTATGAGAGGTTTAAAGGAAAACTGGCAAAAATATATTTATATTCTCCGGTTAATAATAAAAAGCATTTAGTCGGAAAAATTATTGATGTGGAAGGTGATGCCATATCAATTGAGGAAAAAGAGAGCAAAGAGAATATAAAGGTTAATTATAAGGATATATCAAAGGCTAATCTAATGTTTGAGTTTTAAAAGAACAAAAACCTAATATAACCACAGAGGGACACGGATAAACACAGAGAAACAACGAAATAATAAAAGGATTTGTCTTGTCCGTGTTTATCCGTGATAAATCTGTGGTAGTTTTTATAATACATTGGAAGAGGGGTTTAAAATGGGTTTGGATTTAATTAATGTAATAAATCAGATAGAAAAAGAAAAGGGGATAGACAGGGGAAAACTGATAGAAGCAGTAAAAGCCGCTGTTATCTCAGCATTTAAGAAAAGACTAAATTTTGCTGAAAATTTGGAGGTCATTATTAATGAGAAAACAGGCGGGATTGAGCTATTTGCCGGCAAGAAGGTTGTTGAGAAGGTATCAGAGGATGAAAATGAAATCTCATTAAAAGATGCTATTAAAATAAAGGAAGATGCCAAGCTGGATGACATGGTGATGGTTCCATGCAATGTAGGGGATTTGGGGAGGATTGCAGCCCAGGCGGCAAAACAGGTAATTCTTCAAAAAGTCAGGGATGCTGAGAAAGAGGCAGTATTTGATGGTTATAGAGATAAAAAGGGGAATGTAATAAGCGCAACTGTTACGAGAGAAGACAGGGGCGATATAATTGTAGATATCGGAAAGACAGAGGGTATTATTTATAAAAGGGAGCAGTCTTTCAGAGAAAATTTCAAAAGGGGTGACAGAATAATGGCTTATGTCATAGATGTTAAGAAAAATACGAGGGGACCGCAGATTATTCTGTCAAGGACTCACCCTGGATTGATTATTAAGCTCTTTGAGATGGAGGTCCCAGAGATAGCGGAGGGTATTGTAGAAATAAAGGGTGCCGCAAGAGACCCAAGCGGCAGGTCAAAGATATCTGTATTTTCTAATAAAAAGGATGTTGATGCAGTCGGGGCATGTGTGGGGATGAGGGGTATTCGTGTCCAGTCAATTGTTCAGGAGCTTATGGGTGAAAAGATAGATATAATTGAATGGTCTGATGACCCCGCGACCTATGTCAAGAATGCCCTTAGTCCTGCAAAGGTTTCAAGTGTTAATGTAAATGCAACTGATAAATACGTAAAGGTTATTGTAGCTGATGACCAGTTATCACTGGCGATAGGAAGGAAGGGGCAGAATGTAAAATTAGCTGTAAAACTTTTGCATTGGAAGATAGATATAAAGAGCGAGAGCGAATATAAAAAGGAATTGGAAGAAGGAAAAATTATGACTGAAGAAAGAGAGGCGACAGTTGAAAAAGAGGATTCAGCCGTTGATAGGAAGGAAGAAGGAAATAATGAATAGGGGGTGGTTTCTCTGGCAAATATAAGGGTATATGAATTAGCAAATCAGTTTGGTATAACGAGCAAGGAATTGATAGAACTGCTCAAAAAACAGGGGATAATTGTAAAATCTCATTCAAGTTCTGTTGATGAAGAAACTGCCGCTCTTGTAAAAAAAATATTTACATCCCCCAAAAAGTTAGCAGTAGTAGAGAAAAAACCAAAAGAGCCTCATCCCCCGGTTAAAAAAGAAGAACCGAAGGTAGAGGTTAAACCACTTCCTGAAACAAAACCAGTAGAAAAACCAATAGAAAAACCGGTAGAAAAGCCAAAGGTGGTAGAGGTTGTTAAATCAGTTGAACCTGAGGAAAAGGGTAAGGTGCTGATAGGTGAGGCTATAACAGTTAAGGAACTCTCTGAAAAAATGGGCGTGCCATCCACTGATGTTATAAAGAAGTTGATGGAGATTGGCATAATGTCCACAATAAATCAGGTTATAGACCCGGAGGCTGCGCTATCTGTAGCGAAGAAGATGGGTATTGATGCTGAGATTATAGGTTTAGAGAAAGAGGAGATAACTGCTGAGGAGGAAGAAGCTGATACAGAAGGGCTGGTTTCACGAACACCTGTAGTTACAATAATGGGTCATGTTGACCATGGCAAGACATCCCTGCTTGATGCCATAAGGCAGACGAATGTGGCTGCAAAGGAATCAGGGGGCATAACACAGCATATTGGTGCTTATGAGGTGGAGGTTAAAAAGGGAAGGATAGTATTCCTTGATACACCCGGCCATGAGGCATTTACTGCCATGAGGGCAAGGGGGGCTCAGGTTACAGATATTGTAGTCCTTGTTGTTGCGGCAGATGATGGTGTCATGCCTCAGACCATTGAGGCAATAAATCATGCAGAGGCAGCAGGTGTTCCAATGATAGTGGCTATTAATAAGATTGATAAGCCAGGTGCAAATCCTGACAAAATTAAGCAGGACCTTGCAAAGGTAAATCCGCATCTCCTTCCCGAGGAGTGGGGTGGAAAGACAATATATGTAAGTGTTTCCGCAAAAAAGAAGATGGGGATTGAAGACCTTTTAGAGATGATACTTCTGCAGGCTGAAATTATGGAGCTTAAGGCAAATCCTTTAAAGGCTGCAAAAGGGGTTGTCGTTGAATCTAAATTAGACAAAGGGAGAGGACCCGTTGCTACAGTTCTTATACAGAAGGGGACTCTTAGGGCAGGCGACCCTATTATAGCAGGTCTTCATTTTGGAAAAGTAAGGGCAATGCTAAGTGATAAGGGAGCGAAGGTTAAGGAGGCGGGACCATCAACACCTGTGGAAGTTTTGGGGCTGTCCGGTGTTCCTCAGGCAGGAGATTCATTCATGGTTGCCTCTGATGAGAGAAAGGCGAGGCAGATTGCATTATTAAGAACACAGAAGCAGAGAGAGGAAGGGCTTGGAACAAGGACGAGGGTGACGCTTGAGGACCTTTATAAGCAGATAAATGAAGGAGTGGTAAGGGAGCTTAATCTCGTTATCAAGGCGGATGTCCACGGGTCTATTCAGGCACTTACGGATTCATTTGAAAAGCTTGGGACTAAGGATGTGAAGATAAGGGTAATTCATGGTGCTGTAGGTGGAATTACAGAGACTGATGTGATGCTTGCTGCTGCATCAAATGCGGTAATAATTGGATTCAATGTAAGGCCAACCGATAAGGCATCTGAATTGGTCGCAAAAGAGCAGGTGGAATTAAAATTGTATACTGTAATTTATAATGCAATTGCAGATGTCAAGGCTGGATTGGAAGGCTTATTGGAGCCGACTGTTGTAGAAAAAATTATGGGGAAGGCTGAGGTAAGACAAATATTCAGTATTCCTAAGATGGGAGTTATAGCAGGCTGTTTTGTATTGGACGGGATAATACAGAGGAATACCGATGCGAAATTGATAAGGGATAGTGTAATTGTATATCAGGGGAAGATAGGGTCTCTTAGGAGATTTAAGGATGATGTGAAAGAGGTTCAGGCAGGATATGAGTGCGGAATCGGGATAGAGAAGTTTCAGGATATAAAAGTAGGCGATATTATTGAGCCATTCTCTTTGGAAAAAATTGCAAGAAAACTGTAAACACAAATTACACAGATTAAAATTCAGAACACGAATCTCACGAATGGACAAATTACACGAATAAAGAAATTTATTTAACAAGGATGCACAGGATAATCAGGTTTTTCTTTTATCTTGTCCATCCTGTATATCCCTGTTTGAATTTTTTTGTGGCATTCGTTTATTCGTGTAATTCGTGTTCTTTTCTGAAAAATCTGTGTAATCATTTTATATATGCAATTCAAGAGATCTGATAGAGTAAAAGAGGTAATGCGGGAGGAAATTTCTCAGATGCTTATGGGTGAGATAAAAGACCCGCGGATAGGTTTTGCTACACTTACACGGGTTGAGCTTTCAGACGACCTCAGGAATGCCAAGATATTTGTAAGTGTTATGGGGAGTGAAGAGGAGAAGAAAAAAACAATTAAAGGGCTTGAGAGTGCTTCTGGTTTCATAAGAAGTGAGCTGAGAAAAAGGATGAGACTGAAGTTTATACCAGAGATTATTTTTAGACTTGATACTTCAATTGAACATGGAGAGAAAATAGCGAGGATACTGCAAGAACTGAAGCAGGAGGAAGGTGTCAAGGATTAACTAACAACTGACAACTAACAACTAACAACTAACAACTAACGACAGTTGTAGGTTTTAAGTTGTGAGTTAGATTTTTTATGGATGGTATTCTGAATATCAATAAACCGAAGGGGATGACATCGCATGATGTTGTTTCTGCAGTGAGGAGAATTATAGGAGAAAAGAGGGTAGGGCATACAGGTACTTTGGACCCAATAGCCACAGGCGTTCTTCTCATGTGTATTGGAAAAGCTACAAGTTTTGCAAGTCTCCTCACGAAATGCAGGAAGACCTATGTTGCAGATATGGGATTGGGGAAAAAGACAGATACTCAGGATATAACAGGTTCTGTAGTTGCTTCATGCACTAATTGTTCAATTGATAAAGAAAAGATTGACAAGGCATTTTTGAAATTTACTGGAGATATTGAACAGGTGCCGCCGATGTATTCTGCACTAAAACATAAAGGTGAGAGGCTTTATAAATTGGCAAGGAGAGGGATTGTAGTAGAGCGAAAGGCAAGAAGGGTGCACATATATAATATAAAGTTTATAACTGCAGGTGATAAACTTATAAGATTTGAAGTAGAATCATCTCCGGGAACATATATAAGGACACTCTGTGAGCAGATAGGTGAAGAACTGGGATGTAATGGGCATCTCGTTGAATTGCAGAGGACAGGCATAGGAGACTTTAAGCTGACTGATGCTGTTTCCCTTGAGGATTTAGGTGTGTTATATAAAGATGGAAGGCTTAATGATGTATTGATTCCTTTGAATAAAATACATTAAATACATTAAATACTTTACAAGGTAAACTTGTTGTGTTATAAAAAAAGATGACATTTAGCAGTCAGTTATCAGTTGATAGCTGTGGCTTTTTAGGGAGGGTAGATGGCATTAGAAAAAGAGGCTAAAGATAAATTAATAGGGAAGTTCAGGCTTCATGAAAAAGATACTGGTTCGTCTGAGGTTCAGATTGCGATCTTAAGCGAAAAGATTAGCTATCTGACCGAACATTTTAAGGTTCATAAGAAGGACCATCACTCAAGAAGGGGGCTCTTAAAATTCGTCAGTCAGAGAAGAAGGCTGCTTGATTATCTCAAGACAAAGAATATTGAGAGATATAAAAATGTTATAGACGCCCTCGGAATCAGGAAATAATTGAAGATTGAAGATTAAAAAGATATTCCTTCAATAATCAATTTTCAATAGTCAATCTTCAATAGAAAAAAGGAGGATATATTGGGTTTTCAGAAGGTAGAGATGAGTATAAACGGCAACAGGCTCTCAATTGAAACAGGAGAGGTTGCCAGACAGGCGAATGGTTCTGTATTAGTTAAATATGGCGATACGGTTGTAATTGCCACTGCGGTAGCATCTAAAGACCCTCGTGAAGGGGCTGATTTTCTGCCATTAACAGTAGATTACAGAGAAAAGTTTTATGCCGCAGGGAAGATACCTGGCGGATTTTTTAAAAGAGAGGGAAAGCCATCTGAGAGAGAGGTTCTTGCCTCAAGGCTTATAGACAGACCGCTGCGTCCGCTTTTCCCGGAAGGTTTTACACATGAAGTGCAGGTAATATGCCTTGTCCTTTCTTCCGACCAGAAATATGACCCTGACATCTTATCTATAATAGGTGCTTCTGCGGCGTTATCTGTTTCAGATATACCATTACTCAGCCCTGTCGGGGCGGTAAGGGTTGGAAGGATTGATGGAAAGTTTATATTGAATCCCTCCTATGAAGAGATTGGGAAGAGTGATATCAATATAGTCATTGCCGGGACAAAGGAATCCATAATGATGGTTGAGGGTGGGGCAAAGGAGGTTTCTGAGAATGTAATCGTTGATGCCCTTGCAGTTGGTCATGAAGAGATTAAAAAGATCGTCGGCATTCAATTAGAGTTGAGTAAAAATGTAGCTAATGAAAAGATTAAATATCATGAAGCCTCACATGGGAAGTCTGATACCTTTAGTAAGGTAAAGGAATTTGCAGGCAGAAGGCTTGAAGAGGCGGTAGTAATAAAGGAAAAACAAGGGAGACAAGCAAAGATAGATGAGATACTGAAAAATACGATTGAAAAATTAAAAGGGAGCGAAGAAAATAAGGAACTGGAAAATGAAATAAAGAAGGCATTTGAAAATTTAGAAAGTGAGACAGTCAGAAGGTTTATACTTGAGAAGGGAATCAGGGCTGACGGGAGGGGTTTAAAAGACATAAGGCCTATTAATATAAAGATTGGTGTATTGCCAAGAACTCACGGTTCTGCACTTTTTACACGCGGTGAAACTCAAGCCCTTGTAGTTACAACCCTCGGGACATCAATTGACGAGCAGAGGCTTGATAATTTAGAGGGTAAGAAAACAAAAAAGTTTATGCTTCATTACAACTTCCCTTCATTTTCTGTAGGGGAGGTAAAATTCATGGGTGGTCCTGGAAGAAGAGAGATAGGACATGGTGCATTGGCTGAAAGGTCAGTCCTTCAGGTGTTGCCGTCAGAAGATGAATTTCCATATACAATCAGGATTGTCTCTGACATCTTAGAGTCTAATGGTTCATCATCAATGGCTACCGTATGCGGTGCCTCACTTGCATTGATGGATGCCGGGGTTCCTATTAAATCACCTGTGGCAGGTATAGCCATGGGACTCATAAAAGAGGGTGAGAGGGTGGGAATACTCTCCGATATACTTGGAATGGAAGACCATCTCGGCGATATGGATTTTAAAGTAGCAGGAACCACTTCTGGAATTACTGCCATACAGATGGATATAAAGATGACAGGAGTTACAAAGGAGATTATGGAGGCTGCGTTGGAGCAGGCAAAAGAGGGGAGGCTCCATGTCTTAAGAGAGATGGAGAAGGTTATAGCCCAGCCAAAATCAAGCCTGTCAGCCTATGCCCCGAGGATTACTATAATACAGATAAGGAGCGAGAAGGTCAGGGATGTTATTGGGCCTGGAGGAAAGGTTATAAGGAGTATAGTTGAAAAGACAGGCGTCAATATTGATATCAAGGATGATGGAACAATATCCATAGCTTCTCCTGATGAAACTGCCGCTAAAAAGGCGATAGACATAATCAAGGAATTAACACAGGAGGCAGAGGTTGGAAAGATATATATGGGAAAGGTCAGGAAGATTATGGATTTCGGCGCCTTTGTTGAAATACTTCCAGGAACAGACGGACTTGTCCATATATCCCAGCTTGCAGACCGCCGTGTAACCAATGTTTACGATGAAGTAAAAGAGGGGGAAGAGATTCTGGTTAAGGTATTGGAGATAGACAGGCAGGGGAAGATAAGGCTCAGCAGGAAAGATGCGCTGCGAGAGGGGGATGGTGGAGAAAAGGATTACGGAAGGGCTGTATCAGAAGGTAGTTCTACATAATGGCATAAGGATTGTCACAGAGAAGATACCGTATTTAAGATCGGTTTCAATTGGTATTTGGATAAACAGCGGTTCAAGGGATGAGGAAGATAAAAACAGCGGAATCTCTCACTTCCTTGAACATCTTGCTTTTAAAGGTACAGAGAAGAGAAGTGCCAGACAGATTGCCTTTGAGATGGACTCCATTGGCGGTCAGATAGATGCCTTTACAAGCAGGGAATATACATGCTACTCAGCAAAGGTTCTGGATGAACACCTGCCGGTTGCCATTGACCTCCTTTCAGATATACTCCTGAATTCAACCATTAAACCTGCAGATATAGATAAAGAAAGACAGGTAATCTTAGAAGAGATCAAGTTTGTAGAAGATAACCCCGCAGATTATATATATGACCTCCTCTATCAGAGTGTATGGTCATCCCATCCGCTTGGACGCTCCATCCTTGGAAGTCCTGAATCAATAGAAAAGATTGATAGAAAGAAACTGATTAATCACCTTGATAATCATTACACCCCAAAAAATATTATAATTGCAGTTGCCGGAAATATTGATGAGGGTAGATTAAAGGAACTCCTTGAAAAGGCATTTGGCAGTTTGAACAAGAATGCCTCATCAAGCAGAGAAGCACCTCCTGAAATAAAAAGAAATTTTATCATTAAGGAAAGGGAATTGGAGCAGGTGCATTTCTGCCTCGGGACAAAGGGGCTTAGAAGTGCCGATGAGAACAGGTTTGAAGGGTATTTGTTAAATACAATTCTCGGCGGCAGTATGAGTTCAAGGCTTTTTCAGAAGATAAGGGAGGATTATGGACTGGCTTATTCCATACACTCCTTTATATCGCCCTATGCTGATACAGGGCTCCTTGGAATATATGCAGGGACCAGTGCTGAATTTTTTGAAAAGGTCTTAAAGATGTCATTGGAGGAATTCAAACTATTAATGACTGTTAAAGTTCCCGGTGATGAATTGAAAAAGGCAAAAGAGCAGTTAAAAGGGAATCTGATGCTCTCCCTTGAAAGTTCCAGCAGCAGGATGAATCAACTTGCAAAACAGGAGATGTATTTTGAAAGATTTTTTTCGATGGATGAGATTATTGATGAGGTAGAAAAGGTAACTGAAGAAAAGATTCAGAGACTTGCAAATAGGCTGTTTGATAACGCATTTTTTAATCTGGCTATTCTTGGACCTGTTAAAAAAGAAAAAATCTCACTCGATTTACTAACCGCAACTAACCGCTAACAACTACCCATTCACATTTTTGTTGTAAGTTGTCAGTTGTTAGTTATGTCATTGATTCATTTACAACATCCTTCAGCATCTTTTCTGCAATATCTTTGCTATCTACGCGGTATTTTCCCTTTTCAATCTGGTCCTTTAACTCAGCAACCTTTTCTGTCCTTACATCAGGTGTGTTTAATGCAATCTCCTTAGCCTTTTGTATATCCTTTGCCCTCTCAGAGAGCACAACAGTCTCCCCGCCTTTTACCTTTGATTCTTTAGAGGTGGAATCTTTCCCTTTTGCCGTCTCTTTATTTTTTGTCTCCTTCAGCTTGGTTTCCTTAACAACTCCCTGCTCAGGTCCGTAAATCTTCATGAAATTCACCCCCTTTATAATTTATACTCTTTTCTGATTATTATATCGGCATGTTTACTATAGAACTTTAGCATAAAATTTTCAAAAAATAATTTAATAATCTACTGTAATCACAGGTCAAGGCCAAAGTTTGTTACATTTAGGTATAAGAATCTTAAACCTGTCTTAAAATGACTGTTGTCAGCCTTTGACCACATCACCTCTGCAAAGACTGGCAGTGGTATATCCTTTTCTATAACCGGCAGATAAAGTTTTACCACCTGAGCCTTTTTTAAGGAATAACTTGAGGACATCCCTAATCCTGTTTCGCTTATATCAACACCAACCCCTGCACAATTGATATCTCTAATATAGCCTAATTCTATGTCAATTAGGTCAAAAGAAAATGAGTGGTTAAATGGATTTCTCTGTTTTAATCGTTTATTCTCTTCATCAAATACAGCCATATTTTCCTCCTCTTGTTAAATTATTTCAGTTGCTTTAATATTTATATGCCTGTCCGTCAATCCCTCAAAAGTCCCTCCCTCAAAAAACATGTTTAATATATAATTTTATAAAAAAATGTCAAGGGGAAAAGTGGTTTTACAGAAAATTACAGAAAATTATTGACATTACCCCATAGGCTGATTAATGTATAGGATACTATAAAAATTTACCGCAGAGTCGCTGAGAACGCAGAGTTAACCCCTCCCTCGCCCTCCCCTTTATAAGGGGAGGGAAAGGGTGGGGTAGTTCTTTGCGACCTTTGCGCCTCAGCGGTGAAATTAAGGTTTTGTTCATGTATAGGAAATTATAAAATCTTTAGCCACCAAGACACAAAGGCTCAAAGAAATAGGGAATAATTTTTACTTAGTGTCTTCGTGTCTTTGTGGCAAAAATTAAGTTTTCGTTCTTTTAAAGGAGGAAAGATGGATAAGCATGTAGTGAGTGAAACGAATCTAATAAATGAAGTTGTAAGTCGCATTAAACCGATTCCGCAATCTGCCTATGATAATGTAAAGAGACGGCTTGATAGCCTCACAAAACCTGTGGGGAGTCTGGGAAGGCTGGAAGAACTGGCACAAAGGTATGTGGCAATTAGAGGGGTGGATAATCCTAAACTTGAGAAGAAGGTAATCTTTACATTTGCAGGCGACCACGGTGTGGCAGATGATGGTGTCAGTGCATATCCTAAAGAGGTGACACCGCAGATGGTCCTTAATTTCCTGCGGGGCGGTGCTGGAGTCAATGTCCTTGCAAGGCATGTGGGGGCAGAGGTTGTAGTTATAGATATTGGAGTGGATTATGATTTTAAGCCGGCTAATGGGCTGGTAATAAAGAAGATAGCCAAAGGGACGAGGAATATGACAAAAGGCAGTGCGATGAGCCGTGACGAGGCTATCAAAGGTATAGCGGTGGGCATTGGGCTTGCCGAGGAATGGTCAAAAAAGGATGTGGATATTGTCG
>Ga0209641_10002871_pt1 | contig 14562 bp, 12 predicted proteins | sample RifCSP16_1_FD_184022 | JGI IMG/M metagenome (GOLD analysis project Ga0209641, IMG submission 184022) | Soil microbial communities from Rifle, Colorado - Rifle CSP2_sed 16_1 (SPAdes) (version 2) | ecosystem: Environmental > Terrestrial > Deep subsurface > Rock core/Sediment | place: Rifle...
CCCCGATAGATTCAATCGGGGACAACTTGCAGGTTTCCCCAAAAATCAATACCTATTTTTAGGTTCCTATTTTATCCTTTATTTTTGCCTTGTCATAGTATATTATCTTACGGTTTATAATGGCGTATGATTTCAAATGTATAAAAAAAGATTTGCAGAGCAGGGCCAGACTCGGTAAGATTACAACCCATTATGGCCAAGTAAATACACCTGTCTTCATGCCTGTGGGCACTCAGGCAACAGTAAAGGCAATGACGCCTGAGGAGCTTAAAGAGATAGGGGTGGAGATAATCTTAAGCAATACCTATCATCTCTATCTAAGGCCTGGGCATGAATTGATACGGGATATGGGAGGTCTCCATAGATTTATTCACTGGGACAGACCCATACTTACAGACAGCGGTGGGTATCAGGTTTTCAGTCATAATGAGCTGCGCAAGATAAAGGAGGAGGGGGTTTATTTTCAATCCCATATAGACGGTTCAAAGCATTTTTTAAGCCCGGAAAAGGCTATTGAGATACAGGAGGCGCTTGGGGCTGATATCATCATGTGCTTGGATGAATGCACGCCATACCCGGCGACCCGTGATTATACCATCGCATCTATGGAGCTTACGCACAGATGGGCAAAGCGGTGTAAGGAGTATCATGAAACGGAGAAGCGGAGAAGCGGAGAAGCGGAGATTAAAAAAAATGAAGGTTCAGGGTTTTCCCCCATTCCCCCTTTCTCCCATTCCCCCGTTCAAGCATTATTTGGCATAGTTCAGGGCGGAATGTTTAAAGACTTGAGAAAACAGAGCGCTGAGGCAATAACGGCGATAGGTTTTGAGGGCTATGCAATCGGCGGCTTAAGCGTTGGCGAGGATAAGATCCTCATGTATGAGATGGTGGATGCCACAATCCCCTTCCTGCCTGATGACAGGCCTCGGTATCTTATGGGAGTGGGTACGCCAGAGGATTTAGTAGAGGGTGTTGAGCGCGGGATTGACATGTTTGACTGTGTCCTGCCTACAAGAAATGCGAGGACAGGAACGCTCTTTACAAAGTATGGAAAATTGGGTATAAGAAATGCCCAGTATGCCAATGACCCCAATCCAGTTGAGGATGACTGTCATTGTTATACATGCAGAAATTATTCACGGGCATATGTAAGGCATCTTTTTATGGCAAATGAAATACTGGCAGCAAGACTTGGTACTTATCATAATCTCTATTACTATATAAATCTTATGAAAGAGATGAGAATGGCAATAGAGAAAGAGAATTTTGCAGAATTTAAAAATAATTTTTATAAAAAAAGGGAAGAAGGGATGGAGATGGGCAGTCACTGATCCATCGTCTCTCATTTCTAATCCCTGCATTTAATAAGGAGGTATTAAAGTGTTAAATTTTGTTTCTGTTCTATTCGTAATGATGCTGAGCATAGTTATGCCTGGCAAAGCGATCGCAGAAGAGGCTGCACCAGCAGCTGGGCCTATGTCACAACTGTTTAGTTTTGCACCACTAATTCTGCTTTTTGTAATATTTTATTTTCTCTTGATAAGGCCTCAGCAGAAAAAGGCAAAAGAGCATAGGGAGATGGTTTCTAAATTGGAAAAAGGCGACGCAGTAGTTACATCAGGCGGTATACACGGAACTATTACGGGCGTGGCAGAAGATACCATTACCGTTGAAATCGCCGAGAATGTCAGAGTAAAGGTGAATAAGGAACATATAGCTGCAAGGAAAAAGAGAAGTTAAGAAGATGAGAGGCTGAGAAGATGAGAGAAAAATCGTACCCCTCAATCTCTTCACTTCTCATCTTCTGCATTTATAGGGGGTTTCCATGCCAAAAAGCATCATGTGGCGCTTAATACTGTTAGGTTTTTTCTTTGTTGTTGCGGTTGTACTTTTTCTGCCATCAACACCACTATCCAAATCGCTACCCTCCTGGTGGAAGGATAAATTCCCGAAGATAGCCCTTGGGCTTGATCTGCAAGGCGGTATGCATCTGGTTCTGCAGGTAGATACAGAAAAGGCTGTTGAAAGCCATGTGCAGAGGATAAGCAAAGGGGTTGAAGCCCTCTTTAGAGAAAAAGGGATTTTATTTTCAGGGATAAAGACTCAGGGCAACGAGATTATAATAGCATATCCAAACAGTGATGCAAAAGCAGCAGTAATGAAGGCTATAGGAGATAATTACCCAATCTTTGACAAGGTATCTGAAAGCGAGCAGGAGATAAAGTATACTGCCTCAGACAGCGAGGCTAAGAGGATAAAAGAGTGGTCAACATCTCAGGCTATTGAGACCATACGAAACAGGATTGATAAATTTGGCGTAGCAGAGCCTCTCATCCAGGCTCAGGGAAAAGATGAGATTGTAGTCCAGCTCCCTGGCCTGAAAGACCCTGATAGGGCTATTGCACTCATAGGAAAGACCGCTGTATTGGAATTTAAGCTGGTAGATGAAGGAGGGGATTTAAAAAAGGCGCTGGACGGCCAGGTTCCGGATGGCGACGAGCTTCTGTATGAGAAGGACGTTGACAAAGAGACCGGTGCTGTGCGGCAAACACCATACCTTATCAAAAAAGAGGCGGTTCTTACTGGCGACCTTCTGACTGATGCAAGGGTGGCAATTGACTCCCAGTTTAATGAACCGTATGTTTCTCTTACATTCGACAGGGAAGGCGCAAGGATATTTGAAAACATTACAGCCCAGAATGTTAATAAGAGGATGGCGATTATCCTCGATGGAACTGTCTATTCAGCCCCTGTTATCAGGGAAAAGATAGGCGGCGGCAGGGCGCAGATATCGGGTAATTTTACCCATGATACGGCAAAAGACCTTGCGATAGTCTTAAGGGCCGGCGCCTTGCCAGCGCCTGTTAATATTATACAAAATGTTACGGTAGGCCCTTCTCTCGGCGAGGACTCTATTAAGGCAGGGGTTAAGGCAGCCATTGTAGGCGCCATACTGGTGTTGGGCTTCATGCTCATTTACTACAGGCTCTCAGGACTTATTGCAGATTTTGCGATGGTAATCAATATTGCTATGCTCCTCGGCGCAATGGCGTGGTTTAACGCAACCCTTACTCTGCCGGGCATTGCAGGGATAATACTAACAATAGGCATGGGCGTTGACTCCAATGTTCTGATATTTGAGAGGATAAAGGAAGAACTCAGGACAGGGAGGACTGTGAGGTCAGCTATTGACGCAGGCTATGACAGGGCATGGTGGACTATTATAGACTCCCATGTAACAACGCTTATTACCGCAGCGGTTTTATTTCAGTTTGGCAGCGGCCCTATCAAGGGATTTGCAATAACATTAAGCATAGGCATATTGATTAATCTGTTTACTGCGCTTGTTGGCACAAAAGTGGTTTATGATATGGTAAGTCACGGAAGAAGACTGGAGAGGTTGAGCATATAAATACAGGCAATGGGTAAGATGCAAGAGGCGAGAGGCAAACCCAAGCACCCACAGCCCATTATTTTTGCCTATAGCTTTTTTTAAAAGGAGGTTTTTCAAAATAGATGGACATCTTAAAAGATACGAAAATTGACTTTATAGGCAAGAAATATTATGCGTTTTTAATTTCAATAATACTTGCTGTAATAGGAATAGTTGCAGCAGTTATGATACCTCTTGGCAAGGCGAATTTAGGCATTGATTTTACAGGCGGCATTGCAATACAGTTTAAATTTGAAAAACCGTTTGCAATCGAAGACGCCAGAAAAATATTAGACAATCAGCTTCTTATAAGGCTTAAGCAGGCAGAAGGGGAGTTAAAGGTCACCTCTGATAGATTGACAGAGGTCTTTACGCAAGGGTTTGCTGATAACAAGTTTATCGTAGAATCAACTACCGCAGTAGGTCCAAAGGTTGGGAAAAAACTCCAGAGAGATGCATTGTGGGCAGTTACAATTTCACTCATCGGTATCCTTATCTATGTGGCGTGGAGGTTTGAGCTCATATTCGGAATTGCGGCAGTAATTGCGACCTTTCACGATGTGTTGGCAGTATTGGGCGTATTTTATGTTCTGAATAAAGAAATAAACCTGCTCATCATAACTGCCCTTCTGACCCTTGCCGGTTATTCCCTTACAGATACTGTTGTTGTCTTTGACAGGATAAGGGAAAACCTCAGAAAAAGGGGCAAGGAGGTCATTGAAGGTCTTATCAACAGAAGCATCAATGAGGTTTTAAGAAGGACAATCGTTACATCCGGCACAACACTATTGGTATTAAGCGCGCTTCTCATTGCAGGCGGCGAGGTAATCCATGACTTTTCCCTTGCCCTATTCCTCGGCGTATTGGTAGGCACATATTCATCTATCTTTGTTGCAAGTCCATTGTTGCTTTTATGGAAAGGCAAGCGGGGGAGATTGATACGATAATTTGAGTATACGATAAAAGGCAAAAGTGGTTGTGGTTTCTCAATTTTGATAAGTGGTGTATTTTTATATAATCAGGGTGAGTTATACTCTTCTAAATTCATCCAGCTTAATACCTAAAAACTATACCCATTCTTCATAAAAACCCCATATTCCCCTATATTTTTCTTGACAATACCGCCCTCTCTTTGTTAGCCTTCACTGTCTTACTTTGGAGAATACTATACTCCGTAAAATAGCGATTGAAACCTCGCTATTTTACCCCCAAAAATCAATGTCTATTTTTGGGTATACTATATCTTTTAGCTATTCAGGAGGAGTTTTTGTTATGAGAAAGACGTACCTGCTTGCACCAGGGCCAACGCCAGTGCCAGATAATGCGCTACTTGCAATGGCTCAGCCAATGATACATCACAGGACTCCGCAGTTTTCTGCTATGTTTGCAGAGGTTAAAGAGGATTTAAAATATCTTTTTCAGACAAAGCAGGATGTATTAATCCTTGCAGCCTCTGGCACAGGGGCTATGGAAGGGTCAATAACAAACCTCTTCTCTCCCGGAGACGAAGTCCTTGTCATAAACGGAGGGAAGTTTGGCGAGAGGTGGGGAAAGATATCAGAGGCGTTCGGACTGAAGGCTCATATTATAAATGTAGAGTGGGGAAAGGCTGTTGACCCCAAAGGTGTAAAGAAGATTCTCGATGCAAACCCAAAGATTAAAGGTGTGCTTGTACAGGCAAGCGAAACCTCAACAACTGTTGCACATCCTATAAAGGAACTCGCAGCGTTCACCAAGAATCGTCAGGATTGCGTCCTGATTGTTGACGGTATAACCTCGGTAGGTGTATTCCCAACACCTATGGATGACTGGGGTATAGATGTGCTGGTATCAGGTTCGCAAAAGGCATTTATGCTGCCCCCGGGTCTCGCATTTGCTTCATTAAGCGAAAAAGCATGGAAGTTCATGGAAACAGCAAAGTGCCCGAGATTCTATTTTGATTTCAAGAAAGAGCGGAAAAATCTTAAAGACAATACGACTGCCTATACACCAGCAGTTTCATTAATTATTGGCCTGAGGGAAGCCCTTAAGATGATAAAGGCAGAAGGGCTTGAAAATGTATTTGCAAGGCATAGTAGGCTTGCACGGGCAACAAGGGCTGCTATTAAGGCCCTCGGCCTCAAACTCCTCGCACCAGACAGCCCCAGCGACGCATCCACAGGCGCCTATGTTCCAGAAGGCGTTGATGGCGGAAAGTTTGTAAAATATCTCCGCGACGACATGGGCGTTACAATGGCAGGCGGACAGGATCACCTTAAAGGTAAGATTATAAGAATTGCGCACCTCGGATATGTGGATAACTTTGACATTATCGTCGCCATATCGTCCATTGAGATGGCTTTGAGAAAATTCGGCCACAAGATAGAGTTTGGCAAAGGTGTGGCTGCGGCGCAGGAGATTCTGATGGAGGGGTATAAATAATTGCAAATTGAAGATTGCAAAATGTAAATTTAATGAATGCTTAAACCCTTGACAAAATTTTGTCAAGGGTCAAATTTTGCAATTTAAAATTTGCAATTTTCATTTCTCAATGAGCAATCGCGTAGATGGAGGATTTTGATGAAAGTATTAATCAGCGACAGCATGTCAGATAAATGCGTGGAGATTTTAAAAAGGGCGCCTGGTGTGCAGGTTGATGTCAATACAAAGCTAAAGCCAGAGGAATTAAAGAAGGTTATAAAAGACTATCACGCCCTTGTTGTCAGGAGTGCAACAAAGGTTACGGCTGAGATAATAGAGGCTGCAGAGAACCTCAGGGTCATCGGCAGGGCAGGAACCGGGGTAGATAATATTGATGCCAATGCCGCAACAAAAAAAGGTATTGTAGTAATGAATACCCCTGGAGGCAATACTATAACAACAGCAGAGCATGCTATTGCAATGCTCATGGCCCTGGCAAGGAAAATACCACAGGCTACTGCCTCTATGCGAAAGGGCGAATGGGAAAAGAAAAAGTTTGAGGGTACTGAGGTAACAGGAAAGACCCTTGGCATACTCGGCGTGGGCACTATAGGAAGCGTTGTTGCAGACAGGGCGCGGGGCCTCAGAATGAATGTGTTGGCATATGACCCGTATTTGTCGCAGGAGGCTGCTGACAGAATGGGTGTTGAGATGGTCTCTCTGGACGAATTATATAAAAGGAGCGATTTCATATCAGCACATGTGCCGCTTACAAACGAGACAAAGAACATGGTAAACAAGACAGCCTTTTCAAAGATGAAACGGGGCGTGAAGCTTATAAACTGCGCCAGGGGCGGCATAGTAAATGAGAAGGATTTGTTTGATGCCATAAAGGAAGGCATAGTGTCAGGCGTTGCGCTTGATGTGTTTGAAAAAGAGCCGACGCAGCCGGACAATCCGCTTTTAGGGCTCGAAGAAGTAATATTAACGCCGCATCTTGGCGCATCTACATTTGAGGCTCAGGAAAATGTGGCAATAGCAATCGCTGAACAGGTAGCAGATTATCTTGGCAAAGGCACAATCAGAAATGCTGTGAATGTCCCTTCTATACCTGCAGAACTTCTTGCAAGCCTTGGACCATATATTACACTTGCCGAAAAACTTGGGGTTTTCCAGGGACAGATTTTGAAGGGTGGTATTGAAGAGGTTACTATAGAGTATAGCGGTGATGTAGTTTCTTACGATGTTGCGCCAATTACCATTGCTACTATGAAAGGTCTGCTTGACCAGGTATTGGACCAGCAGGTGAATTTCGTGAATGCTCCGTTTGTTGCAAAGGAGAGGGGTATAAAGGTAGTAGAAATCAAAAGCTCGCGACCTATTGACTTTGCCAGCAGCATTACGATAAAAGTAAAAACCAAAGAAGCGGAAAATCTAATAGAAGGCGCGCTCTTTGGTAAGAAAGAACCAAGGATTGTAAGAATTGACAAATTCTTCCTTGATGCTGTGCCAGAAGGCTATCTCCTTGTGCTCCACAATTATGATAAACCTGGCGTTATTGGCAATGTTGGAACATTGCTTGGGGCAAACAATATAAACATTGCAAGACTTCATCTCGGCAGAGAAGCAGTGGGTGGAGAGGCTGTATCTGTTTGGAGTATAGATACTACTCTATCCCCTGATGTATTTTCAAAACTCCTTAAGTTGCCTCATATGATATCTGCGAAAGTGGTAACATTGTAAAAACAGGTTGAGGTTAAGGTTTAGACTAAGGCTAAGGAAAGACAACCTGTAACCTCAACCTCAGCTTCAACCTCAATCTTAACTTTAATCTTAGACTATGCTCAGTCAAACCAACATATCCCTGCCACCGGGCGTTAAAGATAGTTTGCCTGATGAAGCAAATAAGATAGAACAGATTGAATACAGCATACTATCTGTTCTGGAAAGGCAAGGCTATGAAAGGGTAATCACACCGTTTATTGAATACCTTGATGTGCTTTCCATTGGACTAGGGAACGACTTAAAAGAAAAGGTGTTTAAATTTATAGATCCGGCATCAGGCAGGGTTGTTGCCATACGACCTGATATAACACCGCAAATAGCACGACTAATAGCTACCCGGATGAGAGACTATAAACTGCCAATTAGGGTTTGCTACAATGAAAAAATCTTTCGCTACCAGGAGCCACGGAGCGGCAGGCCAAGAGAGGTTCAACAGATTGGGGCAGAACTTATAACAAAAGAGCCTTCCCTGGAGGCTGATGCAGAGATAATAACCATGGCAATAAACAGCCTTAAGAGTCTGGGGCTTAAAGACTTTAAGATAGATATCGGTGAGGTCGGTTTTGTGAGAGGGATGGTAGATAGCCTTTCTGTAAGTGATAAAGAAAAGACTGCCATAAAAGACGCTATAGCCCTTAAGGACAGTACTGCATTAGAAGCATTCGTGAATAGTATGGGGAAAAAAATCTCGGATAAAACAAAAAGGGAAATAAAACTGATTCCTTCTTTATTTGGAGATGAAGAGGTCGTAGAAAGGGCTCAATCCATTGCCTTTAACAAGCAGGCCAAAACAGCAGTAGCGAATCTTTCGAAAGTCTTAAAGATTCTCATGAAAAAGGGATTTAAAAAGTTTATAACATTAGATCTTGCAGAGATGCGCGGTTTTGATTACTATACGGGAATAATTTTTGAGGGATTTGCCAGAGGGGTAGGAAAGGCGATTATGGCAGGTGGCAGATACGATAACTTGATGAAAAAATACGGTTATCCCTGCGCTGCCGTAGGTTTTGCCTTTGATGTGGAGAATACAGTTACTGCAATGGGAGTTACAAAAATTGAAAATGTCTAAAAATGTCGTTATCGTTGGCGCTCAGTGGGGGGATGAAGGAAAGGGTAAGATAGTTGACATACTGAGCGAATATGCAGATGTGATAGTGCGATTTCAGGGCGGGAATAATGCGGGCCACACAGTGGTGGTAGACCATGATAAATTTATCCTCCACCTTATCCCATCAGGCATATTGCATAAAGGCAAGAAGTGTATCATAGGAAATGGCGTTGTTGTTGACCCGGCGATTCTATTACAGGAGATTGACACCCTTCGTGCAAAAGGCTGCTTTCAAAATGATGAAGACCTACTTATAAGTGAGGATGCGCACCTCATAATGCCGTATCACAAAAAATTAGATGCGGTCAGAGAACGGATTAGAGGCAAACATAGGATAGGGACAACAGGAAGGGGCATTGGCCCTGCGTATGAAGATAAAGTAGCGCGGTGCGGTATTAGATGCGGAGATTTGCTAAAGGAAGATGTGTTCAGGGAAAAACTCAAGATTAATCTCATTGAAAAGAATCATCTGTTAAAAAACCTGTTTCATGAAGAGAGCTTTGAAACATATGATATGTATTATCAATATATGTCGTATGCAGAACGGATTGGCAGATATATAGCAGACACAGGCTTTTATCTGAATACCGCAATACGAGAAGGAAAGAATATACTATTTGAAGGCGCACAGGGAACGCTTCTTGACGTTGACCACGGCACCTACCCATTTGTTACATCCAGCAACACCATTGCCGGAGAGGCTTCAACAGGTAGCGGCGTTGGCCCCACAAGGATAGATAAAGTTATAGGCATATCCAAGGCATATACAACAAGGGTAGGAGAAGGTCCTTTCCCAACTGAATTAAAAGGCGAGGAAGGTGTCCAATTAAGAGAATGGGGTGGAGAATATGGGGCAACAACCGGAAGACCACGAAGGTGCGGTTGGTTTGACGCAGTAGCTGCAAGATATGCTGTAATGGTAAATGGTCTTGATGGCATGATTCTGACCAAATTAGATGTATTAGACAATCTGGATAAGATAATGATATGCACAGGTTATAATTATAATGGCAATATCATAAAGGACTTTCCATCTGATAGCATCACCCTTAATAACTGTAAGCCTGTATATGAAATAATGGACGGTTGGAAAAAAACCACGAGCGGCATTACGCAATTAGCCGACCTTCCCAAAAATGCTTTGGCGTATATAAAAAGACTTGAAGAGTTGATTGGAGTAAGTATAATAATTATTTCAGTTGGTGCTGGAAGAAAAGAAGCGATAATGATTGAGAACCCGTTCGAGTAAATAAAGCTATCAAGCATCAAGCTATCTGGTTCTTAAAGCTTGATAGCTTGGTAGCTTTATAGCTCGATAGCTAAAAAACGAGCCGCTAGCTCAGTTGGTAGAGCAACGCCCTTTTAAGGCGTGGGCCCCGGGTTCGAATCCCGGGCGGCTCACCAGTATAATAAAATTGAAAAATGCAGATTGAAGATTGCAAATTGCAAAATTTCTAAAACCGTTTCTAATAATTTTGCATTTTTCATTTTGCAATTTTCAATTTTACGAGTCCCCATCGTCTAGTGGCCAAGGACATCGCCCTTTCACGGCGGTAACCCGGGTTCGAATCCCGGTGGGGACGCCAGAAATTTAAAGGGATTAATCCCGATACTTCGGGATTAATCCCTTTTTTATATAAATTAAGCTTTAGTTCCGAAAATACATACCAAATCCCATTTTTTGGTAGGGGAGGGGCGCCTGTCCCCGAATGCTTCTATCGGGGATGTCCCCTTCCGTCGGGCGGCCACAAGGGCTTCCCCTACATTTATTTTTCATGTCGCTCTGTGATCCCGCCTAAGGCGGGCTCGTGAGGGTTTACTCAGTAATAATAACGCTATTACAATTCTTATGAAGACTTCAGTAATTAAGGGGTTTGCCAGTTGGCTAACCCCTTTTTTATTAAGGATATTTTTTATCCGTAAAATAGCGATTGAAAACCTCGCTATTTTACAAACTGGCGATTTGCCTGCCATACTTCGTTGTCGGCACATTTTTGCTCTTCACCGTATCCTCCCCCTGTCCCCCTCCATGAGGGGGATAAAGGGGGAGGGCTCATCGCAAAAATGGATTCCGCCTCGTCTGGCAGTCAACTTGCCAGTTTCCCCAAAAATCAATGTCTATTTTTGGGCTTACACATTTGATTGAACTTCGTTTCTAATTGTGCTATAGTTTTAAAAAATAAATATAGGGGGCTTGGTTTCATGACAGATAGTCCGTCAGAAAAAATAGATAATAATGAAATATTTTATGAAAAGGCCATCAAAGAGCTGAAAGACGGGGAGCTTGTTAAAGGGATGGTTGTTTGTATTGCAAGGGATGTGGTTGTTGTTGATATAGGATATAAGTCTGAAGCCCAGATACCTCTCAAAGAATTCTTTGATGGTGATGGCAACCTTAATGTAAAAGTAGGAGATGAGATAGAGGCAATTCTGGAAAATAGCGATGACGATAAAGGTTATGTGACTCTCTCTATAGAAAAGGCAAAAAAGATAAAGGTTTGCAAGGACATAGAGGAATCATATCATGGTGGCAAATCAGTTGAAGGCAAGATAGTTCAGAAGATAAAAGGCGGTTTTGTTGTTGATATCGGCGGTATTACTGCCTTTCTTCCGGGTTCTCAGGTAGATGTCAGGCCTGTCAGCAACCCTGAGCAAGTTATTAATAAACAGTTTAGGTTTAAGGTTTTGCAGTATGACAAACGAAAGCCAAGCATAGTTGTATCAAGAAGGGCTATTCTCGAAGAAGAAAAGGAAAAGATTAAAAAAGAAACACTCCAGGCCCTTGGGGAAGGGAATATTATTGAGGGCATTGTAAAAAATATTACTAATTATGGCGTGTTTGTTGACTTGGGCGGCATTGATGGGTTGTTACATATTACTGATATCTCCTGGGGTAAAATTAAAAACCCAGCAGACATTTTCAAGGTTGGAGATAGGATATCCGTTAAGGTGTTGAAATTTGATAAAGAAGAAAATAAAGTCTCTCTTGGGTTAAAACAGATAAAGCCAAACCCATGGGATTTAGTAAGGGAAAAGTATCAGGTTGGTTCAAGGGTTGCTGGGCGGGTTGTTAAGCTTGTGGATTATGGGGCTTTTGTTGAGCTTGAGGATGGACTTGAAGGGCTGATCCACCTGTCTGAATTGAGCTGGACAAAGATAAAGGATGTGTCTCAGAGGCTGAAAATAGGCGATAATGTAGAGGTAAAGGTACTGGAAGTAGACCCTGGAAACAAGAAGATATCTTTAAGCCTTAAACAACTTACACCAAATCCGTGGGAGATATTAGAAACAAAATATCCTAAAGGAGAACGGGTTAAGGGCATAGTGAAGAACATAGCTGATTTTGGCATCTTTGTAGGGGTAGGAAACGGGATAGATGGATTAGTGCATATTTCCGATATGTCCTGGAAGAAAATAAAGCATCCATCAGAGCTTTTTCATGTCGGCCAGGAGGTAGAGGCTGAGGTTGTAGGCATAGATAAGGAAAAACAACGATTCTCCTTGAGCACGAAAGTGCTTTGCAAGAATCCATGGCATGGAATTGAAGATAAATATCAGCCGGGCAAGTCTGTGAGCGGCAAAGTTACAAACATTGCAAATTTTGGGGCATTTATAGAGCTTGAGGATGGTATAGAAGGTTTAATACACATATCTGAATTGAACAGAGGGAAGAAAAAGGGGATAAATCTGAAAATTGGCGATGTGGTTGAGGCAGAAGTCCTAAATGTAGACCGAGATGACAAAAAGATTGGTCTCGGGCTTAAGGGATTATCAACTGTTGAAAGGAAGGAACAGTCAGTAAGTGCGGTTTAAACCTCCATTTTCTTTCTTAGTTAATAAATTCCTTTTTACCCCGCATCCAGAAACGCCTGCGTCTTTAGCCGAGGATAAAATCAGGGAAGCCATGCCTTTAGGGCAGGAGAGGAGGGTTGCAGTCAAATTGTTTTAAAAAAGCCAAGATTATGGTGAAGAAACATTTAAAATTGGTGTTGAGTATTGCTGGTTTGTTTTTTATATTTTTCTTTGGTCTTCTGCTGCTTTTTACAGCCCTTATCGGCGGAGATGGTTTGTCATTTGGCGATAAAGTAGCTGTAGTGGAGATAGAGGGTGTAATAACAGAATCAAATTCAATAAACAAACAGATTAAGGAATATGGGGAGAGGAAAGATGTAAAGGCAGTAGTTGTAAGAATAGATTCACCAGGCGGTGGGGTAGGTCCCTCGCAGGAAATTTATAGAGAGCTTAAAAAGATAAGTGTCGAAAAAAGGGTGGTAGCCTCAATGGGTTCTGTGGCAGCATCCGGCGGCTATTATGTCGCAGCAGCAGCTGACAAGATTATTGCGAATCCAGGCACAATTACTGGTAGCATCGGCGTTATCATGGAGTTTGCAAATGTGGAAGACCTCCTGAAAAAGATAGGCTTAAAGGGATATGTAATAAAGAGTGGAGAATATAAGGACATTGGCTCGCCTTTAAGAAACATGAAGGAAGATGAGAAAAGGCTTATACAGGGCGTTATAGATGACGTGCATGAGCAATTTATTAATATTGTGGCTGAGAACAGAAAACTGGATATTGGCACTGTAAAAAAACTTGCTGACGGCAGAATATTCTCTGGTTCGCAGGCCAGAGACATGAAATTAGTTGATGAGCTGGGAAACTTTCAGGATGCCATTGATGCAGCAGCTTCTCTGGCTAATATAAAGGGGAAGCCGTTTGTAATTTATCCAGAAAAAAGAGGAGTAAGTTTATGGGATATAGTCTTCGGTGACGCTGCCGGCCAGGTTTTAAAGAAACTTAAGGCCAATTATGATTTAATGTATCTCTTTCCATATAGTATACATAGCAAGTAATGGATTGTAAGGTTTTAATTTAATAAATTACTCCAGACTCTAAACTCAAAACTCTGAATACGGGAGGGATGGAAAATGACAAAAAGCGAATTGATTGAAAAGGTTTCTGGAAAGGTGAAGAATTTCACAAAACGGGATGTGGAGATAATTGTTGATACAATCTTTGAGAATATGACAGGCAGCGCAGCCTTGCAAAAGGAGAAAAGATTGAGATTAGAGGTTTTGGCAGTTTTAAGGTCAAGGAGCATAAGGCCAGAAAGGGCAGAAATCCAAAGACAGGAGAGAGTATAGACATTCCATCCAAAAAAACCCCGTTTTTCAAGGTTGGTAAGGAATTAAAAGAAAGGGTGAATCAATAGTACACGATGAAGCAGCTCTGGGCCCCATGGCGGGTCGATTATATACTTGGTAATGCCAATAATACCGGGCAAAAACCCACTCAATGTATATTTTGTAAAGAATATAGTAAAGATGATAAAAAAGAATTGGTTCTCTATCGGGGGAATCTTGCCGGAGTTATGATGAATAAATTCCCTTATAACAACGGCCATTTGCTTGTTTATCCATGGAAACATTCAAGCTTGTTAGAAGATATGGATTCAGCTGAGACCATAGAGCTTTTTAGCCTGATAAAAAACGCTGTTGCTATCCTGAAAAAAGAGATGAGCCCTGGTGGCTTTAATATAGGTATGAATCTCGGTAAGGATGCTGGGGCAGGAATAGATGAACATCTTCATTTTCATGTAGTTCCACGTTGGGGTGGTGATACAAACTTCATGCCAGTTATAAGTGAAGTTAGGGTGATACCAGAACACCTTCAGGCTACCTACGATAAACTTTATCCCCATTTTCAAAGACTGAAAATTATAAGTTAGGCAGCCTGCCTCTATTTGTAAACACCCATTACCTTTTTAATCTCATTCCCTATTGCTTCCCTCAGTTCTTTTGGTTCCAACACCTCTGCCTCTGCCCCAAAAGACAGC
>Ga0209641_10002872_pt1 | contig 14562 bp, 9 predicted proteins | sample RifCSP16_1_FD_184022 | JGI IMG/M metagenome (GOLD analysis project Ga0209641, IMG submission 184022) | Soil microbial communities from Rifle, Colorado - Rifle CSP2_sed 16_1 (SPAdes) (version 2) | ecosystem: Environmental > Terrestrial > Deep subsurface > Rock core/Sediment | place: Rifle...
AGGGCTGACATTCCCCCGGCTTGAGTGGCCATTATCAAGACTTGCCTTGAGCCGGGAGAAATGGTCATATGTAAATTCGGATGAACTTTTTTCCCCTCCACAATCTTGGCGGCGGTCATCAAATCCATAAAAGAAGAATTAACCGAACTGCCTACTGCCACCTGTCTGAGAGGCGTTCCCTCGATCTCCTGCACTGGCACAACATTATCGGGGCTGTGCGGCTTGGCTACCAGAGGCTCTAAAGTAGACAAGTCCAGTTCGATTACCTCATCGTATTTGGCATCGTCGTCAGCCACTAAAGGCACAAAATCCTTCTCTCTTTTTTGGGCTTTCAAGAATCTCAAAGTCTGCTGGTCACCCGGAAAAACAGAGGAAGTTAGGCCCAGTTCTGCTCCCATATTGGCAATACTAGAGCGCTGGGGGACATTTAGGCCGGCTAATCCTGGTCCTGTGTATTCAAAGATTTTTCCGATGCCACCGCTGACAGTGAGTCGTCTTAATAGCTCTAAGATGACATCTTTGGCCGAGACCCAGGGTTTCAGCTGGCCACTCAACCTGACCAGGACTATTTGCGGCAGCTTGAAGCAGTAAGGCTCTCCGGCCATGGCAGCCGCCACGTCGAATCCTCCGGCCCCCATGGCTAACATGGCCATGGCTCCAGCCTGAGGGGTGTGGCTGTCTGCCCCTAACATAGTTTGTCCGGGAATATCTAATCTCTCCAGGGCAGCTTGATGGGAAATACCGTTACCCGGTCTGGAGAAGTGAGCTCCGTATTTGGCGGCCATAGTCTGCAAAAAGAGATGGTCGTCCGGGTTTTCAAAGCCGGTCTGAAGCATATTATGGTCAACGTAGACAGTACAACGCTTGGATTTTATTCTGGGCACTCCTAAAGATTCAAACTCTAACATCGCTACTGTGCCGGTGGCATCCTGAAGCAAGGTCTGGTCGATGGTGACGGCGATTTCTTCCCCCGCTTTAATCCTACCATCCACTAAATGAGAGGCAATAATCTTTTGGCTAACGTTCATTTCCTTCCTTTCTGGCAAATAGGGATGTCAGGCAGCTTTTACTTACATTAACTAAAATAATATACGAAATTTAGCCTGAGAAGAGAAGTTCTACCAGGCTTAGGAAAAGTTTCTTGCCTAAGTTTGAAAAGGTAAAGCCCTTTTAACCTCCGGCCTTTTGGTCAGTCAATTTAGCTGGATTAGTATAATCACAGCCACTAGCACAGACCATGAGCTTAGTGGCCCAGCCTACAGAGCTGAATAGCAAAAGCAGAATTATGGCGCTCAAAATCTTTAAGCTTGACTCCCTCATATTCCTACCCCTTGACCTCCTGATTTTATCGACCTACTGAAAGATAAGCAAAGCCTAACTCTTTTACCCTCTTGGGATCGTACACGTTTCTGGCATCGACTAAGTTAGGCGTTTTCATAAGCTTTTTGATTTTCTCCAAGTTCAGTTCTCGAAATTCATTCCATTCGGTGACTAAGACTAAACAGTCAGCCTTTTCCGCACACTCGTAAGCATCGGTCGCAAAGGTCACTTTTCTCAAGATTTTTCTGGCTTCTTTGACTCCGGCCGGATCATAGGCTTTTATTTTAGCTCCTTCAGACAGCAATTCTCTGATTACATAAATCGCGGGAGCTTCGCGGATGTCGTCGGTATTGGGCTTAAAAGAAAGCCCCAGAATCCCAATCCTCTTGTTTTTTAAGTTTCCTATTAGTTTTTTCACTTTGTAAACTATGTTTTCCCTTCTCTGGCGGTTGACTTCAATGACCGCCTCTCCAATTTTGAACTGGCATCCTAATCTCTCCGCGATTCTATTAAGTCCAACCAAATCCTTAGGCAGACAAGATCCTCCAAAGCCGGCTCCGGCATGCAGGAATTTGGATCCGATTCTTTTGTCCAATCCCAGGGCTTTGGCCACTACCTGCACATCTGCTCCGGTTTTTTCACACAAATCGGCCATCTCGTTGATGAAGCTTATCTTGGTTGCCAAATAGCAATTGGTGGCATACTTAATCAGCTCAGCCGTCTCAAAGTTGGTAATTACAAAGGGGGTTTCAATCAGATATAAAGGCCGGTAAATATCCTTCATTATCTGCAAAGCCTTATCTGAGTCTGAGCCCAAGATTACTCGGTCTGGCCGCATGAAGTCCTCCACAGAAGAGCCTTCCCTTAAAAACTCCGGGTTAGAGACCAGGTCGAATCTCGCTCCTTTTTTACAGTTATCTTGAATCAGTTGTTTTACTGCTCTGATCGTCCCTACCGGAACGGTACTCTTTATGGCTATGACCTTATATCCCTTCAAGTAACCAGCTATCTGAACTGCCGCCTTCTGGAGTGCCAGAAGGTCTGGATAGCCATCCTTTCCAGGAGGGGTTCCCACCGCCAAAAAGATTACTTCTGCCTCGGTCACTGCTGCTTTAAGGTCGGTGCTGAACCTAAGCCTTCCCTTCGCCTGGTTGCGATGAATCAGCTCTTTTAAGCCGACTTCGTAGATAGGACAAACACCTCGGTTCAAGAGCGCCACTTTCCTTTTGTCGCTATCCACACAGGTGACATTCAATCCGAAATCCGAAAGGCAGGTTCCCGCTACCAGACCCACATATCCGGTGCCGACTACACAGATATTCTTAGACATGCCGGTACCACTCCAGAAAACTTTTTATTCCTTCTTCCAGAGGAGTCTGGGGCTTGAAGTTCAAGAGTCTAGAAGCCTTATTTATATCTGCCCAGGTTACTTTCGGCTCGGATTTTTCTTCAGGCAAATATTTCAGCTTGGCTTTCTTACCCAACTTGGTCTCCAAGATGCTGATCAGTTCCCTCAATTTGACTTTCTTAGAATTTCCCAGATTGATGATTTGAAAATCGAATCTCCTTTTAACCGAAGCCAGAATCCCAGAAACAATGTCATCAATATAAGTATAATCTCTTTGACTATCTCCTCTTCCATAAATTTGTATGGGCTGGTTGCCGCAAATCAAGCGGGTAAATTTATGGATGGCCATATCTGGCCTCTGCCTGGGACCGTAAACTGTAAAAAACCGGAAGATGGTCATTTCCATTCCATATAGCCTGTGAAAGATAGAGCAGATCTGCTCTCCGTCTAATTTGCTGGCTCCATAGGGTGAGAGAGGCTTAAGATTTTGCTCTCTCTCTCGATAAGGAATTTTGCAGTTTCCGTAGACCGAAGAAGAAGAGCCAAAAATAAACCTGTTGATCCGGTACTTTCTGCAGGTTTCCAGAAGATTGATAGTTCCATTTAGGTTGACCTCAGAATAAGAAACCGGATCTTTCAAAGAGCTTCTCACCCCGGCTTTGGCAGCCAGGTGGATGAGTGTATCAAACTTATATTTCTTGAAAACCTTATCTAAAAAAGATTTGTTCCTTATATCTCCTTGGAGGAGCCGGTAGTTCGGGCTGGCCAAGGCCAGTCTAATATTTTCTCTTTTAAGGCGGGGGGCATAGTATCTGTCAAAATTGTCGATTACAAAGAGCTTATAACCGCTGGCCAAAAGCCTCTCAGCCAGGTGAGAACCGATGAACCCCGCCCCTCCAGTCAAAAGAATTCTCATCTATAGACAAAGAGGACCGACCAACAGTCGTCCTCTCAGGATTATAATTTAACTAATTCCTCTGAAATGTCAACATAAATAAACCGCTTGACAGTCTTTACTCCTCTGAGGTTAATTTGTTGAGTTACCATAAGCTAACTATGCCAGAATATCCTTTTTTCCGACCAGATATAGTTGTCAGCCAACAGGAATTCGAAAATCAGAAATTCTACATCCTAAAAGACCCTTTAACCCGTAAGTTCTTCAGGGTTAAAGAGCCGGAGTATTTTATCATTCAAAACTTAGACGGCAAAACTACTCTCCCGGAGATTCGTCAGAAGCTGGAGGCTCAGTATCAGCTAAGAGTCGATTCCCGGATAGTAGAGGAGTTTGTCGGCCAGCTTTTAAGTTTCGGGTTCTTGGTCACCGATGAGTCAGAGCGTGAAAGTGCCCGAATGGTTTATCAGGCGCAAAGGCCTAAGTCCCTGTTTCAAAAAATAATCTTTCTTAAACTTAAGGCCTTTGATCCTAATCTGTTGTTAGACAGATTGTTTACAAAGGTGAAGTTTGCTTTCTCAAAGCTATTCTTAACCTTCTCGGCAGTTATGGTTCTGCTGGGAGTTTTCATAACCATATCCGATTGGGGCCAGTTCAGCTACTCAATCTCCGGCCTGTATCAGTTTTCTTCTATATTAGGTATCTGGCTGACCGCTTTCTGGGTCGTAGCTCTGCACGAGTTTGCTCACGCCTTTACTTGCAAGCTCTATGGGGGGGAGGTACGGGAGATGGGGTTTCTCCTGCTCTATTTCCAGCCCTGCTTTTACTGTAACCTCTCAGACGCCTGGCTCTTCCCGAAAAGGCGCCAGAAGTTAATAGTTGGTTTGTCAGGCGCATATTTTCAGATATTTATCTGGGGACTGGCCACGGTCGTATGGCGAATCACAGACCCGGAAGTTCTCCTGAACCAATTCGCCTTTATCACTATGATCACCTCCGGAGTCTTGGTTTTATTTAACTTCAATCCCCTCATCAAGCTGGACGGCTATTACCTCCTCTCGGATTATCTGCAAATCCCCAACTTGAGAAAGAAGGCTTTCCACTATCTGGGGAACTGGTTTAAGAAGTACATTTTACGACTTCCCCTGGTCTTGCCGCTGGTTTCTCCCAAGGAAAGGAAGGTTTTTCCAATTTATGGAGTCCTATCTTTAGTCTACTCTGTATTACTTTTGGGCTTTGTCTTCTGGAAAATTGGAGAATTCCTGATTGGACGTCTAGAAGGGACCGGATTTATTTTGTATTCTGTCATTCTTTTGGTTATTTTCAAGACACCCTTACAGATAGTAGCGGCCGGTTTTGGGCAGTTTGTATTGTTTAAGAAAGAGTCAATGAAAAGCCCTAAGAAACTAATTACCTATCTGGGCGTAACAGTTCTGGTCATTCTGTTTTTGGTCTTAGTCAAGATAGACCTGAAAGTCTCCAAAGAGTGTGAAATCCGAGCCGTGCAGACTTACACTCTAAGCAATCGGCCAGAGTCCTTTGTCGCCGAGGAAAAACTATTCATCGAAGGAAGCGAGGAAAGACGGTCGGTCAACTACTATCGCACTCTTTCTTCTCAATTTGGGCTGATCAGGCTTGACCCAGTTGTAAAAGAAGGCCAGAAAGTCCAAGCCGGCGACTTAGTGGCTAAGATGGTCTCCAACCAGTACCTCAATGACCTGCACAGCGTCGAGGCTAAGATCCAGGCAGCCAAGGCCAGTTACCAGCTCTTGAAAAAAGGTCCCCGACCGGAGGAGATTGGAAAGGCAAAAGACAAGCTGGAGCAGACCAGGGCTCAGCTTTCTACTAAAGAGAAAGTAAGGGAGCGTTTTGCCAAGTTATGGGAACAGAAACTTGTTTCCCAGGAAGAGTGGGACAAGGTTCATACTGATTACCAAATCCTCAAATCTGATTTAGCCATAGCCGAGAATGAACTGACCATTTTATTAGAGACTCCCCGGCCCGAAGAGCTAACCAGATCTGCCGCTGAAATAGACCAACTAGTGGCTCAAGCCGCCTATTACCGGGAACAACTGGAGTCCAGTGAAATCAAAACCCCTATCACAGGTCTGGTGACCAAGGTTCAACCAACCGGTGATATCGTCTCCATAGCGCGTTATGATTCGATTCTGATAATGATTCCGGTTTCTGAAAAAGATATGGATGTGGTGCAAAAGGGGCAAATGGTGAAAGCCAAAGTCAGAAGCTATCCTGACCAGACCTTCAAGGCAATTATCACAAAAGTGGCCCAGCAGGGGGAAAACCTACAGAACAGGAATATCTTCTGGATTACAGCCAAAGCAGCCAACTCAGATTACCTATTAAAGCCGGGAATGAGCGGCCAAGCCAAAATCTACTGTGGGAAAAGACCCATACTTTCCATTATCCTGCGCCGTTTAGTCCGCTGGTTTAGGGTTGAAGTATGGTCCTGGTTTTAGCTACATATTGTGTAGGAAATCTTTTCACGGCTATATATAGTAAAACTCTTCTGCCAAGTTACTACTGTTCAATTTTTTTCTTGACAAAACTTTGAACAGTCATTTCTTAAAGGTTAAGAAACAGATGGGGTGTTGGAAGGTTAGTCGTCTCCCGCCAAGACAGGGAACGTCTGAGCCCCGCTTCACCTCTATCAAAGAACTAAGCAGTAAAGATATTCGACAGAGTCATTAGAACCTGAAAGACTGGTTTAGTCTGGAATGGCAAAGGATCTGCCAAAGGAGGTGATTTAATGGAACTGAAGGAATTACTCATTGAGGAGCTGGAGGAGAGAATCGCTCCAGGGTCGGTATCAGCATCCGGTCAGTAGAACCTACTTTTCGGACGATAACTGACTAACACCTCCATTTGGAAGGCCGCCCTAAAGGCGGCCTTCAATTTTTACTCGATGGACTAAAAGACATTTCAAACTCTTAGGCAAAATCCGTCTCTTGCTCGCACGGTAGCCAAAAAGATGGAACTTGACATTAGTCATTACTACAGATAGGTTGACTCAAAGCCTAAGAGTCTGCCGAGGGGATCTCAATAAGACTGGCACCATAACAGTCGGAGATGTGGTACACATAGTCAATTCCATCTTTGACAAGGATAAGCTTCCTTGTTTAGGACTAGACCCTGGGAACTGCTGGATGCCCCAGGCCAGCCAGAACTGCTGTCTGCCAGTGCCTTAAAGGTAGAGGGGGTTTTCTATCTACTAGTAATCAAAAGGGAGCCTGCTGAGGCTCCCTCTAATTTTTTTGTCGTAATAAAGTCAGATTAAAACATTCCCAGTTGCCAGGCCAGGAAACTGTACGTATCCACAGTCTGCTGGATGCGCTTGCTGGTCGGCTTTCCCTGTCCGTGTCCAGCCTTAGTCTCCACAAATAATAATATAGGGTCCTCAGAGCTGGTGGCGCTCTGCAATTTGGCCGCCATTTTGATGGCATGCAGGGGGTGAACCCGGCTGTCAGATTCACCGGTCACTAAGAATGTCGCAGGATAGGCAGTGCCAGGCTGGACCTGGTGGTAGGGGGAGTAATCATATATATATTTGAACTGCTGGGGGTCGTCGGCTGAGCCGTATTCAGGTATCCAGTAGCGGGCAATCAGAAATTTGTGATATCTGAGCATATCCAAAAGTGGCACCGCGCAGATTACTGCCCGAAATAAACCTGGCCTCTGCACTAAGGCCGCCCCCACTAAAAGGCCACCGTTGCTCCCCCCGGAAATGGCCAGCTTCTCAGGATTAGTATAACCATCATTGACCAGGTACTCGGCCGCCGCGATCTGCTGCTCTAACATACCGGCCTTGTGCCACTCCTCTCCGTATTCCCCTCCCCCTCTTAAGTTAGGCAGGGCAAATACTCCTCCCTTTTCCAGCCACCAGAAGCGGGAGCCGGAAAAAGCTGGAGTCATACTGACGGTGAAGCCTCCGTATCCGGTCAAAAGAGTGGGGTTATTGCCATCCAGCTTTAAGCCCTTTTTGTGTACAATGAACATGGAGACTTTAGTTCCATCTTTGGACTGGTACCAGACCTGCTTAGTCTCATATCCGGTAAGGTCTAGATTGACCGGGGTACTATAAAACTCAATCAATTGGTTTTTCCCGAAGTCATAGCGGTAGATGGCCGGTGGATAGGCAAAGGAGGAAAAGCCCACAAACATCTCATCACTATCCCACTTTCCGCTTAGTTCACCAACCGAGCCCAGGCCCGGCAGGCCAATCTCATTTTCAAATCTCCCCTGCAGAGAGAAGAGCTTGACCTGGGAGGAAGCATTGTGCAGATAGCCGATTATCAGTTTATAATTGGCTATGGTAAGAAACTCGATTAAATCCTTTTGCTCCGGAATTAGAACCTTCCAGTTTTCTTCCTCAGGCTGCGTCAAGTTAATGGCGATAATCTTAAAATAGGGGGCTTGGTCATTGGTCTGGATATAAAAAGTGTCCCCCAGTATTTCTCCCTTGTAGGTAGCCTTCATCCCCTTAACCAGATGTTGAAAGTCCTCTCCCTTAGTCAAGTCTTTGATATAGATGTCGTTGTAGTCGCTGGAGCCGATCGAGGCATAGATGACCAAGTACCTATCGTCCTTGGAGAGCTGCACTCCGAAGAGCATCTCTTTCTTTGACGGGTATTCAAAGACCAGCTGGTCCGGATTATTACCCAGCTTGTGATAAAAAACTTTTTGAAAGTAATTTTCTTCTCCTTTTGGAGTCGTGCCAGGCTTGGGAAATCTAGTGTAGTAGAATCCTTGGTTATCCAAAGTCCAGGCTACACTCGAAAAGCGGCAGCCCAGGATGGTGTCGGCCAAATCTTTTTTAGTTTCCACCTCCTTGATGTGCAAGACGCTCTGTTCGTTGCCACTTTGGGAGATCCCGTAAGCTATTAAAGAGCCATCTTCAGAAGGGTACCACCAGTCCATAGAGACGGTCCCGTCCGGACTGAACGTGTTCGGGTCAATCAGAACCTCCGCTGGGCTACTCAGACTTTTCTGGCAATAGAGAACGGACTGATTTTGCAGCCCGTCATTCTTCATAAAAAAGTAGCGCTTCCCCTTTTTGTAAGGGGCACTCAGCTTGGGGTAGTTCCACAGCTCGGTGATGCGCTTTTCAATCATTTCCCGCTGGGGTATCTTGTCCAAATAAGAACGGGTAAACTGATTTTGTATCTCGACCGCTTTCCAGACCTCCTGGTCTTGGTCGTCCTCCAGCCAGCGGTAGGGATCGGATATGATTTGTCCGTGCAGAGTGTCTGCCACTTCAACTCTCTTAAATTGCGGGTAATCCGGTTTGGCAGCCTGGAGACGTGAGACGGTGAAGAGCGACTGCAGAATCGCAAAAGTTACAAGAAATATGCGGCAGAGTTTAGAATGTGAGACAACCATTGTGTGATGCACCTTTCCTCCTCTTAGGAATTTTTCAAATATAGTCAGGTGGAAGAAAGGGTGTCAAATCGAAAAAACAGTCTAAACAGGCAGCGAAGCTGTTTGCAGCTAAGCAATTACAAGCTAAGCGTGGCAATGCCACACTCCAGGCAACTCCGCTAACCCCCCTTTGCTCTCCATTTCAGTGGTGAGGGGGAAGTAAAGATCGAAATAGAATCCTCTCCGAGAGGAAGTTTTTACTGCTTAGAGGTCGGCTCTAATTTTTCCTGAACTTTACCCTCCACCTCTTTTTCTTGAGCCGTTTCTTCTTCGGATTTGCGCTCTAAGAGGTTTTCATCTTCCCGAAGTTTGTAGGTTATGACAAAACTTAAAGTCTGGCCACAGGTCAGAATGGCCAAACCGTACCCCAGGACAAAAAAGAAGATAACAACCAAGGTGATGCCGAGTAGAAAGGCCGCAATGCTTTCCGTCACTCCCAGGCCGGCCCCCGGGGAGGTTGCGATTAGTTGGTAAGAGATGGAAGAACCAGGATAAAGAGTGGTGAAAAAGTCCAGAACATTCGGCAGGGGCAAATAAGCTGCGGCAGCCTGAAAAATATTCTCCAGCTTATCCCCCATGGTCAGACCGCAGGCCCAGTTAACCAATTGAAAAGTCCGCATCACAAAGTAGCCCAAAACAAATACCCCGATCTTGGCTAGGACAACAATTACGGCACTATACCCAAAGAATCTTCCAGGCTGGTTCCAGACCGTCTGGAAATAGTGCAGAACGGTAGTGAAAGTGTCGGATTTAAGGCAGCCGACCACAGCCGGGGTCAAGATAAATGAGATAAAAAACACAAAAGCCACAAAGACAGAAAAGATGGCGACAACAAAAATGGGAATCCCGTAAGAAAGAGCAAAGATCAGTTCGCCGGCGGCCGGGATTTTACCGATCAGACCAAGCACCGCCCCGCAGATGACCAGGAATAAAAGCAGCAAAAACAGAGTCAAAGGCGAAAAAAGCACCGCCGAGAGTCTCCCTTTCATAAAGTGCAAGGCTTCCTTAGTAGAGTAGAATTGGTCTCCTCTAAGCTCTTCAAAGGTAACTTTGGCCACTGCGGTGCTGAAGAGCATCCAACAGACTACCCAAAAGAGTATTCCCAATATCCAAATTATGGCAGATATCCAGCTACCGAACTCGAAATCATAAAATGGGAAAAGTCCGAAAAAGCTCCAGGTGTCTGTCAGGGATTGGCCTGCTACATAGTAGGCCAGATAGGTCAAAACCAGATAACCTAGGTACCCCACCATCAGGCCTAAGGCCTGCAATACCAAGCGCTTCCCAGTAGAGATTGCCAGGCGCGGGGCCTTGAACATATCTCTCCAGTCGAAATGCATCTGCATGGATTCCTCCTTTTGTAAGAGACACAAGAATTTAAGAGAGTACGAAACTCAATGTCAAGCAGAATTAGCAAACAAAACGATTAACTAATCTTTGCCTCCCTGGGCCTCCTTGACAAGTCCTTCTGCAGAATCTTGTTGTCCAGAAGCCCAAAATGTGTTAAAGTAAGTGTCAGTTATGCCAAATATTATAGGTCCGGGCATAGCCGGTTGAGGTGATGTAAGATGAGTTGGATTAACTTCTTAAGCAGCCGATTCATTAGATAAGACTCTGACTATGTGTAGGATATACTGTAGAAAGGAAGGATATGAGAAGGCATAAGGCCCAGTTGGATCTGAAACAGAAAATCAAAGACCGAACTGCGATAGTGGGTGTAATTGGATTGGGGTACGTGGGTCTCCCCCTGGCAGTAGAATACGGCAACTCCGGCTTCGAGGTAATTGGGCTGGATATCAGTCACTCCAAATGTAAAACCATCAATTCCGGCAGGTCTGACATCGACGATGTCCCGGACGAAGAAATAAAAAAATTAGTGGAGGGGAAAAAGCTCTGGGCTACCTCTGATTTTGCCTATCTTAAACAGTGTGACTGCATCTCTATCTGCGTCCCCACCCCCCTAAATAAGACCAAAGATCCGGATGTCTCCTTTATTTTGGAAGCGGTCGGACAGGTCAGAAAACATCTTAGGCCGGGACAGCTAGTGGTTTTGGAGTCGACTACCTATCCTGGCACCACTGAGGAATTGATCCTGCCGAAATTAGAGTCGACCGGCTATGAGGCTGGGGCAGACTTCTTCCTGGTTTTCTCTCCAGAAAGAGTAGACCCGGGCAACCAGACTTTTAAGGTCAAGAACACCCCCAAGATCGTAGGGGGGATTACCAAGGTCTGTACCCAGATGGGTAAACTCTTCTATGAACAGGTAATCCAGGAAGTGCAGCCAGTCTCTTCCTCCCGGGCGGCAGAAATGGTCAAACTTTTGGAGAACACATTTCGCTCGGTCAACATCGGACTGGTCAATGAAGTGGCTTTAATGTGCGACCGCCTGGGCTTAGATGTCTGGGAAATTATCGAGGCAGCCTCCACCAAACCCTTTGGCTTTATGCCCTTTTATCCGGGTCCGGGTTTAGGCGGACACTGCATTCCCATTGATCCCCATTATCTCTCCTGGAAGCTGAAGGCCCTAAATTATTACGCCCGCTTCATTGAGCTAGCCGGAGACATCAATTCCCATATGCCAGAATATGTGGTGGAAAGGGTCTCCCTGCTCCTGAATCAACATAATAAATCGATTAAGGGATCTAAGATTTTAGTCCTGGGAGTAGCCTACAAAAAAGATATCAAAGATGTGCGGGAATCTCCGGCCCTAGACGTTTTAAAGCTTCTGGCTAACCGAGGGGCCGAGGTCTTTTACAACGATCCCTTTGTCCCAATCTTAAAATTAGACGATCTAGACGAAAAATCGGTAAAACTGACAACTAAACTACTCAGAGGCTGCGACTGCACCGTGATTGTGACCGACCACAGCTCTTATGATTACCGCTGGATTGTGGCTAATTCCAAACTGATTATGGACACTCGCAATGCCACCCGAGATGTGAAGCAGTTCCGGGAGAAAATCGACAAACTCTAAGCCAGGAGGGGGTAGTGAAAAATGGACTTTGGGGGAGCGTAATTTTCCTTTTGGTCTTCGGTCAAGCTCTCTATGCTTCTCCTTTAGAAAAAATCCCAACGGATAGTTGGGTCTATCCGGTCATCGACCGGCTTTACACGGCCGGGCTGTTTCCGAAATTGCACCGCAGCCTCAAACCCTACACCCGGGGGCAAATTGCAGGTTATCTGCGAGACATTCGTCAGGACCAATCATCTGGCAGGCTTGTCTTCAAAGAGTGGCAACAGTGGCTGATCCAGAAACTGGAAGATGAGTTTAGGTATGAGCTAAGGGGGCTGAATCAGTCTAAAGGATTTAGAAATCTAACCAGAATCAGCTGTCAGGGGGTCGCCAGCTTAAAAAGCATAGAAGATCAACCCAGCTTGGGACGGGGGGAGCTTTTCCTCTCTGGCAGCTGGGAATGGGACAATAAATTTATATTTCAGATCAGGGGTGTGCTGGACAACCGGGGAGAAGAAGACCCAAATTTTTTCGCTCAGAACTGGAAAAAAGGTCTGACCGGGATGTTTGACCGGGGCTACTGGGGAGTACAACTTTCGCCATTCTATCTGACTTTGGGGAGAGATTATTTCCGCTGGGGGCCGGCTGACCAGGGGCTTTTGTGGTCAGGCCAGACCCCGGCCTTAGATTTCATTAACTTCGAACTAGGAAGAGGAAGATTGAAATTCAACTATTTTACTTCGCAACTGGACACTCTGATGACAGCTGATTCTCTGGGAAATCCCCAGTCGGCCAGGCGTTACATCAGCGGACATAGATTAAATTACAGACATCCCTCTGGCTGGGAGATTGGCCTCTCGGAGATTATCCTTTACGGGGGGGTGGATCGGGGAGTAGAGCTTTTCTATCTCAATCCGGTTCTTCCCTATTATGTTGAGCAGTACAATCAGTATGTGGATGACAACTCCCTCTGGAATTTGGAATTTGCCCTTACGTTCTGGAAAAACAAAGAATTTTACGGAGAGCTTTTGATTGACGATTTTCAATATGATTTTGTCAGTGAGCCCCATCAAATGGGACTGACCCTGGGGACTAAATTGGCTGATTTTTTGGGATGGCAGGGGAGCTACTGGAATCTGCAGTATACCAGAATCGGGACTTTTGTCTACGGACAGCAGAAGCCCTGGAACCGGTATACTTATCAGGATGTAGTCCTGGGACACGTTTTGGGCTCGGACTTTGACCAGTGGCAGGTGAGCTTTGAGTATTTGCCTCACCCAGACTTCGCTCTGAGCCTAAAAGGAGAATACCGAAGACAGGGAGAAATGACCGCAGACAGCCTTTATCCTAATCCGATTCCAAAAAATATCCCTTTCCCATCTGGGGTGGTCGAGAAAAGCTGGATCGGTTCAGTAGTCCTAAGATATCAGCCCAATGCCCACTTGATTGGCAATCTGAATTTCAGCTATCAGGATTTCAAAAATTTCCTGCATCTCTCCGGCCAAAAGAAAAGCGAATGGACCCTGCGAGTCAGGCTGGATTACAATTTCTGGAAAGAATTCTGGTTTTAATGGACAAGATCAGGGTTTCCTCCCCTGCCAAAGTTAACCTTTTTCTAAAAGTCTTAAGAAAAAGAAAAGATGGCTATCACCAGATCCTCTCTTGGATTCAGTTGGTAGATTTAGAGGATAGAATTGAGATAGAAAGAACCGAGCGTGGAATTAAGATAGCTTGTGACCATCCGGGTGTGCCGACTGGCAAGAGCAACTTGGCCTACCGGGCGGCCCAGGTTTTTCTTATGCAGAGTAAGATAAAATCCGGAGTCAGGATTAAGCTAAAGAAAAAAATTCCTGTGGCGGCAGGTCTGGGAGGGGGCTCATCTAACGCCGCCTCAGTCCTATACGGATTGAACCGGCTCTTGGGAAACCAGTTAAGCGCTAGTAAAATCTTATCCTTGGCCCGGACTCTAGGCTCGGATGTGCCATTCTTTCTTTCTTTTGGGTCAGGCTTAGCTTCTGGACGAGGGGAAATAGTTAGGTCAATTAAACTCCCCCTGAATTACAGGCTGGTCTTGGTCAACCCAGGTTTTGAGGTGAGCACTAGGTGGGCTTACAGCAAGGTCAAGCCTGGTAATATCTTCCCCCAGAAAGTTCTTAAGCTAAAAAGGGTGACCTTCAGGCAAATGCTAAGCATAGCCAGAGAGATAGGTAACGACCTAGAAAGTGTGGTGGAGCAGAAATACCCGGTTATTAAGTTAATGGTTCAAAAATTATATGAGCAGGGAGCCCTTCACGCAGCCATGACTGGCAGTGGGCCAACTGTATTTGGGATTTTCACTGATAAGGCTAAGGCTTTAGGAGCTGCCAAAGGATTAAGGCAGGGAAATAGTTGGCGTACCTGGGTGGCGACTCCAATTCGAAGGAGATAGTAGTTTTCCAGTTAAGCTAAATTTGTTATATTATAGAAAGAGTGCGTAGATAAGAAAGTAACCAAGCTCTTTGGGGCGTAGCCAAGCTGGCAAGGCACAAGACTTTGGATCTTGCATCCCAGGTTCGAATCCTGGCGCCCCAGTTTATCCCGAGCGTAGCCGAGGGATTTATGTTTTCCCGAGCG
>Ga0209641_10002876_pt1 | contig 14554 bp, 6 predicted proteins | sample RifCSP16_1_FD_184022 | JGI IMG/M metagenome (GOLD analysis project Ga0209641, IMG submission 184022) | Soil microbial communities from Rifle, Colorado - Rifle CSP2_sed 16_1 (SPAdes) (version 2) | ecosystem: Environmental > Terrestrial > Deep subsurface > Rock core/Sediment | place: Rifle...
GGTGTGTGACTGGGCACCGGTTCCAAACTCGCCGAACCACCAAAGTCGGCCAATTTAATTTGACCAGTGTGGCCATTAATTAAGATATTATTTGGCTTTAAATCACCGTGGATTAAGCCAATTTTATGTAAACATTCCACGGCATAAAAAAGTTGACAAACTATGGCTAAGACGAGTTCTTGATATTCGGGGGTTCGGCGAAACACTGAATCAGAATCAGTCACTAAAAACTTTTCTAAATCAGCATCCATGGCTTCGGAAATGAAAAAAACACGACCACCGGCTTTACGATGGCTATATTTTAGAACAAAATTACTATAAATGCCACAACGGTCATCGTTTTCCAAAATTTGTTGAGTGTTGGCAATTTCTTTGTCAATGAATTTAACTGATTCCGCAGAAGTCATATTCATTCGTGTGGGATCAATTAATTTGATGGCATAATTACGATTAGCTTTTTTAAATAAAGCCACCTCTCCAAAGCCGCCTTCGCCGAGTGATCTTTGATAACGATAACCGTCTGCATATAATGCCGAACCCGGACCGCTGAGGCTTTTTAATCGACTAATTGGTTTTAATTGAGTTGGCTTTTCCAATTGCTCTTGGGGTAGTATTGGTTCTGGATTTCGCAATTGAAATTGGTCCATATTTTTATCTAAATCTATAATTTAGGCTAGAATTAAGCTTTTTGGTATAGTAAATTTTCAATTTATAGTAAATTTTCAATTTCTATAACACTAGCTTTGCTACGTGGTCTACTAACACTAGCAGAGCTACGTGGTCAAGCTTTTTGCAAAAAGCTTAAACTTCTTTGGGCTTCATTTTTACCGAAATGCCTAAGCTATTGGCTTTTTCAATTTTACTACTACTAACTGTTAAATCACTGACTAAAACCAGAGTTGTTTGGCCGGTAACACTAGTTGTTACTTGACCTCCTCCCGCCATGATCTTTTGTTCTAATTCTTTGTCTCGAAAACCACTGAAAACCACTTTTTGATTCAACCAAATGCTCGCTGGTGGTTTGGTCGGAACAACTGCTCCAGTTTCTTCTTCAACTTCCGCCCCCGCTTCCATTTCCGCTCCAGCTTTTTGTCCCGGCGAAGCTTCTTGTCCTGGCGAAGCTGCCGATGTCGCTTCTTGTCCAGGTGAAGCTACTACTGTTTTCCATTCAATCGGAGGTAAACCCTTCAAAAAAGCTTGATAGTTAGGCAAATGATAAACGACCTTATAGGCCGTTTTATCTTGGAATCCCTCTAATTCAACAATCTTTTTGATCATATCTTGAAAATCGGTTCGTTGAATCACATTAGTATCGGGAGTGCTAAAGTTGCCAGTTTCCCGCACCGTCCACCCACATGGCCACGAGCCAAAATCTGCATACGTCTTCAAAATCACCCGTAATTTGCGCGATCCCATGCCGTGTCCGAAAACCCCACTAGCGGCCATTAATCGTTCTTCTTCAACATTCTTCAAAACACCATCAAGGCTTTCTCGAACTCGCTCGGCTGATTTCTGGCCGAGTCCCGGTAAAGCCGCCAATTCAGCGATTGTTATTCCCAAGATGGCTGGAATAGTCGTTTTTCCACTAGTCACTAATTTTGTAATGGTAGCTTGACTAACGAACTTAGTTTCCATGGTCTTAAAGAAATAAATCAGGCCTTCGATTAAAACTGCCGGATCACTCTGATTGTTGACCAAAATAATATCAATTCCAGTTGAGTTCCATTGATATTTGACTTCGGTTGATGGCATTTGAGCTCCACCAGGTGCCGGTTCAACCACTTCGGTAATATAGGGAATGACATCACCACTTCGGACGATTTTCACGCGACACCCTGGTCCAATTTTATTATCGACCACATATTTAGCATTAAAGGCGGTGCAAAACTGCACCGTAACTGTACCGCCTTCTTCATCTGTTATGGTAATGGGATCAATTTCAATTCGTGGCTTAAGAAAACCATGACGACTGGCTGACCAAATCACTGCTCGGACCGTAGTTAGTTGACCTTCAGCGTTCAATTTAAAAGCCACGCTGTATTTCGGATTACCGGATAAGTTTCGCTGATTCGGCTGATCTTGAGTCACGATCAGGCCATCAATTTGATAATCGGATGTAACCCGAGCTTGTTTAAACCAATCTGAAAGCCAGGCGCTATCAACTTGGTCTCGTCGATGATTGCTAACCACTTTGAAATTGTGTTTAGTCAGCCATTGAAACTGCTGACTAGGGGACAATCCCGCTGGTTCGATCAATTCATACGCCACAAACTCTAAATCTCTAAGTTGACTAGTCACTGGATGCTTAGCATTAATTAAACCGGCTGCCATATTTCTGGCATTCGAACACTCGCTTTGATATTTCTGCCAATTTGCCTTGCTTAAGATAATTTCGCCTCGAATACACACAGATGTCACATCCGTGATCGTGCTTTTAGCACTGATTGCTTGTACTTCGGATACAGTCCCAATTGTTCCGAAATTCAAATATTCAATTAAATGACTGATATCTTGACCGACAATGCCATTACCTCGAGTATATAATTTATTGGGCGCTGTAGAATTCAGTTCCTCTTGAGGAACTTTCATCTGAAAGTTTAGTTGGTCTGCGACCAACCGGTTTGTCGGAAGACAAACTGATTTGTCCTTTGGACAAACCCGTAGGGGATTTAATATTAATAAGGCTGAAATACCATCCAATTTGTGACTAATTTGATAAGCTCCGGGATTCTTAGTTAACCAATTTTCAAGCGCTTGACTGTCCGGTTTAACCTTATCCATACTGCCCATCCAATAAGGCAATTTAACTTTTTGCTTGTCGGCCTCGAAACTAGATTTTTCAACCGGAGCGCCAGTGGCTTTCAATAATAGACTATCGGCTTTTCGCTGCTTCAAAATTTCTTCCAATTGATCATAAATTTGGTCACTAACTAAACTTTGATGATTATAATATGCGCTACGTAAATTCTGTACATGCGCTTCTAATTCATTGGGATCGATTTCAGAAGCCAATTCTAATGGATTCTTTAAAAACTCAATTAAGTTCTGGTTAATTGGTTCACTTGTGGTACTCGTAGCACCTGCTGCGCTCGGAGGAGTAGCTTGTTGTTTGTTAACGACCGATTTAATGTTCGGTTTGGGATATTTTGGTTTTTCCGACATTTCAGGTAAAATAAAGGAAAAGTTCAAAAATCAATTTTTCGCCAGCGAAAAATCAAATTTTTCCATTGAAAAATTTTGAACTTTTTCGCAAAAAGTTCGACCACGTAGCTCTGCTAGTGTTATAGACCACGTAGCTCTGCTAGTGTTATAGAAATCGAAGATTCACTATAAATTGAAAATTTACTATACCAAAAAGCTGAGTTCTAGCAAAAGTTCTACTTGATTTAAAGAGATTCGGATTTAACAATATTAATGACATCCATTAAAATTACCGAGGCTTTGTCGCCTGAACTCGTTTTGATCTTCAATGCTTTAATCAAAAATCTCCAACAAAGATTTGATATGGCACCCACAGTTTTAGAAAATTGGCTAAATCAACCCAAATTTATAGCGTGGATTCAAAAACGTTATCGCCAAATGGAAATCAAGATGTTAGGAGATTTGAATAGTCAGCCCGAAATTGTAGAATTATTGGAAATCTATCAGAGTAAACAACCATTGGATGTTTTAATCCGCAATTTGGGGTGGGAAAAGGAAGAATGTGGTCACCTTTATCATAAGTATGATAATGGTTATCATCATTATTGTAATTTGACTCGATTTGAACATCTAAGTCGAGAAAACTCGGTGATCGTCAAACAGCAGTTAGATCACACTTTCATTCGCAAGACTTATCAACAGATGATTGATGAAAAGCTTTTTGAATACAAATTCCAAGCGTATCAACGATTTATGAACCAAGTTTTACGAGTGCTTTTAAACCATTTTAATCAACGACTACAACAAGATTATCGAATTTATCGATTTACTTATCAGGCTGATATAATTCGGCCAATTCTAAATTGGCTTAAAAAGCACCCAGAAGCTTTCCGAGCTAAAACTGGTTTAAGTGAAAGCAAAGAACACCCACAAATTTATTTGGATATTTACGTACCCCATTTGGCTGAATCGGATACTACAAAAGACTTGGAGACCCAAACAGATTTGAGGGACCCGACCAAATTAGAGTTACCGGATCTCAATATACAAGCAATAGCGGTAATGTAAATTTAGAACCGTATGAAACGTCTGATCTCGTTAAGTAATTTATCGGTTTGATTCAATGTCTGATTGATATGGGTTAAGACGTGATCAACGCGGATTTTATAGTCAGTGACATTAATTTGTTGCATTTCGGTTAAGACTTGATCAATTCGGATTTTATAGTCGGTAACATTGACTTGTTGAATTTCGGTGACAATCGGCATTTGTGAGGCTTGATAAAGCAGCCAATAAGTAATGATTTGGCTAATTATAAGAAGACCAACACATATCAAAATGCTAGCTAGCAACGAGCAAATGAGTTTATGTCGGCGATTAGTTTGATATGACGATTCAACCTCAAATGACATATTTATAAATAAATGGTTCATTTTTCTCCACGATGCTTGTGTTAAACAAAAGCTTCGTTCAACACTCAAAAAATTATTAACAATAGAACTATATTTGTTTATGTCAATTAAATCGGAATGTTTGCAAATTAATCAATGGAAAAAAACTTATGTTATTAATCTTGATCGTCGACCCGATCGAATCGCTAAATTTCAACAGAGATTTCCCGAATTATGTCCAAAAATTATCGAAGATAATACGCGAATTTCGGCGACCGATGGTCGACAATTATCTGAACTGATCGACGTCCACCCGGAATTAGCCGAAAGAATCAATTATCTTAAAGACAGATATCAAAATCAATTCGTGATGGGCTGTGCCTTCAGTCATTGGAAGACTTGGAATCTCATTAGTCGAGACGTCACATTGGCAGATCAAGATTTTGTGTTAATTTTTGAAGATGATGCTGAAAAGAACGATCAAGTGAATTTTATTTCCGATTTAAATAAATGTTTGAAAGACGTCAAGTCTTACGGGGCAATCGACTTTTTGTATATAGGTGGACGCCCAGATAAAGATTTTATTCCGACTAAAACTATTGATGATTGGAAGCCAGTAGGACGTAACTTATATATAAGACCTTATAACAGCCGTAATTCACACGAGTTCGATCGGTGCCTATATGCCTATGTTATTACTAAAGCGGGGGCACAAAAATTAATCAACGATAGTCTAGACTTATTCTCTTTTCCAGTCGATCATTGGGTGATGCTCAAATTTCAAAAACATCAAATGAAAGTATTAGAACTGTTTCCTCATTTCTGTATCTCACCGATTGAGGTTGATTCTGATATTATCACACGTGAAAATCGGGTTTCGTTAAAGTCTTTTCTAAAACAGTAGATAATTAGAACTTTTTGAAAAGGTCTAATTTGAAGGTTCGGTAAAAAGTCACTCAAAATTATCACAGATAATTTTTTAGCTTCGCTAAAAAATTCAAAACAATTTGAAATAATAACTATAGTTGGATTATGACTGAGATTCCCTACGGGTTTGTCCAAAGGACAAATCAGTTCCTCGAGAGGAACTGCATTCGAGCCAAATATGGTTTATTAGATCGTTGGATCGATGTTTCTCAAATAGTCAAACAGCTTTTTTTGAATTCTGAAGGCGATTTAATAATACCCCAATATACCAATTTTAATCATCTTTTTGGTGATGCTTATCCAGATTTACTCAAGGAGTTAATTATCGAAATGCCAAATGGTTTGACACATGTTGTGGGGGAAACTGAACCCGCTACTCAATCAATAATCATTAAATCAACTGGACCCGATGGAAATCCAGGACCCGTGCATAATTTTCAACTGAAATCACAATTTAAACCAGGACCATTTCGACAAATCATTGATGGTTTCATGATTGGTAATGAGATGGAACTCTTAAAAATTCGCTTGAAATATTTAGATCCGGTGGTAGACTATTTTGTCATTGCCGAATCTGAAAGGACTCATCAAAACCAACCCAAAGAGTTAATTTTACCCAAATTATTAGCCGATCCACCCGATTGGTTAAATGTCAATAAGGTCATCGGCGTTATTTTGACGGCCGCTGAAATTGAGGCCAGGGAATTAGCTACGACTCGCATTGAAGAACATAAAGGCAAAAAATTCGTTTGGGGCATTGAAAATCAACAACGAGAAAGTTTATGCCGGGGGTTTGAAAAATTGTTTGTCAACGGTCAAATCACTGATCTGGATCTAATCGTGGTTTCGGATTTAGACGAAATTCCTGATCGGGAATTGTTAAAGTATACTCGCACTAGCTACACACAACGAGTATTATTGCGCAATTTCTTTCATAATTATAGTTTTAAATGGCAAAAGAAGGATTATTGGTACGGTTCAATTATTTTTCAATATTGGGATTTGCGCAAAAAGGTTATTGAAAGTCTAACACATTTGCGTGATTTTCGTTATGGTTATTCTCGGATTCGTTACATTGGTGGATGGCATTGTAGTTATTTCGGCGGTCCGGCTAAAGTAGCGGAAAAGCTCAATAATATTGTGGAAGGCCGAGTCTTATACCAAGACTGTCAGAAGTTGGCCGACGACGTGTCGGACGACATTAAAAACAAAATTAGCACCGGTGTTGATCTTTATGGTCGGACCGCCGAACAATTAATTTCCAATCAAGATTGGACTCGATTACCCCAATTTGCCTGTGAATTGGAACCAGAGTTACGAGATTATTTGATTGATTTAAGCCAGTATCGACGTATATTGATCTTTGACGCCGTAGCTAAAAAAGGTCACGTCTTTAAAGAAATTCGCGAATCGCTATTAGAAGTCCTCAGTCAACGCGGATACGCTGTAGAAATAACGAATACTGTGACTTCGGATTCAAAAATTATCGAAGATAATTTTATTTTTAGCTTCGCTAAAAATTCGATTCACTCACCGGATATATATTTAATTTTGGGATTACACGCTTTGCCGGATGAATCGCTCCCAGAGCATTTTATCGCTTATCAATTAGAACAATTACCTCATAGTTCATTGGCCAACGAAGCTTATTTGGCTAAATTAAAACGCGCTACCCGAATTTGGGATTACTCTCAAGCTAATATTTTATGGCTTTTAGAACGACATATAAAGGCGGTTTATTGTCCAATCGGATATAGTCGGTGTTTAGAATTCGAGAGAACACTAGTTGATGATTCAGTTACACAAGCTAATAAAATCGTGTTTTATGGTAGTTTAAATACTCGCCGCAATAAAATGATTGAAACACTGCGCATGAACAGTATTCCGATTGAAATTTATAAGAATACTTGTTGGGGAAAAGATCGGATAAAATTACTTTCCGAAGCCGCAATGGTCATTAATTGGCATTACTTCGATGATGGTTTAATGGAGCTTTCACGATTAGCCCCACTTTTAAGCAATCGAATATTAGTGATTTCGGAAAAAGCCAAGGAACCCGAGATTAATTTTTTATTAAAAGAAGCCGTGGTTTTAGTGAATGATCTCGATGAATTAGTGACACAGGTTAAGTACTACATAGAACATCCGAGTGAAGCGCAAATATATGCCGATAAGGGTTATCACATATTTAGGCAAAAATTCAATTTCTCAAAACGTTTACCACTTGGACTTTTTGCAAACAGTTCGATCACGCCAAAAATTATCGAAGATACTTTGAGCAAAGCTCAAACCGGCTTAGTCATTGCATTTCACTCTAATCAACTATCTGAACGAGGAACTGAAATTGCCTTATATGATTATGCCAATCATAACGAAACCATCTTAGGAAATAAATCAATTATAATCACCCTCCGAAATAATCGGTTTCACGATCGAACTGCGATAACCTATTTTCAAAAACGCTTCCCTGTCTTTTTTTATGATGATTGGAATCAAGTCGATCAAATTTTAGCAGAGCAGCAAGCCAGTGCTATTTATATGATAAAAAGTGGCGCCGATGATGGCCGGTTATCAAAGATATGTAAAAATTTGATTCATTGTGTCTTTGATGTTAAGTCACCACATGGTGATATTTATGTCCCGATTTCACCGTGTGTTCCGGGATATCGGCAGAATTCAGTTCCTCAAGAGGAACTTTCAGATGAAAGTTTAGTTGGTCGCAGATCCCCTACGGGTTTGTCCAAAGGACAAACCAGTTCCTCAAGAGGAACTGGTCCAACCGGTTTGTCAGAAGACAAACTGATTTGTCCAAGGGACAAATCGGTTCCGGAATCAGATCCGTGGGTACCTCATATGATTGATCTACCTATAGAAACCGGTAATTTGCGATCAAGCCTAGGTATTCCAGCCGAGGCTATTGTGTTTGGTCGTCATGGTGGTTCGAATACATTCAATATTAAATATGTTCATCAAGTAATCGAATCAGTAGCTCAAAATCGCCGAAGTTGTGTCGAAGGTAAACCAGCCATTTATTTCTTATTTTTAAATACCGATCGATTTGTTCAAACTATTCACCCGAACATTATATTTCTGCCAAAAACCAGTGATCGTCGTTTTATTGTGAAATTTATTAATACATGTGATGCTATGATTCATGCTCGAAAAGAAGGAGAAACTTTTGGTCTTTCAGTGGCTGAATTTTCAACCTTAAATAAACCAGTCATTACTACAAATTTGGGTGATCAAGCACATATTCATTTCTTAGGTGATAAGAAAATATTATATCAAAATAGTGATGAGTTACAACGAATTTTAGAGTCTTTTGATCCGAAAGAAGTATCAAAACGTGATTGGAATGCTTATCGAGACTTTCAACCAACTACAGTCATGAAACAGTTTGAAAAAATATTCTTGGAAACCTGTGGAGTAGTTTCAAATAAATCACTATCATCGCAATCAAATGAATGGAAAAAAACTTATGTTATTAATCTTGATCGTCGACCAGATCGAATCGAAAAATTTCATCAGCGCTTTCCAGAATTAGTTAATCAGTATACGCGAATATCGGCCACCGATGGTCAGCGTTTATCAGAACTGATCAAAGAAATCCCCGAATTAGCTGAAAGAATCAATTATATCATAGACAAAAGTCAAAATCCGTTCGTAATCGGATGTTCATTCAGTCATTGGCAAACTTGGAAGATCATTAGTCAGGATGCTAGTTTAGGAGATCATGATTTTGTATTAGTGTTTGAAGATGATGTGAAAAAGAACGACCCCGACAAATTTATCCCCGATTTAAATCAATGTTTAAAAGCCGTAAAAGCTTATGGAGAAATCGACTTTTTATATATAGGTGGACACCCTCAAAAAGATTTTATACCCATTAAAACGATTGATGACTGGCGTCCTCTACCGACGTCGTCGGATCGATCGTCGATCAAACCAATAGGTAGTAACTTATATATTAGACCGTCTTACGGTCGTGATACACATGAATTTAACAAACCGTCTTACAGTCGTGATTCATACGAATTTGACCGAGGAGCATATTCCTATGTTATTACTAAAGCCGGGGCTCGGAAATTTCTGAGCAATAGTCTAGATTTATTTTGTTTTCCCATCGATTATTGGATGACGGCTAAACTTCAGATACTTCAAATGAAGGTTTTAGAGTTGTTTCCTTTTCTCTGCACTTCACCAATTGATTTTGATTCTGATATTATCAACCGCGATGATCGAATTCCAGTAAATTTGTTTTTGGTTAAAAAGTTAAATCAAAAAAACAGCGAGACTAATTTTTCTGTTAGCGAAGCTAAAAAGGTAATTCAAATTGCTTATTGTGATTTGTGGATGGAAACCGAAGGCACCCCTTTAACCATCGAAGATATGAATGAGCCCGGCTATTATAATAAAACTCAGACTTCGCGTAAATTATTACCGATTGAGCAAGGAATCGGATTAACCTATTTTCCATATTTGAAGGAATTATTGAAGGACTCGTGTATTTGTAAATTAACCACCGACATCTCAGCGGCTGATATCGTGATTGCGTCTACTTTTTCAAACAATAAAAAAGCCATCAATCCTAAAGCTAAATTAATTTTATTAGATTACGAACCACCGCGCAATTTAAAACTTATCGAAAATTCAAATTATTGTGTCTTGTCGTCTCGTCCGACCACATATGTCTTGCCGTCTCGTCCGACCACATATGTCTTGCCGTCTCGTCCGACCACATATGTCTTGCCGTCTCGTCCGACCGACAGGAAAGGACCGACCAATGACCGATTTATATATTTGCCATTATTTGTTCATCATTGGGGGTTTAATCTAATTGATAAATTGCTAAACAAACCGGCCATGCCGCCGAAAACTAAATTTTGTTTATGTATTATCAAAAATCAATCATGTCAGTTTAGAAACAATTACGTGAAGCAATTAATGAATTACCGACCTATTGATTGTTACGGTAGTCTCTATAAAAATCAGAGCAATCCCATTGTTGAATCGTGTTCGTGGACCGATCCTCGATTAATGGATATAATTAAAGATTATAAATTTATGATTACATTTGAGAATTGTAGCGCCATTGGGTATCATACTGAAAAGATAGTGATGGCTATGAAATCTGGAACCATTCCGATCTATTGGGGAGATCCGAATATAAATCAGATTTTCAATGTGGGTAGTTTTATTAATGTTAACGAATTAGGAGTTTTAAATAGTATTGAAAAAATTCGGCAATTAGATCAGAATGATGACATGTATAATCAAATGTATAGGGAAATTTGGTTAAGTGTTGAATCGCCATTAAAAACATGTTCCGAATCAGAATTTAAACGTCTATTTGATTTTTAGCTTCTTAAATTTTGTTTTTTAAAAAGCTTAAAAAGTTTAAAAGTGATTTTGCATTTTTTCTAAATTTAACTTGAACTTAAGCTTTTTGCAAAAAGCTTGACCACGTAGCTCTGCTAGTGTTATAGAAATTGAAAATTTACTATACCAAAAAGCTGAATCCCGACTTAATGGAGACAACAGAGAAAGCAGCGAAAACAAAGAAATCAAATCAAGAATTTATTGTGAATGAGTGTTCGTGTCCTGTATGTCAAGATATTTTAATCAAACCGTTATCGCCACCATGTGGACATAATTTATGTCAAGAATGTTATAATAGTATGAAAGCCACCGGTCGATCTTTAAAGTGTCCAGTCTGTAATGGTAAGCTAACTAATCTAAATCTAACAGTGAATTTAATTTTAGAAAAATTAATTGCGCGTTTCGGTGGCGAAGCCTATAAACAACGAATGAAAGAATATCACATTCGCAAACATCAAACTGATGTCATTAAGCAATATCTCAAAAGTCCGCGCAGAAATTACTTATCAAGTAATTTGGATGACTTACTCGCCAAGGTCAATCAAATTAATTACGAAGACACGGTAGCTTTTTTAGTGGCCATGCCTGAGAAATATGCTGAACTTGAGATAGCTTTAGCCTTCAAAAACTATTACGACCAAGGTAAAATCATGATTTGTCGCGATCAAATCATGGCTCTTGATAAATTCGGCCACTATTTTCAAACTAATTTTGCGCAATACGACGCCGAAGAATCTATAAATTGGTTAAGCCATTACGCTAAGTATGTTAACGAAGCCTCGATAATGGCCGGAATGACAGCAAAATATTCTAATCGATCAGACCTTTATTTGAAGATAGTCAATCCGGATAATGAAATGAAATTGGTTGAACTGATCGACCAAAATCTCATTGAATTGAAGCAGCCATCCAAAAAAGGTAAAAAAGGTATTTCGGCTGAACAAGCTGCTGCAATTGCTGCCGGACTTAATGAAATTGCTGACAGACTTGATGTAGATGCCGAAGCCGCAGGAGAAGCGGAAGATGACGACGATATCAATGAAGAGGATTATGATGATTATTCTTACGAAGTAGAAGAGGAATCTATGGAGTCTTATGACGATGAATAAGCTTTTTTGCAAAAAAGCTTAAAAAGTTCAAAATTGATTTTAGATTTTTGATTATTTTAACGGTTAATTATATAACAGTCACTAATTATCTTTGAGATGACTGAAAAAGTTCCCGAATTAGCCGAATTAGACGCATTGGATAAAGAAATTACAAAAATCGATCAAGATATTGAAGAGACTGAAGAAAAATCCGAAATTGTTGAGCTTAAAAAATTAAAAGCTGAAAAGAAAGCTAAAAGAGAAACCTTGGTTAAAGACATTAAAAAATTGGCCACAGTGGCTGAATCCGTCGCTAAATCCGAACCTACTGGAGACACAGACCAAAAAAAGACAGTCGACCGAGAAGAGACTGAAACTAAGGACACACCCGAAGCTAAGGACAAACCCGAAGCTAAGGACAAACCAGAAACTAATCCCGAAACTAAACCCGAAGCTAAGGACAAACCTGAAACTAAACCCGAAGCTAATGACAAACCAGAATCTGAAACTAAGGGCGAAACCGGACCTACTGAAGAATCTAAAGGTGAATCCGATAAACCCAAAAGAAAATTTCCAGTCGGTAAGATTCCCAAAATTAAAAAACCCGTTCAAACTCCGGCAAAACCCGTCTTACCGGATTACGATGATATCAATCGTCATAGTTGGGCAGTACCGTACGAAGGCACTTATAACGGCACAGACGGAGAAAAACCTGTGACATGGATTTTTCCAAATAATCAGAACTTTCCAAATTTTATGAATACTCATTTTGATCGTTTTCGCGCTAAAGCTCCAACTCTTAAGAGTGAAATTAAGAAAGCCGAAGCCGTTGACACCAAATCTCCAATCTTCCCTTTTCAAGAGATTGTTAAATATTATTTAGATCCGCATAGTCCATATCGTGGCTTATTGGCTTATCACGGCTTAGGTTCCGGTAAAACTAGAACCAGTATTGAAGCTGCATTGCCTTTTTGGAAATTGGGGTGGAATGTGGTGTTGCTTGTGCCCGGGGCTTTAAAAGATAACTTTATTGGCGAATTGAAAACTTGGGCCGGTCAACAAGGCATTACGGCTTTCGATAAAGTCGGATATAAAGACTTCCGTGACGATGACGTTCAGAAACAATTGCGCTTTTATTTAATTACTTACAATCATAAGACATTGGTTTGGAATTTAGGTTTAGATAAGGGACGCAAAGCTTTAATTGAATTAGATAAAGTCGAAAAAAATATCATTATAATTGATGAAGTTCATGATTTTATCACCACTCTGACTAACCCGAAAAATAAAAACGCCGATGTCGTTTATCAGACATTAATGAATGTTAAAAATAGTAAATATTTAGCTCTAACCGGGACACCGGTGGTTAACAAACCATACGAATTAGCCTTACTTTTCAATATTCTTCGTGGTCCTATCTGTGTGGATAAGGCATGTCGGAAATCAGCTACTGGGCTTCATGATGGTATGTCATTATTTCCTGATGATGAAGCGGTCTTCAATAGCTTTTATCTACAAGATGATAAAATTAATCGCGACCATGCTAATAACTTTAAAACTAGAATCATGGGTTTAGTTAGTTACTACCGAGGTCGTGCCGGGCCCGGTATTTATCCAGCAGTTGTTATTCACATTATTAATGTGAAAATGAGTGACCCCCTCTGGAAAGAATACAAAAATATTCGAACATATGAAATGGAAAAAGAAGATCTCGCACGTCGCAACCAGAAGAAATTGCTTCAAAAATTAATGATTCAATACGGAAACGTAAATAAAGCTGAAGACATTCCAGTTGGTAACACATTTCGAGTTGATAGCCGTCAAGTCAGTCTCTTCCTAATACCATCGGAAATCCTGGGCATGACTCGACCAAAGAAAAGCGAAATTGAAAAAAATATGGAATCCGTCGAATATGAGAAAGATATAAAATACGAATCACCACAAATTAAAAAGCCAGACCCTGAAGATTTGTTAACCGATGAATATGATCCCGATGCCCAGGAAATGAAAGAAAACGAGGGTAAACCTTCAACAAAAGACGACAAGAAAAAAGGAACTGAGAAAGCTGAGAAAGCTGAGAAAGACGACAAGAAAAAAGGCATTGAGAAAAAAGGCATTGAGAAAGCTGAGAAAGCCGCCGAAACTACTGACGTATTTGCCGGAATGACGGAATTGGATGATGGTGATCGTGAGAAGATTTATCAAAACCGAATCCGACGCTTATTCGATAAGATTGACGCACATCCGGAAATTTTTTCCCCGGAAAATTTGGCAATATATTCACCTAAGTATTTGAAGGCTCTTCAAATTATTGGCGTGATTGGCGATCCGTCCTTACCGACTGAAAAGAAAGAATCAAAAGACGAGAAAGAAAAGAAAGATTCGGAGGAAAAGAAAGGTTCGGAAGACCGAGAAGCGATAGCTTCGACGGAACCGAAAGAAAAGAAAGTTTCGGATGAAAAGAAAGGTTCTGAAGACCGAGAAGCGATAGCTTCGACGGAACCAACTGAAACGACCGAACCAACTGAATCGACAGGACCGACAGGACCGGAAGGTTCGCAAGACCGAGAAGCGATAGCTTCGACAGGACCGGAAGGTTCGCAAGACCGAGAAGCGATAGCTTCGACA
>Ga0209641_10002877_pt1 | contig 14550 bp, 23 predicted proteins | sample RifCSP16_1_FD_184022 | JGI IMG/M metagenome (GOLD analysis project Ga0209641, IMG submission 184022) | Soil microbial communities from Rifle, Colorado - Rifle CSP2_sed 16_1 (SPAdes) (version 2) | ecosystem: Environmental > Terrestrial > Deep subsurface > Rock core/Sediment | place: Rifle...
GAACAAATTTTCCAATAATTGATCTAAATCACGTTTCCAATAATATTTTAAATGATTTATTTCATCTCCAAAAAAACCATTACGAGTAAAAAATAATTTATAAATTATAATTGGGATCCCAAATAGAAATATTGCTTGTATTGGATTGTTAATTATTGCATCAATTAACTCGTAACCAGTTTCAATACTCATCTGATTGAATCACCAATTTCATTGAGATTTTGATTTGTTGGATCACTTGGTTTTGGAATCTCACTTTGCAGTATTTTTATTCTTTTTCCATACTCTTCTCGCAGTTCTCTTGCAACTCTTCTTATTGTTGGTCTTGGTACCCCTAACTCTTCTACAACTTTACTGTAAATGTCATTTTTATCAGTAAGTCCCTTATCAAGATACGATTCTATCGCCTGTTTGATTATTGTTGTACGATTTGTAATATTCATTATCGTTCATACCCAAAATAACATTTGTCGCAATGCGGTTTTCCATCCATGATATGCCAGTTAGTAAGGAACTTTCCACACTTTGCACAAGTCACCAAAACCAGTCTGTCATACATCATACATGCAACAATTATCAAATCCAAAATCTCTTCACTCATTGCTGATAATTTCTTCGACTCGAAAATTTCGTCAAGTTCCCCAAGAAGTCTTTTCTTCCACCAGTCAAGAGTCAATGCTTCGTCCTTCCAACTATTCTCATATCTGCCAAACATCTTATCGATTTTTTCCTTTGCTCGTTTTTTTATCTCATCAAAGTTTGGATACTCTATGATTGGTTCTGGTCTTGATTCACTCAATTTGTACCCTTCCACTTACACCCATTGGTAAAATTCCAATTCCATATTTTGCCATTCTGAAATTTACCTTACGTAATATGTCAAGTCTTTTGTCCTGTATTTTTGATTCCTTTGTCCCACAGTCAATGTCACGAAAATGATCCTTGCATTGTGTTGAACTTGCGTATCCACTCTTTTTATTGCACATTGAAAAATCTGCGTAAATATGATTGCATTTGTCTTCTTCATTTACCAATTTTTATTTCTCCTTTGACTTTGTTAATAATTCTAATTGCCTTGCCTGAACCTGAAAATCAATCATTTCAAGATGATTTGCCTCGTCCTGTATTGATGACATAGCCTTTTTCATATTATCACGCCTCGTTCGTACATCTTTGATAACTTCCTTGCATTGTTCCAATGTGAGATTACCGATCCCTAAAACATAATACATTAAATTTTCTTCTCCTTTTTTTCTCTTCCATCTTTAATCATCATTACTCCTGCAGATGAAAAAACTAACCCTGAACCAATAAATCCAAACCAAACCGTGTCAGTTTCGTACATTATTGCAGAATAAAATCCAATTACTGTAATTAAAATACCACTACCAAATAGAATACAATAAACAATGTTCAATTGGCTATTCTTCATTTTTTCCCCCAACCTGATTTATCAATTCGTGGTACTTGTCCCTTAATTCCTTTGGTAAATGACATGTATTCAAACAAATTAGATCTAACGTTCCATATAGTTCAGAAATGTATAGATCTGAACCGCATGTCGGGCATTTGAATTTTGAAATACTCATGTCTGCTTTGAAAGAGTCTTCAGACAAAAGTAATTTTTTTAATCCCTTAATCCATTCTGGATCTCTTACTGACCACTTTGGAATCATCTTTTTTTCCCCACCTTCGCCAATGCTAAATAGAAACTTTCTTCAATTTGTACTCCCTCATCTTCATTGCAAAACGTTGATGGGATCAGACCGTATGATACATAATTGCAATCAGGTGACAGACATTCTTGTTCAATGCTAGGTTTTAGTTTGTTGATGTTTTCAATGGTAAGCAGACCATAACGCTTTGATTGGTGCCCACCTTTTTTTAAATTATTAATTATCATATCTCTTGATTGTTTAAACCCACAGATGCCACAAACGAAAACCCACTTGTTGGGATCTTCGCCATATCTTTCCCTTCCAATCTCTTGAAATTGTTCCTTAGTCATTTTCATTTTTTACATCTCCTTTTTTCTCATCATCATCAACGAATTCTATACATGGACAAATCTTTTCATGCTTTGATTTTATGAATTCGCCTACCAGTGATAATACTGGTGGTTTGTATGAGTCCAAAGGTTTCTCTTTCATCTTGTTTCTTTTTCTAATATACATCTTGTAAGAAATTTTTTCAAATAATAATTTTAATGCAAACATAGAAGCAACAATACCAATACCACCAAAGAATAATGCTAGACCAACCCACCAAAAACTCTGACTATGAAGAAATAAAACTGTGTTAGTAAATACTGAAATAAAAAACCAAACAATTATTCCTATAAGACTATCTCTGTGTTCTCTAATTGGTTCAGGCATATTATTCAATAAAAACACTAATGGAAAAATTATCATAGTCCCAATTACTGCCCTGAAATATGGGCATAAGTTTATCTCTTTTGGATATTTTTTATCTCCGAGATTGAAAAAATAACGTTTTCCATGAATGTAAAACATTAATTTGTAATGCCAAGAATTCCTGCTGAACTTTACACAACTGTCAATCTGTTCTGTCATTTTATCTTCCTTACCCTCTGACCTTTCTTCTTCATTAGATTGTAGGTTTTTCTATAGATAACCAGATTGCATTTCCTGCAACGTTTTGTAACTTCTCTTATGGAACTTAATTTATCTCTATGATAAATGTCTGCATACTCACTTTGATACATTACACCTGTACAGGCTTCTGAATGGTTACATGTTACCATCTTTAAAATCTTGATCAATGTTTCCAAAACCCCGATTTTTGAATATGCTATAAATTCATGTTTGAGATTGATCTGTTCCTGTGTTTCCTTTATTGTGATATTTGCAGTAGTCAATAAATTTCTAATCAACTCCTGTTTCATTTTGAAAAAGTCCCTAAAGGTAATGTCATAATTATTACTAATGGTATAATGATACTAAAAAAGAGAGTAGCCATTTTAATCCATTCTTTCATTGATTCTTCTCCTTTTTTGGTTTTGATTTGTCATGACAGTTGATTGAGCAAAAGAAAGAGTTTTTGAACTTTAGAAAATCAAGTTCTATACCATAAAACAGACCGCAATATTTTCCGCAATTTGGGCATTCCAATGTAATGAATTTTTCAGAATTTTCGTCATCATACATTGCCATAATTATATTTGGAACAAAATTTTAGGATAAAAGTATTTTCCTGATCGCCTGTAATTTTAGGAACAAATCATCTGATGAACTGCGAATCTCTTGATATTGCCTTGAAATAACATTCCCCAAATGGCAAGTCATTAATTCTTTCACTAGATGAACAGATTTTCAAATTATAGTTGCTTCTTGGGATATTGTCAAAGTGGTATGTCTTCGTAAACGTATATGGCAATGGTGAACCACTTGGTGCAGTAACAACAAACTCAGGAGATTTTTGTATCAATCCACCATCAAACTGTCTTTCAAGTTCCAATGTCATTTTTGTTGATATTGGAGTGATTACAATTGCAAGTGCAGGTGGTGGTGACTGAAGGTTATCTGTGTGGAATGTCGGAACCAAATTTGCAAGTGTTCCCTGACCGTTTGTAAAGCAACCCAACCATTCCCACTGTGCAACTTCAGGATGAAATACTGAACCAAAAATATTGACTGGACTTTTTGAATTAAGGTAAATTCTGTTTGTATCTGCTATGTGAGCACCAACATCTAATGCACCATACACAGTGAGATTCATATCACAAAGTTCTTCACCTATAACTGGAATTATTACCCTGCTTTGTCTTTCAACCGTATCTGTAAAGTATGCAAGTGCCCTGTTAGCCATATCTGAAAATGTTGCAAGAATTACAATTATGATTATGATTCCAATAAAAAATCCAATTGCTTTACCTACACCCATTTTTGAATCACCTGTAGTAAAATGGTCATGTGAACTTGCTCGGTTTGAGTATCAATGTGATTTGTGAAATCCTATCCGATTGTTCCTGCAGTTGTTTTTCAGTTTTCTTTTCCTCTTCCCTCTGCTTTTCAAGTTTCTTGGCTTCTTTCTTCTCATCTTTATCGGCTTTCTTTTCAATTTTTTCAATCTTTCTTTCTGCAATTGGTCTTTGTGATGGAATGGCTTGTGCAATCGCCTGTTCAGTCTTGATGTCTTCTACTTCCTCGATTTCTATCTGTTCAAGTTTTGATAGTGTTTCTTCAATATCTTTTTGTGTTTCCTGTTGCTCTCTTTGTAGTCTTTCCCGTTCCTTCTGTGCCTCATTGAATTTTTTAGCCTGATTAAATGCAAATGAACCGCTACGTTTTGCAAGATCTAAAGATAATTTTCCACCTGTAGCAATTGCTGATTGTTTTTTTGGTAAAGCACCCCTGCTACCTACAGTCCTAATCGGTGCTACAACACCACCCATGATCGGTCTAGTTTTACCATCTTTTTTGAAAAAACCAAGTGGGGATAAATTTACCAATACGATTTACAGTGGTTTTTTGTATATAAAAGACAATTCTGTTAATACTACTTGACGTGATATGAGAAATTAATTATTTTTTGATTTCTGTTGTTGTGCTTGCATACCTGCAAATAATGCAAACTGGTCGCCTTGTGCTTTCTTTTCTAGTGTTCCACTATAGATTTCCTTCAAATTTAATAATTTTTTATCTTTTGCTAGCATCAATCCCCTTTGAACCATTTTTGTGATGTTTGGTTCCAAAATAGCCTGTAGATACCACCTTTCTATCTTCAGATATGGTTCCATTCCTTCTTCAAATACAAACTGTCTGATTATCCCTTTTTCATGCCAGTCCAAGTATTTTGACCATAGGTTGGGAATGTTCATTGTTGTGATCTGCCATTCCTGTGTCCTGTTCCAAGCATCTTCTAGATTTTTTGGCAGACCACCTTCCTGTTGTTTTGTAAATTTTGAAAGAAAACTTGGTGTTGTGAATCTTGCTTGTTGTTGAGCAGGTACAACATTTACTACATTTTGTGGTGTTCCTTGTGTGGTAGCCTCACCTTGTTCCTGAAGTTGTTTTGATGATATTGTGAATATCTCGTTTATGTCTTTTACAACTGGAAATACAGTATCGAGTTTAGATGAAACCTTGAACTTGTTTATGATAAAGTCCTTCTGCTTTCTTTCATCATACTGATAGATGTACCCACCTTTTTCATTTTTGTCATTATCTTTTTTTTCTTCATCTTCATAGTCCTGTGCATAGAAGAGATCCAAACCAGTGAATCCCTTTTCAAGTTCCTCAAGAGTTGTCTTTATTGAATCAATGTCTTCCTGAAAAATATCAGAATAATCGCTGATTGCTTCTTTTTCTACAGATTGGTCTATGCCACTCATCTATTCATCGTCCCTTCTTCTGGAATTATCCCTTCTGCTTCAAGTAAATCATCTACCTGTTTCTTTCCTGACTTTCTTGTGTACATGTATATGCCAACAATAACCATCATTGCAATCGCACCAAGAAATGCAGGTGGTGTTGTACGCAGTTGTGCAACAAAGTTTGGCAGTTCTTCTGCACCTACAACTGAAAGACCTGCAAGTGCAATCCATGTAAGAAATTCTTTCGGTCTTGCAAGCGTTGCAGGAATGTCAGAACCAATTAGTTTCTTTTGTGCTACAAGAACCTTGACAAGATTCAACGTCTGTCTTAACCTATTGATGATTTTGTCACGTTCCTTTAGTTCTACATCTTGTGACTGTATGTGTTCGTCAAGTGATACAATATAGTCAACCTGTTTTGATGCCAAGACCAAGTTTGGTGCACTTCGTGCAAAAGCCTCGTCTGGAAGCAGTACATTTACAACCTTCTTTCTTATTCCTAATGAAAGATCAGATTCGAAAATCTGATACGAAACTTCTGTTGTCTTTTCAATAGTTTCAATGTCTTCAGATACTTCACCCAATGGTTCGGGGTTTACAATCCATACGTCCATGAACACATTATCTGCCGTATCAACCTCAAACTTTTCTGTAAGTGGGTGACAGTGACATGTTTCAACAAAGTCATATCCAAACGTAATGAATGAAAACTTTGGTTCAGTCTGTGACCACACATATTTAGGATCGTTTAACGGTGCACTTGAAATCAAAAGTGGTGGTATCCTTCTTCTTCTCAATACAGATGTCAGCAAGTCCCTTGTATCCCTGTAATAGATCTGGTAGAACCAGATTCTTTTTTCTTTACGTAATTTTAATAGTTCATCTATGACAGGTGCAAATTTCTTGCTTCTTTGTAAAGCCCTGAGAATTGACAACCTGAATGGTGCAGTATATTCGTTGACATAGGCTTCCATTGTCCCTTGCTTTGGAATTGAGAATTGAATTATTCCAATATGCTGTTCTGAATTTGGTCTTCTTCTTCCCAAAACCAGATACCTGACAAATATCAGGAATACTGCTAGAAGTATGAAACCTGTAACCAATGGAATGTAGTTTGGTGTGATCACTACTGTTCCACCTGTCGGGCTTGTAGCCTGTGGATTTATCAGACTTTCAAAGAACTGTTGTAATGCATTTGGTGCCTGCAGATAGATGTCATTCAAAAAGAAAAAAATCAGGTTATGCAGGTTTGCCATGTTCCTTCTCCCATTTTCTTATCGCACCTTCATGCAGAATTCTTTGCATTTTCAACTGTTTCTCCCTTTTTTCTTCTGAAATTTTCATGTAATTTGACTGTTGAATAAACTCGTTTACCCATTCCAATGCATGTGTAAGTGAATCATAAGAGAAATCTGAAAAATCTGCAGTCAAGTCCTTGTAGTCTATCTTGTTTAGTATCTGCTTTGTAAGCGGATCCATCTTCTCTAATGAAACTGGTGATTTTGTTTTTGTATCAATATGTTCTGTCTTTTCCTTCCTATAGGTTTTGATTGGCTTTTCTTCCTTTCCCAACAAATCTTCAAATTCCTTTCCTTCTACAATCGGATCTTCTTCACTTGGCTTCTTTTTCAAAATATTTTTTATATTGGAGAGTTTTTCTGTTGCTTTCCTGAATCCACTTATCGTTTCTGTTTTTGGTGGTTCTTCTACTACAGTTTCCTTTGATCTTAGCCCTTGAACTTCTTCCTTCTGCATATCCAATATCTTTTCCTGATTTCTTACAATATCTTCTTGCAGATCTTTAATGTCATTGAATCTTTCCTGTTCCTTCTTTTCCCTTTCGCTTGCAATTTCAATAATGTCGTCAATGTCACCCATCTTTGAATTGAAGAGTTTTTTGTTTTGTGCATTCTGTATTATTAAAAGAAGTACAACTATTATCACACCTGCACTAACCAACCATTGATATGAAATAGAAGATCCTGTAGTTAGTGAATTTCTGTTAAAACCTTCAATCAAAACTGGAATCTGACTGAAGTAGTAATATGCATCGCCAAACATTTCTTCCTTTGTTGGTATCTTTGGTGATTCACTTGTATTTACAACCAAGTTCATACAAAACTTGTTTCCATTGAACTTTTCTGTTTCAGTCTGTGTAAGTTCTCCACGTGAAAGATACTGTATGAACACATTTCTTTCTCTTGGTGTGTCATAATTTATCTCAAAGTAGATGTTGTACTGATCAGTGTAGTTTGTGTGAAAGACCATTACCTGCGGTGTCTGCTGTTGTATTGGAAAACTCCTGCTTTGCTGTACAATCTCAAACTTTCTGTCTTCAGTAGGATCATAAAAAACCTTGAATGTGAATGGAATGTATGCAGATGCACTTGCCACTGTCTTTATAGTACAGTCCTTTACTTCATTTACCTCACGAAGTTCTAACTCAAACGGTTCAATTTGTGCGAATGCCGTTTGGAAGAATTGTATCTGCCAAAAATCATTATCTGTTGGTTTCTCTTCTTCATCTTCAGGAAGTTCATCAAGAAGAAATATTGGTTCAGTGAAATTCAAACCAACCACAATACTAAAATCAAATTTTGTTGCATTGAATACAAGATGATTCACCTGTTCTGTTATCATTTCCTTTGAACCATAATTGTAATACATTGTCATGTTTCTGGTTTCTGAATCAACAAGGAATTTTTCATTTTCCTGATCTGCAAACCATTTCATGTCTTTTGAAATTTTTATCAGACAACCAACATCATCAATACAAATAATGTCATAACCTTGTTTGAATTTTTCATGTGGAAAATCACTTACCTGTAGAGGCTTTGCATAAAGATTTGGTTGTACAATAAACAAAATAACTATGACAACTATAACAACTGTTATACCTAACAGTACGATTTTCTTGTCCCTATCCATTAATTTTTTAACATGATCTTCGTTACTCAATTGATATATTCCTAGAATTTTGAAGGAAACCTTTCTTTTCTGCAGTATCTTTTAGTTGCTCAAACTCTTCAATCATTTTCTTCTTTGTGGCATCATCAGCATTGCTGTATTCATTATACCATTTTAGAGTTGACAGGGTTGTTAACTGTCCAACTGACTTTATTGGGACAGTTGGATCAGTTACCCAATGCTTGAAAAAATCCCTGAATGGTTTTGTTACGGCTATCCTTTCACGTTCGGGTGTTTTTCCGCCTTCCAGTTTCCTTCACAATCTTCACTTGTACAAATGTTCACTTGTACACAAATAACCTTTGGTCTTTTAGGGTGAACCATTTTGTAAAAATTTGTTAATTAATTTCTTCCCTTTACTACAATTCCTACTGCTATTATTATTATACCAATAATTACTCCTATAATTCCTGCAAATGGTGCTAGCAGGACGGCTAAACCCGAATATTGTGGTATTGAACCTTCCTGAATTCCACCAGTGATAATTAATGCAGGTATTGTTATGTTTATGATTCCATAAATTGTTGTTGCACCACCCCAAACTATTATAAAAAATCCAAGTATTTTTCTAAAAGTACCCATCTATAATCATCTTATTTCTACAGTTTTGTTATCCCAAAGTTGTTTTAAAGTCAATTTTCCGCCATACCCCTTTTTGTACATCACAACTTTCTTTTTTCTTGCTTCCACACATCTATTACACCTGCATTTTCTAAATGGATAGATTGGTGGTGCACACATTATTCCTCATCTTTATGTTCTTCATCATATTTTTTGATAACCTCTAATTCCTTTGCCTGAAGATCTGGATTATCCTTGTATTTCTTTTGTGAGAGTTCTATAGGTGAGTCCTTTCTTACAAATATTATGTCATGGTCTTCATGTTCTGGATTCAGGCTAATTGCCTTTGCTTCACCATCTTCAATTTCCTTATCAGTTGCTAGATCCTTTGTTCTGATCTGTCTGTCAGCAAGAATTTTATTGAATTCAGAAACAGTTAGAAGGTTTTTGCTGTGAGAAATGTTTGGTGGTGAACCATGTCGCTTGTAATCCTTTAATGGGAATTTTTTTCCCGTACTCTTGTTCGTTAGAAATGCCATTATCTATATGAAAATGATTACTTTATCCCAAATGCCTTTGATAGTAAGGCGATAAAGTTTCCTGCATCTACGTTCATAGATGTTGCGAGATTAGTTACAGTACGTGCAAGTTTTTGATCTACTGCATCATCATGTTTCTGAATAATTTTAGCATGACCAATTAGTTTGCCAACCTCATTGTCAAATTTCTCACATGTCTGTCTTACTTCCAAACCCAATGAATTTGTCCTTTCATAACTCCAACTATTTTTTGTCCCTTCCTTTGTAATTATTGATATTGCCTGCTTTGCTGTTTTGCTGTCACCAATCTCACCCTGTAATGCATCTGCTAGATACTGTTGAACTGCTTTATTGATTTCTTCAGCATATTCCATTGCATCTTGTAGTGGAATTATCTTATGGTACAACTCAAAAATCATTCTTTGTGCCTTGAATTCATCTATAGTTTGGATTATACCTTGTGCAGATAATTCCCAAACATATCCCTTCTTGCTTCTTACAACCCAACCTGCATTGTCACCAAGTCCGTTATTGAAATGTGTTGCATGTGCAGGTGCATGATCACCTTCTTTTGGATCCTGTGCTACCTTCCCATCGTCACTATTTCTTAATGTCATAGGTTCATGGGTTTTGGAATATTCCAAATCATTTTCAATTGATTTTAATGCTTCTCTATACACACACAATTCCCCCATACTTCCATTGAAGCAATTTACTGATATTGTCTTTTCACCAAATCTATCAACCAGTTTTTCAAACTCTTTTAAAGTCAAATCATTCTCAATGAATTTAGTCATATAATCAATTTCTTCCCTCGTAACACTCTGTTTAGTAATTCCCTTTTTGCCTACAATTTTTTCTACAGTTCTATCAAAAAAAACCCTATATTCTGTTGCAGGTTTACATGCATCAGGGAAAACTTCAACTTCTTCCATCTTGGTACCACTATGCTTTTGCGACAACTGCATTCTTCCCATATCCACTTATTTCAAATAATCACACAATTGTTTTTTGCTAGCGTATCAAAAATTTGATTAGGTAAAAGTGAACATGTACATTTTGGTTGTAGTTCTTGGGACGACATCTGAGAGTTAACTTTTGGGCGTGCACCCCTAAGAACCCACAACCAGTTTATTAATTAAATTAACAAATATAACTATTCAGGATCACCTAGTCTAGTTTTTTAGATATATGTTTTGTAATAGATGATGGGGTTCTCAAAGTCAGAAAGATTCTTGGAATTGAGGGGAGTTTTGGATCTTTGAGTAGAACCCATCTGTGTTTATAATAGATCTTATTCGTATTAAACCAAATACTGTCAAGTATTATTGGCGATCTACTTTATTCGTGGAATGGAAATGATGGGGTTCGTGCCTGTCTTACAATGCGTACTCATCTCACATTCAGACACAAACCCTTTTTTTATACTTTAAAGTAGTATTTCTTTTTGTTTGTTAATTTTTATTGGCTTTTTGTTTTTGCGGTATGTTAGTGTCTTGGCGAGTGTAGGAGTCGATTCCTCATTTTGAAATTTCTATATCCTTTATTGTAATTATTTCAATTCTAATGAACTGTATTATTTTTATTATGCCTAAGTGAAACTCGTAAAACCTATTTGCATTCCAAGACGTGTTTCTCCCGTCTGGTTGTAGTCGAAATGATCCTATATAAAATCAGAAAGGTTGACCTTTTAGAATGCTTAGTACCTTCTGCTTGTTTTTTGATACAGATTCAATTGTTGAAATATAATCTCTTACGGTTTTATCTGAAAACCCTTTTGATTTCAGGATAAGTTTTAGATCGTTAATTGTTGCACCATTTGCTCGTTTTCGAAGCAGATATGTTAGCAGTTGTGCCCTATTAACCGATTGATGAACCAAATTCGTCTTCCTGTTTTAACATTTCTTGAAGGTCAGTTTGCTTCTTTTCAGGTGGCTTGTTCTTAATTATTATATGTTGATTATCACCATAATATTTTTCACAATACTCACATTTGATATTGAATTCAGTTATATCAATAATGTCCCATGCTACTCCAATGTTTTGCTTTACTGCTTCTTCCAATACTTCCTGTGAGCAATGCAAATGCTTTTCGTTTGATGCAATGTTAACTGCAAGTTTTTTACAAATGTGAATCTTTCTAGGTAATGCCTGATTCAATATTTCTGTAAACTTATATCTTACAATAGATTTCTTTGCCTGCCATGTCATTGTCTTTTTATCTATGTCTTCAGGTTCAACAGATCCTTCCTTGTTATTACAACTATAACATGCAGGTACACAGTTTCCCCATTTGATAATTAATGGTTTTGGATTTCCTTCCTGCCAAACGTATGAATCAAAAATTCCTCTAATTCTTTCATGAACAACTAGGATTCTTCTTTCTCTTATCTTCAATCCCTTTGATCTTCTTACTGCATCATCTTCTATCAACAATACCTCTGCTGATTTCTTACAAAAATAACAATATGCACCATGTCTTTCTAGTAGAACTGTTATTGCTTCTAAAGATTCAATCTTGTTTAATTTGCTTCTCGGTTGAAATATTAAATTGATAAATTCTAGTTCCTTTGCAATTGGTTTTTCGTCAAGCATTGCAATAAATCCTATCTCCAAGTTCGGGAAGCAGTTCTTCTGGAATCAGTGACAATGAATAATACAATTCTGTTTTAAATTTCTCTTGATCTGCCATAAACTTCCCTGTATCGTATCTTCTTTTTGGGGTAATTAATTGTGGCGATCTGATTTTTGTTTTGTATATTGATTTTAATTTCCTTAAAATTATCTTAACTCGTCCCCAAAGTATGACCAACGTGATATGTGTGGTGCTCTCCTAGCAAAGCCCTCGATCATCTTTCTTTTTTTACCAAATGATTTAGTAAATTGATCCTCAACTATAATTCTGAATACATCAGGTTTTATAGAATGTCCTATTCTTGGGTGATAGATTACATTTGATAATGGATTTGCAAACATTGGTATCTTTCCCTTGAAACCAAACCAAAGTTCTTCCACCTTACCTCTAAAATGATACCCCCAACCCCCGTCTTTTGTAATAGTTGAAATCTTTACCTTTGGATTGAGATTGAATTGTGGCGAATCATCTACCTTGTCTTTTATCCAATAGAGTTTACCCTTGAACTTGAAATCCCAAGCCTCAAAGATTTCATGCCCATACGTGTCTGATAATGGAGAAGGAACCCAACAGAAGAGTATTGCATTTGGTTCAGATACCTGACTTATCGGCAATGAACAGATCTCCTTTAGAGGCATTGTTATGTATTTTTGAGAAGAACCGCTTTTCATTCCACCACCTGTTTTCCTATTTTTGAATTGGTATGGTGGATCAATGTAGAAACCATTCCATCTCCTTTTTGTATTGATCTGCCAAGCACCTGATGAAAGTTGTTTGAATGGTTTTAGAACCGTCATGTTATCAAATCCTTCTGTTAGCCTACTATATGAATTTGGCTTCTATCTTATTTTGGTATGCCTTTGATTTCAGTCCATGCTTTGGTCTTGATCGCATCGGGTGTTGACAGCAAGGACAATATTTTAGATTAGTTTTCAAAGTCCCACAGTTTGCACAAAACTTCCTATCCTTTTTTGTATAATCACGTTTCACCCTAATCTTAATACAAACCCTGTTACAGTAAGTGGAGTTCAACCTGCTACAAATTTGTTTACATAGTATTTAGTTTTATGGCATTCATGTTCACATTTGTCATCATCACATAGTGAACATAATTTTATGCTACAGAATGCTGACTTCATTTGTTTTTGTTCCGTTTGGCAATTGTAATGTATAATATAATGAAATCATAAAATTACCTACTGAACCAATTACAAGAATGTTGATAACATCTTTTGCATGTGATGGTGTTAGTGTTGCAAAGTACAATATTATGAAACCAAGAATACAATAGAGTAATGAAAAAAAAGATGAGATTGTCTTGGTCATTTCTTGACCAAGACTTTGTTACCTGTTACATCAATTGTAACTGGAATCTTATTACCGCATTTATTACAATCAACTTCATGATCTGTGTTTGTAATAATTCTTAACTTTGATTGCAGTTCATCAGTCACTTCAAGTTGTTTCTTCAGTTCTTTTTCTACACCAATCTTTTCACTTTCCATCTTTGTTAGATCAGTTATCAGTCTATTTTTTTCTGCTTCAAGTTTTGTTGTAATATCTTTTGCTAGATTTTTTACTTCCAGTTTCTTTTTTGTGTCCCTATTCGCTTCTTCAAATGTATGTCCTTTCTTTGACTGTGCTCTTAATTCATCTTTATATTTTGAAGGACAAAGATGAATGATTGTTGATTCACCCATCAGTCCTTGTGGCACAAATAACTCAACTAACTTAGCACATATCTTTTTCATTGGAATTGTTGTTGTGTGTAAGATTGCTTCTCCTGTTTCTTCAAGTAACATTCTTTTTTCATCTTGTGTTTGTTCCTTTTGAAGATCAAAATGTTGTCTTGCTTGAAGATATGCAAGTGTTGGATGCGTTGCTGTTTGTTCAATCGGTGCAAAATCATAATACACTCTTTCCCATTTTGGATCCTGTGTGTATCTATGTCTTCCATTTATTATTCTTAGATGAATTCTTGCATGACTTACATCTGAATTTTTGTCTGGATCATTTTCCCAAACTGCAACTTCAATTGCTCTAAGTTCTCCCACTTGGCTTTTTGATTTTTTATATGAATCATCTTTCAAAAGTTTTGAATCATAAGTCGCTAATGTTTCATGTGGTGGAATATACAGTTCTAGTTTGTTGTACTCTTCAATTCTTTTCTGATCTGTTATCTTGACATACTTTGCTTCAAATGGTTTTAGTACGTTTGTCTGTTCTACTGTCATTGATCTGATCGGTTCTATCTTTCTTTTTTAGAATAGTGGTTAAATTAATTTACCTTTAGACTAACTTGTTAATTCGTTTCTGATCAGAAACGTACAACCAGAAAGGGAACACATTTTGGTATGATCTTCCCGTTTGATTCATTATAGTGACTAATATTACAGGAATGTATTACAGATCTAATTTTTCAAACGCCATAATGTGCACAACGTTTGGTTTATGTCTGTTTCATTATTATAGGGTGGTTATTTCTAAAAGTTTGGGCAAGAAAGTATTACACT
>Ga0209641_10002883_pt1 | contig 14538 bp, 11 predicted proteins | sample RifCSP16_1_FD_184022 | JGI IMG/M metagenome (GOLD analysis project Ga0209641, IMG submission 184022) | Soil microbial communities from Rifle, Colorado - Rifle CSP2_sed 16_1 (SPAdes) (version 2) | ecosystem: Environmental > Terrestrial > Deep subsurface > Rock core/Sediment | place: Rifle...
GGCGAGCGGAAAGGTGCGCCGGATGAGCGACAGCAGCTCCCACATGCCGCCCGCCGGAACATAGGGGCCGTAGTACGTCGCGCCGTCCTTCTTGAGCCGTCGAACGACATCGAGACGCGGAAACTCGGACTTCAGGTCGAACCGGAGATACGGATAGTTCTTGTCGTCGCGCAGAATGATGTTGAAGCGGGGGCGGTGCTTTTTGATGAGGGTGGCCTCCAGGATCAGCGCTTCGAGCTCCGTGTGGGTCACGATGGTCTCGAGGTCCGTTATCGTGCGCACAAGCGCTTCGGTCTTCTCGTCCTTAGCGCCCTTTTGAAAATACGAACGCACCCGGCTCTTGAGCGACACGGCCTTCCCGATGTAGACGACATGGCCCTTCGCGTCCTTCATGATATAGACCCCCGGCGCGTCCGGGAGGTTCTGGAGTTTTTCTTCGAGCGTCATTGCATGATTATTTTACCACGGAATGAATTGCGGAAACAGGGGAAAGAATCGTTGCCGTGGCTTTTCCCCGCCGGAGATCGCTTCCTTCGGCGTCGACGGCTTTCATCAAGATGTCATCGCCGTCAAAGGCCCTGCTCAAGATTTTGCCTGATCCACAGTTCTGCTGATTCGGCGAACAGATTGCGCTTCGCCTGCTTTTTGATCTTCTCCTGGGCGGCCCTGATGCTTTTTTCTATCATCGCATGCGAGATCGCCTCCCCTTCCGGCATGTTCAGCGCCGTCATGATCCGCTCGATATTCGTACCCCCGAAGTGCCGAATAAGCGCGCTGTCGAGCGAATCGTGAAAGCAGATGCGCACCGGGCAGGGAAGATTTTCCGCGAACCGCAGGACCCGGTCATCGAGGTCAGGATGCGGGTGGTGCTCGGTTACAAGCAGGTTGATCTCAAAGTCCCACTCCGGCGCGTCCTGGGCCCGCTGTTGAGTCGGCATCGGCAAAACGTCGGCCAGGGCGAGCATAACGCGCTGCGCTGATTGGTAGACGGAACGTTTTAGGAGGCCGCTTCCGTCGGTGGGGGTAAATAACTTGTCGAACGCAAAACCCTTTGATTGGAAAAAGGTCTCGACGGAGCGAAAAGCCAGGGGGAAGTGGGATATCACGATACTTCGCGCGGCCATGGGCCCGGCAGGGGCAAGAGCGGCGAGCAGGCCATCGAGCTTACGCGCCTCGTTCTTCCATATCTTGTCGGGTTCGCGTGTTACCCTGGAGCGCTTTCCGAAGAGCTTCCCGAACATATTACCTCCTTAGCCGGCAGATTAGGGCAACGTCTCTTTATCCGGAAATCCTGTTGGGCAAGGTGATTCGTTTTGCCCAGTCTCCATACCTCCGGCGCGTCCGGGAGGTTCTGGAGTTTTTCTTCGAGGATCATGCATTATTTTACCACGGATTTACGCAGCCAGCTTGCGGCCCGCCTCCCGCGCCCGGCGGAGCATCTTGTCCGGCAGGACCGCCTTTTGCTTTTGCGCGCTCAGTCCCGCAAAGAGCAAGGCGACCGGTTTTGCGCCCATCACCTCCGCAATGACGCGGAGAGCACGCGGAGCTCCGGTGAATATCCTGCCCATGATTGCCGGCATCGCGCTCGAGGTGATCAGAACGGCCTTCTTGCCTGCGGCCTTCTTTCGCAGCTTATAACCCGGCTGTCCCCACGGCCAGTAGGTGAAGCACACGAGCCGCTCCATGAATCTCCGGGTAAGTGCGTTCAGATTGAAACAGTTCACCGGCGCACCGATCACGATCCCGTCCGACATATTGTACCGGTCCAGGATTTCGGCCATGTCATCGCGATGAGCACACAGGCCCCGTTCGGTCCCGGGTTTTTGCGTGCATATTCTGCAGTTCGTGCAAAACTCGATGTGCTTGTCGAGAAGATAGATCTTTTCCGTCACAGCGCCCTGCTTCTGCGCAGCGGACAGCACCTCGGTTACAAGGGAATCGATCGTGCCGTTCCTGCGATAACTGCCGACTATGCCCAGTATTCTTTTCGCCATCGGACAGAACCTCGATATAATAATATATAAGGAGTATATAAGAAGCCACTGTTTAACGTCAAGGTGTTATTAGCCGAACAGGAATACAGCTTTTTGAAATTCAGAGCGACAGATCACCCCTCATGACGCCATCCGGCGTCATGAGGTACGACACCATTATTGCTCTACGCCGCCTTTTTCCTCATGCCGGCGGTCGTCAGGAGTTCGGCAAGACGGTCCATGCTCTCGATCACCCCTTCCTCCATCCCCGCCTTGAGCATTTCGTCGCGGTCTTCAACGGATTGGTAAACGGCTTTCGCCGTCACCTTTGTCTTGCCGCCGATCTCTTCCAAGGTCAACGTTTCGAGCGATACGTGGCCCGCCGCGCCTTCGAATTCAAAGGTCCTGACGATGCGCTCGGGTGCGACGACATCGTGAAACACGCCGTGGAACGCGTACTCGCTGCCTGCGGCGTCGCGGTTGATGAAGCGCCAGATGCCGCCCGGCCTCACGTCCATGGTGTCCACGATGGTCGTATACCGGCTCGGCCCCAACCATTGCGAAATGAGATCCGGGTCCGTGTATGCCTCGAACACGAGATTTCGGGGCGCGTCAAAGACCCGCGTGATGATGACCTCCTGTTTTCCTCGTTCGGCAATGATCCTGGTGCCGCTCGTCACGATGCTTTCAGCAAGCCTGTCGAAGGACTCGCTCCAGCCGGTTTCGGTCAGTTCGCGCATCATCCCGGCCGGTAGTCCTTCATGCCTCAAGATCATTTTTGTCTTGCCGCCGATCTCCTCGAACATCGCGGTTACGAGCAGTTCCAGCGGCCAGTCTCCGGCCATTCCGTAGTGCGAGGCCGGAACCACGTTGCCTTTTTCATCTGCGAAACTGTCGGTTAAAACAAGCCGCTCCAGGGGAACGATCTCGCGATAAACGCCAGTGCTCCAATAGTCCTTACCGTCGGGACCGCGCATGCAAAAGAGATACTTGCCGCCCACACGGAGATCGATCTTGATGAACGGCGCTGTAAAGTTCTTCGGTCCCCACCAGCTCTTGAAAAGCTCCGGCTCCGTCCATGCCTTCCAGGCGAGCTCGCGCGGAGCATCGAAAATGCGGGTGATGGTTAATTCGTCTTTGTTTTTAAGTTCCATTGCCATATTGCACCTCCTTCTCTTCAGCTGTTTCCCGGGTGCACGCTACTTTATCGGTTCGTAATAAAGTAAAACATTCCCCGACTTGAACGTCTTTGTTTTCAGCAGTTTCAGATTAAGCCTGTCTTTGATGCCGGTGAATAGCGGTTTGCCCCACCCCAAGATAACAGGATTCACCATGATCCGGTATTCATCGATCAAGCCGAGCGGCGCCAGCCCGGATACAATGCTGCCGCTGCCCAGAATGACCATATCCTTACCGGGCTGCTTTTTCATTTTCTGTATTTCTTCCGCAAGAGCGCCCTTCACCAGCCTGGTATTCTGCCATTCAGCCTTATCGAGCGTCCTTGAAAAGACGATCTTGGGTAAGGTATTCATCTTCTCAGCGACGATCGGATCATTCTTTATCGCATCAGGGGTCGGCCAGTAGTTTGCCATAAGCTCATACGTCACGCGCCCGAAGAGAAGCGTGTCCGCGGAATTGAGCATGTCGATGGCATATTCATTGAATTCCGCATCAACATTATGCCAATCTATCTCTCGGTTCAATCCTTCAAAGTAGCCGTCAAGGGTTACCAGGTTGAACATAAACACTTTTCTCATTTCCGTTCTCCGTTCATCATCCTATCCCTTGCCGTAGTGAAGTACAACTTTCCCCGATTTAAGCGTCTTTGTTCCCATCAGCTTCAACTTGTGCCTTTCCTTCACATCCTTGAACAACGGTTTTCCACCGCCCAGGACGACCGGATTTACCACAAGATGATATTCATCGATCAAGCCGAGATTCATGAACGTTGACACCAGGCCGGCGCCTCCCAATATCAGCATGTCCTTGCCTGGCTGTTGTTTCATTCTGAGAATTTCCTCAGCAATGTGATCCTTGATGATCCTGGTGGTCTTCCATTCGACCTTTTCCAGGGTCTTTGAGAAGACGATCTTTTGCGTTCTATCGGCAAGCCGCGCATATTCAATTTCGTTCTTTGTGCTTGAGGGGTTCGCAGGCGCAGCAAGCCAGTACTTCTCATACGTCGGATACATCACGCGCCCCAGTAACAGGGTGTCCACCGACCGCATGAGATCAAAATGATCTTTCCACGTTTCTTCATCCTCTTCCATGGCCCAATCCAATTCTCCGTTGGGCCCTTCAATAAAGCCGTCAAGGGTCACCTGCATTGCGAGAATTACTTTTCTCATTTTGACCTTCTTTCAGGAGGCTTCGGCTTTCAATACAGCGCCGACATTCAACTACTTTTTCACATCAACGAGTAAAAGCTCCGCATCGTGTTCGGAAACCACGTCGATCGCGCTCTCCCCGGTGATCATGGCCGAGCCCAGCGTCGGGACTCTCGTTCCGTTCACGCGTATCGGTCCTCCCTCCAGCACGTAAAGATATATTCCGCGCCCGGTCTCGAGATCATAATGCTCGGTCTTTCCGGCGTGAAGAAAGCTGGAAAGGACCCGGGCATCGGAAACGATCGGAAGGGCGCCTTTATCCCGGTCCGATACCAGCGGCAGGAATCGATCGGTCCTGTCCGCCTTTTCGACCGCTTTCTGCTCTACCGAGGGTTCCAAGTCGTGCCTGGCGGGATAGAACCACATCTGGATGAACCGCATCGGCTCGTCGGGGCGGTTGTTGATCTCCGAGTGCCACATGCCCCGGCCCACGGTCGTATGCTGCACCCAGCCTTTCTTGAGAATGCCGCCTTTGCCGCGCTCGTCCGCATGCCGGAATTCCCCGCCGGCAACGTAGGTGACCACTTCATTGTCCCGATGCGGGTGGAGCGGCCAGACTGCGCCGGGTGTCAGCGTATCGTCATTGAAGACGCGAAGCGTTCCGAAATCCTCGAATTGAGGGTCATAGTAATCACCGAAAGCGAAATGCCACCTGCCGTGAAAGCTTCCGTTCTCGATCTCACCGTTGATCTGGTAAATGCTCTTGGGATCGCGGACCTGTATCATGGGTCTACCTCCTTGCCTTGAATGTCGATCTTTGAATCAAACTAAAATCCGGCTTTCACGCAATGGCCACAGCCCACACCGAGTCGCAAAGACGCCGAGAAAAGCACAAGCATTTAGTGCTTCTGGTTTTCTTTGCGAGCTTTGCGCCTTTGCGCGAGATGTTTTTGCTTCCGGTTGATAGATTCTGGTTCTTCCTTCACGCTCTGAGGCCTTGCCCCGTCAACCCTTACTCATTTCATTGAATGCAAAGCCAGCCGGTTTCCCTCAGTGTCTTCAAAATGCGCTATGAACCCGTACTCTCCGATGCCCTTTTTCGGAAGCAGCGTCTTTCCCCCATTCGCGTTTATCCTCCGCAAGGTCTCATCGATATCATCGACGCTGAAATACACGACCGTTCCTGCATGTGACGGCTCATAGGATTCTCCCTTGATGAGAGTACCCGCGGCCCCCGGAACGCCCAGGGTCATGGGGAAAAAGGCCATCGTGAACGGTTCCAGCTCCTCCAGGGTCAGTTTGGTATTGAGCACCGTTTCATAGAATTTTCTGGCTCTTTCGATATCTTTTACCGGGATCTCGAACCAGTTTACTGCATTGATCTGTGTAGTAACAGCAGCCATATATGCCTCCTTTCGCCTGAATCTCCCCTGTCCGCCCCTGAAGAGGCCGATCAGGGGTTAATCAGGACAAATATAATCCTGCTTTAATCATAGTACCGGATCGGCATGCTGTCAAGGCAGCAATGGCAGGAAAAGCGCCCGGGGGCAGGATCCAGCCATGGATGCGTCAAGAGAGTGTGCGAAAACGTTAAAAGACGAGAGTCGATCCCAAGATACAACTAAAGTTGCATCAAACAAAAGGACCCGGCACTTTTCATTGCAGAGTGGGTGGAGTGATGCCCCTTCTTCCCTTGACGGGGAGGGCTTTGCCTGGATCCTTTTGTGAGACGCAGATCCGGAGCCACTCTCTCCCGTCATCAATACACTCTCCGGTATTCAGCTGACGATACCTAAAAACAGGACTTTTTGATATACTGACTTTATGCATCTGCAGATGCATAACTGCAATGCTGTGAACTATTGACCGGATCCTGCTGGAGGGGTAAATGGCAGCTAAGAAGAAGCCAACAAAAAAGGGCGGCGCTGCAGCAACGAGTGCTGCGAACAAAACCAAAGCCCGGACCCGGACCGTGAAGGGAGGCAAACCAACGTCGGGATCTCCGAAGGTGAGCAGCCGGCCCCGCAAGCGGGCGGAAGAAGAAATTTGGATGCTGAAACATTCAATCGATGTGTATTACGATGGCGCATATTGGATAGACGCCGACAACAAGTTTGTTTACGTCAACGATGCCGGCTGCAAAGCCCTTGGGTACACGCGTGAAGAACTGATCGGGACGACGATCTACGAAGTCAACCCGAAGGTAAACGCCGAGCGCATGAAAGAGGTGTGGGCTTTGCTTCGACAGGGCCGATCTTTTTCCGCTGAATCCGTACACCGCCGCAAAGACGGCAGCGAGTTTCCCGTTGAGGTCGTCAACACGTACGTCCGTTTCGGCGGTAAGGAATATGTGTACAGTTTCGCACGCGACATCACCGAGCGCAAACGGGCTGAGGAAACGCTGCGCGAATCGGAGAACAGGACGCGCAGCATCATCGAGGCCATCCCCGTGGGAATGCACATGTATCGCCTGGAACCTGACGGGCGCCTGGTCTTCATTGGTGCCAATCCTGCGGCCGACCGCATCCTCGGCGTGGATAACAGCATCTTCATCGGAAAGACGATCGAAGAGGCGTTCCCGCCGCTGAAGGAGACCGAGGTGCCTAAACGCTATCGCGAAGTGGCTGCCTCGGGAAAGACCTGGCACGATGAAAGCATCGACTATTATGAAGGCGTTATCCAGGGCGCGTTCGAGGTGCACGCCTTCCGGACCGCACCCAGCAACATGGTTGCCGCATTCGAGGATATCACCGAGCGCAAGCGCGCGGAAAAGGCGCTGGGAGCGAGCCAGAAACTCCTCGAGACGATCATTGATACGGCACCCACCTGCATCAAGCTTATTACTGCGGACGGGTCTCTGCAGAAGATGAACCGCGCGGGACTGGAAATGCTCGACGCGGAATCGTTCGACCAGGTACAGGGCAAATGCGTGTATCCGCTGGTATCCGAAGAACATCGTGAAGCGTTCAAGACCATGACACAGGAGGTCTTCAAGGGAAGATCCCAAACGCTCGAATTCAAGATGATCGGCCTCAAGGGGCGCGCGCGCTGGTTGTATACTCAGGCCATCCCGATCCGGAATGAAAAAGGAGAGGTCGTCTTGGCGCTCGCCACGACCATCGATATCACCGAGCGCAAGCGGGCGGAGGAGGCGCTCCATGAGAGTGAGCGGTCACTCAAGACCTTGATGGGCAATCTTCCGGGCATGGCTTACCGCTGCCGCAATGACCGGAACTGGACCATGGAATACGTGAGCGAGGGCGCCGCCGGCCTGACGGGTTACCAGCCCGCGGACCTGATCGGGAACGCGAAGATCGCCTATAACGACCTGATCCATCCCGACGATCAGGGGCAGGTGTGGGAAGCCGTGCAGAAGGCCGTTGGATCGAGGGACAAATACACGCTGAACTACCGGATCCGCAGAGCCGACGGGCAGGAGCGATGGGTCTGGGAGCAGGGGCAGGGGGTTTTCTCGCCAACGGGCGACCTGCTTGCCCTGGAGGGGTTCATTACCGATGTTTCGGAGCGCTGCCTCCTCGAAGAGGAACGGCTCAAGACCCAGAAGCTTGAGTCCATCGGTACGCTCGCCGGCGGCATCGCTCACGACTTCAACAACCTGCTGCAGGGCATCTTCGGCTACATTTCAATGGCCAAGATGTCCCTCGACCAGAAGGATAAATCGCTCGCCATGCTCGAACAATCCGAGAAAGCTCTTCATCAGTCGGTCAATCTCACGACCCAACTCCTGACCTTCTCGAAAGGCGGCAAGCCGGTGAAAAAGAGTTTGTCTCTCCTGCCCGTGATCGAGAACGCAGCCAGGTTCGCGCTGAGCGGGTCGCGATCCGAATATCGCATCTCAAGCGCCCCGGACCTCTGGCGCATCGAGGCGGACGAGGGACAACTGGGCCAGGTGATCCAGAACATCGTCCTGAACGCCGACCAGGCCATGCCGCTCGGCGGATGCGTCGAGATCGCCGCGCAGAATGTCTCCGCATCGGACGCGTCGGTGCCGCGGAGCATTGCCGGGCAAGATCATGTGCTGATCACGATCCAAGACAGCGGCGTCGGCATCTCTGAGCAGTATCTCGGCAAGATATTCGACCCCTATTTCACGACCAAGGAAAAAGGCAGCGGCCTGGGCCTCGCGACTTCCTACTCCATCATCAGGAACCACGGAGGGCTTATCGACGTGAGATCACAGGTCGGCAAGGGGACCGCCTTCTTCCTGTATCTCCCGGCATCGGAGGCTGTTGCTGAGGAGTCCCCGGGCGCTGCTGCTCCCGGAAAGGCCCGGAACGGCAGGGTACTCGTTATGGATGACGAACAGGTCGTCCGGGAGGTCACCGGAGAACTCCTCCGGGCTCTCGGCCATGAGGTTGAGTTCGCCGAGAGCGGCGAGGCGGCGCTCACGATGTATCGGGAGGCAATGGCAGCGGCCAGGCCCTTCGATATCGTCATTCTGGACCTTACCATCCGGGGCGGCATGGGCGGGCTGGAGACCCTCGGGAAACTGCTGGAAATCGATCCCGGGGCCAAGGCGGTCGTGTCGAGCGGGTACTCGGACGAAGCAGCGCTGTCGAACTATCGTGAGCTGGGGTTCAGGGCCTTCCTCAAGAAGCCGTATAACATGGATGAGCTTCAGAATACGTTGAGCGTCCTGTTGGGATGAGCGGTATGGACCGTCGCTGCGCCGGACAGCCATCTTCAGGGCGGATTGTGAAGAGCAGCCGGAATAAATAATCGCCTCACACGTTCCTTCTGTGACTCGGGTATGCAACCATGGAAACAACGTGCCCGGAGTGCCTTTATCATGGACATCCACAGCTGAACAGGTTAAAATTAAACTTGAATAAAAGCAGCGGCCCTCTTATGGAAACAGCTCGATTAAATCATATTTACAAAAAAGTCCGGAAGTTATTAGCTGACCCGCAAGAGCTCTTTCTCGTGGTGTCCATCGAGCAGCAAACGCTCTTCGTCTGCTCGAACAACGCCATTGTCGAACGATACAACGCCTCTACGTCCCGCTTCGGCAATGGCAATCGGGAGAACTCGCTCAAAACGCCTCTCGGCGTTCATCGGATCAAGGAGAAGTACGGGGCCAATGCGCCAGCGGGACGCATTTTCAGGGACCGCGAGGACACGGGCGAAGACTGGGACCACAAACAGAACGGCGATAATCTGATCCTGACCCGCATTCTGCGCCTCGAAGGCCTTGAGCAGGGGATCAATAAGGGCGGGGGCGTGGATTCGTATGAGCGCTACATCTATATCCACGGCACCGGCCGGGAGGACCTCATCGGCACCCCTCTGTCCCACGGGTGTGTGGTCCTGCGCAACCATGACGTGATACGCCTCTTCGACAGGGTCAAGGAGGGCACGCTCGTCTATATCGATCCTCCGCCCATGGCCATCAACGGACACCAATGCCGCAGCGTCCATTTTACCGGCATCTTCGGCAGCGGCATGAGCGCGCTCGCGCAATACCTGCGCTTTCAGGGTATCCTGGTCTCCGGTTCTGATCGTTTTCATGCCAGCGAGGATACCGCCTTTATCCGGCAGTCGCTTGAGGGGCTCGGGTGTTCCATCGTTCATCAGGACGGTTCCGGCATCGGCGCTGATACCGATATCGTCTGCGTTTCAACGGCAATAGAAGACTCGAATCCCGACATCGCTGCCGCGCGCAGCCGCGGTCTTCCCATCATCCATCGCTCCGATCTGCTGAGCGCTCTCATCGCAACAAAAAAGACCATTGCAGTCGCCGGCACGAGCGGCAAGTCCACGGTGACGGCAATGATATTCGAATTCCTGACCGCATGCGAAAAATCGCCCTCCCTTTTAAGCGGCGCCGGTTTGCGCAGGCTCGAAAAGCAGGGGCTGATCGGCAATGCCTGGAGCGGCGGCTCCGATCTTCTGGTGGTGGAAGCGGATGAAAGCGACGGAACACTGGTCAAATACCGTCCCGAAGCAGCGGTTATCCTGAATATTTCGAAAGACCACAAAACCATTGACGAGATAACAGGCTTTTTCAAAGCGCTGGTTTCAAACACTCCCTGGACAGCTTTAAACTCTGACGACCCGATCCTTGCCTCCCTTCCCGCGACCGTGCGCTTCGGCCGAAATGGTTCGGCCTCGTGGCGACCCGACCATGAACAGCTCCTGCCGACGTCGGTCAAGCTTTTTCGGAACGGCTCGGAATATCATCTGCCGCTCCCGGGCGAGCATAATCTGGAAAATTTGCGCGCTGCGCTGTGCGTCTGCGAGCAGTTCGGATGCGAGCCGTCTGCGCTTGCTGATGCGGTAAAAAATTATGAGGGCGTGGCCCGGCGTTTTTCCGTGATCCGGACAAAGCAGAACGTCCATGTGGTCGACGACTTTGCGCACAATCCGGCAAAGATAGCGGCTGTTGTGCGCGCAGCGCGGGGCCTTTCCGATCGCATTATTGCCGTATACCAGCCGCACGGATTCGGTCCGACACGGTTCCTGAAGGAAGAATACATCACGACCTTCCGGACCGCCTTCCAACAGAACGACTCGCTCTATCTCCTGCCGATCTATTATGCCGGAGGCACGGCGCAAAAAGATATTTCCTCGGAAGATATCATACAGGGCCTTGGTCCCGCAGCATTCAATGCGCAGGCGCTCAGCAGCCGCGATGAGCTATTGACCAAATTGCAGGCCGATGCGAAACCGGAAGACTGCGTTCTTCTCATGGGAGCACGGGACCCGTCACTTCCGGCTTTGGTAAGGAATATTGTGGAAATGTTCGGCGGAGAAGCGAGAGAGGGATAAAACGTCTAATGAGGAAAGCATCGACTGCATCAACGTCCCCGAGGTGCCTTGGCCAAAGGAAGACCCTTTGATATCGTCATCCTGGACCTCACGGTCCGCGGCGGCATGGGCGGTGCGGAAGCCGTCAAGAAACTCCTGGAGCTCGACCCGAACGTCAAAGCGGTCATGTCCAGCGGCTACTCCTCCGATGATGCCGCTACTGCGGACTATCGCAAGCAGGGATTCACCGCCTTCCTCAAGAAACCCTATGTAGAAGAGCTCCAGAGCACATTGAATGCCTTGCTTGCATGAGGCGCACCATGAGGCAATTAACTATATGATATCGGACTGCAGGTTTTTTTTGGGGGTGCGGGCTTTGCGAATGGGAGCAAACAGTGCTTGCCGATGTGAAACCGGAAGACTGCGTTCTTCTCACATACCGGCGGACGTCGCGGTACCCGCTGCGCAGCGTTGTCCACAACTATCAGCTGACACATTGGACGAAATATTCTACTGGATGCATCCTCAGGAAAAAATTTTCGAGAGCCGATCCTAAATGAGGACGGGCCGGACGAGAGACCGGCCCGCTGCTCTCCAATGTTATACACCTTGTTATGCACCTTTTCGGGCGCTGCGTTCCCTCAGGTTCGGACCTGGCTGTTCGATGCAGCGGGTGACTGCGAAGGCCTTCCCGCCCTCGGCCACGAAGAACCACCTGTCCGCGCTCGCTTGAGGAGCTTCCGCCTTCGCTTCTCCGCCTCCAGCTGCTTATTCTTCTTTTTCACCGAGGGCTTTTCGTAATGGCGTCGCTTCTTCAGCTCCCCGAACAACCCGTCGAGCTGGAGTTTCTTTTTCAGGGTACGCAGTGCCTTTTCGATGTCCCGGGACTGGACCCTTATCTCCACGATCTTCCTCCACCGCCGCCGCGATCACCCCTGCCGCCGCCGCCGGACCCCGAGCGCTCGGTCTTGGGCTTGGCCTCGTTCACCGTGATCGTCCGCTCCATGAATGATGTGCCGTTCATGGCGGTGATCGCCTTGGCCGCGTCCTCGTCCGACGCCATCTCCACGAAACCGAATCCCTTGGACCTGCCGTTCGTCTGATCGACGATCAACGTGGCGGACAGCACTTCGCCGATCTTCGAGAATGCCTCCCGCAAATCCTCCTCGTGGGTGTTGTACGACAAATTTCCGACATAGAGTTTCTTCGCCATAATGCCTCCTGTGTGATTCAACTTCGCGCTGACGGTCATTGCCGCACAGTCGCGTTTACCTGTTCTCCGCAGTTACGCCGCGTCCCCAAAGGGGGGTCGCGGACTCTCGTGGTGTCCGCAAAACCGCATCGTTCGCTCACCAAGCATGCTGTCGCTTTTTTACGTAAGAAAAGGTGAGAGCAGGAGGAGTCAGTGATCGATGATGGGGCGCGGATGACATCTCGCTCCAAAACGAGAAGACCTGGCCCCGTTGACGGTATGTGTGTTATTATACATCTTTCGCCGTCATTTGCAAGGGTTTTCCGCTCCCCGCGCCCCCTGGTCAGGAATATTATCGCCTGGGCAATAATAACCGTTGACATTTCAGGGCAAAAGGGGCATTATGTCGACCAGAAGTTCCGGATGTTCTTGTAGGGAAACCGCAAAGACAGATAGACTTTGCGGCATTTTTTATGTCCTTTTCCGTCGCTTCAATTTCACAAGAAGGAGGTAGCTCATCATGGAGACCGGTACCGTAAAATGGTTCAATGATTCCAAAGGCTTCGGATTCATTACCCGTGAAAATGGCGGCGATGTGTTCGTTCATTTTGGCGACATTCAGGACAGCGGCTTTAAGTCGTTGGCTGAAGGCCAGCAGGTTCAGTTCGACGTTGTCGACTCGCCCAAGGGCCCCAAAGCAGCCAACGTTGTAAAGCTCTAAACCAAGGCTTAGACCTTCACAGGCCCTGACCATGTCAGGGCCTGTTTTTTTCCTTGCCGTCGCTGCGGATCGCCGCCTCCTGCCGGGGGAATCCTGCATCACTGCGCTGGGTCTTTGTCTTGTAAAGCGAAATTTCCTTGCAGCTGCTCTTTTCCCCTCACGCCTTCCGCCTCACCCTTCACGGCCCCTACTCCACCTTCACCCCCACCGCCATCTCCCGCTCCCTCAGCTTTTTGATCCTGTCGCGAAGCTCTGCTGCTGTCTCGAAATCCTGCGCCTTTGCTGCGGCGCGCATCTCTTTTTCAAGATGTCCGATGAGCTTGGGAATGTCAGCCGTGGAGAGATACTCCGCTCCCTCCTCCGCCGCGATCGGGACAGTGAAGTAATCTTCCTCATACACCGTGCGGAGAGCGGCCTGGATGTTCTTCTTGATGGACTGCGGCGTAATATTGTTCTTCCTGTTATATTCCTCCTGCACCGTGCGTCTTCGGTTTGTCTCGGCGATGGCGTTCCTCATGGAATCGGTGATCTTTTCGGCGTAGAGGATCACCTCGCCGTTCACGTTCCGCGCTGCCCGGCCCATGGTCTGGATGAGCGAGCGCGTTGAGCGCAGGAACCCTTCCTTGTCCGCGTCAAGGATGGCGACAAGAGAGACCTCGGGGATGTCGAGGCCCTCACGCAGGAGATTGATGCCGATGAGAACGTCGTACCTGCCCATGCGCAGGTCGCGGATGATATCCACCCGTTCAAGGGTGTCGATGTCGGAATGCAGATACGCCACCTTCACGTTCAGTTCCTTGTAATGCTCGGTCAGGTCTTCGGCCATTCGCTTGGTGAGGGTGGTGACGAGCACGCGCTCCCCTGCCTCGGCGCGTTTCCGTATCTGCGAGAGCAGGTCATCCACCTGACCCTTGACCGGCCGGATCTCGATATTCGGGTCCGTGAGGCCCGTGGGCCTGATCACCTGCTCGATGATCCTTCCGGCGGACTTGTTGACCTCAAAATCCGCGGGCGTGGCAGAGACATACACGGTCTGGTTCACCCGTGCTTCGAATTCCCGAAAGTTAAGCGGCCGATTGTCGAGCGCGGACGGAAGCCTGAACCCGTACTCCACGAGCGTGGTCTTCCTCGACCGGTCGCCGCTGTACATGCCGCCGACCTGCGGGATCGTTGCGTGGGATTCGTCCACGAACAGGAGATAGTCTTTCGGGAAGTAATCGAGCAGCGTGGGCGGCGGCTCGCCGGGATGCCTGCCCGAGAGATGGCGGGAATAGTTCTCGATGCCGTGGCAGTAGCCCATCTCCTGTATCATCTCGAGGTCGAACATGGTCCGCTGCTCTATGCGCTGCGCTTCGATAAGCTTGTTTGCCCGGCGAAAGGACTGTATCTGTTCTCTGAGTTCGTCGTGGATGCCGTCGACGGCGGCCTTCATCCTCGAATCAGGGATAACATAGTGGCTGCCGGGGTAGATCGCTATCTTCGGGAGCTTCCGGATCACGTTGCCGAGGAGGGGGTCGAACTCGGAGATGGACTCGATGTCATCGCCGAACAGCTCCA
>Ga0209641_10002887_pt1 | contig 14534 bp, 9 predicted proteins | sample RifCSP16_1_FD_184022 | JGI IMG/M metagenome (GOLD analysis project Ga0209641, IMG submission 184022) | Soil microbial communities from Rifle, Colorado - Rifle CSP2_sed 16_1 (SPAdes) (version 2) | ecosystem: Environmental > Terrestrial > Deep subsurface > Rock core/Sediment | place: Rifle...
CATTGCAGGCATGAAACTTTGGTCTTTCAGCTTCCGGATATCGAGCCCGATGATTTTGTCATAGGAAGATTGGAGAATCTCAACCATGCGTTCGTTGCATTGTGTTATCTTGAAGTCTTTATCAAACATATATACCCCAACTGGCGATTGATCAAAGAGGGTGCGGTAGCGTTCCTCTGATTGCCTCAGTGCCTCACCCTGCTGTGCATTATTGATCGCTAACTCTATTTGCTGTGCTACAATCTCCAGTAGCTTTAAATCCTCCTCTTCAAAGGCATCTTTCTTAAAAGAATTTATATTTATACACCCTATTGTCCTGCTATCAAACCGAATAGGCATAGATGCATAGCTTTTTGTTCCCACTTTCCTTCCGGCAGCCCCAATAACCGTATCCTGATCCACGTCCGCACAATACATGGGTTTTCCTTTTATGATTGTTTTCCATGTAAAACCTTTAGGATAGCGGATTCTTCTTACCCGCTCAATAAACCAATCAGGGTAACCCCTATAGGTTTTCATAACTGCTTCTTTCCCTTCGACTAGGTAAATACAAACATTATCTACACCATCTATATTTTTACTCATGGATTCAACGGCGTTTTCCAGGACGTCCTGGAGATTGATTGATTGATGGACACTGCGAGTCACAGTACTAATGATTGTCTCGTATCTATTCTTTTTGGATAACTGGACAAGGTTCTCTCTAAGGGCCTCTTCTGATTGTCGCAGTGCCTCTGCCTGCTTCGCATTATTTATCGCTACCTCGATTTGCTGTGCAACAATTTCCAGTAGGTTTAACTCCTCTTCATCGAAGGCATTCTTCTGAAAAGAATTTACATTTATGCATCCCACTGTCTTACCTTCTAAGTGAATAGGCATAGATAAATAGCTTTTTGTTCCTAATTCTCTTCCAGCAGGGCCGATAAATGTATCTTTTTCCGCATCTGCAACATATCTGGGCTTCCCTTCTATGATTGCCTTCCATGTAAAGCCTTTAGGATAGGGGATTCTTCCCACTCGCTTAACCCACCAATCAGAGTAGCCTCTATAAGCCTTTAGAATCGCCTCTTCTCCTTCAACCAGGTAAATTGAAATGTTCTCCACCCTATCTATATTCTTACTCATGGATTCAACGGCATTTTCTAAAACCTCTTGTAGTTCTATTGACCGATGAACACCCTGAGTCACAGTACGAATGATTGTCTCGTAACGATTCTTTCTCTCTAATTGCAGCACCTCGTCTTCCAGCTTCTTGATCAGCCGCCCATTATATTCCTTGAGGTAAACAGCCTCCTCTTCAACCGGAAGTTTTGGTGCTACAAGCATTCCTGACTCGTGGCTTCTGATAATCTCCCTCAGGATTTCGATAAAGGCATCTGGCTTTTGAGGTTTGATGATGAACTTTTCTGCCCCCAGACTCAAAGCAAATTCTTCATCCTTGGGATCAGTGTAGGCGGCGGTATAGAAGACAAAAGCGAGTCGTCTCAACCTTTCATTCGTCTTAATTTTACGGCAGAGCTGAAACCCATCCATCCGGGGCATCATGATGTCAGAGATTATCATATCGAACTCGTCCTGCAACGCCTTCTCCAAGGCTTCGAGGCCATCGGCAGCAAACTCAACCTCATAGCCATTGTCCCTGAGAAGTGTCCCTAGCATATAAAGATTCTCTTTGTTGTCATCAACGAGTAAGATTTTCATTGTCCACCTCTCTTACATCAAGAGTAAACATTCAACTACCAGCTTCTGATTGCTGAACGCTTAAGACTAAGCATACTTCTGTGTGAATCTTAAGTATCTCTAGACGTAATCTTTCATCCGGAATGGGAAGCTCTAAGATTAGGTCAAACCTTTCGGGACGCAAAAGTGCAGCGTCGAGCATCTCAGTTCTATTTGTTGCTGCTAAAATCCACACGTTTTTAATTCCTCTATTCCATTCAAAGACCTGAGGATGCTTCAGGGGAAGTTCTACCATTTCCCTTTATCTTTTGAATCTCATGGGAGAGACCTCCGATGTCCTCGTATGTTATCCTTAGTTTTTTGGCTCCTTCTTCTTTTCTCTCTTCAATCTCGATAATAGTCTGTGGATGAATTACTACTACATATACATAACGAGGTATGGTGTTTAAAGCTATAAAATCCTGGTAGCGGGAACCAAAGAAAGCAGCACGGATTCTATCCCCAGCAACCAAGGGCAAGCCGTCTAGGAGCTTTCCCATGTAATCTATATCCCTTTTCTTTTTAAAGGCGTTGGTTTCTCCAGCCGGTGTTGCTACTATTCGGCCCGCTGGTCTGGGAAGAATCTTTTTTATGGAGACCTTTTTCCCAATACTTACAACGACATTTCCACGTATAATTCCATCAATCTGAACTATCTCTTTACTCCTCGCATCACTAAAGGTTGGTATGACCTTTGCAACACTTATTTTTTCCCTAGAGATTTTTTAAGGTTCTTGCCCTACCTGCTTTTCCTATAATATAGTGCAAAGACTGATTTTATAACGCTACTAATTTGGTTTTTTGTAAAGGGTTTTTTCACAACCGAAATGGAACCCAGTTCTAAGACTTGATCCATAAGCTCACTATCTGGATAGCCGGTTATAATAACCACAGGAAGGTTTGAGTTTATTTCCTTTATCTGCTTTAGAACCTCTACTCCACTTATATCTGGCATTGCAAGGTCTAAGAATACCAAATCGAAAGTGGAGATTTTAATCCATTTAATAGCCTCTACCCCATTTTGAACGGCTACTACCCGATGTCCATCTGAGGAAATTATATTTTTAAGAAGGTCACAGATAACCTCATCATTATCCACAACTAAAACCTTTTTCTCTTTAGGTATCTGATTCCAAAGCCACTTATTAATCAGTCCCTCTGTAAATCTCCATTGATTGCTCACTTTAAAGGCAGGGATTTTCCCCTCTTCTAATAATCAGTATAGAGTCGCTTTAGTAATATTAAGATATTCGGCTGCTTCTTTCAAGGCTTCTTTCAAGGGTAAATTTGAGTACGTGAAATTTAAATAGTATAATAAGTTAAACTGATTTAATAAAGGAGGGTATAGAGATAAAGTTTCTATTAAGAGTAGCAATTATTGCATTGCTTCTTTTACCGCTTCTCAGTGTAAGTTCCAAGGCGGTAAGCCAGCAAGAACAAATAGAAGCGCTCAAAAAACAGATTGAGGAAATCGGGAGACAAAACCAGAAACAAATTGAAGAGCTTCAGAGGCAGAACCAAGAGCAAATTGAACAGCTTCAGAGAAAGATCGAAGAGTTAGAGGCCGAAAGGAAAACTGAGCAAAAAAAGATTGAGGAGGTAGTGACCAAGAAAGAGGCTGAAGAGAAGGAAGCCTGGTGGAAAAAGTTAAGGTTAATAGGATTTAATCCTGATTTTCCCAGCTATTTTCGGATTCGGTCAATGTTCTTTAAGAAAGCCACATTTGTAGGCGCAGTTCCAGGTAAAGATGATGACATATTCTTTGTTGATTCAAGATTGCTTATATCTCCAATGCTTAAAATTACTGACAATTTGTCAATTCGTGCTCAGATAGATGTTTTTAAAAATATAATTTGGGGTGGCTTAGGTGATGCAAGTGTAGCCGATAAGTTCTTCGAAGCCCCAAGCCCTGCTGATTCATTTCGTGGAGCTCTGCTTAGGGAAGTAATAGATACAATTTCAGGGAACGTTCTTTCACCAGTTGAAGAGGTAGATTTTTTTGATATTAGATCACTTTACCTGGTTGCCAGAGTACCAATAGGAGAACTATGGGTTGGACGACAGCCGTATGATTGGGGACTCGGAGTTTTAGCTAATGCTGGAAGTATGCCTGATCAGGACCTTGGAAGTATTATAGATAGATTTGAATTTGATACTGCGCCTCTTGCTCTTCTTGATGAACGCTGGGAAAATTTAACTTTCGCATTCTTAATTGATAGATTGAGTCAAGGTATGAGTTTAGTTAATGGAGCTAGTGGGAGTGGATGGGAGGTAGGATTTGGCGCTTTATATCGTGTTGAGAATCTGCAACTCGGAGGTTACATATATCTTCTTTCTCAGAACAATTTTGATATTAGTGGTGGACTTACTGGAGATCTCGATAACAATGTGAATTGGTCAATATACGCTAATTATAATTATGATCCTTTCTTCTTCTCTCTCGAATTCCAAGACTTGTTTGGAAAAGTAAATGATTTAGAAGAACCTCTTCCCTCAATTTTAGGAAATAATGACATTGATATATCGCCTGAGAATTTTCTTATTGCTGCTAGAGTTGGATATGATCCACCACCAGCTTTTATAGACTTTATTGTTGCTGAATTTGGCTGGGCTAATGGTAATGATGCAAAAACTCCGGACAAATTAGAAGGCAATGCGATTTTTTTTAATAATGCTTATACAGTTGATAATTTACTATTCAAGCATATTATACCGAATATTTATGCACTTGAGGGGAGTGTAATAAATTCTGGATACGTAAGAGCATGGAGCACTTTGAAATTAAATGACTCGTTTTATTTTACACCACAAGCCCTCTTTGCCTGGGTGGATGAGAGAAATGCTCTAAGTCTTGATCTTCTTACTCCCCTTCCTAAGGTTGGTAGATTTCTAGGAGCTGAGATAGAGGGTACTCTTACTTGGAGGATTATAGATCATCTTTGGTTTGACCTAATAGGTAGTGTTGTAATAGCTGGTGATGGTCTCAAGGACCTTTTCAGCCAAAGAGCTTTTATTGAAGGAGTAGTCCCATCAATAGGGACAGCCAGACCTCCAGACGCACCTTTTGCTTTTCAGGGAAGATTTGTGGTTACCATAGATTCTCTTATTAAGACATGGACTGGTTCTAGTAGCCTTTTAAAGAGAGCATATTATTACTAGAAGATATAGAAGCTTTAGGACCCAACTATCAGAGGTAGCTTTTGACATTATAAGCTAATTAAAAATCAATGATTGCAGTCTATTACGTTACAAAACTAAAAACTCTCCTTTACTGTTTAGTTATAAGGTACCTTAGTTTAAGTAACTTAGTAAAATTCCTAAGACTTAAGTTTTGAGTAATAGAAAGTCTTGAATTAGCTCTGGTTACTTTGTACAATAAGAATTCTAAGACCCAATAGAACTTGAAAATTGAATATGCAAGACAAATAGTTGAGAGCTTTTTAGTTAGAGCGTTATCTAAAATGGACGATTAGGATCTAGAAGGTAGAGAATACAATTCATGAAGAGGAAGATGTAAATGCCGATAACTTTAGAACGCAGAAAGTGCTTAAGAACGCCCTTAGTAGGTCTCGAGATTTTCTCAAGAAATACTGGGGAACTAATCGGAATGTCAAGGGATATTACTCCTTATGGGATGTTTATTGAAACCAAAAATCTACTAGTGCCTGGTATTAAGATACTCCTCGAATTCAAATTGCCTGGTCAAGTAATACCTATAAAAGCCTACAGCGAGGTTAAATGGGTTAGAAGGAGCACGACTTTAGAAGCTGGACCTTCCGGAATGGGAGCTCACTTCTTAGGTATTTATGAGTCAGATAAACAGCGGTTAGCAAAATATAGTGAAAGCTTGGCTAAGCAAGAAAAAATAAACTCTGATAATTTTACTCTAGTTGATTTCTTGAAGGTTTCAGGTGACGACTTATTTATGAAGACAAAGCCTGTTTGGGGATACATAGAGGATATGAAACAAAAGGGTTTTTATACCTATAGAAGACCGTTACTTTCAGCTTGCAGAAATAGAGTGGTGATTTTTGATGAAACAACAGGTAAAGAAAGGGAAATGATTATGATGGGTAGTAATAACTATCTCGGTCTTACTGCCCATCCAAAGGTAATAAGAGCAGCAGAAGAAGCAATAGAAAAGTATGGTACGGGTGCTGGCTCAGTTCCTCTCCTTGCTGGTACATACTACTTACATAAAGAGTTAGAAGCTAAGTTAGCAAAGTTAAAAGGATGCGAAGATGCGGTGATTTTTCCAACCGGATATTCAACAAACGTGGGTTGTCTATCTGCTTTGGTTAAAGAGAAAGATCTTGCAGTGCTTGATAGACTTACCCATGCAAGCATTATAGATGGTTGCATGATGAGTAGTGGAAAATTTAGAACTTTCCAGCATTCAGATATGCAAAACCTAAGAGAGGTGCTCGAAAGAAATAAAGATAGTTTTGATGGAAAACTTATAGCGGTTGATGGTGTATACAGCATGGATGGTGATGCAGCCCCCCTCCCTGAGATTGTTGATATTGCCCAAGAATACGGGGCAAGAGTAATGGTAGACGATGCACATGCAACTGGAGTAATTGGAGAAAGAGGAAGGGGTACTGCAAGTCATTTTAAGATGGTGGGCAAAATAGATATAGTAATGGGTACACTAAGTAAAGCTTTGGGTCAATTAGGTGGCTTTGTTGCTTCTTCTAAGGAGGTTGTTAATTACCTAAGATGTTTTGCAAGGTCATACTTTTTTTCGTCAAGTCTTCCACCTGTTGTGGTAGCTTCGGTTTTAGCTGCAATTGAGGTAATGGAAAGTGAGCCGGAGCTTCATCAAAACCTTTGGAAAAACATCAAATACTTTAAGGAGAACCTACAGTATCTAGGGTTTAATATTAGGAATTCTGAGTCAGCTATAATTCCCATTATTATTGGTGATGAACTTCTTCTTAGAAAAATGAGTAAGAGAATACACGAAGAGGGTATTTACATAAATCCTATTCCTTATCCGGCTGTTCCAAGGAATCAAACCCGGTTTAGAGCAAGCATTATGGCAACCCATACTAGAGAGGATTTAGATACTACTTTAGAAGTTCTAGAAAAGGTTGGAAGAGAATTTGGTGTCATAAAAAAAGGCCTTGCAATCTTTTCAAGAAAAGCAGCTTAGTGTAAAGCTTTAAGGCTATACCGTGAAAGTAATGTTAACTGGAGGGACAGGGTTTATAGGTGGATATCTGGTAGGCAAACTGGTAGCGAGGGGAGATTATGTTAAATGCTTAGTCAGAAAAACGAGTAACGTTGAAAGACTAAAAAGCCTAGGAGTTGAGCTTCATTACGGGGATTTATTAGATTTTGATTCTCTTTTAGAAGCTACCAGGGGAGTTGATATAGTATATCACTGTGCAGCCCTTGTTACAGATTGGGGAATTCGTAAGGAATTCTATAGGGTTAATGTAGAAGGAACAAGGAATGTACTTAAGGCATGTGAAGAAAATAGTGTGCAGCGAGTTATCCATGTAAGTAGCAATGACGTTATTTGGAGATTTGATAATCATATTGAAATAGATGAAGGTTATCCTTATCCAAAAAAGTATAAGCATCCCTACAGTGAGACAAAAGCTGAATCAGAAAAATTAGCCCTTAAGTATAATTACGAAGGAAGGGTAGAAGCGGTTATCATACGGCCATGCATCGTATGGGGACCGGGTGATAAAGTGATTCTTCCTAGAATCGTACAGTTAGCAATAAAGGGAGGCCTAGTTTTAATAGGTAATGGAAGTAATCTTATTTCTTTGAGTTATATCGAAAACTTAACTGATGCTATGATACTAGCAAGTGAGAAGAGGGAAGCTAGAGGAAGAGTTTATTTTATAAATGATGGCATTAAAATTACTTTTGCAGATTATATATCACGCCTTCTTACCTCTCTTGGGATAGAATTGTCACCTCTGAGATCCATTCCCTACTTCTTAGCTTATGGACTAGCCTCGGTGATGGAGGTATGGGCAATGTTATTAAAGTCCAAAACTCCTCCAGTTTTAACCAGGTACGCTGTTGCTTTAATGGGTCGAAATTTAAATTATAGCATTGAAAAGGCTAGGAGAGAATTAAATTACCATCCTAGAATTAACCTTGACGAAGGACTAAGACAGTTAAAACATTGGGTTGATAGTATTGGTGGTATTAGTGCTCTTATGGAATTAAAATGAGTTGCTTATTTAATACCGAAAAATTTAAAGTTATAGCCCTTATAGTAATTGGTTTATCTATTGTTCTTGGTATAAATAGTATAATTCAAGGAATAAAGTGGACAGAGAAACCTTTCCCCGGTTTTTTACTTTATAATCCTGTAGTAGTTAGTAATGTCACTCTTATCCATTGGGCACAGAACCAGGGACTCGGTTTACATTCTTACGATAAGATAGTAGAGGTAGATGCAAGGAAAGTATCAAGCTCGGATGAAGTCTATAGTATTATCACTAATAAACCCATTGGCACTCCTATAAATTATGTAATCTTTAGAAACAATAATTTCACTAGGCTGACTATTCCTACTATGAAATTTACCATTAGTGATTTTCTACAGGTATATGGTATAGAATTTGCTGTTGGTTTAATTTTTCTTGTTACAGGAGCTTCGGTTTATTTTTTAAAACCAGATTTAATTTCTAGTAGAGTATTCTTAATACTTTGTTCTTTAATCGGGATTTGGTTTATAGAGGACTTTGATTATCAAACCACATATTCACTTATATATTCAGTTAATATCTCGTATCTAGCCCAGATTTTTACTCCTGCTCTTTTAATTTTTTTAGCATTAGTTTTTCCTAGTGAAAAGGGATTTTTTAAAAAGAATCGCTATATTATTTTACTTCCCTTATTATTTTCGTCACTACTATTTATCCTACAACTAATCTTTCTTGATTCCCCAGTTATTTGGAAAAAATTAGACACAGTAATGTGGTTTTATATATTGTTAGGTGCCTTAGCAGTGTTGGCTTCTACAGCGATAAGCTATTTAAAACCTAATTCTGAGTTAGATAAACAAAGGGCTCAAGTTGTGTTATTAGGAGCACTTTTAGGGTATTTCTTACCTGCAATAGCCGCATTGATAATTGTTTTTTATAAAATCAGTAACCTTAATTATGTAACTATTCCTGTCTTATTTTTCCCCCTCTCAGTAGCATACGCCATTGTAAAGCATAAGCTCTTTGATATAGATGAAATTGTTAGAAAAGGCTTGACTTATGCCACTCTCACAGGAGTGACAGTTACTGTATTTGGTCTAACAGTAGTTAGTTTCAATTGGATTCTTGCAGATTACGGGGGCTGGAAGCATCCAGCGACTTTTATGGTCCCTGCTATTTTCATGGTTCTCGCTTTGAATCCTCTTAGGAATCGAATTCAGGATATAATAGATACAGCCTTTTTTAGAAAAAGCTATGACTCCAGTAAAACAATATCAGAGCTAAGCGCTGCTATGATCTCGATACTGAATATTGACGAAATAGCAAATAAAATTATTAATACTATAACAGAAACTATGTTCCTTAACTCAACGTCACTTTTCCTCTTCGATCGTGATACCGGTTATTACCGAGTTTATGTGACTACGGTAGATGACCTGAAGAATAAGGATTTTACTCTTAAAACTGATGACCAATTAATCTTCTTTTTAAATAGATACAAAAGAGAGATTTTTAAAGAAGATTTAATAAATGAGCAAAAATATATTATATATAGGGATGAATTAATGAAATCCTTCCAGAAAATGGGGGCTTCTGTCTTCATTCCACTTTTCTTTAAAGATGAGTTAGTTGGTATACTGTCGTTGGGTGAGAAGAAATCTGGTCTCATGTATAATAGCCATGATATGAAGCTTCTTAGAACACTCGCTAATCAGAGTGCGATTGCTGTTGAAAATGCCTTTGCTTATAAATTAGTTGAGGATTACGCGAAAAAATTGGAGGAGGCTAATAAAGAGCTTAGAGAAACTCAGGCACAGCTTATTCAATCAGAAAAGATGTCGGCAGTAGGACAGCTTGCAGCAGGGATTGCACACGAGATTCGTAATCCACTGAATATTATAGAGGGTGCAAGATATTATTTGTCTCAAATGATAAGCGGAGAAAATTCTAGGATTATAGGAGAGTATCTGGATTACATCAAAAACGAGGTTGATCGAACAAACCGTTTGATTGATAACCTGCTTAAATTCTCGAGAGTGGAACCACAGCATTTTGAGCTAGTAGATATAAACAATATCCTTGAGGACACTCTGAGTCTCTTGAGAAAGCAGCTATCTGATAATAATATCAGACTTATAACAAACTTTAACTACCAGATTCCAAAAATTATGGGTGATCTAAATCAACTCTGGCAGGTCTTTATTAACATTCTAATAAATGCTATTCAGGCAATGCCTCAAGATGGAGAACTCCGAATCGATACGGGGCTTTCTTACGGAAGCCAAGACCGCATATTTATAAGCTTTAAAGATACAGGCATAGGGATAGACGAGAAGAATCTTCCAAAGATTTTTAATCCCTTTTTCACAACGAAAGACATAGGAACAGGGCTTGGTCTTTCTATAAGCTATAAAATAGTTGAAGAGCATAAGGGAAGAATTATAGTAAACAGTGAGAAGGGAAGAGGCAGCATCTTTATTTTAGAACTTCCTGTTAGTTACAGTAATAAGGCAGGAGAGGATGACCAAGAACAAAAGAGCCTTAGTAGTTGACGACGAGCATATGATTCTAAAAATAATCTCAGACATCCTCACAAAAGAGGGTTATGAGGTAAAGACTGCTTTTAATTTCGACAAGGCATTTGAGCTCCTAAAGGAATATCCCTTCCATGTTGTTCTTACCGATATCCGAATGCCCGAAAAAAATGGAATAGACCTTCTAGAGAAAATCCGGACTTTTAATTCAAATATACCTGTCATTCTTATGACGGGGTTTGCTTCTCTTGAAACCGCAGTAAAAGCAGTCCAGCATGGAGCATTTGATTATCTCACAAAACCCCTAGACTATGATAAGCTAAAAAGTGTAACAAAACATGCATTTGAGAGATATGAGCTTCTGCAAGAAAACAGTCGGCTTGTACGGGAACTTCAGGAACTAAATGCGAGTCTTGAACTCAAGGTTAAAGAAAGAACTCGAGATCTTGGAAATATACTAAGCAGCACTCACGAAAGTATAGTAACTATGGATAAAGACCTGATTATAAAAAGTGTAAACCTAAAAACTGTGAATATCTTTGGTGAGGGCTATATTGGACGAAAAATCGGTGATTTTATAGAAGGCATTAACTTTGACTCTATTATTCCCAAAATACTGGCTGACCCCTCTTACAGCACAAAGCACGAGGTAAGATATGGAAATAAATTTTTAGAGCTTACTCTTTCTCCTCTTATTGATTTTGAAACAGGCAACATATTTGGTGTGATGGCTGTTACTGAAGATGTCACAGAGAAAAAGAAATTGGAGGCACAACTGATTCAATCTGCTAAAATGTCTGCTGTAGGGCAGCTTGCAGCAGGGATTGCACATGAGTTTAATAATATTCTCACAGGAATTGTGGGTTATACGAGCTTTGCCTTGTCAAAAACGGACATCGAACAGATTAGGAGAGACTTGAAAATAGTGGAAAAGGCTTCGGATAGAGCAGTAGAGATCGTGAAGAAGTTGCTTTTTTTCTCAAAACAAAAGGAAGGGCAGTTTCGTCTTGCCTCGATAGAGGAAGCGATAGAAGATACACTGGCTCTCATAGAGCATTCTTTTCAATCAGAGGGGGTGAAGATTCTACGTCATTACGGAAAGATTCCTCCTATTAGAATGGATGTGGGTGAGATTCAGCGGGTTATACTCAATATGGCGATGAATTCAAAGCATGCAATGCCCCAAGGCGGTGTGATTGCTATGAGCACCGAGTTGGAGGACGATTATGTGAAGATAGATTTTTCTGATACCGGGGTTGGAATTCCAAAAGAGGATCTAGCAAGGATTTTTGAGCCGTTTTTTACAACAAAAGGAAGTCGCGGTAGCGGTCAAACGCCTGGCACTGGACTTGGACTCTCTGTGACTTATGCAATAGTTGAGAGGCACGGGGGACGAATAGATGTTGAGAGTGAGGTTGAACGTGGGACAACATTTACAATACGGCTTCCAAATATTCAGCGACTCTCAAATTCGACCAAAAGCGATTCACTACCCAAGGACGATGATAAAGTCTTACAAACAAAAAGAAAGGGAAATATTCTTATAGTAGACGATGAAGAGTTTGTATGTGATATACTTAGACAAGCCCTTTCAAGCGTTGGTCATAATGTTGTTATAGCAAATAACGGTGAAGCCGCTGTAGAGCTTGTAAGAAGAAACCACTTTGATATTTTCTTTCTTAACTTAACGATGCCTGGAAAGAACGGTCTTAGTGTGCTTAGGGAAATAAAGATTTTAGACCCAAGTTCAGTCGTTGTAATTATAAGTGGAAGAACAGAAAAAGATATATCGGATAAAGCAATAGCCGAAGGCGCATTTTCTTTTATACGCAAACCTTTTACAGTGTCTCAGATCCATAATACTGTAGCACGTATTTTTGGGGCTGAGTGAGAAGGAAAGACCTGAATCTGCCATTTCGAAGCATCTTCAGAGCCTTGTTCCATGAAGTTATTATTAGAAAGGACAAGTCAAAGTTCACTATTAGGTGTCTAATACCATTTCCGGATGAAAAGTATTTGTATAAGAAAGGGTCTGGTATAAACTTTCTATATGCCGAAACGCATAAGTATTGAACCAAATTTACGCTTGACAGAGCTGGAAGCTAGATACCGAAAGGCAAAAATATTGCTTCGTAACGATTCTTTTTGGATAACTTGGCGAAGCTCTCCTTAAGCACCTCCTCCGCCTGCTTGCGCTCATTCGCCTCAGCAATCACATTAGCGACGGCCTGGAGAAAGTGAACGTCGTCCTTGGTAAACATTTGTCGTCTGGTCGTGTGTGCACCTAAGACGCCAAAAGGCTGGTTCTTGCCGTAGATGATGGTGCTTATGCCGCTAACCACCCCGTGGTCGTGAAGTAGCGGTGGCCCGCTGAACCGCGTTTCCGTGATTAGGTCCTCTACAATCACCGGCTCATCGGAATGCAGGGTGTAGCCCGCCTGCGATTCGGTTCCTGCGCCCACCGTCGCGTGGCCTACATAACCTTCTTTCCATCCCACACCTGCTCGTAGCAGCAAAGCGTTGCCGTCCGGGAGGAGCTCCAAAATCTTGCAATACTCCACCCCGAGGATTTGGGCAACGAGCGAGACGGCTTCGTCCATCAACGTGAGAAGGTCGGTGCCCGCCAGCGCACGTTGACCCAGGCCGGCAACGACTAGCTGCTGGCTTGCACGGGCTTTGAGTTCCGTCTCCACCCGTTTGCGCTCGGTAATGTCGCGAGCTATGCCACGATAGCCTTGAAGAACGCCTTGACTATCAAACACAGGTGAACCACTGGTTTCAAGGACAACCGCATAATCATCTTTGTGGCTTAGAGTTTTTTCAAGGAATTGAGAACTTCAGCAAATCGCTCTGCCTCATCCGAAGGCATAAAGTCGAAAGTGGTCTTACCAAGAATTTCTTCGGGTTCGTAGCCCATGACCTCGCGCACTTTTGGATTGACGTATGTTAAGACACCATTTTGATCCACCTCCCACACACAGTCGTTGAGCTGTTCGACTAGATGGCGGAACTTCTCCTCACTCTCTCGCAGTATCTCCTCTATCTGTTTGCGCTCTTTGAACTCGGCAAGTAGCTGCTCGTTGGCTTTTCTTAATTCGACTGTACGCTCCTCTACTTTTATCTCTAGCTCGTCCTTGGCCTTTTGGAGTGCCTCCTCCGCCTGTTTGCGCTCGATGATGGCACGTTCCAGAACGGTTAAATTACGCCGTAGCTCAAGTTGCGTCACCGCTTGACGAGATAAGACACGCAATGCCTCCTTTTGTTCAGAGCTTAACTCTCGCGGCACATGGTCAATGACGCATAGCGTTCCGAGCGCATGACCATCGGGTGTCACTAAGGGCGCACCAGCATAAAACCGGATTTTGGGGTCGGAGGTCACAAAAGGGTTTGTTGCAAACCGTTCATCAGCCAACGCATCAGGAACAATAAAAACGCCGTCGGCTTGCAGGATCGCATGAGCGCAGAACGAAACATCCCTGGAGGTTTCCATTACCGTCAAACCCACCTTCGACTTGAACCACTGCCGGTCTGTATCAACGAGGGTTATGAGCGCAATGGGGACTTCACAGATATGCGCAGCCAAAGCAGTAAGGTCGTCAAATGCCTCTTCGGGAGCAGTATCGAGGATTTTATATTGGCGAAGGGCTTCTAGCCTTCCAGCTTCGTTGTCAGGTAGGGGTGCTTTCATCCTTGGTGTCCCTCCATTGCGGATGTTGTTGCCGTTTTCTCAAGCGAAACCTTCGGCCCTTCGGCGATCCACTTAGTGCAAGCGAGTTCTGCCTCCGCCCGCTTGCACTCGGTGACGTCCTGCAACAGCTAGTGCAAGTCGACCATCCTACCCGCAGCGTCGCGTACAGGAGCGATAGTCAGGACGACGGAGCAGGGCGCAACTGTGGCAGACGATACAGTAGGGAACAATGCAGTAACGCGAGAGACGCGCGAAGAGCTTTTTCCTGAATAGGGCTGGTAGTGGATTGTTTACATACGCAGAAAGTGTAAGTTGCCACAGGTTCTCCAGCACCTCCGGTGTCTCAAGTGCCGGGCTAAAGAAGAGGGGGAAGAAACCGAAACGCTCTTCAATCTCTGCTTTGATTTGTTCACTTGT
>Ga0209641_10002888_pt1 | contig 14531 bp, 17 predicted proteins | sample RifCSP16_1_FD_184022 | JGI IMG/M metagenome (GOLD analysis project Ga0209641, IMG submission 184022) | Soil microbial communities from Rifle, Colorado - Rifle CSP2_sed 16_1 (SPAdes) (version 2) | ecosystem: Environmental > Terrestrial > Deep subsurface > Rock core/Sediment | place: Rifle...
TGCGAGACCCGTATTATCTTCCCGTGCGCGGGCTATATGGATTCGCACGGCTTTTCTTTAGGAGGACATAATGGGACAAGATAAGACGCCAATGATGCCTGATGAGATCGTGGAGATTGACATTTATGAGACGCGATTGTGTATACCCTATCGGTATGTTCCCCATTTCCTTTACCTCAACTGTTATCCTGAGATTATCCCCGGCAAAACGGTTTATGGCATTTTGCAAGAGCAACGAGCGCAGGCGTTGATGATTCAATATCTGCGCAACGCCGTCTTGGGTTCTAACGCCGTCTTAGGTTCTAAAGACGGCAAAGACGGCAAGCAGGAGGGCGCTCTCTTTGTAGATATTGGGGCGTCGGTGGGTGTGTTCTCTCTGCTTGCGGCTCAGGCGGGTGCTGATGTAGTTGCGTTTGAAGCAAGCCTTGGCTTATGCAGGATATTATCTCAAAATCTGGATAATTATCCGACCCGAAAGATCCATTGTACGATTCTTTCTAACGAAACCGATCAGGAATTGTACATCGGAAAATGGGGAACGAATATCACTGAGGTCCGAGACGAGCCCGATGAAGTCTTACTTGAGAAGGTTCCGGTGAATCGGCTTGACGATTACAATCTGACCCCCTATTTTATCAAGATAGATGTGGAAGGGATGGGGATTGCTGTCTTGGAAGGCGCGTCGGATACATTGACCCGAACGAGTGTGATTTTGGCTGAGGTTCATGATTCAAACGAGTATACTGGGGTTGTAGGTCTGATCGAGAAGGCGGGTTTTGTTTGGCAGGTGATTTCGGAGGCACATCTGATTGGAGTCAAGCCGCCGATTCTACTGCCAAAGGATTTCCCGAAGGCGTCTTGCTGAAAGAAATCACTCAATCTGAAATGATATATTTTTCGTATGAAACGTTCTAACAAAGGAGCCGCAATGCTATCTTTTATACCCGATGCCCAATTAGACTTTATGAATCAAAGCGAAGTGATTTGGGGGGAAAGACCCCTGAGCCAACCTTCAACAGACCTTCAAGGACTGGCAGGCGTTTATCGTATACGAAATAAAAAGAACGGGAAGGTTTACATTGGCTCAACAGGGGATTTGTATAAACGATGGGGGCGACATCTGACTGACTTAAAAAAAAACGCCACTATGCCATCCACTTTCAACGTGCCTTCCTAAAATACGGGTGTTCTAATTTTGTGTTTAGTGTCTGCGTGTTTATAGATGACCCGTCACGGCTAAATGATACCGAACAGACCCTCATTATCCGCTATAAATCTGATTTCCCTCGCTATGGATACAATACACAATCTTTACCGACGGGAGCGGGAAGTAAGTTATCTATTGAAGTGCGGCGCAAAATGTCGGAAGCCCAGAAAGCCCGGTTCCAAGATCCAGAGATTCGACGCAAAATGTCAGAAGTCAGGAAAGCCCAGTGCCAAGACCCAGAATATCAGCGCAAAATGTCGGAAGCCTCTAAGGCCAGTTGGCAAGACCCAGGGGTTCGGCGCAAACAGTCAGAGTCCGTGAAAGCCTGTTGGCAAGACCCAGAATATCAGCGCAAAATGTCAGAAGCCGCTAAAGCCCAATGGCAAGACCCAGAGGTTCGGCGCAAAATGTCGGAAGCCATGAGGGGGAAATCTCATAGCCTTGAGGCCCGGCGCAAAATGTCAGAAGCCAGGAAAGCCCAGTGGCAAGACCCAGAAGTTCGATGTAAAATGTTAGGGGCTCAACAGAAAGCTCGTCAACAAAAATCATCATCAAAAGAGAGGGAAACATCGAATGCCGGTTCAGCTTATTGACGTTCCGATTTATAACACCACCATGCGGATTCCTGTTGCCTACCTGAAAGGGTATCAGCACCCCAATTGCTATCCTGGTCTAATCCCAGGCAAAACGGCGTATAGTGGGATTTTAGAACAACGGGCACAGGCCTGTCTACTCCGATGGTATCTTTCTGTAAATCCAGCTTCTATCTTTCCTCCTTTATTTATTGATGTCGGATGTGCCGATGGGGTGTATTCAGTGCTTGCCAAACAACGCGGCTTTGAGGTGATAGGCTTTGATCCCGTGGCCGGCTTATGTGAACTCTATCGGCACAATACGGGCGGGGAATGCTTCAACGTTGCACTCAGTGATTCTGATGAATCGGATTTTTACATCGGCAAATGGGGAACGCATATCATTCGGGTATCAGAGACGCCCGATGAACACCATGAGAAAATCCCCGCTGCCCACCTTGACGCCTTTTCCCTTTGTCCAGAGATTATCAAGATTGACACCGAAGGCATGGCGGCCAAGGTATTACGCGGCGGGGCTAAGACAGTTGAGCAGGTAGAAGTGCTTGTGATTGAGTTGCATTCAACCGAAGAATTTGAAGGCGTGTCTATTTTCTTGAATGAGAAGGATTGGAAATGGCAGTTTATCACGGAGACTCATCTGATTGCCGTGAAGCCCCACATGAGACTGCCGATGGACTATGAAGAATTTCGGATTTCGGATTGATGATTGCGGAATTCAATCCGCAATCCGCAATCCGAAATCCGAAATTCTTCATGTGGAGGGACTAAAAATGATAACTCAAGTTGAGTTTGACGGACGCCCGTTCTGGGTAGACCAGGAGAACATGCCCCAATGGAGGCACCCCATTTCAGGCTATCTTTTTGGCTCGGAATGGGAGAAGATTCAGGCAGAGGTGCTAGTAAAAACCATGTTGCCCGATTGGGGATTCATTGACGTTGGTGCAAACTTCGGGGCATACTCCTTCCTTGCGGCAACCCGTACCACCGCTCCTGTCATTGCCTTTGAGCCCGAATGGTATAATCACGACATCCTCATGAAGAACCTTGACTCTTATCGTCATGCGATAGCCTATCATCTTGCCATTGCCGACGAAATGAAAGTGATGCGATTGGAATTGACCCCCGATCAGTGCGGTGGACATCGGTTGAAGAATTGCGGAATGCGGATTGCGGAATGCGGAATTAAAATCCGAAATCCGAAATCCGAAATTCTTCAAGGCGGCTCATTCCAGATTGTACATTGCTATCCACTTGATTGGTTTAAACTCAATGCTAAAGCTATCAAGGTCGATGTGGAGGGGACAGGGCTTGATGTGTTGAAGGGCGGAGAGCATACGGTTCGGAATGCGAATCTAGTGATGCTTGAGATTCATCTGGTTGACGGCTTTACGGGTGAACGGACACAGGAAGCGGAATGCGTTCGCATTCTAAAAGAGTGGGGGTTCGAGATCAATCTTTTCCAATTCGCCCACCCAATCGTTGGGATTATCTGCCATAAGGGAATTCAGAAGAATTTCGGACCTTGGGGAATTTCGGATTGAATTCCGCAATTCGCAATCTGCATTCCGCAATTCAGAAGGGAGCGGGAGTCAAAACATGATTGAATTTTTGGGCTATTATGGGTTGGGAATTGTTGGCGCGCTGGTTCTGTCTCAGTTATTTCGGGCCGCTATCAAAATCATGGAGAGACCGCTGGATTTAGAGCCCCCCCAAAAAATACCTCAATTCAAACCTCGTCATAAGCTCAGAAAGGATAAAAAAGGTGTCGATACTTTTTTGGATAGCTGATTTCGCCGTTGTTTTTCTAGGTACAATAAGCCTTTTGGCTTTATATGTGTATACCTATCATTGTGCTTATTGGACAGCACGAGAAAAAGGGTTCTTTCCATCTAGTGATGATTTCTACTCTCGAAGATGTTTCCTGATATGGGGATTTGCGATAATTGGATGTATCTCTTTGGGGATGGCATGTTTTTTTACGGACAAGAATTTTCCGATTTTAAGGACTTCACATGTTGTGTTTTGGGGTCTGAACTGGTTTTTCATGGGGTTTACATCCTTGCAGGAGCATATATGATTCTCGTTACCGGCGGTGCAGGCTTTATCGGAAGTGCATTGATTCGCCGTCTGAACGCAGATGGGCAATCGGATTTTATGATCGTAGACTCAATTAGGGATTCCCTGAAGTGGCGCAATCTGATTGATTGTCAATTTCATCAGTACCTGGATGCTACCGATCTCCAGTCGGCGATTAAAGACTATCGATTTAGCCAAGTCATTCATCTCGGCGCAAACAGCAATTCAACTGAAACGGACTTCACCGCTCTGTATCGGGCCAATACCGAGTATACCCGTCATCTGTGGCTTTATTGCGTAGAACATAAAATCCCATTTCTTTACGCCTCTAGCGCGGCAACCTACGGGGATGGAAGCGCAGGCTTTTCCGATGATCATTCCTTGATTCCGCCGTTGCGCCCCCTATCGGCTTATGCCTACTCTAAACACCTTTTCGATCGATGGGCACTCGAACAACCCCAGAAGCCGCCGCGATGGTATGGGCTCAAGTTTTTTAACGTCTATGGCCCTGGAGAATGGCATAAAGGTAAATCGGCATCAATGATCTATCAGATGATTCAACACATCAAATCACGAGGATGTGTGTCACTTTTTGGTGACGGTGAGCAGTCTCGTGATTTCATCTCAATCCATGATGTAGTTGACATAATCCTGTTCTTTCTTTATGAGAACCCATCATCGGGAATTTACAATGTTGGCACCGGCAAAGCGCATACTTACAATCAGATAGCTGGACACATCTTTAAGGCGTTAGGGGTTGAGCCAGATATTCAATATGATGCCTTGCCCGAAAATCTATCTGGCGTCTTTCAGATGTTTACCCAAGCGGATATTAGCAAGTTGCGAGCCGCTGGATTCAAGCTGTCTTATGCACCTTACCACAAAGCAATTCAACGAGTGATAAAGGAGATGGAAGTATGATTCTTGCGATTTCAGGAAAGATGGGGGCAGGCAAGACGACGCTGGCTCGGCTGATTAAGTCTAAGCTACGAGATTATGAATTAAAATCGTTTGCCAGTCCTGTTTACGATATTGTAAGCCTTGTCTCAGGACAGGCAGTTGGGGATTTACGAGTGCATAAAGCCTCGGTAATTAGGGGGATGACCGTTCGCGAGTGGCTTCAAAAAGTAGGGGCTGCCATGCGCCATGAAGTCTATGCTGATGTATGGATTGACCTATTGATGCGTGATCATATTCCGAATGTGTCCCGATGGATTATTGATGACCTTCGCTATCTGAATGAAGCGGAAGCATTGGTGGATTATCCTTCATTCCTGATTCGCCTCAATGGGCGGGGTTTCGATGATAATCATGAATCAGAGCATGGGCTTGATGAGTTCAAGGCATGGGACTGGATTCATGATAACTCTGGGGGGATGCAGGAATTAGAGGAATTGGCGAACCAAATCGCGAATACGTTGAAAGGAGAGAAATCAATAACCCCTGCCTGAAGGCGGGGGTTATTGACATTACATCTATTTGTCGAGGAAATTGAAAGAAAAATGGGATTGAATTAAAAGGAGAACGAGAAATGCAAGAGTGTAAGCCTGCTACAATTGAGAAGAATTGCGGATTAAAAAACATTTCGGATTGCGGAATTGAAGAACCTCTCTTCCAATCCGAAATCCGCAATCCCAAATCCGCAATTAGGATTCTTACTTGGTATTGGAAGGGTTTTCCTGATGAGAACGATTTGAATGAGGTACTGGAAGATTTTGGGCTTGAAGCATTAGAAGTTGATTCTGAGGACAATGAGTATTGTTTTTTTGCAATTGGTAAGCGTCCCATATCAAAACAGGCCGCAAAGAGGGCATTACAAGACTGGGAAATTGATAAATATGGCGAGGATACCGAAGAAGATTAAATATGTACTAGCCTTGGGAATTTCGGATTTCGGATTTCGGACCTTGGGGAATTGCGGAATGAGAAGAATTGCGGATTTCGGATTTCGGAATTGAAGAATCCGCAATGTTTTTTAATCCGCAATTCCCCAAGGTCCGAAATCGAGACGGGAGGACTATGAACTGTGCTGTAATAACAAAGGCGGGGCATTGCCCAAATGAAGCCGTCCAGCATGAAGCCTGCTCCGAACATCTTTCATGGCGAGTCGGCAACTCAGGGCAACTCGGCTTCAATTTGATTGTCAGAAATGAGGAGAAGGTACTCGCGAAGTGCCTTCAATCTATCAGAGCCATTGCCGATGAAATTGTGGTGACGGATACGGGGAGCGATGACGACACGATAGAAGTTGCATTGAAGTATGCAGATAAGGTATTATTTCATCAGTGGAAGGATGATTTCAGTGAGGCGCGGAATTTTTCAATCGGCTTTTCAAGGACAAAATGGATTGGGTGGATTGATGGCGACGAATGGCTACTGCCAACATCGGTGCAACCATTGCTCGATCTTATCCATAATGACGGCGGGTTCTATGCGATATTTTGTGCATTACTTTCAGAGCTCCCAGACAATCGCGTGTCCAAACATTATCTCCCGAAATTCTTTAGGGGCGGGACGGCGCGTTTTGAAGCCATTGTCCATAATCAGTTGATTCACCGTTCGCCCGTCATCCAGACTGACATCTCCTTTTGGCATGTGGGGTATAATCTACCTGATGAGGTTATGGCAAAGAAGCGGCTTCGCACCATTACGCTCCTGAGAAAACAATTAGAGGAAAACCCTAAAGACGCATTCGCTATGATGAACCTTGCACGCACCATCATGACCGAGGGGGAGTATGAGGAATCAGAACGGATGGCACGGGAGGGGATGGCATTGACGTCAGGGAAAGACCCGTGCAAGCAGATGTTCCTCTATAACATCGCCATGTGTTGCGCGAATCTAGATCGCCTTGACGATGCGATTGAAGCCTGTTGGCAGTGTCTGGCAATCAACCCCGAGAATGTGGATATGCTTTTTATTCTCGGCTGGACGCATACCCGCAAGGGTCAATATGAGCGGGCATTGCTTTATTTTCAGCAGTACCTGGAGGCGAGGAAACGGCAGGAGAAAAACGGATTCAACTTACTCATTTTAGACTTTTGGGATGCGACCTCTTTGGTGTATAATTATCTGTCGCTTTGCTATAAGAGCCTCAATCTTCTCAATGAGGCACTGGGGATGCAACGGAAGGCAATCACCCAACAGCCCTATAATGCGGTCTATTGGAAAAGCATGGCGATGTTGAGCGAACTGAATCACAATCGGTTAGGCGTCCAGCAAAGCCTGTTCGGTGCAGTGGATTTCGGGGTTGCTGATGCCGAAATCTTTGAAAACCTTTCACTTCTACAGAATAGGATGGCATGATGAGATTACCAGAAGGACCCGGATGGTCGCCAGACGGCGGCAAATTCTGGGTAAAAGGCGATCTTTTATATTGGCATGATGGTACAATATGGGATATGCGTGATGGCTGTATAATCCGCTCGATGCACTACGATCACGATGAGGATTATTCTGCATGGAGTGATGAAAAGCGGGCTGCTGTTCTTGCTGAAAACAGAGCGGAATATGCAAAAATAAAAGCAGAGGACGATTGTTATAACGCCGAGCGTACCCGTCTAAGAGAAAGCGCAAGGGCAAAACTCACCCCAGAAGAAATCGAAGCATGTAATCTGGAGGACGATGATGACTATTGATTTCTTGATCCCACGGTTAACGGAAAAACTAGAATGGCAAGGACTTATTGACTCAATTCCATCACGAGTCAGTCTCAAGTGTCCGTATTGTTCGCTAATTTATTGGATTCTTCCGGGACCCTATATTCTTATTGGACATCCGCAGGATTGGGATGGTAGGTATGTATCAAGAGAACATCAGTTAGAGGCAACTAAACATCTGAACGGCTGTATGGAGCATCAATAACCCCCGTATAAATACGGGGCTTGTATAAGGCGTGCCAACGTCTGAAGCAAGTTAAACTATTGACTAGACAGTTTTCTTTACGTTAGCGGTTCGTGGCATTGATCAATCAAAGCACATCCCATAATCTTCAGGATTGGGTTGATGAGGCACGGCGTCGGATAGCGAATGGGCGAATATAGGGGTTTTATTCGCACATTCGCCATCTTCTCGCAGATTCGCAGATTCGCTCCATTCTAGCGGAGGACTTAAATGGCGTTTACACTCGAAGAAGCCGTTGTTAGTCTAAAATCGACAGGGCTTGATAAATTGGTCACCGATCTGCGTCAACCCAAAACGCAACTCGATCGGATAGCTCAGTCTGCTCAAAAAGCGGAGTCTGCTATTGGTGGCGTCGGCAAAAAGAAAGTTGGCGACATTGGCGCGAATGCCCTGGTCGGCGATCTCAATAAAGTAACACGTAAATTCGCTGATATTGAGCAGGGAATAAGCGGGCTAGGGATTGGTGGGACCTCCTCGCTGGGAAGATTAGCGTCGGGGCTTTCTGCTGTCACGGGGAGCGCCGGACTACTTGCCGTTGCCATTGGCGCGGCGGGTGCCGCCGCTACCGTTGCTTTTGGGGTTGTGGCTACCCAAGCCGCCGCTCGCCTTCAAACCAACATGGCGAACGTCGCCACCATCTCCAAAGACGTTGCGCAAAACTTCGAGAAAGTCACTCGCCAAGTCAGCGATCTCGCCGTTGCTGCGAATACCAAATCAAATCTTCTCTCCGTTGGGCTTTACCAAACCATCTCCTCGGGTATTACGGATACTGCCGATGCGATGATATTCTTAGAGGCATCCGCCAATGCCGCCAAAGCGGGCTTGACCTCTGTGGAGATTGCGGTCGATGGACTTTCCTCTGTCACCAATGCCTTCGGGCTTCAGGCGAGCCAGGTCACTGAAATCTCCGATAAGTTTTTCAAGGCAGTCGAACTTGGCAAATTTTCTTTTGGGGAATTGGCTTCCTCAATTGGTATGGTTGCGCCATTGGCTTCATCGCTCGGTGTATCTATTGATGATTTGCTTGCCTCTGGCGCGGCGTTGACACTGACAGGGCTTTCTCTCTCGGAATCGTTTACGGGCGTCCGGGGCATCCTTACTGAGTTGTTAAAACCGACCGATGAGGCAAAAGCGAAAGCGGCGGAACTGGGGATTCAATTTGATTCGGCCGCTCTCCGAACCAAAGGACTGGTTGGGTTTTTATCCGACCTAAAAAATACTACAGGCCTTAACGTCGACGCAATGGGCATATTGTTTGGACGGATTGAGGGCTTAAATGCCGCCCTTGCCTTGACGGGGAACCAAGCGGATACCGCCTCTAAGTTTTTGGGGGAAATTAAAAACTCCGCTGGCGCAACTAACAACGCCCTTGAAATCATCAAGAAAACCCTTGATGATAACGTCGCACTCATGAAAAATGAGTGGAATCGGCTGCTAGAAAAAGCGGGACTTGAATTATTGCCAGCAGTCACGGCTGGGGTCAAGGCATGGGGGAGGGCTTTGCATGTTGTCAATGAACTCCTCAAAGAGAACATAGAACTTCGGAAGATTCCTGTTCCCGCGCTACCTGCTGGGCCTGTACAGGCGCAACCTATCTTACCACCCGCCCCTTTGGGTGAAACGGTGGGCGAAAGACGGAGACGATTTGCACAACCCCCCATTACTTTTGGGAAAGAACCACCAATCAAGCCAGGGGCACTTCCAAGAGGATTTGTTCCTGGCGTAGGCGAAATGCCCCCTGAATTTGGTCTGCGTTTTTCCCCCCAAGCCGAGATATTACGAGCTGAGCGCCCAATCCCTACTCGCCGTCCTCCTATTGTTCCGCCCTTCATGAGGGGCTTGACAATAGAACCTCCTGAAGGGATATTCAAGACCCAGACGCTCGATCAGCAGGTTGAGAACTCGATAGAACAGTTTAAGGATTGGCAAGCCGCCGCCGAAAATGCTTACGCCTCAGCAGGGGTATCGCTTCAGACCTTCTTGGTTCTCTTGGAACGACAGGGCGTCGCGGTGGTGGATGGTTTGCCACTGATTCCCCAACAAACGGAGGCATGGAAGAAGGCATTCGGGATTATCACGCCGTTACAGATTAAGAATGTTGAGAATATCCGAAAGCAAGGGAACAGTATCACCGCCTTGATTGGGATTTTAGGTAAGGGATCGGTCAACATCGGAAATGCGTTCAAGGTCACAGGGGATGCGATTACTAAAACCATTAATGACGGTATCAAAGACATCCAGAAGCAGAATGCGGTGTTTCTGGGATTCACGGCAGAGATCGAGGATAGAGGAATCCAAGCGCAAGCAAGTCTCTTAGAGGCAGAAGGAAAGTCATTAGAAGCGCGGCTTCTGCTCTTAGACCACGAATTGGCGCGGAAGAAGGAAGCGATTGACAAAGATGTAAAGAACCATGCGGCTGCCGATAGGCTCAAAACGGAGTTGACGAAAGCGGGCACACAAGAGCGGATTGCAATCATTCGAGGAGAACTCAAAGGGCTCATGCCTCCAACCCCACCAGGAGAAAAGCCACTTGATTTAAGTAATTTGTCTCCGAAAGAGTTAGAGACAGCAGCCAAAACTCTACGGGATATACAAGGACTCCGAGAAGCCCCTGTTGATTTTCGTGGGATGCCATTCACTCCAACTGGGCAAGAAGCCCAAGAGGAACCCACAGAACAGTTGACGGGGATGGCTGCCATCATGAATGAGGTCAAAGAAGCTGGCACAGGAATCGGGCGGTCATTTCGGGCAATTGACAACGCGATTCAGGGGGGGAAGGCAGGCGGGGCCGTGGGGGCAATCACAGCCTTTGGGATTTCGCTCTTGATGGAGACTGAAGGATTCAAGCAGATTATGGAGATGGTCAGTAAATTGTTCGGCTCATTGGTAAAAATCCTTGAACCAATCATGAAAGCCCTTGCCAATACGCTCGGCCCAGTCTTTGATTTATTGGGTGCCATCCTTGAACCATTGGCACCCTTATTTGAGTTATTAGGACAGGCGATTGAATTGCTCCTCACGCCTATCCAGCTTTTGGCAAACGCAATTAGGGGACTTATTGGATGGATTGGTGACTTTTTAGGACTTGGGGGTGAAGCCTTTGGCGCGGATCTGCCTATTGATGAACGAAAGGCGGCCGAGGCAGAATTAGCAAGGCGAGGCCAAGAGTTTAGGCGATTACGCGATGCAGGTCAACTTCCTGCTGATATTGCCGCATTACCTCCTGCCATGCAATTAGCCGCTTTCGTGAAGCGGGGTGGACCCATTCGGGTCGATATCAATCCCGCAGGGAAACAACCCGTCGCATTGGGTGGTATCAAGGCAGGAGAAGCTGCGCAAGCCGAGAAGCCCAAAGAAGCACCAACGCAAGGGATTCAAATCTCCCAGATTACAGGGCCCACGCGGGATATTCTGGTGGCGGCATTGTCTCCACTCAAGCAGTTAGACACAACCTTCCCCGCTATGCTGGATGAATTGAAGTTGATACGGGGTATTTTATCAGGCAAAGACGGAGAAGGCAAACCGATAGTTGATGTGAACGCGGCACCCGCAAGGAAAGCGCCAGTCATTCAATTGCCAGAAGGGGTGAAGCCGGGATTTGATATGTTCCCTATGCAACCCGCCCTTAACATGCCCCAGGCACAACCTGGGGAATTTCGGAATGCAGATTTCGGATTGCGGAATTTAATCCGAAATCCGCAATTCGATATGTTCCCTATGCAGCCCGCCCTTAACATGCCGCAGGCACAACCTGGGGAATTTCGGAATGCAGATTTCGGATTGCGGAATTTAATCCGAAATCCGCAATCCGAAATTCTTCAAGGTCCGCTCATTCAAATCCCACGATTTGCGAGGCAGCCAGAGGTCAACATGCCGGACTTTGCGCGGTTTCAAGGTATGGAACATCAGGACGTCAACCCTGATGCTGGCTTTGTCTCAGCAAATGGAGATTCAATTTCAATCATGGGCGGTATCACGATTCAGGTGCAACAGGTCACGGATATTTCCATTGAGGAGATTGATAGGCAACTTCAACGTGAATTGACATCCCACCGAAGGGCTGTCGGCAATCGAGGAAGGGTGACGCGAATCGCATGAACAAGATTATCATCAAAGGCAAGGAACCAGAACTGTTATCGTTTGAGGTATTCTGTCCTCAATGCGGACATCAACTCAAGGGTGATATACCGTCCGCTATTCATTCTTTCTGTTTAGGGTGTCTTGAGTGTGGATATGAGCAAAAGGTTGATAAGGATTGGCTAAAGCAGTGGCAAGCCAAAAAGTAAAGGCCTGCCCAGAGGTACGAAGGGTGCTTATTATGGGTCTTAATTTTCATGACGATAGCTTCATAACATGGCAAGAAGATGATACTCCCGTTCGGGTAAGTAGAGAGAATCAGTTTTTTTTCAGTGGACATAATTATACTTTATCTGATGAGGCAATACGTAAGGGACTCTGTTTTTTGCGTGTTTCTCAATTTATTTATGATACAAAGCCCCCCTTTTTTATGATGACGCGGGAACTTCATGATAGGATTCGATCGATTATTCTCGACAGAGACAACGGCAGAATCATTAGGATAAATGGTACAGAAATCCTAATTTTTGAGGACTATGAAGAAAAGTCGGAGATTTATGGCAATATGGAGGCGGATTCAATTCGAGCGTCTAAGACTCCTGTATCTGTTCTTTATGATGGAATGCGTCAAAATTCAAGGGCGGCAATAAACGAATTATTGGATAGAGGATTGCCACTAAGGTAAAATATGAATGCAAAAGTAGAAATTGAAAAGTATGTTACGAAGTATGGAGAATCTCATCGGCAGCTAGTCCTTGATTCTCTGACATGGCTTGAAAGCGTGGAGCCAACGTGGGAGCTAGATATTCCGATAGACCGAGATGATTTTATCATAGATTTACTCAATAGAATGGTGAAAAATGGACGCAAAACTAATGAAGATTCAAATCTCACCAGCAAAGTATGGCAATGATGGCGAGTTAGCAAAGTATGAATCGGCGCAACTCACCTTTGATGTCCCGCTAGATTCTGGTGGGCAACGGGCAGACATTATCTGCCTGCTGGATATGCTCAAAGGGGATGTACGGTTGACCATCGAAAAGACACAGTACACATTTGCCAAAGACCTGATGCCTATTTTTAATCCAGATGAATTAGAGGATGCGCGATTGAATGCCGAAAAGACACAGTACACAGTGGGTAAAACGGGTATTTATGATCCAGGGGATGAGCTAGAGGAATTGGCAGCACAAGGCAAGATTCAATTAGGAGGACTTAGATGAATCTCAGGGAAATAGATCCACAACTAATACACACAACGGCATTTCGGCTTGTCCAATCTTTACAAGATGCGAATTTATTGACGCCTGAGATTGAGCAAGTTATTGATGAAATGCCAAAAGATTATCATATTTTTTTGATTCCAGTTCAGATAAACGCAGAGAATCTCAAGGATTACCAATATCATCATTTGTTTTCACAACGTTGGGCAAGAAGCATCCCAGAATCTGATAAAAAGGGGCGTTATCATATCAATGAGGATTCTTTCGAGGGGATTATGAATCAGGGTAAGAAAATCCTTTCTGAAATCCTAAATATTGCTCCATCTCCCGTCAATATGCCCATTACGATTGAAATGGGCGAAGGCGTAGCAACCATGACGATAACCGTGTTTTTATAGGTGATTCTAATGCCTCATACATGGCGCGTGGAAGGTTCAGGCTTCTCCTATACCTTCCCAGATAACTTCGATCTCCGTTCGTATGACCGCTCTCAAGCGATTGATGGACGTCCTGTCCATCGTGGGGACGGAGTGCGCTCGCCAGGCGGGTATAACCGAAGGGGTGTTACGACGCACCTCTTGACAGGGATTATCCAAAAGGATAGCGTTGCCAATACATTAGCGGAGTTGGATAAGCTCATGGCAGCCGTCTCTGCTCCAGGAGCTGAAGTCTATCTTGTCAATGTGGACGCAGACCGACGCATCAAGGTCAAACTGGAGCGGAGTGAGATTCCGCGTGACCCAGCACGGATGGCTTTAGTTAATCTGTTCTTCCAAACAACGGATATTCCCTATTGGGAAGATCGGATATTGACGGTTACGAAAGGCTCAAGCCAGCACTACTTTGATTTGCCGATAGGGAACACCTATTCCAAGCCTGTCATGACAATCGAAGGTCCGTTAGCAAGGCCGACGCTGGTAAAGTCCAACTGGTCGCTCTCCGTTCAAATGGATCACATGGAGGGGGAGGGGATTAGCAATCGGGCAGGGAAGCAAATCTGGGATAAATTTGCTGGCGTTTCTTCAAACGTGCTAACTTCTGTCGATCTTTCTTTCGTGACGGGCAAGTTCGGGAATGGGATAAAGACTTCCTCACGGTTCACGTTCACCAGTATGGTTGATGGGGGTGCGCCGCTGTCCGTCGTCGCAGATCGAATCAATCGCAATCAGGGAAGTATCTACATCTGGGTAAAAGTTTCTTTTGCCAGCACGGATGCCACAACGCGGGTATTATTCTGTGATGGCGGTTCATCAAATGAGCTCAAGGTACAGTGGAATGGGGGGTCAACCCGCTTTGAGATAAGCGATGGAACCAATACGGCATTCCGCAATCCGGGTGCATTCGCCGTGAATGATGTTTTTCACATTGTAGCAAGCTGGGATTCGCGTCCAGGAGCGAATCTTGATGGGGCAAGCAGTAAACTGGCGATCTGGGTCAACAGGACGGCGGGGA
>Ga0209641_10002894_pt1 | contig 14516 bp, 13 predicted proteins | sample RifCSP16_1_FD_184022 | JGI IMG/M metagenome (GOLD analysis project Ga0209641, IMG submission 184022) | Soil microbial communities from Rifle, Colorado - Rifle CSP2_sed 16_1 (SPAdes) (version 2) | ecosystem: Environmental > Terrestrial > Deep subsurface > Rock core/Sediment | place: Rifle...
AGGTGGCCACGTGCCCGCTCGCCTCCCACACGCGCGGGTTCATGATGATCGACGTCTCGATGCCCACGACGTCGTCCCGTAGCTGCACCATCGACCGCCACCAGTTGCGCTTGATGTTGTTCTTCATCTCAACACCCAGGGGGCCGTAGTCCCAGAACCCGCCGATTCCGCCGTAGATCTCCGAGGACTGGAAGACGAAGCCGCGGCGCTTGCAGAGGGAGACAAAGGTATCCATGGATGGTTGGGTCATGCGGTATAGGGTGAGGGGTGATGGGTGATGGGTCAAGGGGAAGGTACGAGGTACGAGGTACGGGGTACGGGGTACGAGGGCAGCTCGTCAAGCTCTAACCTGATTCATGTACGGGGCACAGGTGGATAAGTTGCTTGACACCCCTTACGTAGCGCGTGCTAGCATCGGGCTGACCTCAAGCGATGTGTTGTAGCCGGAATGGAGGTCCGTCATGCGTTTTCTCATGGGAGTGGTGCTAGGTGTCGCTTTGGGCGCCGCCGTTGGGCTGCTGGTGGCGCCGCAGCCGGGCAGCGAGACGCGGCGCGTGCTGCGCGAGCGGGTACGGCGCGGCGGCGAGGAGATCGAGGGCGACCTGGAGGAGGGCGTCTGAACGCAGCGCCGGTCACACAGGCAGATCCGCCCCCGCCGGTCGGGTGACCGGGGAGCGGTAGGCGGTTGAACGACGCCCCGCAGAAGCTCGTCATCGTCATCACCGACGACGACGAGGCGAACACGCTTATCGATAAGCTGGTAGAGCGAGGTTACCCGGCGACGAAGGTAAGCAGCACCGGGGGCTTCCTGCGCAAGGGGAGCGCGACGATCCTCTCGGGTATTGAGGCCCAAGACGTCGATCTGGTGCTTGGAATCATTCGCACAGAGTGCCGCGCGCGCACGGAGTACATTCCCGCGCAGGCGACACCATTCCCGGACGCGGCGCTGCCCCGCGAGCCGATTCCGGTGCGAGTGGGCGGGGCGATCGTGTTCGTGCTTCCGGTGGAGCGCTTTCTGAAGACGTGACGCCGCCTTAACACAAATGCACCAAGACACCAAGTATTTGTTTGTGTCTTGGTGTTTGGAAGACGGGGGCTACGGAATGAATAGCGGCGCCATTACCAACGTGATCGTGCTCAGGAGCTTGATGAGCACGTGAAGTGAGGGGCCGGCCGTGTCCTTGAAGGGGTCACCAACGGTGTCGCCGACGACGGCCGCTTTGTGAGCCTCCGTGCCCTTGCCCTCGACCGCGCCGCTGGGATCCTTGAGGTTTCCCGCTTCGATGTACTTCTTGGCGTTGTCCCAGGCGCCTCCAACGTTGTTGAAGAACGTCGCCAGCATTACCCCGCCGATTGTGCCCACCATCACCATGCCTGCTACGGCAAGCCAGCCGGAGGGGTCATCGATAACCCGCCCATCCACCATTACGAGTTCCTCAGAGCGTAGGAAGCGGAAGACCAGGCCGACGGCGATCGGCATTCCGACGGCGAGAACGCCGGGTGCGATCATGTTGCGCAACGCCGCCTTCGCTGTGATGTCCACGGCGCGACCGTAGTCGGGGCGAGAAGTTCCGGCCATGATGCCAGGGTCTTCGCGGAACTGACGTCGGACTTCTTCAATGATGTCCTGAGCGGCAGAGCTCACTGCGCGGATGGCGAGCGAAGAGAAGACGAATACGAGCATTACGCCCAAAAGTCCACCGGCGAAGACGTCTACGTTAGCCAGGTCGATGGGCAGCTCTTGGTTGAGGGGAATGTCGAGGCGTTCCTTGACCTTGTCGAGGAATGCGCTGAAGAGAAGGAACGCCGCCAGTCCCGCCGAGGCGACTGCGTAGCCCTTGGTGAGCGCCTTGGTGGTGTTACCCACGGAGTCCAGAGAGTCCGTGATGTGGCGGGCGCTCTCCGGTGCGCCGGACATCTCAGTGATGCCGCCGGCGTTGTCAGTGATCGGGCCGAAGGTGTCCATGGAGAGGATGTAGGCGGCGGACATCAGCATGCCCATGGTCGCGACTGCCGTGCCGTAGACGCCCGTAGTGAAGGAGCCGGCGCCCGTAATATCGGCCTCGGAGCCGAGCGCGAAGGAGGCCACGAGCGCGAGAGCGATTGCGATGGCGGTGGCGGCAGTAGTCTCCATGCCGACGGCGGTACCGGTGATGATGTTGGTCGCCGGCCCGGTGCGAGAGGCGTCGGCGATCTCCTTGACGGGTCGCCAACCACCTGATGTGTAGTACTGCGTGATGTAGACGAAGGCGATGCTGGTGGCGATGCCGATGAGGCCGCAGAAGAAGAACCAGTACCACTCATCGCCCAGCATCACATTGGTGGTGATGGCGAGACCGACGACTGAAAGCGCACACACGATGTAATAGCCGAAGTTCAGGGGTGTCATGGGGTCCTGCTTAGCGTCCTCTTTGACGAATAACGGGACCGAGGTAAGGCCGACGATGGTGGCGAGAATACCGAATGACCGGAGGACGAGCGGGAAGACCACCCACTCCAGATCGCCGGTGACCGCGTAGATGGCGACGCCGAGGATCATCGCTCCGATGTTCTCAGCGGACATCGACTCGAAGAGGTCTGCGCCACGGCCGGCGCAGTCGCCGACGTTATCGCCGACGAGGTCCGCGACGACAGCGGCGTTGCGAGGATCGTCCTCCGGGATGCCGGCCTCGACCTTGCCTACGAGGTCAGCGCCGACGTCAGCCGCCTTTGTGTAGATGCCGCCGCCGAGCTGCGCGAAGAGGGCGACGAAGCTCGCTCCGAACCCGAAGCCTACGATGAGGAATGGGCCGATTGCCTGGTCGTTCCCGAGTGCCTCCGTGTAGACGAGAAAGATGGTCGAGACGCCGATGAGGCTAAGGGCGACGACGAGGAAGCCTGAGACAGCGCCACCCCGAAGGGAGACAGTGATCGCTTCCTTGAGGCTGCGGGTAGCCGCGGAAGCGGTCCGCGAGTTGGAGCGGACCGAGATGTACATTCCGATGTAGCCGGCGAGGGCTGAGCAGGCCGCGCCGAATAGGAAAGCGAGGCCGGTAAGAAGGCCTTCCTCCCACTGGTCCACCGTGACTTCACCGTAGGTGATGGTGGTACCGTTAAAGTCGATCCCCTTCACGCCCTCGGAGACGGCGCCGACGATGACGCCGATGACCACCGCGGTCACCAGGGCCAGAAGGGCGATGGTGCCATACTGCCGTCGCAGGAAGGCCATGGCGCCCTCGAAGATCATGTCTGCGACGTCCTGCATTTCGGGCGTCCCCATGTCGCGCTTGAGCACGTTCCGGGCCAACCAGACGGCATAGAGCACCGCCGCGACCCCGGCCACGGGGATTAACCAAACTAGTTCCATATTTCACTAACCTCCCGAGCGGGAAGGATAGCAGAGCGGTTGTCGTATGGACAACGCTACCGGCGTTGACAGGGGCTGGCGCCAAGGCGCAGTTTTCGTGGCACGGCGCTCGGAACGCCTTAGGGCGCGCTTGTGATGGGGCATCCCCAACAGCGATACGGCGGCGCCCCTGCCGCCGTCACCCTGCGCCCGTCGCCTCCGGTTCGAGCTCACTCAGCCGTTTCGCCGGCAGGCCACCGCTCAGTGGCAGGGCGACGAGCCCCAGGGCGGCCGCAACCAGGAGGCCGAGCTTGAGCGAGCGGAGCTGGGCGTCCTCGTAGCTCTCGACGATTGCGTCCACCTCGTCGTCGCTGATCCCTGCGTCTGTTGCCGCTGTACGCAGTTCGTCAGCGGATATGAAAGTGATCCCGCCGCCGACGGCAATTCCCGCTTGCGCTTCCACCTGGTCGGAGATGCGCGGGTCGTCAGTGACGTTGCCCAGGAAGGCGATCCCCAGGGCCGTGATCACGATCGCCCCGATGAACGCCGTCCCGAGCGACGATCCCAGCTGCTGGGCGGTGTTCTGCAGGGCGCCGGCTTCGCTCCGGTCAGTGTTCTCGACCGACGACTGGAGCACGTTCCCGAGCTGTGACGCGACGAACCCCATGCCCAGGCCGAGGAGCGCCGAGCCGATGGCGAACGAGGTCGTGTCGAGGTCCGGCTCGATGGTTCCAACCAGGAACACGCAGGCTGCGACGAGCACGAGCAGGCCGATACGAACGATCGCTCGCGGGGCGATGTGGTTGGACAGCCTGGAACCGGCGAGCGCGGCCAGGACCAGGGTGATCGAGATCGGCAGCATGCGCACGCCCGTCTCGAATGCGTTCAGACCCTGGACGATCTGCAGGTACAGCGGGATGATAAAGAAGACACCCATGAGAATGAGGTTTTGCAGAAGCAGCGTATACAGTCCGCTTCGAACCGGGATGATATCAAAGAGGCGAAAGTGGACAAGCGGGTCGAGGCCTTGCTCTTCGCGGTGTCGCTGCCAGGCGGCGAAAGCGACGAGGATAGCGGCTCCCAGAGCGACGACAAACGGAGCGAGCGAGAACCCGAACGGTTCGACTGGAGAGTTCTTCGGATAGATCCAGCCCCAGGTGCTGGCCTGGAGGATACCGTAAACGAAAATGGCCATGCCGGCGAACGATAATGCCGCTCCCACGACGTCCAGCTTCGGCGGCGATGCCTCTCGCGGCGCCTCCTCGACTGCCGTGCGGGCTCCGATGAGGATCGCGATCGCGAGGAGCACCTCGCCCGCAAACACCACACGCCAGGAGAGGTACTCCGTAGCCGCACCCCCAACGATCGGCCCGACGGCAATGCCCGCCCCCGCGACGCCGCCGAGCACGCCGTACATCAAGGCGCGCTCGCGACCTTCGTAGTTACTGGCGCCGAGAGCCGCGATCGCCGGCATAACCATGGCGGCGCCGATACCTTCGAGAATGGACCAGCCAAGCAGCAGGGCCGGTACACTCCAGGAGATAGCGGTGAGAAACGAACCGCAACCATAGATCATCAGCCCAACAATGAATGTGCGGCGCCGGCCGTGGATGTCGCCCAGCTTGCCGCCGGTCATCATCAGCGCCGCCATCACCAACGCGTAGAAGGTGATGACGCCCTGGATGACCGTCACGGTGGTGTCGAAATCCGACACAAGCTGGGAGATCGACACGTTCATGACGGCCTGGTCCAGCACCATCAGGAACTGCGCTGCGGCCAGGACTGCCAGCGCCGACCATTTTCCCAAGTTAAGCGGCGTCCTGAGTAGACCTGTCGACGTTGTCGCGATACCAGATCCAGCCGGCATCCAGCAGGAGCGCCAGCATCGCCAGCGCAACCATCGCAACGAAGGTCGAGGGTTCGTTGCGGAGTGTATCGACCGCGAAGAGCGCGAGGACGAGGCTCGTCACTGCGATCCCGAGCAGGATGATCCACGCCTGCGAGCCTGTCTCGGTACGCAGACGGAGCCCCGCGATGCCAACGAGCAGGAAGATCGTGAGCGCGACGGCGCTTCCAATCGAGGCGATGGCGGTCAGGTCGAACAGGTTCGCAAGCACCAGCACGCCCACAATCGTAATGGTGAGCCCGCGTTTACCGCCAAGCAAAGCCTTTTGGCCGAACACGCCCGGGAACTGCCTGGTCTCAGCGAGAAGTGACGTCAGGCCCTGCGACGCGTACAGATTCGCGTTGACCGAGGACGATGTCGCCAGGAGGGCAGCGATCGCCATGATCGTGAATCCCGCCTGGCCCAGCGTTGATTCGGCTGCTTCTGCGATTGCGGTTTCGCCGCTCGCAATCACCTCGTCGACGCTGAGCGTTCCAAAGACCGAGAGTGCGATGAGAATATACGTAATTCCGGTGACGCCTATCGCCACGTACACGCGCGTGGGAGGCTTCTTGACGGACTGGGCATGTCACCGCCGGCGAAAGCGATCACGGTGAATCCAAGATACGCGAAGAAGGTGAGGGCCACGCTGGAAACGATGTCCCTCAGACTGGGATACCCGGATGGCTTCAGCAGGTCGAGATCGATGCTCGGAATAGTCACGACAACGAAGAAAGCAAAGACCACCAGCAGCACAAAGACGATAATCGACTGCGCTCGGGCCACTATCTGTGGACCCAGCGCGTTCACCCCGGCCATCCGATTGAGGATGTGATCGTCGCTCAGAATGACACCCGTAAGGCTACCTCGGATAGCGGGAGAAGTCGGGCTCGCGACGGTTGAGGAAGGCGTTCTTGCCTTCGTCCGCCTCGCCGCTCTTGTAAAAATCCGGGGCGATGTCGCCGACCCAGTCGCGGCGTGAGGCCTCGCGGAGGGGCTGGTAGAGGGTGCGGAAGGACGCCTTGAGGATCTTGAGGCAGCTCGGACTCTTGGCGAGGAGCTCCTCGCACCAGCGGTCTACCTCTTCGTCGAGCTTGTCGTGCGGGACGACGGTGTTGACGAGACCCATGTCGAGCGCTTCCTGGGCGGAGTAGCGGCGGCAGAGCATCCAGATCTCTTTCGCCTTCTTGGCGCCGACGACGTGCGTGAGGTAGGCGACGAAATAGCCGGAGGCGGGGCTGCCGACGCGCGGGCCGACCTGCGCGAAGGTGGCGCGCTCCGAGGCGATAGTGAAGTCGGCGAAGTAAGCGAGGTGGTTACCGCCGCCGACCGAGTAACCGTTGACGCGGGCGATGACAGGCTTGAGGCACTCCTCGATGCCGGCGTGCGGGTCCATGGGTGCCGCTTCCGCCGCCCCCTCGCGCTGGACCTCCTGGAGCCACTTCACGTCGCCGCCGGCGCAGAAAGCGCGGTCGCCTGCGCCTGTGACGACGACGACACCAACCCCTGTGTCGGCGGAGGCGTCCTGGACGGCCTCTCGCATCTCCGTCAGGGTGTGGCCGGTGAAGGCGTTCATCACGTCAGGCCGGTTGATCGTGATCCAGGCGGCGCCGCGGACGCGCTCGTGCTTCTGGTAGAGGATGTCGGTGAAATCGGGCATTCTACTACTCCTGTACTGATCGTTCCCAGACGGCGTGGTCGTGGCTGAAGTATACGCGAGCGGGCGTCAGGTCATAGAGGAGACGCAGGCTGGTGGCCCCCTCTTCGGACTCAACCTCCAGACGCATGAACTGTTCTGCTGTTTCGGCTGCCTGGCCGGCGATTATGACGGGGCCGTCCTCCGAATCGACTACCACGGATTGGTGGCCAATTGTGTGGCCCGGTGTCGGCAGGACACTCACGCCGCGTGCGACCTCAGCCTGTCCGCGCAATAACCGATACTGCGCATCGGGGAAATCGAAGTACTCCCGAACGGTGTAGTGCTCCGCACGTGCAGCTTCAAACTCCGCGCCCTGGACGAAGATGGGTGTTCCAGGGAAGATTCTGTTCCCGCCACAGTGATCGAAGTGGAGGTGTGTGTTGATGACAAGCCGAATATCGCCGACTGCGAAGCCAAGAGAGGCTAACGCCTCCAGCATAGCGTACCTGGTGGGCCGATACATCGCGTCGATGCCAGGATGGGTGGGTCCGATGCCGGTGTCCGCGAGGATGGGGCCATCTGGATGCCGGATAAGGAAGGCGTTTACAGTACATACCGTGCATCTGCTTGAGGCTGTTGCGGATAGGGCCATCTGGATGCCGGATAAGGAAGGCGTTTACAGGGCCGCTCTGGCCCGCGCGCGGGTGCCACTCGGGAAAGGACACGTCCGCGAGGTGGAGCGTTTGGGCTGCGTGGGTGAGAGGCACGGGCGGCAATGGTGGTGCCCCCGGCGGGATTCGAACCCGCGATCTCCACCTTGAAAGGGTGGCGTCCTGGGCCTCTAGACGACGGGGGCCCGTTAGGTATTGTACTAGGAGGTAGGTAGGAAGTAGGAGGTAGGCAGTCGGAACGCCCAGGGGTCTCTACTGCGTGGGTTCGGGTGCGGGTGTTGACGTCGTGACTACGGAGCTCTTATCGAGGACGCGTGAGTAGGAGGCTTCGAAGGCGCCGTTCTGGTTCTGGCGGCCCCAGATGAGAGCGCGAGCGCCAACGATCGCCTCTGGACCCGAGACGTCGGCTGTGGAGGCCACTCGTACGGTGCCGAAGTCCATGGTCCACAGGGCGCCTTCGATTTGAGCGATGACGCCGTTGAGACGGACAATTCCGGTGTCGCCGGGCTCCGCTATAAGGGTCGCCGACTGGACTTCGAGATCGTTTCCGTGCCGGCGCAGGTCCATCGCGAACAAGCTACCGGGCTCCGGTTCTTCCGTCCGAACAGGCGGCACCAACTCCAGGCCGCTGACGTGCCAGACGCCTTCTTCGGAATCCACGAAGGTGCCAACCACGTAGGCGGACTCGGAGGCAGCATCGCTTGCGAGAACGGTGACGCTGTCAGCGAGCAGCTGGCCTTCCTGCATGGACGCCACCACAAGGGCACGAGCGCCGTTCTTGGCTTCACCCGCCCGCGCGTCCAGGTCAGTGTTGGCTGTGATGATGAACTCGAGACCGCCGATCTTCCATTCGTTGGACTTCTTGACGTCGCCTTCGATCACGCCCTCGAACCATAGCTCCGCTGAAGAACCTTGCGTGTCGCCGGTTGCCGGGAGACCTCGGACGGTCGAAGCGGCGAGGCCGCCGCTCTGGGACTTGCCCAGCTTGATCTCCACCTTTTGTCCGGCCTTGATTCTGCCTGTGCGCAACGTGTCGGCAGTGATCGGGATAAGCTGTCCGGCGATGACGATCCCTTCGTCCGTGATCTGCTCCACCTCGCCGGATACGACGGACCCACCGGCCGGGAGGTCGGTCTGAATCGTAGTGAGGGTGAGCGCCCGGTACTGGCCCCTTGAGTTCTTGCCGACAGTGAAGTTGGCGGTAGCGCCGGGCTGGAGCTCACTTTCGCCTATCGTCGTCTTGTCCACCCGCACCTCGATGCCGCCCACGCTCCAGAGGCTCTGCCCGATCGGTTGGGCGGCCCCGGATATGTGAAGAACTCCCGCCGCGAGTTCTTCCGGCTGAACGCCGACGAGTCCTTCGGCTCCTGGTAGTCGCGCGTTGTGGACGGCGGCGACCGCCTCCGTGTAGTCGGTATAAGCTGACTCAGATATCGTCGGCTCCAGAAGGATGAGGTTCCCCTCCTGTCCCTCCGACTGTTGAATGAGGGTACTGAGCAGGTCAACCTCTTCAGGATTCTCGGTGAGTATGTCCGCAGCCCTTTCGTTGCGGCTGCGGAGGGCGGACAGAACGTTGCCGGGAATCATCTTGTCCTGGCGCGCCAACGTGAGGATCTCTTCCATGCGCTCGTCGGATTGCTCAATGAGGATCTCAGCCTTATTCACATCATCGAAAACAACCAGTAGGCGCACTTCCTCCGTCGCCAGCTTGACTCGATAAAGTGGACTGTCAGGCAGGCTGTTCTGAGCCGCAAGCGCGGTCCCGCCGGTGGCGGAAACGAGTGCGATCAGCACGGCCATCGTCACGGCAACGGGCCGCAGCCAGGCGCCGTAACTAACCCTTACGCGAACCCCACGTCGTGGCGAGCGCAGATCAGCAGCGCGCTGCCGGACGCGGTTCCAGGCGGTTGCCTGCGGCCACGGCCTGGGCGGCGCTATCGGCGTCTTGCGTACCTTATCGGCGAGCTGCAGGAGAGGGCGCAAGCGGTCCGCATGCCGGGGGTAGCGAGAGAGACAGGCGTCGACCGTCTCGCCGTGGCGGATAGCGGCTATGCAGTCGTCCAGGATCGAATGAAAACTGCGAGGGAGCGGCATCCTATTCGCGCTCCTGGTAGAGCAGGCGCCGGAGGGAGAGGAGAGCCCGGTGCTGAAGGGACTTGATGGCGCCCTCGCTGCGGCCCATGATCTTGCCAACTGAGCGGTTGTCGAAGCCCTGGATGAACTTGAGGACGATCACTTGCCGCTGCTCGTCAGTCACGTGCTTGAGCGCGATCTGGAGCTGGCCGCGTTCGATCGCCCGTTCGGCGAGAGACTGAGGGCTCGCCAGCGTGCTGCTGAGGGTCTCGCTGAGGTCCACCTCTCCCCGCCGCCGCCGGCGGCGATGGAGGTCGATCAGACGGTTCCGGGCGATGCGGAAGACCCAGGCGCCGAACGGAAGCCCGCGGAAGTGGTATTTGCCGATCGATTCGATCATCTTGAGCATGACGTCAGAGGCAAGGTCTTCAGCGGCCTGAACGTCGCCCATCTGGAGGAATGCATAGTTGTAGATCTTGGGATAGTAGGTCTGATACAGCGCCTCGATCGCGGCATCGTCGTACTCCTGGGCGCGCCTGATAATGTCCCATTCCGCGAGGACGTCCTGAGAGCCCTCGCGTTCAATGGGTTCTTCGGCCGGCGCGTCCCTAGGCTTATCCAAGGACTTAGCCAACTGGATCTTCCATGTCGCAGCGTACATAACCTACGAGTAGAACGCACGGCCAGAAGGCCGAGATACGGGCAGATTTCATCATGAACGCGTGCGCTCTAGTCCGAAAGACCGAGGAGCTGTCGTCTAGCCATGTCGTATCGCTCTTTGGCGCGTGCTTCGCGATTGAGCAGGCCTTTCAGCTTCGGCGGTTCCAGCCTCTGTCCTTCCAGGAGGACTCTGTGCACATCTGCGAGTTGCCCCTGCCAGGCCTCGTACGCCGCGATGTACTCCTGCTTAAGGTCGGCCATCTATCGGGGTTCCTTCGTCTTACAATCGTAATGCAGGTCTGGGTAGTTGGGAAGAACCGCCCGAAACGCTAGAGCCAGCGCGAGCGCACATCCCCCTCTATAGCAACGTCTATCAGGCGGGGTTCGTTAGCTCTTTGCGCTTCACGCACGGCATCACCGATTTCATCTGGATGCTCGACGCGAACGCCCTTGACGCCAAAGGATGCGGCGACCGCGGGGAAATCGACAGCGGGATCGGTCATGTCCATGGCGACGAACTTGCGTCCCGCCGCACCCTCGCCGAGATAATCGAGCATGTTCAACTTGAGTATGCGGTAGGCTGCATTGTTGGCGATGACCCAGGTAACGGGAATCTTATGGTGTGCCGCGGTCCACAATGCCTGGATCGTGTAAAGGGCGGCGCCGTCGCCGACGACAGAGATAACGGGCCTGTCCGGGCGAGCGAGCTTGATGCCGATCGGATTGGGCATGCCCGGCCCCAGGCCCCCACCCGCCGCGCGGTAGTGGCGGCTGGTCTCGTCGAAGCGCAGGTAGCGCATGAGGTAGCCTCCGGCGGTGATCGCCTCGTCGAAGAGAATGGTGTCCGGATGCATGGCGTCCGCCACCTCGCTCATCATGCGCCCAGCGCCCATAGGGATATTGTCCCAGCGGGCTCGCGCCGCGCCTTCCAGTGCCTGCATCATCTGGCCGGCCATCGTCTCCACTGCCTGGGCCCGCTCCCGAGCAGCAGCTTGCTGCTCGGGCGTCATGGTGCTTTTGAGGCGAGAGAGGATATCCGCCATCGCCGCCCTGGGGTCCGCCAGGAGGCCGATCTCGACCGGCCAGTTCTTCCCGATCTCGCGCGCATCGAGGTCGATATGGATCACCCGCGCGCTCGCAGGGAACGGCGAACCGTCGATGGGGAAGAGCAGCGGCAGCACGGGAGTGCCGGCCGCTAGCACGACGTCGGCGCTCGACAACTGCCCCTTCAAACCCGCCGCGGAGATGACATTGAGAAGACCGGCGTAGAGAGGGTGCTGCGAAGGGAAGGGTAGTTCGGCCGAAAACGAGGCGTGGACGCGCGCGCCGATCATCTCGGCCAGCTGGATGAGTTCCGCCTGGCCGCCGCACTCGGCGACGCCGTCGCCGCAGATGATCACCGGTGACCGGGCGTCGGCGAGGAGTTCGGCGATGCGTTCTAGCGCCGCCGGGTCTGGCCGCGCCCGCGTATCGATAAGAGTGGCGGGCGCGATCTCAACGTCTGCTTCTTCGTCCATGACGTTCGTCGGAACGGCGACGAAGACGGGTCCTCTCGGCGGCTCCATCGCGATCTTGAAGGCCCGCCGGAGCAGGACGGGGACCTCATAGGCGTCCTGCGCTTCGACGGCCCACTTGGTGAGGGGTTCGGCCAGACGGACGAGGTCACCAGCCAGAATCGGTTCCTGCGAGTTGCCCCGCTGCGGATGCTGGCCGGCGTAGACGACGAGAGGGGTCCGCGTGCGGCAGGAGTTATACAGCATGCCCATGGCGTTGCCGAGTCCCGGCATGATGTGCAACTGGAGGAAGGCGGGGGCGCCGGTTGCTCTCGCATAGCCGTCCGCGATGCCGGTGGCGACGCCTTCGTGCAGCGAGAGGATGTATTCGAGCTGAGGAAAGTCCTGGAGGGCGTCCATGAACGCCTGCTCCGTTGTGCCGGGGTTGCCGAAGACGTAGCGCGTCCCCTGGGCCAGCAGTTGCTCCAGCATCGCGTACCGCCCGGCAAGTGTGGGCATGGAGACCTCCTTCGCGCGTCAGAATACCATAGGGCCGCGCATTAAAGCGGCAGGCCTACGAGGCCGCGAACCCGCCGGCGAGCGCGCCTGTTATCCGCTACCCGAGGTAGCCTTACGCCGCGTGTCATTCTGAGCGACGATCACATCCTCAATTGGAGCGCCGGCCTCACGCGAAGGAATCTAGGAGGCCCGTTTTGTAGCGCACGTGCCCGTGGGCACTCCGGTTGCCGCCGCATGGCGCCGGACGCCCCGCGCCTCGTCATCGGGGCAGCCTTTACTCTAACTCCGGTTTAACCGATCATTAACAATAATTCAGGCAACAGAATTCATGAGTTGGACTATCATATTAACCAGAGGAACAGGAACAAGACCCTGATGGCCAGCACCAATTTGGTCGATATCCAGGCTCCAACCTTAGAGCCTATCGAGGGCACGACTATGCCGCCGATCTGGAAAGAGACGCTCTGGCCCGTGGAGTGGATGGCCCTGCGCGTGTCACCGGTCTACTTCGGAATCGGCGTGACGCGGGGAGACGGCAGCCCCATCATTCTCGTGCCCGGATTCATGGGCACCGACGCGTATCTGCTTGAGTTGTATCTCTGGCTGAAAAGGATCGGATACCGGCCGTACATGTCGGGCATCGGCATAAACGCGGAGTGCCCGGGACGCCTGACCGACAAGCTGGTCCGGACCGCTGAGAAGGCGCGAGCCGAGACCGGCCGTCCCGTGCGTATCATCGGTCATAGTCTGGGCGGCATCATCGCGCGCCGCGCCTGCGTCGAGCGGCCTGACCTTTTCGCGCAGCTGATCTACCTCGGTAGCCCGGTGCAAGGCGTGCAGGCTCACCCGGCCATCGGCGTCGCTGTGTCCCTCCTGCGTTTCGCCATGACCGCGCTGGGCTTCGACCCTGTGGACTGCCTCACGGAGCGCTGTTCGTGTGCGTTTCTGAGGCGCGTGGTGGAGCCGTTACCGGACTCGGTCAGTCATGCGGCGATCTACACCCGTCATGACGGAGTCGTGAACTGGCACGACGCGCTGGAGCTGGACCCGAGGCTGAACCACGAAGTGGGCGGCACCCACACAGGCCTGGTCTACAACCCGAGGGCGTACCGCGCTGTGGCTGAATTGCTGGCGAGGGCCGCGGCCGCCGAGCGCCTGGCTGCCTAAGGAAAAGGCCGAACGGGATCCGTCCGGCCGGCTGGTTTCCCGGTGGCGCATACGGGATTCGAACCCGTGATCTCCGCCTTGAGAGGGCGCTTTCAAGCGTGCCGATGGATTCGGAACCGTCCTATTCCGTATCTAGCCGTTCGGGGAATTGATACAGCCCGTACCGTCACCGTGCCTCGGGCCTCCAGTCGCAGCGGGGAGTCGGGTTCGTTCCCCGGCTCCCTGCCCCCCTAGAATTCAGAGGCGCTGACTTGTGGCCATGTGATGGCCATCTTTGCCGTGAAATGGTCTTATCGAGCGGGTGCACCCTCTTGGCCCCGCCGACGCAGAGGCAGTCTAGAGGCGTCGTCACTGCTAGCAAGCAGCCATGCCTTGTTGATGGTTGTCGCATCGAGAAAGTCGTTGTTTATAATCAACCCCGCTACTTTAGGTGAGACGCTATCGCCGAGACAGAGGGGTTTGGAGCTACTCAGGCTGTCGGGCTGATTACCTTACACGAAGGAAGCGCTCGAATGCACCGATCGCGGCGATTGCTGGCCTCCCCGCCGAGGGATGCGGGACATGGAAGGTTATGTTGGTAGGTGAGTATTGCAAAATGGTTGTCCGTAGTGGCGTGAACGCTCAGCCGGTCGCGCCGGTTCATGCCTCCGCACATGTCATCGCCCTGGGCCTGGTGGTAGGGGTGGCGGCAGCGTACTTCGCAGCGTGCAGCCTGCTCATCCACTACTCGTTCCACTCGTTCGGGTGGGATCTCGGTCTGTTCGACCAGTTGCTGTGGAACCTGTTCCATGGGAATGGGTGGGAATACTCGTTCCGTGAGATGTCCTATCTCGGCGACCACTTTCAGCCGTTGCTGCTGCTGCTGGTGCCCGTGGTGTCATTGGATATGGGTCCGGCGCCCCTCCTTGTCGTGCAGGCGATCGCACTGACGGCGGCGGCGATACCCTTGTTCGCGTCGGTCAGAGCTTTGTCCGGCGAGCGAGCATCATGGCTCTTGACGGGGACGTATCTGCTGAGCCTGCCAGTGCTACGGACGGTGAACTACGACTTTCACGTGGAGGCGTTCATTCCGCTATTCGCGTTC
>Ga0209641_10002897_pt1 | contig 14512 bp, 6 predicted proteins | sample RifCSP16_1_FD_184022 | JGI IMG/M metagenome (GOLD analysis project Ga0209641, IMG submission 184022) | Soil microbial communities from Rifle, Colorado - Rifle CSP2_sed 16_1 (SPAdes) (version 2) | ecosystem: Environmental > Terrestrial > Deep subsurface > Rock core/Sediment | place: Rifle...
GACGTGTTCTTCACCGAGGAGCTCCCCCTCCTGAACACGATCCTGGACGAGTGCTCCGGCGGGACCTGCCCCGACGAAGACGACGATGACTTAATCCACTTCCGGTTCCATTCGGCCACGCAAGGGACCCTCATCGTGAACCGGATCAACTTCCTCGTCGAGGCCCATCACGCCACGGAGGCGGACTTCCTCGACGCCGACGGGGACGGCCTCCGGGACGGCTTGGAAGCCGCCGTCGACGACTGCCTGGCGGACACCGACGGCGACCCGGGCACCCCGGATGAATTCCTGGCGGACACGGACGGGGACGGGATCCGGGACGGGATGGAGCCGCGCTGGTGGCAGGACACGGACGGGGACGGGCAGATCAACGCATGCGATCATGACTCCGACGACGACGGGCTATGGGACGGCTGGGAGGACTGGTCCGGAGAAGGCATCTACGACGGAGGAGAGCCCATGGGCGAGGGGAACTACCGGACCAACCCCCTGCTCGCCGACACGGACGGGGACGGGCTCACGGACCTCGAGGAGGTGGAGCTTCCGGCGCCGGGGTGGTGGCTCCCCTACGAGTCCGACACGGAGAACCGCTTCGGCACCCCGGAGTTCGATATGGACGCGGACGGGCTGGGGGCGGGCCTCTGGAACGGGCCGAACGACCCGGACAGCGACGGGGACGGCCTGCGGGACGGGTGGCACGACGACGGGGATGCCGTGTGGGAGGACGGCGAGGTCTTCGGCGAGTGGGGCGACCCGGGCGCCGGCGGGGATGGCGGCTTCGGCACCCTGCCCTGGGACACGGACACGGACCACGACGGCCTGTGGGACGGGTGGAACGACCGGGGGTGCGACGGCGACATTGCCACGGTTGGCGAGGCGGAGGAGAACAACGGGCAGTGGGACGCCTGCGAGGGGCGGGGGGAAACGGGCGAACCTGCCACGGAGCAAGGAGGCGCATTCACTGCCGTCCAATTGGGGGAGGACGCCGACGGGGACGGAACGAACAACGGCCCGCTCGACGATGACTCGGACGATGACGGACTGGAGGATGGCGAGGAGGTGTTCGGGACGGCTTCCGGCTACGCCGTCAGCTCCTCGGGCTTTGTCTACCGGACCTCCCCCGTCCTGGCGGACACCGACGATGACGGGCCGAATGACCGCATGGACCCCGTCCCCCTCGATGACGACATGGACGCGGACGGCGTCCCGAACTCGGCGGACCCCGACATGGATGGCGATGGGGGGCTGAACCCCAGCGACGAGGATGATGACAACGACGGGATGACCGACGCGTACGAAACCGAGCACGGCGTGAGCGTGGGTGGCTGGCAGGATCCGGCACGGCACAACCAGCGGTACGCGATCATCATCGGCTTCGACAGCGAAGCGAACGGCGCGAATGACCGCGAGTCGTGGAATGGCCTTTACTGGCTCCGGGTTAGCCTAGTAGATGACCACAAGTATGTGGACGACGACGCGGCCGGATTCGACGCCTCGGAAGACCACATCGCCATGCTCTATTACAACGCCGGGGACAGTTCCTCAGGCTACTCGGGTGACGTGGATGCCCCGGCCTCGCTGGCAACAGTGGCGGCCGCATTCGCGCAGATCCAGGCACGCATGACGAAGAACGACTTCTTCCTGTTCGTTTACCTGGGTCACAGCGGAATGCGTGTCGGCGTCACACCTGGCCAATCATTGTACGGGAACGGCGTAGTGCACACAGAATACGGAGGATGGCTCTGGGAACAGATTGACCAAGTGAACTACAAGAGGGCGGCGATTGTAATCCAGAATTGCAACGCAGGCAAGTGGATACACTCACAGCCTGACGACCAGTTCCAGCCCATCCCCGGTCATGGGCGACTGGGGGCGCCGAACCGCATCGTGATCACCTCCTCGGACACTCCCAGCGATGCGATGGGGTTGGACGCGAACCTGAACGCCGTGGACCGCTGGTATTTCTTCACGGGTTTCCTGGACAAGCTCAGGGAGAGGAAGAACCTCTGGATCGCCTTTGAAGAGGGGCGGAATCGAGACCAGTGGGAGGAGGGTGCCTATGGGTATCCCCAAATCGACGATGACGGCGACGGATTGAGCTACGAGAACGAGTTCTCGGGCTTCTACACGGACCCTCAGTACGATCCAACAGGAGAGGCGGAGCCTCTCAATTACGGGCACAGAGGATTAAGCTACTGGGAGAACCGCCATGATACGCTATTGGATGGGAGCGACGATACAAAAGAGCCGTACGGCTGGGAGTCGAGCGATGGAGACCTCGCCGCAACCACGTACCTCTAGGCGGCACCCACGCCTAGTAGCCGCGGGCTTGGTTGCCCTCCTAGCGACCCTGGCGGCGTTGGGGAGCGTTTCTGCGGAGTTGCGGGATCATACCGTCGCGATCTGCGCGAACGGAAGCGTCCACTGGACCGGTCTCCATTCTGTCGTGGCCGGCCCCCATTACTACGTGCGATCCGCGGAGACCGGCGTGTGGTCCATCGTCGAGTCGAACTCCTCCTTCTTCGAGATGGCCGGGTCGGACGGTCGGCTCTACCAGCGCAATGGGGTCAAGAGGGACTGCGATGGCCGGGTGCTCGGCCCGGCGCCGACCCGGGACCTGATGTCCGACCCCGCGCTCCGTGTCGTGGTAGATGAGAACGGGAGGTTCCTCTACTTCAATTATTACATCGGGTCCGTGGACTCCCGGAACGTGCTCCATCTCATCGAGAACCGGTCCGGGCAGCTTCGTTACCGCCAGATTGCCCCGAACGGCACCGTCGCCCTCGACATGGCCTTGGACCTGAACATCACGATCAACCTACTCTTCCTCAACCATCTCGTGCTCATTGACTCACAGGATCGGCCCGCGATCCTCTGGACCACGGGGGCCCCGGAGAGCAGTATCAGCTACGTGAGGTTGGACCGTCAAGGTGGTGTCGAGGTCAACGTGACGGACATCGCTACCTGGCAGTGGGGGTGGGGTCCCCTATCGCTCGCCGCGGTCCTCGGCCCGGATGACCGACTCTACGTTGCCTACGCGACTGACCTGGGGGCATGGTTCGTTCGGGTCGGTACCGGCGGTAACATCGAGGTACCGGAAACGGTCTTGTTGGAGCCTACCCTGTTCACGGAGGTCTTTGGCATGGAGCTGGGTCCTGACGGAGACCTGCACCTGCTGGTGAGCTGGCGCAACCACAGCGATCCCACCTCAACCGGTGTGGAGCCCTACTACCTGAGGCTCGACACCTCCGGGGGGATCCTCGAGGGCCCCACCCGGCTCCGGCCCCCCGCTCCACCGCCCAGCTGGTCGTGGCTGCCGGTGGGCCTCCTGCTCGCCGCCATGGTCGCGGTCATCGCCTACATCCCCCTCCGCGGGCTCCTGCGCTCGCGCGTTGCGGCGGGAGGGAAGGCGCGCCTTACCCGCCGCCCGCCCTCCGAGCCTCCGCCCGAATGCCCCTGAGCGACATCGCGGTGCGCCCGTGATCGCCCCGGCCGGCGTCGAGCGCCTCCTCCGGGCGCGGGTCGTCCACGTGGAGGACGGGGGAACGCTCGACGTCGTGACGGACCCGGGCCTCCCCGAGGCGGCCCTGCTCCGATGCCGCCTCTCCGGCGTCCTCGTCCCGGAACCCGACGACCCCGATCCCGCGATGCGGGAGGTCGCCGGCCACGCGAGGGACTTCGTCGAGGTCCTCGTCCTCGGGAAGGAGATCGCGGTCCGCTGCACCGGGGAACACGACGCGGACGGGCGCTCCCTGGCGGTCATCCACTGGCGGGACGCCGAGGGCACGTGGAGCAACCTGAACGCGGACCTGGTCGAGAACGGGCTGGCGGCGTGGTCGGTGGAGGGGGACGGACTTAGCGTCGAACTTGCGGGAGTCCCGGGGAGGGGAGCGGATGGGCGTTCCGACTGAGTTCCTGTTCTGGTACAAGGCCCGGGTCGTGAACGTCGTGGACGGGGACACCCTGGACCTGGAGACGGACCTCGGGTTCCGGATCGGGTTCCTCCAGCGCTACCGCCTTTACGGGGTCGACACGCCGGAGATGAACGACCCCGATCCGGCGGTGCGGGAGAGGGCGGCGAAGGCCAAGGAGTTCGTGCAGGCATCCGTCGGCGGGAAGGAGGTCGTGATCCGCACGCACCTGGACCGCGCGGACAAGTACGGGCGGTGGCTGGCGGTGGTCCACTTCAAGGACGCCGCGGGGGCGTGGGTCGACCTGAACGCGGAGCTCCTGCGGCTCGGGCTCGCGAGGGAAGCGCCCTGGCGGTAGGTCCGGCTCCAAGGTAACCAAGATTACGTCCACTCGAAATCGTGGTCGCTCGGCGTCGGTCGCACGGAGGGGGTACAAAAGCCCCACTCCAGGTTTCTCGACCTGGACTTCCGAGTCACTCGATGGGTGGCTCATCTGGTCTTCTCCTTCCCCCCTCCGTTCACGGCCATTCAGCGACCTCCCCCCGGGAGCCTTATAATGGCCACATGTGATTCCCACTCTCACCAAAAGGTGAGGGGGAATCGTCCTGCGCGCCGTCGACCGGGTTCTGATTGTGGCGTGTGTGGTGATGATGATCGCGATGGCGTTCCAGGCCCCACTGAGTCACATGACCGACGTGAATCAAGGGGAAACCCTTCCAATCGGCCCACCCGGGACTCCGCTCTCTTCCGACGAAACAGCGATGGAAGGCGAGGGAACCCGCGGTTCCCCGGGTGGACCTCCCCCACCCCCAGGGCCGGGCCCGGCCCCGCCCGGTTCCGAGGGCGGCGCTTACAATGCCAGCGACCCTGATGGAACGGTCAACTCGACCTTCGAGCAGCCGCTCAACCACACCGGAGGATACGCAAACAACACGATCGAGCCCGTCATGATCCAGGGGGGGTCCTACACCTACGTAACATCCTTCGGCAATTTCACCTTCCCCGCGGCGTCACCGCACATCATGTCCGTCTCGAACCTTCATGATCAAACGGTCTCGAACGCCTCCAGCTTTGTCGTCGAAGGGTCGCCCCCGACCTCGATCTCGACTAGCGTCGTGCTCTCGGCGAACAACACCACGTTCCTCTCCAGATACGACGTGATGAGCGGGAGCACGTTCCAAGGGACGGTTGAAATCACGACGCACTTCAACGCCACGGTGCGTCCGAAACTGAGCGCACTCTTCCTGCAGTCGGTGAACTCGACCTTGACCTCCTGGCACCTCCGATGGAAGATCCTTACCGCCAACCACTACCTTAAGCTCAACGAGAACGACACGTACGACTTCGGGAGCGTCCAGATTCCCACCTCCTGCCCTTCCATTGTTGGCTGCGACGCCACTAGCCGCGAAGCCAATGCGGGGCCGGTCGCGACCATCCCGCTGTGGAACTCGACGCTCTCAGCCAACTGGGGGGACGAGGGGACCGGAGTCCTATACGTCGGGCCGGTGACCATCGATGCGGCCCACAATGGCACGGGGCTCATGGTGGCTTTTCCCGATGGAGACAACTCGGTCGACCCCTCCTTCATCGCACTGTCCGGAGACGCCTATGCCACGGCCTACTCAAGCCAGAAGAAGGTCTTCGCCTTTGGAGGGCGCTACTTCGGTTTCTTTGCCCACTGGACCGGATCCACCCAGGGCATCCGGTACGCGGTCGGCCAGGAGGTCTGCTCCCCTACGCAGGGGAAGCTGTCCTGCAACGGAATGGCTTGGGGGACTCCAATCCCGGTCGACCTGGGCACGGCCCGCTATCCGAACGGTGGCGGTTTTGCGTATTCGTTCGATGTGGACCATCGGGATGGCATCGTGGCCCTGGCCTGGCTCAGCTACAACGGGCAGTACGTGTTCTTCAAGAAGGGCTACGTCCAAGACGGCGTGATCGTCTGGGCGCCCACCGCCGTAGCCTCGGACTTAGGGTCAGGGAACTATGGTTACGTCCCCAGTGTGGCGATCGGCGAAGACAGCTTCTTCTGGATAGCGGTGACCCGCAATCTCGGCTTTCCGCTGGGGGACAAGATCCAGGTACTTCGGTCCACCGTTGCTGAAGGCACCGCCTTCTATGTCGCAGGCCAGTTTCCCGTCTGCCCTCTCTGCACCGTCAAAGAGACCGTCCGCCTTGTCCCGCTCCCTGGGGGGGACCTGAGGATCTTCTCCGCCCATTACTCAAGCACGAAGCTCTACTGGAGGACGTGGTTCGCTCTCACAGGTACGTGGTACCGACCCGCGGACACAGATGCCTGCGCGCGGGAGGTCTATTTTCCAGTGAATACGCACAAGTACTACAGTTTCACCGCAGGGGCTCTCCCCAACGGCCTGACCCCCGTCGTCTATGTTGACAAGTGGGGCACCGTGCGCTTGATGTCCTTCGACTCGACGTGCGAGAACCTTTGGGAGAACCAGGACGTGGACGCAGGATATCAGGGTGCCTACCCGGCACTCCAAGTGGACGCAAACGGCGACACCCATGTCTTCTGGGCCAGGGACATGTGTGGATCCTGTGCCAGAGCAATCACATACCGGCGCTATCCCTATCTAGGGACGGGAATCATGGCGGGTTCTCCACCGACGATGCCGTTCGCCCCCATGGGGAATCCCCAGTACCTCTCCTCTTCCCTCGTGACATTGACTCAGCGGGCGTTCCTCGTCTATAGCAGCCCTCTTGGCGGGGGAGCGGAGGTGTACTTCGCGTCCTTGCCGACCCGGCGGGCGAACTCGGGAGAGGGTGGCGCTCCGTGGAACCGCGACGGCCTGAGCCCGCAGGGGGTGTACTTCCAGCAGCTGAGCGAGGCCGTGTCTCCTAGCAACGGCCTACTCATGGCCAAGCAGACCGATCTCTCCATCCCCGGTCGCGGGTTGGACCTATCCATCCAGCGCATCTACCGCACACCGGACGCCTTCATCGGTTGCCCGTCGGCCTGTACCCCATGGGACTACGAAGAGCTCGACGAGCCTTTCTACTCCGTGGGTACGGGCTGGAGCCTGAACTTTCCCCGCGTCACGTCACACTACCTTTACCTGTGGGACGGACAGCGTTTCCCGATGTCCTGGAATGACCTGACATTCGAGAACTGGGACGGGGAGTACTTCAAGGTCGTCCGAAACCAGGCGGATTCCGAGTTGAAGCTGTACTCGAAGTCGGGCTTGGAGTACAAGTTCCTGGGCGGTGGAGTCCGGAGGCTCTCCACGATCACGGACTTGAAGGGGAACAGGATCACGTTCAACTACGATCTCACCCCGGCCTATCGCCTGGCTTCCATTGAGGACACCGTCGGAAGACTCGCATCGTTCAGCTATGTCCCGATCGGAGTGCCGCCCGGATATGTCTGCGCCGGGAGCACGGTTTCCCCCCCCAAGGTCTGCCGGATCACCTACGGCGGAAAGGTGGTGGAATACCACTACACGGGAAACCAGCTCCTGGACGTCCTCCTCTATCCTGGGACGGGCCAGTCGAAACTGACTACCTTTACGTATTGTTGGTCCCTCACGCCTTGCGATGGCATCACGAACGACTACCTCCTTTCCTCCGCGATCTACCCGACGAACGCCCGGACGGAGTACCGCTACCAGACCGTCAAGATTGGGACCGACGTGATGGCTTGCGTCGTTACGACCCAGCGGCTCAAGGATGCCTCCGGCCTGAACCAATGGGCCACGATCCGCAAGAAGACGTATTCGTACGAGTTCGTGAACGGAGCCTCCGTTTTCACCAAGGTGTCGCAGTTCTCCGGGAACGCGGACTCCACCCTCCAGGGGCACACGCTCCACAACATGGACCCCATAGCCGGAAGCATGACGGTGATCCAGGAAGACGCGGCTGGCGTGAAACTCCAGCAGCAGCGGTTGTGGTACGGTAGAGGCGGAGTGGTCCAACAGGATGCTTTCGCCGGAGCCGACGCGTCGAACAACAACGATCCCACCTACTCGACATACACCCATTACGACGACTACGGCAATGTTGTGTACTCCCGCGACGCGTTGGGCGCGGAAGCTTTTAGCGCTTATGCGAACTCGAACAACCAGAGTTCGTTCTACGGGCCAGGACGGCTAGACGTGGCCAGCGCCGGGAAGATCTGGGCGGACGACTTCCGCGACCGGGACACCTCGGGCTGGAGAACTTCCGGTTCTGGGATCATCTCCTTGAGCACATCGGACTTCCAGGTGCTTCCGCCGTCCCTCAAGGTTGACGCCACTGTACCGGGCTCGTCCCTCAAGGCGACGCACGACTACCCTGCACAAGTGTACACTTCGCATTATGTGAACGTGATCCTGAAGCCACGGGAGAATGACAAGTTCCACAGCCTCGCGCTCGGCGCCGGGACGGACACCAACGACCGGGTGACAATCGAGTTCCGGGCCGACGGGAAGATCTGGTATTCAAGCGGCGCCTCAACCTACAACTCGTACATCGCATACGGGGCAGCCTGGTACGTGGTCACGATTGAGGTGAAGTCCGATACGTTGTACACGCTCTGGCTCAACGGGACTCCGAGAATCCAGAACGCCGCACTCAAGTCGTCAGGATACATCGACCGGGTCCATCTGTTCGCAGGCAACGGAGGAGCGGCCTGGGCCAACGAGGTGTCCATCTACAAGTCCCTTTATCTGGACTTCCAGGGCCTGGAGGGCGTCAGGCGTATCCGACTCCTCAATCCCGCCACGGGGAAGCCCTTTGCTGGCGTTGGCGAACAGGTCGTGACTGGGTCGTCCAAGTCCGTGTGGTTCCCGCCCACCGCCTTCCCTCGAATCACCGTTCAGATGCTCGACGCGGAGTGGGGCGTCATCTACACCAGCGCCTCTCGTGACTACTGGGGAGGGAGCACCCTCAGCTTCGCCACGCCCCAGTTCAAGTCCGCCCTCAACAAGGTCTCATCAGGTTTCCGGCGTGAGCCTTCGATCTGGATGGATGGATATCAACTCCCGAATGGGGCCACACCCACGGAGAACGTCGACGATTGGTGGTCTTGGTATGGCGACAGTTTCGCCCTCAGTGGATCCTGGTACCACGCGAGTCAGCGGAGGCCGAACCTCCACGGCCACGGGTTCCAGAACGCCCAGGCTTCCCTCGGTCCCGCACCAGACGGATACCTCATCCAGTACGTCTATCTCCGCGGCGAGTCCTTCCCAACGGAGATTCTCCGCGAGTACCAGGATTACCAGGATCAGAACGGATTCGCCCACCGAGCCCTGTGGGGCGCCAATCTGGATGGATGGGGCGGTGCCCCCGGCAGCAAGGCCCGTCGACTCATGGGGCCGATCCCGCAGGTGTCCGACCGTTGGCTCATGCTCGTCTTGAAGAACTCCGAGATATCAGAGCATACCTTCGACTTCTGGAAGGGCGCCAAGTACTGGCTCGTCGGGGGGGACGCGTGGTGGGATGTTACGGCAGCCGGAGACTCCCGGACGGGAGAGATTCGGATCCAGAACCTCCCGTACACGAGCACGGCGGGCTCCACCGTATGGGTCGAGGATCGGAACGGGGTGGCCAAGTCCCCCTCTGTGACGGCGCCGGCGGGGAGCGGGACCGTCAACCTTCCCATCTACACTTCCGGCTCGGGAGACTCCTGGGGCAATGCGTTCCCCACGTCGGGACGCTTCCGGGTCATCCCGCCTTCCGGGTCTGGGGCCGTTTCCTACGTGTCTCCCCTCTTTGAGAGCATCTTTGGCGGTGACGTGTTCCAGTGGTCCGGCTCGAATTTCTACAACACCTACGGCCTGAACAGCAATGTCCATGACAGGATCACTGGGAGTTTCCGTCTCCAGGCCAGTGGTGTTGAGCAGGAGTCCTACATCCAGTACGACAGTTGGGGACTTCCGATGGGGTCGAAGGTGAAGGGGCCTTCGGGGTTCATCGCCTCGCAGAAGGGGTCCGATACCTTCGGGAACATCTTTTTCTCAAGCCAGCTCTACGACAACACGAACTACCATCAGACCAACTACGAGTACAGCCCATCGTACTCCTCCGCCTACGTGACCAAGGTCTCGGATGTCGTTGCCGGACTAGGGACGTTGGACATGACCTTCACCTATAACTCCAACACGGGGGAGGTCACCACGGCGATCCCCCCAAAGCTCCAGGGCACCGGGAAGAGCACCTCCTACCAGTACGACGTGGCGGGCCGCGTGACGCGGGTCACGCATCCGGACAACAGCTATGCGCGGCGGGAGTACTACGACTCCCAGAACCTCGTCGTGATCAAGGACGAGAACAACAACGATGGGACCCGCAAGCGGCAGACCTGGGAGTGCTATGATACCATCGGCCGGCTCACGGAAGTAGCGCGCTTCGGGGACGGCGGTCCCACCGGCTCGCCGACCTGCACCTACGGAACCATCCCCTCAACGTCGACCTACTACTCCAAGGAGCGCTTCGTCTACGACTGGCAGGACAACGCCCTCTCATACACAGTCTATTCTGCGTCCGGGCCCATCCGCACGAACACCAAGACCTACGACTTCCTCGGGCGGGTCACCCGCGTCGCGAACCCGGATCTCACCGGAGTGGACATCTCTCACGATGATGCGGTGAACAAGAAGACGGTTCTCGCGGACGAGGATTCGAGCAACCGCCAGGTGGACTACATCTACGACTGGGGCGGCCGCTTGGCCAAGGTGCAGGAGTACTGGGGGGCGGGCGCCGGCGACCACTACGACACCAGCTATGAGTACGACTTGACGGGAAACCTGCTCAAGACCACCACTCCCCCGGATGCCAACAACTGCGCCCAGGTGACCCGGCACGAATATGACGTCCTCAGTCGTCTCAAGAAGACGATCTACCGCGATGGTTCCACATGCGCTGTCGAGAACACCTATGAGGAGTACCTCTACTACAACTCCGGGACAATCAACCAGAAGCGGGACCGGGCAGGCGGGTTCACCACGTTCCAGAACGACGAACTCAAGCGCGCGAAGACCATCACGCACCCCGGCGGCAACAGGATTGAGTACACGTACGACGCCAACGGGAACCTGTTCACGCTGAATCAGGTCAATGGGGCCAGCAGCGGGTACAACCTTGCCTACACCTACGACGACCGCGACCGAATGCTCACGGAGAAGTTCACCATCGGGGGGACCGACTACACGGTCACCTACACCTACGACGCCGCCAGCAACGTCCTCTCCCTGGATCCGTCGACCACGAGTTCCACGGACACGATGTACTACGCCTACGACGCCTACAACCGCGCCTGCGCGGTGTGGTCGAGTGCGATCACGACCTGCGCCCCGTCCTCCTACTACGCGAAGGCCGCGTTCTACGAAGACGATCTCCTCGACACGATCACGTACGGGAACAGCGGGCCCACGAAGACGATCGCGAAGTACACCTATGATGTCAACGCCCGCCCCTACACGATCGAGACGAAGAAAGGAGGCACACAGTACCTGAAACTGACCTACGGGGACTACGACAGCCTCGCGAACCCCCTGTGGATCAAGCACGAGGGCCCGACAATCACCACCACATACGAGTGCTTCGCCTACGACCGCCTCGGCCGGATCACCGCGAGCATGACGGCGACGACGCCGCCGTCCTCCCCGTGCACGCACGCGGCGGGCTCCTGGAACTGGGACCTCGCCTGGACCTACGACGCCCTCGGGAACCGGCTGACGGAAGTCGACAGGGTTCCCGACCCGGACGTGACCACGAGCTACCGCTACGACACGTACTCTCGCCTCTGCGCGAGGAAGGCCCCTTCCGCCCCGACCGGCTGCACGGACAGCACGGCGGACCGGTACCTCTACGATCTCGCCACTGCGGCGGGGAAGAACGGCGGGATGACCTCCCGGGTCTACGCCAACGGCGGTTCGCCCATCACCTGGACCCTCGGCTGGGGCCCGGAGAGCGAGGGCCGGCTGACCGCGGTGAGCAAGACGGGGTACAGCGCCGCGTACACGTACGACGGCAGCGGGCGCCGGGTGAAGGCCGTGGAGGCGTCCACGATCATCACCGTGTACAGCGGGCTCTCGGCAATCTGGGAGAAGGACGTGGTGGGTGGCGGGATCCTCCGGTACGTTTTCCTCAACGGCCTGCGAGTCGCCTGGATCGTCGGCAGCACGCTCCAGTTCTACTACAGCTATGACCACCTGGGGAACATGCGCGCCTCCCTGACCTCCGTGGGGACCCTCTTCAGCGTCTACGCCTACCGGCCCTTCGGCCCCGTGGCCTACGGGACCCCACTCCAGTACGCCTACACCGGGGAGTACCGGGAAACCACGCCAAACCTGATCTACCTGCACTCACGGTGGTACGATCCGACCATCGGGCGGTTCCTCTCCCCGGACGACCGCCTCGGCCGGATGGGGATGCCCCAGGACCAGAACCGCTACGCGTACGTCGTGAACAACCCGATGAAGTACACGGACCCCACAGGTCACGTCCTCAACATCGTCATCGGCGCCGTCGGCGGCATGATCCTCGGCTACGCCTTCTGCCGCCTCGGGGGCGGCGGGGACAGCTGCTGGAAGGCCGCCGTCGCCGGCCTCATCGCCGGAGCCATTGCCGGCGCGACGTTCAACTATCTCGCCGGGTCCGCGACGTTCACCGCCCTCACCGCCGCCGGTGGCGCCCTGGCCACGAACATGGCGGTCGGCCTCGCCGCCGGGGCCGTGGGGGGCGCGCTGAGCTACCTCATCCGCGGCGGCATCGCCGCAGCGAGGGGCGAGCAGTTCGCGTGGTCGATCGAGGCCTTCGCGACGGAGGTCATCGGCGGCGCCGTCGCGGGGGGCATCCTGGCCGGGGCCGGGTACGGGGTCGGGCGGGGGCTCTCCGCGCTGCGGACGCGGCTGTTCCCCGCGACGGGGACGAACGCGCCGGCGGCGGCGGAAGTCTCCTCGCCCCCTCCTCGTAGCCTTGGAGGGAAGACATCGGGTATTCTGCGCGTCGACGGCGAGGAAGTCGCTCTGCAAAGTGGACTGAAGGGGCCCGCTCAGGGAATCACCAGGGGTCCGGGATCGGGATTTGACATTGTGACAAGCACGCATGTCGAGGGACATGCTGCGGCTTTGATGAGGACAAGAGGGATTGGAACCGCCGTCTTGGAGCTGAACAACATTCCGTGCCCGAGCTGTATGCGATTGCTCCCGCGGATGCTGCCGCCTGGTTCTCGTCTCCTCATTCAAGGGCCGAATGGGTATGTCACAATGTTCGAGGGAGGGTAGACCGGAGGCAATGATAGGTCGTTGGGTTATCGAGCACGCGCAGACTCGCATGGCGGTGACCACTGAAGAGGATCTCAAACAGCGGCTTCTCACGCTACCGCTCGAGGAAGACCCGAGCCTGCTGCTGATCCACGAGTCGGGTGACCACATGTTCGTGGCTTTCCGAAGCGACTCGGCCGTGGTGATCTTCCGCCCCGTCGCAAGGGACAAGCGTCACCTCTCCGTGTCTGTCAATCCGGGCTTCAAACCGTCTTCGGATGCCGATTACGTCGAGTTCATGGTGGGTGGCACGGCCACCCCGATCCCCAAAGATCGATGTATTCCAAGAGCGACAGGTGTTGAGGTCGCTCTCCATTACTTTTCCCGCGCTGCGCTTCCCAAAACGGTCCACTGGGTCGAAGGCTGAAGAGGAGCGTGAAGCGCGGCGGTGATGCGACAGGGATTCCCACGGGGCGCAAACACGGGCAGGATCGTGATCAACACGGAAGTCTGGGCAAGTGTGCCCTTTCTGGTCACTTGGGCGAAAGGAGCGCTTGGATTTGGCGGAGAGGAGTGGAAAGGTACAAACGGTGCTTCGCGATTGTCGCTCGATGCGTCGGCCCCTGCTCTTCGCCTACACTGCCGCCGCGCTCCTCGTCCTCGTCGGGTTCTCGGCGGCGGCGGGGGAACCATTGGCGGTGACCGGACCCGCGACGCCGGAGACCGAGTCAAGCTCCGAGTCTGTCCCTGGCGGTAATGGACTTACCGCCACGGAGGTCTCTGGCGGTGAGTTTCCCGGTTCCATCCCCGAGATCCTCATCGAGATCACCGTCGCGGGGGACTCCGTCACGCTCACCGCCATCCTGGCGATGGACGTTCCCGGGGGCCTCCTCCTCGTTGAGATCACCACCACGGCGGAGTTCTACGCCTACGATGCCCTCGGGAACGTCCGCGTCATGACGGTGGCACTGACACCAGCCCCATAGTCATCGTCGGCGAGGGTCCGGTCCAGCCAGGCCCTTCCCTTTCGCGATTGTTCTCATCATGGTCCTGCTCCTTGCCTTCGTGCTCCTTCTCTTCCTCCTACGCCGGGAGAAGGAGTCCGAGGCTCCGTTGAGGGGGCGACCCATGCCAACGAGCATCCGGAGCCTTCGTCAACGGCCTCTGGCAGGGCGACAGCAGACGAACTTGACTCTCCGGATGCGCGAAGGACGCTACTCGCCGAACAGGCCAAGCACGGAGAGGAACCCCCGGAACGTGTCCTGGAGCAGGCGCGCCTCGTCCGCAGACACGTCCTGGAGTTCCTTCACCGCCTCCGCGAACTCGATCATTGCCACGACGGCGTCGGTCGTGTCCAGGTCATCGTCCATGGCGGCGATGAATCGTTGCGTCGAGTGGCGC
>Ga0209641_10002901_pt1 | contig 14503 bp, 14 predicted proteins | sample RifCSP16_1_FD_184022 | JGI IMG/M metagenome (GOLD analysis project Ga0209641, IMG submission 184022) | Soil microbial communities from Rifle, Colorado - Rifle CSP2_sed 16_1 (SPAdes) (version 2) | ecosystem: Environmental > Terrestrial > Deep subsurface > Rock core/Sediment | place: Rifle...
GGCTGGCGGCTGCGGCTGGGGCCAGTGGCAGAATCGGATCGTTCACCGTAGCTCATAGCAGCCTCATCAGCAAACGGGCGCGGGCGACTCGCGGCGGCGGGGCCCAACCCTCGTCCTTGCGTGGCGGACGACCCGTGCGCCGGCCTTCCATGCGGTCCCCCTCCCCGCATTCTCCTCTGGTAGGGCTGAAAGCGCCACCCTGGGGCTGCCAGATGGGGGATCGGGCGCGACCGCACCGGCGCGGTCGTGACGCCCAGCCACGAACGCTTCGGCCGGGAAAAGGGTGAAAGCGCTCCGCTGCGTGGAAATGCAGGCAGATCGGCAGGGGGATCTGCCGGAGCAGGTTCCCGCCAGGCTGCTTCACTCGGACCACTACGGCCCGAGGGTTCGGCGCTTGGGCGAGATCGCCCGGCCGCTGCCCTGGTAGCATGCCCAGTACCTGATTCTCCGACAATCTCTGGAGAGGATCGAGGCGGATACGACCGGGCCTACTACAGGCTAAGCACTCGCCGGCCATCCCCCTGGTCGCCAGGTCGACCTTGCGAAATCTCGCTGATTATGGCCATAATAGGGGCCAATGTACGGTGTTGGCGATAGCCTGGCAACACCGCTTGCGGGGAATGATGCCTCCGCGCGGCCGGCGCAAAGGGGCGTGGAGATGCGGGAGGCCAAGGGAAGCCGATGAAGAGGATCCGGGATCATCCTCTCGCAGTGTTGATGCTGGGTGGGGTGCTCTTGATCTCCCTGGCTGCCTGCCAGCCCGCCACACAGCCGCCCTCGACCGCCACGAGTGACACGCTCATGTTGACCGACAATGACGCCGGCGACGATGCGGTGATCCTCTTCGATGGCCGCCGGGGCGGGGCCTGCGAGAACGACGCCGTCCTGCGCGCCAACTCCGCCATTGACGTGGCGAGCGTCGAGGCGGACGCCGGATGCAACGCCGAGCTGACTGTCTTCAGCGACGACGACGCCGCGATCTTCGTCAACTCCGTCTCGCCACCATGGTCGGACGCCTTCGGCGACCATGTGGCGGTGGATCTGAGCCAGCCCGTCTACCAGGTTCCGCTCACGATTTGGATCGTCACCAGCGACGCGACGATCCAGGCGAGTTACGAAACTCGGGCCTCCGCCGATCTGGCGCGCGCTCGCCAGCTGTACAACACAATGAACACCGGCATCGGATTCGACTACGACCCGGCCTCCGATCTCGAGATCGTCTCGGACCCCACCCAGATCGCCACAATTGTGGCCACGGTGAACGGAGTGGTCAGCTCTGGCCTGTGCTCGACCGGCGCCATCACGGGGGACGCCTTCATCCACCGGTCCGGCCGCTTGAACGTCTACTATGCCACCGTCACCGGCCTGAATGGGTTTGAGTGCGATAATGGCGGAGTGATCGTCATGTTCACCACGGCCAACAACGAGACTCTCTCACACGAGATCGGCCACGCGCTCGACATGCGCCACTACGCCGCCGGCAGCGACAACATCATGTGGGCGGTCGGCATTGCTGGCCGAAGCAATTTCACCATCGGTCAGGCTTTCCGCATGAATCTGAACCCCGGGTCGGCGCTCAACGTCTTCGGTCCACGATCGGGGCCGACGCGAAGTTGTGCCGACGGCGCCGTGACCAACACCTGCCCGGACATCACACTCGACGCGACGCCGAAGTAGAGGACTTCGGATGGCCCACGCATCTCGCAAGAGCCCGCAAATCCAACTAAGAACGGCGGTGTTGTCCATCGCTCTCAGCGTGACGGGCATGGTGTTGGCGGGCTGCACTGCGCCGCCCGACCTCGGCGCAGATGGGACGCCGGAAATCCGAGACTTCGGCACGCCCCTCCCGACAGTGACACCCCCGAGCGAGCCGCTCGACATCGTACTGGCCTGGATCGAGTGCGAGGACGAGTGCGAGCCGCACTTGCAGGCCGTCGTCCGACTCGGCCCTGATGCTACGGCCATCCTTATTCAGACGGTAACAGAAGGCCCTCCGCCGGAGCGCCTGGAGACGATGCAGAGGCATCTCGCTCAGACCTACCAAGAGCTGGCGGCCTACGGCGAGACGCACCCCGAAGCGGCCCTGAGGATCGGAACAGAGGAGTACGTCGGCTTCTACCTCGATAACTATGACGCCCTGTACCGCATCCGGTCGGCGCAGGCGCTGGTGGCGATTGGGGATCCGCAGGCCTTCGGCGCCCTCCAGGAAGCCTTGAGATCGGCCGAACGGCAGGATGTCCGGGAGGCGCTGCAAGAAGCGCTCCGGGCGCTCGGGTTGGCGCCTCCGGGGGCGGGCTCTCGGGTCGCCGCGATCATCGGGGGTGGATAGGGTTCGCAGCCCGACGCCCGGGTCATTCCCGCACGTGATAGTCCCCGGTGATCACCCACTTGTAGGTGGTGAGCTCCCGCAGGCCCATCGGCCCGCGGGCGTGCAGCCGCTGCGTGGAGACGGCGGCCTCGGCGCCCAGGCCGAATTGCCCGCCGTCGGTGAAGCGCGTGCTAGCGTTGACGTAGACCGCCGCCGAATCCACCTCGGCGACGAATCGCCGGGCCTGCGCCTCGTCCCGGGTGAGGATCCCGTCGGAATGGCCGGTGCCGTGCTGGGCGATGTGATCGGCGGCCTGATCCAGCGTGTCGACCACCTTCAATCCGAGGACGAGCGAGAGCCATTCGGTGTCGAAGTCGTCGAGGGTGGCGAGCGTTACCGGCGGCCGCATCTCGAGATACGGCGAGGCGGAGGGATCGGCCCGGAACGTGACGCCGGCGGCCGCGAGGCGGCGCACCAGCCTGGGGAGGAAAGTTGCGGCGAGATCCCGATGGACCAGCACCGTATCGAGCGCGTTGCACACGGTGGGCCGCTGGGTCTTGGCATTGTGGATCACCTCCAGCGCGGCATCCGCGTCGGCCGTTTCGTCTACGTAGAGGTGGCAGATGCCAATGCCGCCGGTGATCACCGGGATCGTGCTGTTCTGGCGGCAGAACTCGTGAAGGGCGTTTCCCCCTCGCGGGATCACCATGTCGACGTACTCGTGCAGGTGCAGCAGTTCGGTGACGCGGGCGCGATCGGGGTCGTCGATGAACTGCACGGCGTCGGCCGGCAGGCCGGCCCCCGCCAGCGCGGCGTGCACTGCCCGGACCAGGGCCAGGTTCGAGTGCCGCGCCTCGCTGCCGCCGCGCAGGATGACCGCGTTTCCCGTCTTGACCGCCAGCCCGGCCACATCGATCGTCACGTTGGGGCGCGATTCGTAAATCACGGCCAGCACGCCTAACGGGACGCGCTGCTTGTGGATCCTCAATCCGTTCGGAAGCGTCGACGCGTCGAACGTCTCGCCGACGGGATCCGGGAATGAGGCGACGGCGCGCAGGTCGGCGGCGATGGCTTCGAGCCGGGGCGGGGTGAGGGTGAGCCGATCGACGAGCGCAGCGCTCGGCTCGGCCGCTCCCGCGGCGGCGACGTCCAGGCCGTTGGCGGCGAGGATCTCCTGCGGCGCGCCCGCCAGCGAATCGGCCAGCAGGCGCAGGGCGCCATCCTTGAGCTCGCTCGGCGTCCGCGCCAGCCGGCGGGCCGCGGCGCGAGCGCGCTCGCCAGTTTCGGTCAGCACGCCCCGGGCCTCGAGGGGTACGGGCTAGAGCACGACCAGGTCATTGTGGTGGATCACCTCATCGCCGTAATGGTAGCCGAGAATGCTCTCGATCTCGTTGGAGTGGCGGCCCAGGATTCGTCCCAAGTCGGCAGCGCGGTAGTTGACGATCCCCCGGGCGATCTCGCGGCCGGGGGAGGCCGACACCCGGACCGTATCGCCGCGTTCGAACTCGCCTTCGACGGCGGTGATCCCCACCGGGAGAAGGCTGCCCCCGCCCCGGAGCGCGTTGGCGGCCCCGCCGTCGACGGTCAGGCCTCCGGAGGCGCCGCCGGCCAGGATGAAGCGCTTGCGGCTGTCGATCGAGGTCGAGAGGGCCCGGAAGTGCGTGCCAACATGTTCGCCGGCGGCGATGCGGGTCAAGACCTCCGGTTCGCCGCCGCGGGCGACGACAACCGTCGTCCCGGAGCGCCGCGCCAGATCGGCGGCCTGCAGCTTGGTGACCATGCCTCCGGTCCCTAGGCCGGATCCCGCACCCCCGGCCGCCTCCCAGAGCGAGGCGGGGATGTCCGTCTCCGTGACCTCGGAGATCAGCCGGGCGGATGGATCCTGGCGAGGGTCGGCGGTGAAGAGGCCGGGCTGGTCGGTCAGCAGGATCAGGATGCGCGCGTCGACGAGATTGGCGACCAGGGCGGAGAGGTTGTCGTTGTCGCTCACCCGGATCTCCTCGGTGGCCACGGTGTCGTTCTCGTTGACGATCGGGAGAATGCCCTGGGCGAGGAGGGCCGAGAGGGTGTTGCGGGCATTGAGGTAGCTGCGGCGGTTCGCAAGATCGGCCCGGGTGAGGAGGACCTGGGCGACGGTGATTGCGTAGAGGCCGAAGAGCTGCTCGTAGAGGGCCATCAGCCGCGGCTGGCCGACGGCGGCGAGCATTTGCTTGGCCGGGATGTCCTTGGGCAGCCGGGAGAAGCCGAGCGCCTCGCGGCCGCAGGCCACGGCGCCGGAGGTGACCAGGATGACCTCATGTCCGGCCGTCCGCAGCCCCGCCATTTGCCGGGCGAGGTCCACCAGATGCGGCCGGGAGAGGCGGTGGGTTCCGGCGGTGAGGCTGGAGGTACCGAGCTTGACGATGAGGCGTGTGGCGCCGGAAGGGGCCTGCGTCATGATCGTAGGTTTGGCAGGGGGTGCATGCTGTCGTCTAGGCCCGAAGAGAGACGGAGTATAGCACGGCCGATGGCCGCCGGGTGCGAAGCTTCCGGGGCGGCTGCGGTTATCGGAGGGCGGGGGCGGGCGGACGCTTGACAGCGGGCGCCGGGCGTGCCGTATTGCGGGTAGCTTCTTTCACTGAATAGAGTAGCAAGATGCCCCGTCCGCCCATCGGTAGCCGCGTTCTGATCCAGGCCATCAACCGCTCGGCAGTCCTGAATGCCGTCAAGACTCACGGGCCCATCTCTCGCACCGAGGTGGCCCGCCGCACCGGCCTGAGCCCCGCCGCCATCACCAGCCGGACCGCTGACCTGATCCGGGATGATCTGGTGTTTGAGAAGGCGACCGGCGATTCCCGCGTGGGGCGCCGCCCCATCCTGCTCGCCCTCAACCGCCGGGGCCGCTGCGTGGTCGGCCTCAAGCTCACCGAGCCCCGCGGGATCGGGGGGCTCGCCGACCTTGAGGCGACCATCTTGCAGGACCAAACGGCGGCGCTGCGCGGCCGGACGCCGGAGGCGGTTCCGCAGCTCTCCATCTTGTGACACGACCTGGCGTAGACCCTCCGCCCTACGGCTTGCACAAACCACACTCCTTTGACCATAATTCGCTTGGGACTCCCGGGACTGCCCCAGGACGTCTTCAGTGCGCCCAGATCAGACCTCTGGAGCAGCGTTCAGGTGGATAGGGGATCGACCCGAGATTGGTCCTCGGTGACGCAGTATCGGAGGCCGGCCGCGGCCGTTGGGCGACGGTCCTTGGCTCGCCGCGTTATACACGCGGCGGCCACCTCGATGGCTCTCCTCGGCGCCGTCGGGTGCTCGGCGCGCCTGGGGCCGCAAGCGCCCACGCTGCCTGGGCCGACGGTCACTGAAGAAGCGGCGCCGCCGCCCACGACCGAGCCCTCGCCCGCGCCGCCCACGCCGACATCCCCTCCCGAGCCCACGCCGGTGGTGCTCATCGCCGCCGGCGATATTGCCGGATGCGAGAGCGACGGCGACGAGGCGACAGCAGCGCTGGTGGAAAGCTTGCCCGGGACCGTCGCCGTCCTGGGCGACAGCGCTTATCCCAGCGGCACGGCGGAGGAGTTTGCCCAATGCTATGATCCCACCTGGGGCCGCTTCAGGGACCGTACGCGGCCGGCGGTGGGCAATCACGAGTATCAGACGCCCGGGGCGAGCGGCTATTTTGCCTATTTCGGGCCTGCCGCCGGCCCGACAGGGCTTGGCTACTACAGCTACGAGCTGGGGGCGTGGCACATCGTCGTTCTCAACAGCCAGTGCTGGGAAGTCGGTGGTTGCGGCGGCGACGATCCCCAGGCCGAATGGCTGGAAGCCGATTTGCGCGCTCATCCCACGCAATGCGCGCTTGCCTACTGGCACGTCCCCCGATTTAGCTCAGGGATCCACGGCAGCTCGGATGTCATGCAGGCCTACTGGCACCTGTTAGTCGAGGGGGGGGCGGAGATCGTCCTGAGCGGACACGACCATGACTACGAGCGGTTCGCTCCTCAGGATGCGCAGGGCGGCCTCGATCTTGAAAGAGGGGTTCGCGAATTCGTCGTAGGGACCGGCGGCTATGGGCGCTACTTCTTTCCGGGTGCCGCACTCCCCAACAGCGAAGCCCGGGACGCCTCGACCTACGGCGTACTTCTCCTGAGCCTGTACGAGGGGCGTTACGAATGGGAATTCATGCCCGTCGCGGGGGGAAGCTACTCCGATACCGGCTCAGGGTCCTGTCACCCTTGACATTCTGCCCTCCTGGAGCTGATCCCGCCGGTAGCTCAGAGCTCGGCCTGGGCCGCCGTCCAGAGCCATACATGATAAAATCCGTCCAAAATCCCAGGGAGCAATGAGGTTCAGGCATGAGCGGAATCCGGGTTCTCGTTGGCACTCGCAAGGGTGCGTTCCTGCTGACGTCCGACGGCAAGCGCAAGGAGTGGAAGGTCGAAGGCCCCCACTTTGGAGGGCTTGAAATCTACCACCTCAAGGGGTCGACCGTCGATCCCAATCGGATCTACGCCTCGCAAGCCAGCGACTGGTTCGGCCAGGTCGTCCACCGCTCAGACGACGGGGGCAAGAGCTGGCAGACGGTAGGCAACGAGTTCAAGTACGACGGCGAGCCGGGCAAGCATCTTTGGTACGACGGCACGCCTCATCCCTGGGAGTTCAAGCGCGTCTGGCACTTCGAGCCGTCGCTGACCGATCCCGACACCGTTTACGCCGGGGTCGAAGACGCCGCCCTGTTCCGCTCCGCCGACGGCGGCGCGACCTGGCAGGAGCTCTCCGGGATGCGCGGCCACAGCTCGGGCGCCCAGTGGGCGCCCGGGGCGGGCGGGATGTGCCTGCATACGATCCTGCTGGATCCCAACAACAACGGACGCATGTTCGTCGCCATCTCCGCCGCGGGGGTCTTTCGCACCGACGATGCCGGCAAGAGCTGGAGGCCGAACAACCGCGGGCTCAAATCGGACTTCATGCCCGATCCGACGGCGGAGGTCGGTCACTGCGTCCACCACATCGCCATGCACCCGTCGCGTCCAACGACGCTCTTTATGCAGAAGCACTGGGACGTGATGCGCAGCGACGACGGCGGTGAGTCGTGGCGGGAGGTCAGCGGGAACCTGCCTTCGGACTTCGGCTTCGTGATCGACGTCCACGCCCACGAGCCGGAGACGATCTACGTCGTCCCGATCAAGAGCGACTCGGAGCACTACCCTCCCGAGGCGAAGCTGCGGGTCTACCGAAGCCGTAGCGGAGGGAATGAGTGGGAGGCGCTGACCAAAGGTCTCCCGCAGGGCGACTGCTATGTCAACGTCCTGCGCGACGCGATGAGCGTCGATGCGCTCGACCCATGCGGGGTCTACTTCGGCACCACGGGCGGGCAGGTGTACGCCTCGGCCGATGCCGGTGAGCGTTGGGCGCCGATCGTCCGCGATCTACCGGCCGTCCTGTCGGTAGAGGTCCAGACGCTGCCTTGATCCGGATCATCCTTCCATATCATCTGCGTAACCTGGCGGGCGTCGAGAAAGAAGTCAGCCTTCCGATCGAAGGCCCGGTCACCCAGCGCTCGCTTCTCGACGCCCTCGAGGCCCGCTACCCGATGCTGCGCGGGACGATCCGGGATCACACCACCCAGGAACGGCGGCCGTTGTTACGCTACTTCGCCTGTGGGGAGGATCTGTCTTTCGAAGCTGCGGATGCGCCGCTGCCGGACGAGGTGGCCTCGGGCCGGGAGCCCTTCCGGATCGTCGGGGCGGTCGCCGGAGGGTAGGCGGATCGATCAGCCCAAGCCCCAAGGCCGGTCGATCGCCTGAGCGCCGGGACCGACAGCGTGGCTTCGAAGAGGAAGATCAGGGTGTTTAGGCCGATCAGGGCGATCGTCATGACTCTCGGGCCTGCACCGCTGACCTCATCCTCATCTATCGGGGACACGTGCCACCTGCGCTTCTCGGGAAAAGACTCAGATGCGGGTTGCGACTTGCGCAGTCCAGCATGCGCGACGCCGCCGGAGGCCCGCCGCAAGGTTCGTAACCGACGGAGAGACGACGATGCGTTTCATGATGCTGATGATCCCCCAGGGGTGTGAGACCGCTCCTCCCGGCACGGTGCCCGACGCCGGAGCGGTCGCCGCCATGATGAAGTACAACGAATCCCTGCAGAAGGCAGGAGTGCTACTCGCGCTGGACGGGCTGCATCCGCCTTCGATGGGCGCGCGTGTCTCGTTTGCCGGCGGGAAGCCCACTGTGACCGACGGCCCCTTCATCGAAGCCAAGGAGGTTGTCGGCGGCTACTGGATGATCCAGGTGCGGTCGAAGGAGGAGGCGATCGAATGGGCCTCCCGTTGCCCGGCTTCGGAAAACGAAGTGATCGAGGTCCGTCAGGTGCAGGAGATGTCAGACTTCGCGGCCGACCTACAGAAAGCCGCCGCCGCGCTCCCCGGGCTGGGGGGCGAGCCCGGACGGCGACAGGAGACTTAGGGTGGGCGATGCCGACCGGCTCCCTTGCTCGTAACGCGGAATAGTGCCCCAATTTATCTTATCGCTCAATGGAGGCCGTCATGAGCAAGATCACACCGTACCTATGGTTTGATACTCAGGCCGAAGAGGCGGCGACTACTTACACCTCCATCTTCAAGGATTCGAGAATCGTGGAGGTTCAACGATACGGCGAGGCGGGGCCAGGCCCGAAAGGGACCGCCATGATTGTGGCGTTCGAGATCGCAGGCATGCCTTTTGTAGCCTTGAACGGTGGTCCTCAGTTCAAGTTCACCGAGGCCATCTCGTTCTATGTGAACTGCGAGACACAGAAGGAAGTGGATGAGCTGTGGGAAAAGCTCTCCGAGGGTGGAGAAAAAGGGCAGTGCGGCTGGTTGAAGGATAAGTACGGTGTGTCGTGGCAGATCATTCCGACTGCCCTGCCTGAACTCCTGGGGGACCCCGACCCTGAGAAATCCCAGAGGGTCATGAAGGCGATGCTTCAAATGAGCAAGATCGACATCGAGGCCTTGAGGAAAGCCTACAAGGGGCAATGAACTAGGCCGATGCGTTTCATGATCTGATGATTCCCAAGGAATACGAGAAGGCAGCCCCGGCGCCATGCCGGATCCTAAGGCCGTTGCGGCCATGATGAAGCACAACGAACCCTGCAGAATGCCGGCGTGCTGCTCGGAGTCGGGGCGTGCGTAGGAATTCGTGGTGACGGCCTCCGACATTCACCGCACGATCGATGCCATCTGGCGAATCGAGTCGGCGAAGCTCGTGGCCGGGCTCACTCGGACCGTCGGCGAAATCGGCCTGGCCGAGGATCTGGCACAGGATGCTCTCGTGGCCGCGCTCGAGCGGTGGCCGGAGACGGGCGTGCCGCGTAACCCGGGCGCCTGGCTCATGGCGACCGCCAAGCATCGTGCGATCGATCTATACCGCCGCAGCAGGCGGCTCGAGCGTAAGCAGGAGCAGCTCGGCCGCGAGCTCGAGGCTCGACAGGCGGCGGCTTTTCGGGAGCCACATCCTGCGATCGACGAAGTTGGCGACGATCTGCTGCGCCTGATGTTCATGACGTGCCATCCGGTCCTTTCGACCGGGGCGCGCGTGGCGCTCACGCTGCGCCTGCTGGGCGGGCTGACGCGAGCGGTCGCTGCTGCTCGAGCGCGCCGCCGCGTGCACAGGCGGATCGGAACGGCTGCGGCCGGAACGTCGGTCATCCGACGGAACCACCCTTGAGCAGTGATGGCCAGGCATTGAGTCGTTCGCCCGCGTGAACCAAGGCCCGGCCCGGGAGGCACGGCCGATCCGAGGGCCCGGCCCAGGATATCGTGCCGCGCTGCCCGCCGGGCTGGTCTCGTAGCGTGTTTGGCATGTGCCAAGGAGAGAAGGAATGCCCCTTGCGACCAAAACTGTAGCCGGGCTCCGTGCAGTCTTGAAGGGCCGGGTCATTGCGCCGGACGATGCCGGATACGACGAGGCGCGCACAATCTTCTATGGTGGGATCGATCGCCGGCCGGCGGTGATCGTGCGTACCGCGGACTCAACCGACGTTGGGCACGTCATCTCGCTCGCGCGCGAGACCGGGCTGGAGTTGGCCATCCGCAGTGGCGGCCACAGCAACGCAGGGCACAGCACCACAGACGGCGGCATCGTCCTCGACCTGCAGGACATGAAAGCGCTGGAGATCGACGTTGCGTCTCGAAGCGCCTGGGCCGAGGCGGGACTGACCACAGGCGAATACACCGCCGCCGTCGGCGCGCACGGACTTGCGACGGGGTTTGGCGACACCGCCTCGGTCGGCATCGGCGGGCTCGCGCTGGGCGGCGGCGTGGGGTATCTCGTGCGTAAGTATGGGCTCACCATCGACAGCTTGATGGCGGCTGAAATAGTGACAGCGGATGGCCAATTGCTGCGCGTGGATGCGAATTCGCATCCGGATCTTCTCTGGGCGCTCCGCGGCGGAGGCGGCAACTTCGGCGTCGTCACCCGGTTCCAGTTCCGGCTGGAGGCGGTGGACGCGATCGTGGGAGGATTGCTGGTCCTGCCGGCGACGCCCGAGGTCATTGCCGCGTTCCTTGCGGAGGCGGAGGCCGCGCCGCAGGAACTCTCGACTATCGCCAACATCATGCCCGCTCCGCCCATGCCTTTCCTGCCGGCCGAGCACCACGGGAGGGTCGTTATCCTCGCCATCTTGGTCCACGCAGGCGGCGGCGAGGCTGGCGAGCGGGCCGTCGCCCCATTCCGGGCGCTGGCCGCGCCGATCGCCGACATGGTTCGGCCGATGAAGTACCCGGAGATCTATCCTCCGGACGACGCCTCGTACCACCCCACGGCGGTGGGCCGAACGATGTTCATGGACGTTGTCCACCATGACGTGGCGCAGACAATCGTCGACCACCTGCAGAGCTCCGACGCTGCCGTGAGGGTGGCGCAGCTACGAGTCCTGGGTGGGGCCATGGCCAGTGTGCCGGCCGAGGCGACGGCGTTCGCCCACCGCGCCAGACGGATCATGGCAAACGTGGCCGCCTTCTACGAAGGTCCCGAGGATAGGCCGCGGCGAGAGGCATGGGTCACGGATTTCGCCGCTGCGCTGCGCCAGGGGGACAATGGAGCGTACGTCAACTTTCTGGGTGACGAAGGCGAAGCGCGTGTCCGCCAAGCCTACCCCGGATCCACCTGGGACCGGTTGGCGGGGATCAAGGCCCGCTACGATCCGGCCAACCTCTTCCGGCTCAACCAGAACATCCGGCCGGCCATGGGTCCTGAGAGGTAGGAGGGCAAGGGCGGCAGGCTTAGGATTGAAACTAGGGCCCGATCCGGCTCGAGCGTCCAGGAGCCATCCCCGGTCTTCGTTAGGCTCCGTGTGCGGTCTGTTTGTTCCTCGTACGCGGCGCGAGAAGGTGGCCCAGGGCGCCCCAAGATAGCAAGCCATTGCCTGCCCAGGTCGGCCTTGACAGGATGGGCCAGCGGCTCATAATGCGGGTGGCTGAACCGCATGGATGATTCCTGTCACGGTCGCGCGCTGGCCCCTGCCAGGCATGCGAAGGCCTCCTTCCCTTGGGTGATCGCCGTTCCCCTCGCGCTAGCCCTTTTCCCTTCGGTTTGCGGTGGAGCGGGCACCGGATCTCCCATACCCGAAGGATCTTCCGGTACGCCTAGTCTCATCCCCGCGACGCCCGTCGAAACAGCCGCTTCCCCTGGTCCAACCCCTTCCCCCGCAGCGAGCACCAGCCCGACCGTTCCGGCCATCATCCACTTCTCGTCGGGGACAACACCCGAGTTCCGTTTCATTTGGATGATCGACGCCGCCAGCGGGTGGGGGATCGCCCGCGCGGCTGCCCCTGAGGATCATGTGCTGCGCACAAGCGATGGAGGCCGAAGCTGGCAAGACGTCACCCCTCCCGAGCCCTCCGTCCTACCCCCGGTGCAAAGCGCTGACGCCGTCGGGGCCTTCCCCGACTCGCGGGTCGGATGGGTGGCCTACGTCGTCTCACCTGCAGAGCCGGCGCCGTCGGAAATCCACTTCTGGCGGACTTCCAGCGGCGGCCAAGAATGGGAATCGGGTGGTCGGGTGGACTTGAGTGGTTTTCCGGACGTGGCGCCAATCATCGCCTTCGGGGACGTGGACGTCGGCTGGCTCTTGGTCGAGCAATTCGTTGGGATGGGCCACCACGCGTTCACCCTTCTGCGCACGCAGGACGGTGGCCGGAACTGGGGACAACTGGCAGGGCCGCCGGAAAGCGAATCTACCTGCCACCACACTGGCCTCGTTTTTGCCGATGCGTCGACGGGTTGGATGACCGGCGAGTGCCCATTCGATGTAGGCGGAGGCGTCTTGCTGGAGGTCACGCGCGACAGCGGAGTGACCTGGCACCCGCTGGAGGTACCGCCCCCGTCGCAGGCCCCCGACCTGTTTGGCTCCGGTCTCCCCTGCGGCGCCCGCTCCCCCCGCTTGTTTGCGCCGGAGTCCGGCAGCCTCGTCGTCACATGCATGCTGGACTCCGCGGGCGGACCTCAGGAGCAGAGTTACCTGTACGCGACCACTGACGGAGGAGTCACCTGGCAGACCTCGGCCTTCCCAGGCGGCGATCTCTACCTGCTCGACCCCAACCGCGGTTGGGCGCTCTCGACGGACATCTACTGGACCGAGGACGGTGGGGCGACCTGGACAAAGATCAAGACCGTGGACTGGGAGGGGCAGTTCAGCTTCGTCGATGCGATGGCCGGCTGGGCGGTGGCGCGATCCGTTGACGAGAGCGCCTTGGTGCGGACCCTTGACGGGGGCCGCACCTGGGAGCTCCTCGAGCCGATTGCGTCGCCGTAATCGAGGCGATGGTTGCAGGGGAGAGCAGCGCCGGGAAGTCCACCCAGAGTTCGTTCGGGCGGTCGCCCCTGCCAATTCGCTAACGCTTACGGCCCTCCGACCGTTATGACGACGTCATCAATCCCCGCCTCAACCAGGCTCGGGGTGATCTCGTCGGCGGCCTCGAAGAGCAGATAGATCGTTTGGCCGGCGAAGGCGTCGAGGTTGACCGCCGCCTGGGCCCAGGCGGCGTTGTCTTGATCCGCCGCGCCGTCCTCCTCAAACACGGTCACGGAAGATGATCCCCAAACGACCCTCACGCGCAGGTAGTCGTCGGCCGTCGCGTTGCTCAGATGCGCCTGGTAGTAGTAGAACGTCAGGCGGAGGCTTCCGGTCCCCGGGGGAAGGTAGATACCCGGTGAGCGAATGGAGGTGTAGCCTCCATCGATATCGTGGTCGCCGACGCTGGAGCCCGCCAGCGGCCCGGTGACGAGGTCGTACGACCCGCTCACCGTGCTGCCAAGCTGCATGGCTCCGCCGAAGTCGGTGTCCTGAGGATCGGCGCGCTCCCAAAGGCCGGTGATCGCCGGATCGAGGCCGTAGGGGTTGCGAACCCAACCGAGGTCGGTCTCGAAGCTATCGGACCAGACCACCCCCAGGCCAGGTGTCGCCGTGGGTGGGATCGGCGTGTTAACGGGGGTGGCGGTGGGCGGCGTGCCGCCGATCGTGACCGAGACGTCATCGATGGCGGCCTCGACCAGGCTGGGAGTGGTGTCGTCGGCGGCCTCGATGAGCAGATAGATCGTCGCGCCGGCGAAGACATCGAGGTTGACCGAGGCTCGGGCCCAGGCGGCGTTGTCCTGGTCCGCGGCGCCCGTTTCCTCGAACACCGTCACGGAAGAAGATCCCCAGACAACCCTCACGCGCAAGTAGTCGTCGGCCGTCGCGTTGTTGAGGTGTGCCAGGTAGTAGTAGAAGGTCAGATTGATGGTTCGGGCCCCCAGGGGGAGGTCGATATCCGGCGAGCGAATGGACGCAAAGCCCCCATCGACGTCGTGCTCGCCGACACTTGAGCCTGCCAGCGGCCCGGTAACCAGGTCATATGAGCCGCTCACCGTGGTGCCGAGTTGCATCGCTCCGCCATAGTCGGTGTCCTGGGGATCGCCGCGCTCCCAGAGCCCGGTCACGGCGGTGTCGATGCCATACGGGTTGCGGGCCCAGCCTCGATCAGTCTCGAAGTCATCGAAGAAAACGAACCCTGGCGGCGGGGTATTGGTCGGTGGGGGCGGCGGCGTGTTGGTGGGCGTAGGCGGCAGAGGCGTGTTGGTGTGCGTCGGCACTAGCGCCGTGGCGGTTGGTGTCGGCTCCGCTGGCGTAGCGGTGGGCGTGGGCGGCGCGCTACCGAGCGTGATGGCTACATCGTCGATGGCC
>Ga0209641_10002904_pt1 | contig 14497 bp, 12 predicted proteins | sample RifCSP16_1_FD_184022 | JGI IMG/M metagenome (GOLD analysis project Ga0209641, IMG submission 184022) | Soil microbial communities from Rifle, Colorado - Rifle CSP2_sed 16_1 (SPAdes) (version 2) | ecosystem: Environmental > Terrestrial > Deep subsurface > Rock core/Sediment | place: Rifle...
TTGTGTGGGACGGGCCGTAGGGGCGGGTTTCGTTCTGGCGATAAGTTCCATAGTGGTTTGCCGTGATACCTTTCTGGTGGAGGCCCGACATGCCAAAGCCGACACTTCGCCCGAACGAGCATCTCTTGTTGGAATGGGGAGTGGCCTCGGTAGAGGGCCTTTTCGCGTTCTGGGGAACGTTGCGGGTGACCAACCAGCGAATCATGTTCATCCCGCAACGCCAGTTCTTGTTCCCAAGCTTCCTTCTGCGGCCGAGATGGTTGTTTGGCGGATCACCTGCCGAGATACCCTGGCCGGACATCACGGATATCACGATTAAAGCGTGGTTGGAGGTCTTTTGCCGGGGTGCTCCTTGGGAAGAGAACGTCTATATACGGGCTCGGCCAGGCAGATCACTAACCCTTCAGACAACAAATGCGGAGGCTTTGGCAGAGCGTATCCGAGCCACCTGGCAGGAGATCACCGCATCCGGCGAGCGAGAGCACGCGGATTCGTCTGATTGATCCTGGCGCAAAAACCCGCCCCTTCGCGGTTGGTCCCCCGCCTGCTATAGTTGCTGCCGTGATAATCTCCGTCATCGGGGGTGAAGGCGCCGGTCCGCAGGCTCTAAGGCTGGCCGAGGAGGTGGGTCGCGAACTGGGGCGGCGGGGCGTGACGCTGCTTTGCGGCGGTCGCGGCGGAGTAATGGAAGCCGCCTGTCGCGGCGCTCGCTCAGAAGGCGGCCACACGATCGGCATCCTGCCGGGGAGGAACGCGGGGGAGACGCCGCCGAACGCGTATGTAGAGTTCCCAATCTTCACCGGTATCGGCTATGCGCGGAACGCTGTCGTCGTCCTCAGCGGCGAGGCGGTTATCGCCATCAGCGGCTCGTACGGCACGCTGAGCGAGATCGCTTACGCCCTGATCAACGACGTCCCACTGGTTGGGCTGGACACCTGGGATTTCGATTACCATGGCTTTGACAGCGGCGGCATCGTGCGCGTGACAACGGCGGTGGAGGCGGTTGAGAAGGCCGTGGCGATGGCGGAGGGGTGGCAGGCAAAGTAGCGATGTCCAGCTCGTCAGCAAAGATCACGTCGGTGCGCGCCCGCGAGATTCTGGACTCGCGCGGAAATCCCACGCTCGCAGTGCGCGTCACGCTGGGCAGCGGCGTCAGCGCGAAGGCGTTGGTACCGTCAGGCGCTTCAACGGGCATACACGAAGCACTCGAGTTGCGCGACGGGGACCCGAAACGCTTCGGCGGAAAGGGCGTGCTGAAGGCGGTCGCCAATGTAAACGAGAAGATCGCGCCAAGACTCATCGGCATGTCTGTAACCGATCAGCGGCCCATCGACGAAACAATGATCGCTCTCGACGGAACGCCGAACAAAGGCAACCTTGGGGCCAATGCGGTTCTCGGCGTCTCGCTCGCGGTCGCCCACACCGCAGCTGAAGAGAACAGGGTCTCGCTATTCCAGTACCTGGGCGGTGAGGAGGCGACGATCCTGCCCCTGCCGTTGCTCAACATCTTGAACGGCGGCAAGCACGCCGAGGGTTCCACGGACTTCCAAGAGTTCATGGTAGCCCCGGTTGGCGCCCCCACCTTCGCTGAAGCGCTTCGCTGGTCAGTTGAGGTGTACCATTCGCTTGGCAAGATACTCCATGACGATGGACTGCCGACGACTGTCGGGGATGAGGGCGGTTTTGCCCCGCCGGGCCTAACCAACGAGAACGCTATGCAGCTCATCGTCCGCGCCATCGAGGCCGCGAACTACAAGCCGGGCGAGCAGGTGGCGATTGCCCTCGACCCGGCGACGTCCGAGCTCTTCGCGGACGGCGACTACGAACTGGCCCGCGAAGGGCGGGCGCTGTCGCCGGCTGAAATGGTTGACCTGTGGGCCGATTGGTGCCGACGCTATCCGATCGTGTCTATCGAGGACGGGATGGGGGAGGAGGACTGGGGCGGCTGGCAGTTACTCACCGAACGCGTCGGCTCCCGCGTCCAGCTCGTAGGGGACGACATCTTTGTCACAAACGTGGAGCGCATCCGGCGTGGAGTGGAGTTGAAGGCGGCGAACTCGGTCCTGATCAAGCTCAACCAGATTGGGACGCTGACGGAGACGCTGGCGGCGATCGCGGAGGCGGGCAAGGCCGGCTGGACGTGCGTCATTTCCCACCGCAGCGGCGAGACGGAGGACACGACGATCGCCGACCTTGCCGTAGCCACAGGCGCCGGCCAGATAAAGACGGGCGCCCCCGCCCGCGGGGAGCGTACCGCCAAGTACAACCGGCTGCTATCAATCGAGGCTAAGCTGGGTGAGCGGGCGCGCTACGAAGGGCGGAGTATACTGGTTCGGCGTTAGGATAAGCCCGAGAGGAGGTTCCAATGTCCGAGATCGAATCCATTGGCGTCATCGGCGGCGGGGTCATGGGCGCCGGCATCGCCCAGGCATTGGCCGTCGGCGGCTGCACGGTGACGGTGCGCGATCTCAACGAGCAGCTGATAGAGAAGGCGCGCTCGACGATCGTAGACGGCCGTTACGGGCTCAAGCGGGGGGTCGAGAGGGGCAAGACGACGCAGGCAGACGCGGACGCCGCGCTGGCTCGCCTGTCGTTCACGACGAGCCTCGACGACCTTAGAAGCGTGGATCTCATCGTGGAAGCGGTGCCTGAGGACATGGAGCTGAAGAAGAAGGTCTTCGCAGAGGTCGACGGCGTTGCCGGGCCGGACACGGTATTCGCCTCGAACACATCGGGCCTGGCAATCTCGGAGATCAACAAGGCGGTGTCCGACACAAGGCGGCCCAGGTTCATCGGCATGCACTGGTTCAGCCCCGCCCCCGTTATGAAGCTTTGCGAGCTTGTCTACGCGCCGGAGACGGCAGACGAAACAATTCAGGCGCTCGAATCGCTCTGTCAGCGCATCGGAAAGGCCTCGGTACGGGTCAAGGACGCGCCGGGCAGGTACGGCTTCATCGCGAACCGGATCTACTTCGCCGCCGTGCGGGAGGCGCAGAAGGTGTTGGAAGAGGGGATCGCGACGCCGGAGGACATCAATAAGGCGATGGTTTTTGGGTTCAACTGGCCGGTCGGCCCGCTGGCGATGGTGGAGGGCGCTACCAAGGGCTGGCAGTAGGATAGTTATCAGCTATCAGTTTTCAGTCGTCAGTCGAGTGAAGACAACGAAGATTTGGTCGCTGCTTCCGGACGCTACCGAGATCTGCTCGCATTAGCCTTGCTGACCAAATTACGGGAGTGACTCGCGAACGTTGTAGACGGTTACACTGACTTCAGCCGTCCCGGCCCTCGGGTGGTCGACGGCTTGGAGACGCTTGCGCACATCTTCCATCGACACTTGTTTCGCGAGAGGTCACCCCTCAGTAGCGTTCTCAAGCTCGTGTCACCGCCGGCAGGCGCCTCGAGCGTCGCGAGCTGGACACCTCGCTTCGAACCGCTGCGGGCAGGCGTGTCATGACGGCACAGGGCTTGCGAACCAGGATCAGAACGGCGTTGAGCGGGTTCCCGGAACGGTATGCCTTGCCGTCGCGGCCCGCAGCCGCTTTTCCGACGATCCAGGACGCATTCCGGCAGACGCAGGCCCTGCTGAGCGCCGATCTGGAGCTGTCCGAGAGGGTGATGAACCTTCAACTCTAGATCTTGTCCGCTAACTCCAAGCTGCGGAGCCCGGAGGCCGCTGCCCTCTCTTTTCTTCTGGTCCCGGGCGTTCACTCACAGCGCCGACGCCTGCACGCTTATATCGCTCGGTTCCTACTCTTCCTGCGCTCCCGTGCTGCGCGCCGCCTGCGATTGTATCGCCGCCCAGCGCTTGCTGCTGGCAGAGGGGTTCGCTGAGTACCACGCCTGGCTTGAAGGGGCGTTGTCGCAGGACAGAGAACGCGCGGCCATGGCGTTCGACCTCGGCCGGTTCCGCGCGGGATCGGCGCTCGCGGAGGATGAGCAGCTCGGTAGCGTGTACCGGTTGCTGACTGACCTCTCGATGCCGCACTTCGGGTCCACAGCCCTCCATGTGGCGCCCGACTCCAACCTCCAGAAACTCGCGATCTCATTCAGCGATAGCGCGTTCCAACTCGGTTGGGCGGAGTTGGTCGCTGGCTGGCTGCTCATGCTGGGGGACGCCCAGCTGACCACCATCGCCTCCGCGGGCGTTTTCGCCGTGAACCATGCGGCGCTCGCCGTCTACGAGACGTATTCGCGGGAGATAGCGGATGAGCTCGCGAGCCGGCGCCGCTGTTATGTCGAGGAAGTGACTGGACGCTTTCTCCTGCACAACTACCGGCGCACGGCCGGCGGTTCGCCCAAGAGAGTCCGCCTCTAAGGCCGCGCGCCGCGCCTGTGCCTTTGCGCTAAGATACTTGAGTGGCCGCGGTCGACGTCGTAGTTCCCGTCTACAACGAACAACACTCTTTACCGAAGTCTATCCCTTTGCTGCGAGACTTTCTGGCCAGTGCCGCCTTCCCTCACCAATGGCGGATCGTCATCGCGGACAACGCCTCCATCGACCAAACCCCGGCTGTCGGCAGGGAACTCGCCGAGAACAGCGGCGGCAGCGTCGAATACCTGCGAATCGAGCGCAAGGGGCGCGGATTCGCGCTCAAGCAGACCTGGCTCGCGAGCACGATGGACATCGTCAGTTACATGGATGTCGACCTCTCCACGGGACTCGAAGCTTTCCCTCAATTGATCGGAGCGATCGCGGATGGCGGCTACGAGGTGGCCGTTGGCTCCCGGCTTTCGGCTCAGTCGAAGATAACCCGCTCATTGAAGCGGCGGCTGCTGACGCGGGGCTACAACACGCTGATCAAGGCGCTGTTCCTCACGCGTTTCAGCGATGCCCAGTGCGGGTTCAAGGCTGTGAGCCGGGAGGCCGCACAACGAATCGTCCCCTTGATCGAGGACAACAACTGGTTCTTCGATACAGAACTGCTAATCCTGGCCGAGAAGATGGGTTACCGCGTGAAGGACGTGCCTGTGGAATGGGTAGAGGACACGGATACAAGGGTCAAAATAGGCGCGACTGTGATGGAAGACCTACGGGGACTTCTGCGGCTGCGCACTGGCCGCCCGTGGCGGCGCGCGAACGGCGGGCGTACGGCAGGATAATCCGGCCCCAACTGTACGTTACATGATCGCCACCCGGACCTCGTCTGCCGCAGTCATAGGAGGAGGCGTGGCCGGGTTGGTCGCTGCCTACCGATTGCTCCAGCGCGGGCACCGGGTGCGGATATTCGAGGCGGAGCCGTCGCTAGGTGGCCTTGTGCACACCTTTGAGGCCGGCGGCGAGCGGCTGGAGTGTTTCTACCATCACCTGTTCACTTCCGACGGAGCGGCGATCCGCCTGCTTGACGAACTTACGCTGCTCAAGACGCTGACTTGGCGCAGGTCAACGATGGGGGTCTTCTACGACGGTCGCGTCTACCCATTCACGACGGCGCTGGACCTGCTTCGATTTACGCCGTTGCTGGGAATCCGCGATCGCATTCACCTGGGCCTCGTAGCCCTGCGCCTGCGCCGCGAGCGGGATGGCTCGCAGTTCGAGAATGTGACAGCGGTGGAGTGGATGCGCCGGCACGCGGGCCAGCGCTGCCTGGACGTGGTCTGGGAACCACTGCTGCGGGGCAAGTTCGGCGACATGGCAGACCAGGTGCCGATGACCTGGCTCTGGAACCGGCTCCGCCTGCGCTTCTCCTCGCGCGGCCTTCTTTCCCAGACTGAGGTGCTCGGCTATCAGTTCGGGTCATTCGCCATCTGGATCGAGGCGCTGGTGAAGCTTATACGCGCGCTCGGCGGAGAGATCGCAACCAGTGAGCGGGTGGTTCGTATCTCGCGTGAAGACGGCCGCCTGCGCGTCCACACAGCCGGAGGCCGGCAGCAGTACTTCGAATCGGTGATCGCGACCATCAGCAGCGGCGCCTTCCTGCGTATCGCCCCGCCGCTCGGCGATTCGTACAACGATAGACTGCAGGATGTCGCCTATCAGGATGCGCTCTGTCTCGTGCTCAGCTTGAAGCGGGCTCTCGGCAACTTCTACTGGTTGAACATAAATGACCGCACGCTCCCCTTCCTCGCAGTAGTCGAACATACGAACCTGATCGAGCCGGAGCGCTACCGCGGAGAGCACATCGTCTACATCGCGAACTATGTCGGCCGCGAGTCCGCCCTCTTGCAGATGACATGCGACGAACTGTTCTCACTTTACCTCCCGCACTTGAAGCGGATCAATTCGGCTTTCGATGAGTCGTGGGTGAACGCCCGCTGGGTATTCCACGGCGCCGACGGGCAGCCCGTCTTCACCCTGGGCGCGGCCTCGCGCGTGCCAGACCACCGCACGCCCGTTCGCGGCCTGTATCTTGCGAACATGGCACAACTCTACCCGCAGGACCGCGGTCAGAACTACTCGATTCTCCTCGGCGAGAACATCGCTGAAATGGTCGCTTCTGACCTGAGCCTCGCGGAAAACAGTGAGAACCAGGACCAAGAGGCGTGAACCGTTGATGTGGCAGGAAGACTTTCACGAACTGTTCACTAGCTTTAGATACCCACAGCACTGCCGCAGCCGGATATAATGGAAGTTACGTCACTACGTTGGATGAACGATGCAACCCGAGCTGATCACCCAGGCTGACGACGGGCTCATGGGCGCCGCAAGCGCACTCGCCCATCGTCTTCGCCTGCCCACAACACTGATCAAGTTCGTGATGGTGGGCGGCACCGCGTTCCTCATCTACCAGTTCTTCCTCCTTATGTTCTACACGCTCCCGGTTTTGTGGTTCTTGCCGGACAAGGAGGCCACGATCGACCCCCTGCCGTTTGGGCTTCCAGAACTCGGCCTTCGGCTGCTTATCGTATCGATCGTAGCCCTCGAGCTCGCCATTGTGTTCCAGTTCAGGAGCCACGAGCGCTGGACCTTCCGAAGTCGGAACCGCGCAGGGTGGATGCCGATTCGCTTCTTGAAGTTCAATTTGAACTCGAGTTTCAGCGTTATCGCTATCCTGGGTATGACAAACGTCCTGACCGCTGTTCTCGGTGAGGTGAACGTGAGTATCGGGCCGATGGATATCGACGTGAGCCCGTATATCGCGAGTGCCGTCGGCGTGCTGATAGGCTTCACGTGGAACTGGACCATGACCTCTCTGGTCATCTGGCCAAAGCATCGGGCGGCGCCGGTGGCGCTCGCACCCGAAGACCACGATCTCCAAGTCGCCTAGACTCCCCGCCCTGCGGCGGGCAACTAGCGGGTCCGGCTGCCCACGCAGGCGATTGAGGAGCCGATTGGCAGGCTTATGTGACGCAGGAGGCGCGCCTCATACTCCACGACGTTTGAGAGCAGCTTGTTGATCGGCGGCGGCACGAGCGCGTAGTCCATCCTAATGCTCGGCGCCCGCTTCGAGGAGAGCTGGCCCGCCTTTACCATCATTAGCAGCGGGAAGAACAACGGCATGTTGATATATGTGGACTTGACCACTCGGAACCCACCGTGAACCAGCTTGCCGCGAAACTCTTCCAGGGTGTAGCGGCGCACGTGATGGCACTGGACGTCGCGCCGGCTCCACAAGAACTTGAACGCGGGCACGGTCGCTATCAGCTTGCCGCCGGGGCGGCAAACGCGTCGCATCTCGGCAATGGCGGTCGCGTCGTCATCAACATGCTCCAGCACGTCGATGGCGATGACGATGTCGAACTGCTCTTCTCGAAACGGAAGGGCGGTTGCGTCCGCCAGGCTTACGGAGTCAAGGCGCCTCTTACGCCAGTACTGGGGCGCCGCCTCGGCAATGTCCATACCAACCGGCGAGCCGTAATGCTCCAGGTCCTCTAGCATCGCGCCGGCGCCGCAACCGATCTCGAGAATCCTAGGTCGTTTGCCGTTCCGGCCGTTGAGCCCGTTGCCACCGTAGCGGTGCAGAAGGTTCCTCACGAGAGAGCGGCGTCCGACCTCCCACCACCAGTTGTCGTTATTCAGGACGTCGTAGACAAACTCTTCCATCCCGCCTCCATGCGACCGATGAGCATATTCACATTACAAGACAGGTCTGCGTCGCACACCGTTACGGCGTCACGGCGCGAGCCAAACGCTCGCGGCGGAGTTTACACATTCCAATACTAGCAGTATTACCACACCAACCTCGTCCCCCAGTACCGCCCCCAGAAGCCGATCGCGATCGAGAGCACGACGAGCGCAACCTTTATGCGAAATGCGGTGGGCGATTGATGGTCATCAAACCCGAACGCGGTCAGGATCATCAAGAAGGGCAGATAGTCCAGCAGATACCGATAACCGAATTGCACCCAGCCAGCGCTGTAATACATCAGCGTAGGTATCGGCACGAGCAGCAACGCGATGTAGCACGCACGTTTGACAGCACTACTTCGGCGCACGAACACGGCGAAGACAAGAGGTGATGATGTTAGGAGAACACTCATCCCAAATTCGGAAGGCCGGAACAACGAGCCATCGTCTGTAAACGCTGGCGGCTGGAGGAAAATTGTGTAGAGGTGGATCGGAACGTTCCGGATATCGAATTCACCAAACCGGTCCTGCGGAAACAGCGCGAGGTATTGGGTGTATCCGTATCCGGCGTACTTGTCGTATATCTCGTCGAGTCCCGTATCGAATAAACTCCCGAAGCGCACATCGTTGTACCAGAGCGAGATGATGCCGAACGGGACCAATACAAGGGCGAATGTTCCCAGCGCGGTCAGGGTTCTACGGTCTCGGAACAGGGTCTGGAGTCCGTCGCGGATCTGACCGGGAACGCTCCGCACGGCTCCAAAGAGATCGATCTGAGCGAAGACGGCGGGATTCCGCTGTTCAATGATGAAGTACATAAACGCTGGTATGGCCAACACTGTAGGTTGGCGGCTGAGGGCGGCCGCGCCGAGACACAGCGCTGGAAATATCGGCGAATCGCGCCGTAAGAGGAAGATGAGTGCCAGGAGCAGGAAAAAGACCGCCGTCACGTGGTTGTAGAACCAAAGCGATCCGGTTGTCGCTGCATAGAAATGTGACGTTCCGAAGGCGAAGAACGGGACGAGCAGCAGCTTTGTCTGCCTGGTCACATTCAGAAGGCGCAGGATATACCAAAGAAGCACGACATTGACGGCCCCGAGCACTAGGCTGAAGGTCAATTGGGTGTAGCCGGCGCCCCAAATCGCCACCACCGGCATCAGCAGGACGCCCGGCATCGGTTGGTACGGCAGGAAGACCTCCCCGTCGACGTCGGTGAACAAGTCGGGATGGTTCGGCGCAATGCCGACTTCGGTAAGGTCGAGCGTACCGTGGTTCAGCGCGTTCGCGAGGTCGGCGTAGAACATGCAGCACCTCGGCGGTGGATCCAGCCAGCGGAGGCTGGGGCCATCTTCAGGGTGAAGCCGCGTCGAGAAGAAGTAACCCGCGAAGGTGAGCGTGAAGATGAGCGCGGCGATCACCGCGGTTCGCACGGCGGCCTCTCTGCCCGTCTGCTCCTCTATCAGGAAGGTCCAGAGGGAAGGCGCCGGAGGCCTCGCCACGGTCGATCGCGCCGCGGGTGAGGCCGCCGGTGTCCTGACGGCGATGGGGGTGCCGCATTCGATGCAGAACTTCGTCGTCTGGGCGTTCTGGGTGCCACACTCGTGGCAAAGAACTCGCCTCATCTACTGCCAATCAAACAGCGGATTGTGTAGCCGGTGGTTGCCGTCAAACGGGTAGTACAGCTCATCAAGCCATCCGGGCACCGGAACCGCCGCCAGGTGCGGGTAGAGGAAGGCGAATGTCAGGGCCACGATTGCCAGGAAAGTGATCGCCATGTATCTCCCCCACTCTTCAGGCTGATGCCAGAGCCAGTGGACCGCGTATGCGAGCGCCAGTATCGCGAAAGACAGCGCCGGCAGGTAATGATAGATGAAGAGCACGCGCGAGGTCGGCGCCATTGGCAACCAGAGCGCAAGGTAGCCCAACACGACGAAGAGAAGCGCGGCCCGGTGCGGGGGAAGCCGTCCCTGTACCGAGAGCATACCGCTGGCGCTGATCCGTGCACGGACAAACGCCAGCGCCTGCCAGAGCGCGAACGCCAACGCAGCCAACCCAGTCCAGAAGATAACGGGGTTGCCCAACGAATAGATTTTGGCGTTGCCGCTCGTGGAGTAAAGGAAGACAGGTCGCGCTGTGATGGGCCACTCATCCCAGGTAGACGAATAAGGGTGTGGCTGGTCGAGGCTCGAGTGGAAATCGAAGGCCAGCCGGTTCTGGCGGATCACCTGACCCAGACCATGCCAGTCCGCCTCACCCATCGCCTGTGTGCTCGGGGGATTCAACAAGAACGGCCAGTAGGTCATGAAGTATACGAAGCCCGGCACCAGCATGAAGAAGACTCCAAAAACGAGCGCGACTTCCAGACAGATTTTGCCCTGCTCCGACAGTACGACTGAGCCGGTAGCCGAACGTTCCGCTATCAGTCCCAAGAGGCCGGCGAGTGCGGCGAGAGCGCCGCCGATTATTAGGATCACGGCGCCGATCTCCACGATCCCCTGCGTGATGCTGAAGGTTGTGTCAGGATGCGTGCCCAGGTACTTATAGATGAACAGGATTATCCCCGCATAGAGAACGCCGAGGCCGGTAGGAAGGACGACCTCGAACCACTTGATCTCGCCCCCTGGGCGCGCTTCCCTCAGGCGTGTAATCAGCAACCAGCCCAGGAAAAGCACTATCGGTATGCCGGCCAGCGCCGCGATCCACTTGCAGGCGACCGCCGCCCCAAGGAATACGCCCGAGAACAGGAAACGCTCGGAGACGAGGAAATAGAGTGAGCCCAGCATAAAGCAGAGCACGTAGGTGTCAGGAGTGGCGATCCGAGACTGCGCAAAGGCAAGTCCCTCGAACGTCAGCAAGAAAGCGCCGGCCAAGCCGGCGATCTCGCTGTTGAACAGCTTTCGCGCGAGGAGATACATAAACAGGACGGCGCCCACGCCGGCGAGCGCGCCAAAGAAACGCCAGGCGTATGGGTTATCGACACCTCCACTGCCCGGTACGAGAGCGGGGAAAATACTGTCGCCCACCTCGAAGACCGCCATGCCACCCGCCATGAAGAGCTTCGAAAGTGGTGGATGCGTGTTCTCGTGTCCGTAGAATTCCCAAGCCCGGGGATCACCTCTGTAGATCTCCTGAGCGGTCCGCGGAAAGTAGGTCTCGTCGAAATAAAACTCATCGGGCGTCCCGAGCCTGATGAAGCGTGTAAGAAATGCCGCTACAAGTACGATCACCAATGCGAGCTGGTAGACGTTCACGTTGACCTGCGGGAGCGCTATAGCGGGTGATTCGGCTCTGGCTGGGACGCCGTCGGGCATCTTCACGTGACCTCAGAACTTCTTGGCCGCTCGCCGAACGCATAGGCCAAGGCGAGCATGGGCGGGAGCATCGCCACCATCAGCACTGAGAGGAACTCAACGGTCGTCAATCCCAGTCCTAACGCGCTCGGGTCCTGGAGCCAGTCGAACATCCAATCAACTCGCACGTGGTTGTCATTGAACTCCGCGTAGGCGTGGTACAGGTTGAGGGAGTGGATCAGCCCCAGTCCTAGAAATCCCGCCCACAACCACCGATTGTTGTAGATAACGCATGCCACGAGGAGCGGAAGGAATGCAGGGAACAGGTACCGCTCATGCATGCGCGTCACGAACATGTAGAAGACGAGGATGCAGAGCGCGGTGCCGAGCGCCAGCGCACCCATCCCCTCGGCCCGTCTGAAAGAATAGAGCACGAACGCAGTCGACAGGGCGAAGAGCAGATAGCCCCAGATCTGGTACGAGAGTCCCAGGTACTCGATGTTGTCGGCCTCCAAATAGGCAAATGTGGACCAGAAGTTGTACGCATGGAAGCTTGCGTACTTGTAGTAGCTGGCGGAGAACTCCAACTGATCCAGGAATTCCCAGGGCTTCGGCGCAAAGAAGGGGAGAATCGCCAGCAGCAAGATCAGCGCCGGGACGATGAATGCCACGTACCAGGCCTCCGGAGGTACCGGCAGAAGTGAGCGTGTTGGCCTATCCTTATGTTTGCCGGCCTCAGGCTCCCGGGGCAGCAGCAGGTTCCCGAGCGCCAGAAGGATCGCGCCGACCGCAATCATGCAGAGTGCCACCGTGAGGCCGCTCCCCCTGTCATCCTGAAGATAACGCCACAATGAGACAGCTATCCCGAGGCCGAATAGGACGAGCCCGGCTAGAATCAGACTTCCAGGCGCCGGGGGAACCCAGCGCGGAGGATTACGCTTGAGAATCCAGAACGCCAAGAACGGCAGCGCGGCGATAGCCTGTGGTTTCACGAGGAATGCGACTACGAAGGCGATCGCGCCTAGCACGGGACGATCTCTTCCGATGAAGTAGACGCTCAAAAGAAGGAAGAATGCGAGCAGGCTATCCACTTGACCCCAGATCGGGCCGATAAACAGCGTCGCTGGGAAGAGTAGATAGGCGAGCGAGGCTCCCACCCGGACGCCTTCCTTCTGACCTTCGAGCACGCGATAGAGCAGGTAAGCGGAGGCGAGATCAGCAACTATCGAAGGGAGCTTCAGGATGTATTCGTATTGGCCGTTGGTGAAGTGGAAAATCTGGTGCAGTTCCCCGATTGCCCACAAGAGATACAGGTATCCCGGCGAATAGTCAGTGAAGGAGTCGGTGTCATAAAAGTTCCACGGACCCCTATCCGCAAGTTGGAAGCTCCACGCTTGAAATGTGCCAACATCAATGCCGAAACCCGGGAATGTGGCCAGGAGCAAGCGCACAGCCAGACCCGCTGCCAGGACGACGAGTATAGCGGGAACCCTGAATGAGAAACTTAGGGAATGATCTGCCTGAGCGGCTTGCTCCTGAAGGCGCGCCACTCCTGCTTCTGCTTCAGCCATTTGCCAGCGTAGAGAGCGTTTAGGGATGCTTTCGAAGTTTGAGCCTGTTTGACCCCTCTGTCAGTCTAAGCCAGCCCGTTCCTGTGAGCAATTTGGCTGGATGACCACGAGAAGCCCAGCACAGCTCAGCTTCTTGAACGCCGGCATGCCCAGCAGGTTAACCCCGCGTGGCTAATGATGGCCAGGATGGACCCGATCCACGCACTAGCTAACTGGGCACACCCGACAGCGTTATAGTTCACGTAATGTACGGTAGGAGCATGCTGATTCGCTTGGCGTCGATACTGGCTCTGGCCATCGCAGTTACCGCCTGTGGAGGCGAGGATGACCTTCCGTTTGGCCTCCAGTCCGAGATCGTAACGAGGGCAGACCGCGCATCTCCAATGGCTTTCGCGCCTGATGGAAGGCTCTTCTACGGCGAGCAATACACAGGAATCATTCGCGTCGTCCAGGCGGACGGGCAGCCCCAAGCAGAGCCGTTCGCCCAGCTCCAGGTGGCCACGGCGGCGGCGCCGGACTGGGGCCTCACCGGTCTGGCTGTGGACCCGAACTTCGCGGCTAACCAATTCATCTATGCTTTCTACACGCATCCCCTGATTAATGCGGATCCGGCCACGGGAGTGGGACCAACTGCCAGGCCGGTGGTAGTCCGGTTCAGGGACGACAACGGTCTCGCCGCGGAGCAGGCGGTAGTCTCTGAGAACTTTCCCGCGACCGATCCGGCCCACAATGGAATCAACGCGAACGGCCGGGCCCACTTCGGCGGGGACGGGTTCCTTTATCTCAGCGTAGGCGACTATGACCTATTCGGCACCGAGCCCCAGAGAGTACGCAGCCTCGCTGAGCCGATCGGCAAGCTGCTGCGCGTGAACGCCGCGGACGGTTCCGCCGCGCCCGGCAACCCGTTCTCTGCTGATCCGGCGGCAGACCAGCGTATCTTTGCCTACGGGTTCCGCGAGCCGTTCCCCTTCGCCTTCGAGCCTGGGAGCGGAGCGATCTACGGCACCGACAACACGACCGTCAGTTGCGAGGAGTTAAATCTGATCGAGGCAGGTGGCGACTACAGCTGGCCGGTAGGCGAGTTCCCGTTCGCCGACTGCGCCGCGGGCGGGCAGAGACCCGGCATTTATTACTTCGCAATGCCGGACAGGCAGCCCGGCGATTTTCTTTCGTTCGTTGAGGCTTCGGGACTTGTGTTCGCACCCGGTTCCAAATATCCATCGCTCGGCGATTCTCTGTTCGTCTGCGAGACTCAGCGCGCGGATCCGTCGAGCAAAGGTGAGCTCAGGCGAGTCGTCCTGAGTGGTCCAGAGCTCAACCAGGTGTCCGCAGACGACCTTATCGCCAATGGCTGCAGGGGCGATCTGACCGTGAGTCGGGACGGTACTCTTTACTATGCCACGGATACGGAGATTCGCAGGCTGGTCCCCGGTACCAGCTCTGCGGCCACACGAGCGACACTCCCTTAGAGCCACGCTATGCCAGCCCGACCCGAGCGGAGACGCCGGCAGCGCGCGGGCGTCAGCGCGAAGCCTGCTGCCTCTGGTCCGGGGTTGATCAGCGCGCGCGAGCTGGGCATAGCGGCGGTCACTGGCGGAGGATTGCTCGCCATCCTCATCGTCGTTCTTCTC
>Ga0209641_10002905_pt1 | contig 14495 bp, 32 predicted proteins | sample RifCSP16_1_FD_184022 | JGI IMG/M metagenome (GOLD analysis project Ga0209641, IMG submission 184022) | Soil microbial communities from Rifle, Colorado - Rifle CSP2_sed 16_1 (SPAdes) (version 2) | ecosystem: Environmental > Terrestrial > Deep subsurface > Rock core/Sediment | place: Rifle...
ACATTCCACCTCCCGTACTCCGCAGGTCCGCGCTACCAGATTCGAATCCGCCTGATTTTCGTAGTTACGGATTCCAGAGATCCGGCATCTGCACATCATCCATGGGCGTACGCCGGTGCGCTCGCAGACCCTCCAACCGGCTGGCAGGATTACTCAAATCCGTGTAGTGCACGAACGTCACATCCCTCGGGATGGCATGGCCCAATTGCACCTTGAGCCATAGCGTCGCCTGCATCCGGTCCCGGTTGGCCCGCTGCCAGTAATCCGACATCGTGTATCGAAAAGCGTGGGCATGGCAGTAGATGCCTGTAGCCTCACTCAGCTTGTCGATTCGAAAACGAATGGCCGTATCGCTCATGCCGAATAGGGTAGCGGCATTGGCGCTGGCCAGATCAGCAAAGGCAATAGTATCCAGATGCAACCGCAGTGCCGCTCCAGCGACCGGTCCGAACACGACTTCCCGGGCCTTCTCTTCCCCTCTGAAGTTCTTCTTTACCCGCCGCAACTTGATATGGCCTGAACGATCGTAGAAGACATCCGGCTTTCCACAACAGATCGGGCCGGCCTGGTCAATGCCGCTTCGGCGGCTGGAAACCATTGTAAGCGCACCGCAGGACTGGCAGATACCATGCCAATGGACGTCTTCCTGTAGAGCGCTGGCCAGTTCCAGCCGGCGGGCACCAGTATCTACGAGCAGGGCAAGCAAGGCAGCATCCCGGAAGCGAAAGCGAGAAACCTTGAATGGCCGGAAATTAGCCAGGCCATCAAACAATGCCTGGATCTCGGGCACGCTTAGAAAACGGCGCTCAATGGTCGGTTGCGGGGGCAGGGGCATCCACTGCGAGATATCCACCGTAACAGCGGAATGATCCCGGATCCAGTTGAGAAACTGGCGAACACGCACGGCGGTGGTGTAGACGGACTGGGGTGAATATAGGGCATCCGCTCGTGTGCGGCAATCTATACGCAGCCATGTATAGAATGCCTCCAGACTATCCGGGCTCAAAGCCTCGCCATGCTCACTAGCATGGTCCTGCCACCAACGCCGGAACGGCTGGTAATGACGGCGATAAGCAGATTGGGTGGTAGCAGTAGTGCGGTTGCGCTTGGAGGCAAGAAAGGTGTCGAGAATGTCGAGTAGGTCCGGAGCATATAGGGGTTCAGGATCAGAGATGATGAGGGGCTGCATGGTGTCCTGACCGGATGTCGTCAACGATAGGCGTGTTTGCCCCTCCATTGTGCTCCTCTTCTCTCTAGTCTCGACCCATCCATATAGGCCATTTCGAGACATTAATATCGGTTTTATCGTTCGATTCCAATAATAATATTAGCAAGGGAGAACGATTATGGTGCTGTTCGGCTGTATTCTGGCGTTTCTTTGGGGCCTAATGTGGGCTCTGTTCCTGCACTTCAACAGCCTAGGACAGGCTCTACGCCGGCAGATGGCCTGGTTGCCGACGGCGGTCGGTTCCGGCGTGAACCTGCTAATCCTGCTCTACATGGCCGGCGACAGCCTAGAAGCCAACGTAACCTGGTGGTGGCTGCCGGTTGTATTCTTCGCATCTGCCATCCCAGTAGTCGCCCTGGCGCTATGGGAGATGTTGGTTCGGGACGCGGACAATACACTGCAAATAGCCCGCAATGCCCCACGGCCAACCAGTTTCAGTGAGGCCGGACATGCCGACTGATGAGCACGAGAATGCCCGGCGTACCCGAGGCCGTAACCCCAACAAGACGATCTGGAACCTGAAGGACGCGCGGGCCCTGCTACTGGACGCATACCCGCACTGGCAGGTAGCCATGGATCGGGCCGAAGAACTACGGGACGCTGCTCTCGTGATTGAGTTGGCTAGGCTGCGTGACTATCTGGCCAGGTTGGAGCGCAAGGTTGGCGACGCCCTGGCCGGGGAATACAGGGAAGGCGGGGACGATTAGGGAAAAACTTCGCTGTCTCGTCCGTGACGATAACGTTAATTTTGGGGGCCGCAAAAGTGGAACGGCTTGACGGCGAGATGGCGAACAGCGCACATCAGTGCCGGGATAATCGTGCCCCGGCCAGCAATTATCTCTCACTGGGTTTACGCCGGTAGAGACAAGTAGAAGGGAGTCACGATGGACATCGATGATTTGACCATTGGACAAGCCAGGGAACTGGCACGGATGTTCGGTGTGGAAACCGTTAGACCCGCCATGGCTTCCAGCCTGCAAGGCATCAACAACGGTATGGTGGGTAAATATGTGATCGTACGCTGTCATGATGCCGGTGTTCACGCCGGGGTGCTGGAAGCGTACAACGGTCGGGAGTGCGTTCTGAGCGAGAGCCGGCGGCTTTGGTACTGGAAGCCTGCCAACGGTGCAGCGTTCTTAAGCGGCGTGGCCGTTGAAGGACTCGCCAGGGAAAGTCGGATAGGCGCACCGGTTCGGGTGCATCTCACGGAGAACTGTGAGATCATTGAGTGCTCAGCGAAGGCTGAGGAGAGTATCCGGGAGGCCAAATCCTATGAGCCCTAAAGACTTCGGCGACGGCTACGGCTACGGCTACGGCTCCGGCGACGGCTCCGACGACGGCTACGGCTCCGGCGACGGCTCCGACTACGGCTACGGCTACGGCTACGGCGACGGCGACGGCGACGGCTACGGCTACGGCTACGGCTACGGCTACGGCGACGGCTACGGCGACGGCTACGGCTACGGCTAATCATATTGGACAAGGAGGAGTGAAGTGGCGGCGAACTGGGATGCACCCGAGACCAGTGATAGCAGACTGGTTATTGCACTGACGCTAACAGAAGCCGAGTCCCAACTGGTGGCTCTACGCCGGCAGGACCAGGCCGGCATGAGCGGCGAAGAGCGCAACAGTTTACGGATGAAAATCTATCTTTTGCTACGCCGCATCGACGAGCTCAGCCGGGCCGGCAGGAAGTGCCACCAATGACCGCCCTGGTGCTGGCGACGGTGGTGGGCTTGCTATGCATGGCCTGGCTGGAATGGAACAGACGCCGACTCTGAACGCATACAACATCCGGCTGTAACGGGTTCACACAGCGGTGGTCCGGGATCATGATACGATACCTGCATTTTCTCCCGGTAACTCCTTTACCCGGACCGGCCTGGTAGGACCACCCATACAGGCCGATCTGCTGGATGTGCCAATCATACTACCAGGGGCCGGTGCGGCAAGAACCGGCCCCTGGTAGGGGCAATTAGATAAAAAATTCCCCGTTCGAGCGGGGAGTACCCAAACGGAGATTTCTATGGGAACCATGACATACACAGTAATTGGTAGTTGCCCAATCTGCAAAATGGGAACCGATGGCCGGCATGAACCTGGTTGTCTGTTTCACGATATCCCCGACAGCCGCGGCATGGCCTGGGGCTGGCAGTGCCCGGTGTGTGGCCGCGGCAACGCGCCATGGAAAGGAATCTGCGATTGTTGGCGGGAAACAAGGAGGGGACAGGCTACTAATACAAATCAGTGGCAGTCGGGTATGACTATCATCGAAAGACGGCTTGAGCCGTGAAACATCTCTATGCAGCTATCAACGCCATGGCCTATCTTCGGCTGGAAGAAGAAGCGCCTAAACTACTCAGGGGCATTCGGGCCGATCTGGCTGAGGGTGCTACGCCCGATCAGGTTTTTTCTTGCGTACTCAATACCACCCAGGACGCCATCCTGGCCAACCTATGCATCCGGGCCGCCAGGCATATCCTGTCCGAACAGGCAGCGACTACTCTTCGCGACGGTTACCCCGACGAAATCAATTATCTGGTCGAACACCCCGAGGCCCTGGAATGTGAGCTAATCCGCCTACGTACCATGCGAGACGATATGATGCGCGAACGTGATCAGGCCGCGGAACACCTACGCAAAACCCTATGGGCGCGCGGCTACACAGAAACTGAATTCCGAGCAGGCCGTCAATGGCTACAGGAGCATGTGCATACACTGCAGATGCAATCCGAGGAATCTTTGCCATGATCTACTACGACCCAGGTCCGGATCTGCCAGGACAGCCCACGCTGGCCCAGATTCGGCTTATGCAGGCCGTAGCCAACAGCTACATCAGCAATCGGGAAATCGCCGCACATCTAGGGCTGACCATCCCAACGATTACAACTACCTGCACCGAACTCTATCGACGCATCGGAGCCAGAAACAAGACCCACGCCCTGGTGCTCATGTGGCAACGAGGATATGTGAAGATCGGCTAATGGACACAGTACTGTGGTCCTGGCTCGTATTCTGGGCACTGGTGGGCCTAGTTATCTGGCGCATCTGGCGGCTGAGCAGCGCCGGCGACAACGAATGGTGGTAGGGCGACGTCAGGCATCGATGAGCCGCCGAAGCGGAGATAGACCCAAAACGTTAGGCATCGGTGGACTGCTGTCCACTAGAATTTGGTTCTCGAAGCCAGCGGATCGCCAGTCTTAGGGCATTCCATGCGGAAAACAACCGCCCATGATGGTTCCGTCGTGTAGCAGCATAATAGCCGGCAAACAGACCGCGAAATACGGCCCACTTATAGACACTATGGCTTCCAGCCTGCAAGACATCGGAGATTTTCATTCGTCCTCCTGGCCGGCGACGTGGACGGGACGCACCGGAATGCCTTCCTTTTCGGCCAACGTACGAATGGCCAGCTCGATGATGGCATTGCGACTGAGACCATGACGCCGGGACAATTCATTCATGAGCCTATCAGCTTCCAACGTAACATAAACGCTGCTTCTCTTTTTCTCCATATGGCCTCCAGACTAATGATAGATGGATCTGAATCAATTATAGCACAACTTATTTAAAATGGGACCATATCCATTCAAACCATTTGACATTTGGTTCAATATCGCATATACTATATGCAGATTGAGAAATATTTAGGAGAGCCCATCATGACCGCACCGCTACAGCAACTCGAAGATGCCCTGGATCTCGAAAGTACGAGTGGTTGCTTTCGCAGCAGCCCGACATTGCCGCCGCTGTCGAGGTCGGCATTGCCCGCGGTGCCACGCCGGAGCAGATACGCCGTTTCGCTGTGCGCAAAACGGGCCGGCTTGAGCTTGCCTTAAGATTAGAGCAGGCCGCCAGGTATCTGCTCAAACTGCGGGAGGTGTGACGTGAGCGACGAATTGAAACATACACCGGGACCGTGGGAGATACACACGGATGATCTCGAACCCTTCGAAGGTCCGCTAATTACAGGAGCCGGTAGGATGCCATGGATTGCATCAATTATGCCGTGGGTTGATGCCCCTGATGAGTGGCAGGCCAACGCTCGCCTGATAGCCCGGGCCCCGATGCTGATCGCCGAACTAGCAACCTTGCGTACCCAGAATGCCGCTCTGGTGGAGGCGTGCGGAGCGGCGCTAGCAGAAATGCAGGCTGATAAACGGACTAGCCAAACTAAAGTCATCAGGCAGCTTGAGAACGTACTGGCCGCGGCGAAGGGATAGCGAAATTATGAGCATCAAATGCCAGACCCGGGTATGGGATCACTCAGCACAGAAGGGCAATGCCCTGATCGTTCTCCTGGCTATCGCTGAGCAGGCCGGAGATGATGGTAGCGGTGCCTATCCGAGTATCGAGCGCCTGGCCGGCATGGCTCGCGTTTCGAAGCGGCAGATCAAGCGCATTCTGATCGACCTTGAGAAGTCTGGCGAACTGGCCATCGAAAGGGGCATGGGCCGTGGCAATTTCAGCCGGTATACGGTCAATGTGGGATTGGCAGAAAGGGTGACATCCGAGGTTAAAGGTGACACCCAGACGTCACCTTTAAATGGCGCGGAAAGGGTGACATTCCCGATGGAAAGGGTGACATTTGAGGATGGAAAGGGTGACATTTTCGACGGAAAGGGTGACACAGCTGCGGCCCCCGATCCTTTAAGATCCATAAGAGATCCATTGATTCGTGAAGAGGAGGAGAGCGCGCGCGAGTCCTGGCAGCCGCAAATGGAAGACCCTCCTCAACCTCCCCCCACCCCTACTCAACATGGCCGCGTTACTTCCAGCAACATCGACCCGCGCAAGATCGGCCAGGACGGCCTGATTCCTCCCGGCCATGGCGACACGCCGTTCGAGGTCTATCGGGAGTTTTTCGCGATCACCCCCACGGCCTACCAGATCAAGACCATGATGCGGGAGGTCAGCGATCTGGGCCTGTGGCGGGAGATCCTACAAAAGTGGTGCCTGGCCGGCCACCGCAGTAACAGCTTCGACAATCTACTGGACATCTACCACAACGGATGGAGGACAAACGGCAATGGACAATCCCGACCATACACGCAGCAGAACGACAGTGCCGGTACCTATCGGGCCAGTAGCCCAAGCACTATCAGCGACGTGGAATACGACCGTATCCGGCAGCGTCAGGTCGAAACCCTCCAGGCAAAACTGGCAGCCGCCGGACGAACGGATATGTCCAACCTGCTTGGGAAAACGCTTCGTGTACATAACTGACGATGTTTACGATCCCCGTTTCGGCAAAACGGCGCCATGTCCGGCCGGTTGCAATGCCGAAGAGGGTCGGCGCCGGCTGGAAAAAATGTCGGGCCTGATCGGGGACCAGCTTCGTTTCCGCTTCGACTTGCCCTGGCGGAGTGGCCAGCAACATGCGGTAGCCATCCTTCAGGGTTGCCTGATCCAGCAACCGCCGGCCGGCTTCCTGCTGCTCACGGGCAGCTATGGGAGCGGCAAAACATATATGCTCTGCGCCGCGGTCAACCAGGCGCGGGCAGATGGCTGGTCCGGTGTGTATCTCAACGCCGAACAGCTCCTACAGCATTTCCGCAATGCCTATGATCCCAAGGCGGAAAACATCGGCTTCGACGGGCTCTGGCAGAGGGTGATAGAGGCAACTGTGCTGTGCATCGATGAAGTGGATCGCATCAACCCGACACCATGGGCACAGGCCAAGATGTTCCAACTGCTTGATGATCGCTATGAGGCCGCCATCTATGGCGGTCCACGCGAGCGCCGACTGACCGTGCTGGCCAGCAACCTGCGGCCACGGGAGATGCCCGAATTCCTGAGCAGTCGGCTACTAGATTCGGAATCGGCGGTCCTAGATCTGTGGGATGTGGCGGATATGCGTCAGCAAAGAGATGATACCTGATTTGGTCTACTGCGCTGACGGGAACCGTAGATTTGCCGAGATAGCTATTGCACACGGCTACCGATACGGAGCGCAATTGCCCCATCGTGGTCTGCACTATCCTATTTGGTTCGCGGATCAGAACTGGAAGAAACCAGACAGAGGACGATACATAGACGCCTTGGCAGAACACAAACCACACATGGCGACCGTTCTGGATTTGGAACAGTGGCACCAATTAGACGAAGTGCTATCCTGGGCTGAGGAAGCAGCCCGGTATGTGGCTGTAGTACTCATCATTCCCAAGGCATTTGGTATTATATCTGAGTTGCCTAGGCATATCGGTAGCGCTGAGGTACGTCTAGGCTACAGCGTGCCAACCAAGTTTGGCGGTACGGAATTACCCGTATGGGAATTCTTCGGCTGGCCGGTGCATCTGCTAGGTGGCCAACCTCATCAGCAGATGAAACTGGCACATTATATGGATGTTCATAGCGCGGATAGCAATTACCATCATCTGATGGCGACGCGCTACAACGAATTCTGGATGAAGGGTAGTTGGCACGAATTGAGTGCATATGGGGACCATATGCGTCATGATGCTATCTACCGGGCGTTTGAACGCAGCTGTGCCAATATCGTGGAAGCATGGTTAGCATTGTGACTTCTAGCCTGCAGGGCATGAGGTAGCTACGCCCGCCGTTCTCCGACACCGGGCGTCTACGCAATAGTAGGTGGCAGGTGGCAAGAAAAAGCAAGAGAAGAACACGCCTTACTCTTTCCCTACCTGCCCGGTCGAGTGCTTATGTAGAGTGCGAGGAGTAGTCCTATACAGCGGCGGCGGCGGGGATGGGCACAGCGGCTAGTACGCTACACAACGAGGTGTAGCGGAATGACCGCGGTCGTGCGTACTGTTGACGATAGGGGCTAGGTTAAACGCCTGTCCCCGCCGCGCCGGTACCAGGAACATGGAGGTGAAACTTGACTAACCTAAAAATACTATACGACCGGGTGATGGTGTTTCGCGCTTACATGGATGCCAACACGGACTGGAAGACGCCTTCTGTAATTGATTGTCTCCGTTTTGCGGTCTGCGAGGCTGCCGAAAGTTTGGACGCCTGGCTGCGAGAGAAGGGGGGCTACGCCCGCAACCGTGAAAATGGGCACACTGTCCACAGCGAACTAGCTCAGTGCGCGTTGATGCTATTGACGGCGCTGGGGGAGATAGGCGTTGGATTCCAGCCGAAAAAGTCAATACCTGTCGACCTGGATACCATCGTGGTGGAAACGGCAGCCGCATTGGCCCAGGCTAATGCCGGAACTTGGCATTGGCCAGTGCTTCGTTGTCTGAGGGGTATCGCCGCTTACCCCGGCATGGACCTCGCCGTTGAACTGGACAAGGCTATGGAGCAGATACGCCGGAAGCACGATGTCCGCCATTGCACTCAACGGCTTCCAGCCGCCGAAGCGACATGGGACAGCGGACACACTGCAGACGAACAGGCCCAACGCTGGGCCGGCAGCGGTATGGAGGAGAGCGACTGATGTCAAGGCGTTTCACGCGGACCCATCTACCCACCGCATCGACCAAAGAAATCGTCGTCGTTACCTGCCCGGCCTGCCAGGCGCAAATCAAGGAATCGCAGTTCGAAAGGCACTACCGTGTCTGCCCCAAGCGTCCGCAAATCTGGGCCGCCATCCTAGATATGTTCCGGGAACATGGTTACATCTCCTACGATACCTGGAATCAGGTCAGGCCGGAAGGCATTCCCTCAGTATCGGTAATTCGCCGTGCCTTTGGGCCCTGGGCTGATTTCATCCACGCCGTCATGGAAGACGTCAGTCTAGACCTGCCGCTGCAGGTGCGGCGTGGCATGGGCATCAGCGATGCCATTCCCCACTTCGTTCGGCAGGGGATCTGTCAATGTGGGCAACCGGCTGTTGTGATCGTGAGTTTCAAAATGGGTATACAGAGCCGAGGGGCATTGGGTCTGTGTCCGGCCTGTTGGCAAATGTGGCAACAGGACGAAGAACCCGAGGGATGGGTGGTGATTGGATGGCTAAACGACAAGGGAGGACAGAGTGATGGACATGCCCGATAGGGAGCTAGATGCACTGGTATCGGAGAAGGTGATGGGTCTGCACATCTATTCGCACACTTGGCCATGCGGGTACGAGCCGGAATGTGGATGTTATGAAGCGGCCTCAATAGGCGCCTCACGTGAATATGCGTGGCACAACGAAAATGGACCAGTCTTTATTGACCAGGATTGCGATGGGGATATTCCCTGGCTTGAGCCGGTTCCATTTTATTCCACCGACATCGCCACAGCCTGGCAGGTGGTGGAGAAGATGACAGAACATGTAGAACTGGAATATGACTTTGAGTGGCAAGGCCCGATTTTCAAGCCATCGCACGATTACCTGACCTCGGAGGGATTTCCGCTAGGCACAACCTGCTGGTACGTCTATATCGAGAAGGCGGGGTATCGAGAGTGGGTATGCGCTGATAGTGCTCCCCGTGCTATCTGTCTAGCAGCACTGAAGGCGCTCGGCGTGGAGGTGGACGATGGACGCTAGAGGATACGCCAGCCTAGCCCACGAGCGGGGTTGGACCATTGAGGACATGGCAAAAATGCTGTCCAGCCAGGACCAGACCATTGCGAACCTGCGGGCAGCGCTGGCAGCCAGTCGAAGCCACGACAAGAAGCTGGCCGCTGAGTTGAAGACCATGCGGCGCGTGCGCCTCCAGGAAGTGGGCGGGCAGATAGGCGGGACAGTACAAAACGAGAGGACGGTACAAGATGGCGGCTGAACTAACGGTGTTGTCGCTGGGATGGGGCGTGCAATCGTGGACGATAGCGGCGATGGTGGCTCTAGGCGAATTGTCGCCTGTGGATTTTGCCATCCACGCCGACACGACCTGGGAGCGACAGGCAACGTATGAGTTCGCCGCACAGTGGACCCCATGGCTGGAAGCGCGGGGCGTGCAGGTGGTGACAGTGAGTGATTCGCAACCCATGTCTGATCTGGCTAGTTTTAAGACGGACATTCCAGCCTACACGCTGAACATGACAGCCATTGCTGGTGATGCACACCCGCCGTTTTTCACCGGCAACGGCTCGAATATAAAGGGCCGCTTGCGCCGGCAGTGTACGGGAGACTGGAAGCTAAATCCCATGCGTCGGCGCATTTCCGAAGAACTGCAAGACCGCGGGCTGAATAAAACGCCGGGCATCGTGGAGCAATGGATAGGTATCACCGTTGACGAAATCCAACGCGCCAAGGACAGTGACGTGAGGTATATCACACATCGGTTTCCACTTTTGGAACTGGGCATGACCAGGGGGGATTGCCTGCGCTGGCTGGAGGCGCACGATTTGCCGGCTCCGGTGAAAAGTTCCTGCACTTTTTGCCCGTTCCACAACGCCGCAGTCTGGCAGGAGATGAAGCGGGAGAACGGACCGGACTGGCAACAGGCCGTGGAGGTGGACGTCCGTATCCGTAACGAGCGACCACCCTACCCCCTGTTCGTGCATCGCTCGTGCATTGCGTTGGAGGATGCTGTCACTATTCCAGAGGACTTTGGTTACAGCCAGCTCGATCTGCTGGCCAGTGACGACGCCGACGCCGAGTGTGACAGCGGCGCATGTTTTCTGTGAGGGGGTAGAAATGATGGCGGCTGAACGGTGGGAAGAATATAGGCGGGATGGGATCATGGATGCCTGGTTGAGTGCATTTGAGGCATTCTTGCAAACGCACATTCGGAATGTACAGGAAGCGGGCCATGAGGTATTGGTACCTGCCTACCTCTTGCAAATCCACGACGCGTCGAAATGGAGTGAACAGGAGTTCAGTTTCTATGCTCAACAGTTCTATGGTGACAGGGCCGATCCGGTTGGATTTGCACGGGCCTGGTTACATCACCAGAATTGTAACCCGCATCACTGGGAATACTGGATTACTCGCAGTGACCACAGCAAAGGCGCATCGGGGGCGGGGGCTGTAGATGGATGCCTGTCGATGCCGGAAGAGTATGTTCGCGAAATGGTGGCCGACTGGATGGGAGCCAGCAAGACGTATACTGGCTCGTGGGACATGTCGGGATGGCTCACCAAGAATCTCCCCAGGATGCAATTGCACCCGGATACCCTCGACCTAGTCAGAACCGTTTTGGTTGACGATCTTGGGTATCGTTGTCGTTTCGACGTGTTTGCCAACAGATACGATGTTTCTGTTATCCGTGCCAGCGGCGGGACGGTGGAAGATGGCGGCTGACCCCCACTGGGATATTCGTTTCCGCAAGGGCGAATACTGGGCCTTTGACCAGAACTCTCTCACTGAGACCTGCCACTACGACACGAAGGAAGAGCTGTACGCCGAGATTCGCCTGCGCTTGCTAGGCTGGCGCATCGTCGCCATGGGCAGCCTACACTGGCAAGCCGTCAATGCCGAGACGGGTGAATGGACAGGACGCTTCGCCTCGCCAGCCGGGGCCTGGGAGAGCGTGGCGGCCTGGGAACGACGCAAACAGGAAATTCGAGAGGAGACAAAAAGTGGTTGAACTGACGAACGCCGAGAAAGAAACTCATCTCAACATGACCGGCGATGACCATACCACCTGGTCCGTGGTGATGGATGACCCCTACTGGATCCGGCGCATGGAAGCGGTTGGCGCTGAGTTCGTTAGGAACATAGGCTATGGCAGCAAGGAGTATCGATTGGAAGCAAATCAGGTAAGATTCTTCAAGCCCATTTCCGATGCCCAGCGGACAAAAATGGCTGCCCATCTGATAGCGGCTAAAACGGTGCAAGTGGACTGAGAATGTCCCTTGTACTGTCACATACGCAGACCCCACAGATTTGGGGTCTGCGGGCGATTTGAAGACAAGAAAATCTCGCCAGGCATAAGATGATTCAAAAGGAGAGCAAGCTGTGAAAACTCCGTCCATCAACCGAGATGCAGACGTCAAACAAGGCATCGTGGACACGGGCGAGGAACTGTTGACTCGTGTGGAGTCCATCGTCTGGGCTACCGTGCGCCAGGGCAACACTACGCCGGCTGCCATGCTGCGCGAACTGAACGCCCGACCACAGACTAGCTATGTGGCGGGCATCCGGGGAGAAGGGTTGTACGTCGGCATGGACGTCCTACAGCGGGCGACAGATAACGTGCGGGTGCAATTGCAGAGTGCCGTCGAAGATTTACACAAAGATAGGAGGTCGGAGCCAGTAGCATCAAATCCCCCGCCTGACCGGATCTGGCTACAATGGTGGGATACGAACGGGGAACACGATGAAGAGGGGATAACCTGGTGTGCGGACCAAATCAATGACAGCGATGTGCTGTATGTCCGCGCCATGGATGAGGAGATAGACAATGCCTAAACTCATTCCCGCCAGCACCTGTGGTTTCAAGCGCATGGCCGGCTACTGGATGCTCTACCGGGACCGGCGAGACTCCTGGGGCAAGGAACGGGGCGAGGAAATCTTTCTGGCCCGCTGCGTAAAACGCATGGGCAATCTGTTGCAGACGGACGGCTACGACAACATTGCCTTGCAACGCGTCTGGCTTCTGGACGGCAAAGTGCCTATCGACCAGCACTGGCCGAAGGATGAACAGATGAGATGGTTCTTATCCCTACCAGCCGCCCAGGTGAGGCCCCTCTTAGATGCGCTGGGCGTGGAGGTAAACAATGCCTAAGCGGACCGAACAAATCCCGCCCGAACTGTGGCCCGATGCCAATCAGGTGCGCGAGTTGGCCCGCTACTTGAACCAGGCGTACGGCGTCTATGTTAGCCGCTACGGCACCAACTACCTGGCCGGCATGATGGCCTGCCTGAATCTGGCAAAACATGTCGTGCTGGACATAGGCGAGCAGACCGGCGAATCTGGCATTTGGCGCAACCTGGCGGTGGCTACGTTCATTCGCATGATGGAACGGGAAGGTTATGATACACAGGATGTGTGGGTACAGGAGATCTTGGAGATCATCCAGGGGACGAAGGAAAACGAGACGAAATAATGCGTCACTACCATGACCCAGACAGAATTACCGCCAATATTGGTGAATTGCCAACCGAAGCATACGAGGATGCCAAACCCGAAAAGTTCCGCGAACTGCTGCCCTGGGTACCCATGCGCCCGCGCTTTCACCGGCGTGTCGTTTGCAATCGACCCAGGCGCAAGCCGGCGTACGGAAGGGCGTGAGATGGCTACTCCACTCGGTCCGAACATGAAAAAACTCATCATCCGTTTTCTTTCTCTTGAGGCTGTTCCCCAAGGGGGGAACTTTGCTGATGGCATGAATTTTCTGAGTAACCCGGCTGGGGTTCGGCAGGCTTGGAACAGGTCCGTAGAGAAGGCGAAGCTGGCTGTCGATGCTATCCGGGCGGCGCCGGATAACCCGTATGGCGACGACGAAGAAGTGATTGCTGGAGTGATATTGGACAGAGTTTCAGAAAGGGAGTCTGTCAAAAATGGCGTACTATCGCAAGAAACCCGTGGTGATTGAGGCGATGCAGTGGGTTGGCGACAACTTTGTCGAGGTAGATGAATTCGTAGCGTGTCCTCATGAGACATATCCAGCGGATGGCTACGTAATCATCCCGACTCTTGAAGGCGAGATGCGGGTGTCCTTGGGAGACTGGATCATTAGGGGGGTAAGCGGGGAATTTTACCCTTGCAAGCCGGACATCTTCGAGAAGACATACGAGCCGGCGTGATGAGTATTGTCGATCTGGCCAGTCGCATTGCCAAGCAAGAGTACGATCCGGGCTTTGGCCTGGCAGTTGATGCTGTAGTTTTGCTTTATCGCTATGCGCCAAAGTCGGTGGCCGATGCCTATTTGGAGAATTGTTTGACCACCTACCTCACTGAGGAGCTTGGGTACAAGCCGAGAGCCAACAGGGGGCATCCCCGCAAAAGAACAAAGGATGAGAGCAATAGGGATTGAGAAGATGACAGCGCATCGTTCTGAGGAGATAACCGTGATCCCTTGGTACTGGCTGGTTGTATCCACTGTCGCCGGCATCTATTTTGGCGCCAGTATCATGGCGCTGGCAGTCATGTCCGGGCGGGATAACGCGAGCTGGTAATATCAGCCCACGAATTTAAACCCCCGCCCGCGTACCGTATGCACGACCTCAGCCTCCGTCAGCGTGGCCAGGCGGTCGCGCAGCCGGCGCACTAGGGCATCGATGGCTTGTTCGCTGACGCCATCGCCGCCGATGGCGTCAGTATAGACGGTATCGGCAATCTCGTTGCGGCTGACCACTCGTTGCCGGTTGATCCAGAGCAGATATAACAGATCCCATTGTCGGTTGGATAATGGTGGCTCCAAACATCGTGGACCGGCCCGTACGTCGTAGTTGTCGGGGTCCACAATAATAGTTTTGGGGCGTGGG
>Ga0209641_10002909_pt1 | contig 14487 bp, 19 predicted proteins | sample RifCSP16_1_FD_184022 | JGI IMG/M metagenome (GOLD analysis project Ga0209641, IMG submission 184022) | Soil microbial communities from Rifle, Colorado - Rifle CSP2_sed 16_1 (SPAdes) (version 2) | ecosystem: Environmental > Terrestrial > Deep subsurface > Rock core/Sediment | place: Rifle...
TAAAACAGTCGCAGATCATTATATGCGTACAGTCCTCAAAGGCTTTAATGTTCACGCTAAAAGGTCTACAGGACCAAAGACTGTTCGCGCTAGTCCTATGTTTGCAGGAATCGAAGCAGGTCACACCCGCATCATCCAAGGTGCATGGAACAATGCATTCTACGAGGAACTAGAAATGTTCCCTGACGGACCGAACGACGACCAAGTCGACGCTGCAGCAAGTGCATACAATAAGTTAAACGGGAAGAACTTGCGCGCCGGTACCTTTGGTCGTAATCAAAGTCAAATACAGGTTGCTGGTGTCGGTCCGCCCACCCAAGAGCAAGATGCCAGGGTTGCTCGAGCCGGCTCGTTAATCACTGGAGTCACATTCGGTCGAAAAGGCCTGTAAGATGAAAAGGCTGATAGGAGTTATCAATGGCCGACACACAGAATAAAGTCCCGAAGATGCGTTTCGGTGCAATGATGGGCAATTTATTACAGCGAATGGGCCTGGCAAGGTTGGCTGGGATGCAATTCGGTGGCGCTCGCGATATGTATACGGTATTAGGGTATAAATCGCAGTTGACGCTGGAAGACTACATCTTGCGATATGATAGGCAAGATATTGCTAAACGCATTGTCGATGCACCCCCAGCCGCTACATGGGCAGGAACGTTACAGGTAGAGGGTCAATCGAGGTTCAATAAGGCTTGGACGAAGCTTTGGATGGATTTTGGTCTTGGATCCATTTTTGAACGAGTAGACAAATTGGCTGGTTTAGGTCAGTACTCAGTTTTGGTGTTAGGTTTTGAGGGTACTAATACCCTTGAGACACCTTTACCCTCTGGCCAGAAGAGACTCATGTATTTACAGCCATTCGCGCAGAAGAATGCAATGATTAAAACCATAGAGGAGAGTCAAGCGAATCCTCGATTCGGTCTTCCTATATTATATGAGATTCAAGCTGCCAATCCGAATCGACAGATTGGAAGTAAGACTGGAGAGACCTTCGCTTTTACGTCTCGTCCTATTCTTGTCCATCACTCTCGGATCATCCATATTGCAGAAGGTCTCTTAGAGGATAACATCTTCGGAACACCCAGATTGAAACCGGTGTTCAACCTATTGGATGATCTATTGAAGGTGGTTGGAGGCTCAGCAGAAACATATTGGCTCGCAGGAAATCGAGGTATCCATGCTAATGTGGATAAGGAAATGGATCTCAGTTCTGAAGACGAAAGTGCTTTGTCCGATGAGATTGAGGAGTACCAACACCAACTTCGCCGGTTTATCAGGACAAGAGGTGTTAAAGTTGAATCCTTAGGTAGTGAGGTTGCAGATCCGTCGAGTCCGTTCAAGGTTATCATCTCCCTTCTCTCCGCCGTCACTGGTATCCCGCAGAGAGTGTTGCTCGGCGCCGAAGTTGGCCAACTTGCATCTGAACAGGATCGGGCAAACTGGGCCGATAGAGTTACTGAGAGGCGAAGCGACTATGCTGAACCTCACATACTTCGTCCATTTATCACCCAGATGGTGACCCATAACGTCTTGCCGAGTCCTGGTGATACCTATAGGATTAAATGGCCAAATCCATATACTATGAACCCACTTGAGACTGCCCAGCTAATGGCCCAGAAAGCTAGAGCCATTGTGAACATTTCTCGGCAACTCGATGCAGGTTTTCCGTTGGTTAGCGTTGAAGAAGGTCGTGAGATTCTTATGTTACCACCGGAACCAGCAGAAGGTATGGGTGAGATTCCTAAACCACTCCCAATGGACGGTGTTGATGATGAAGTTGGCGCCGGTGATGAAGTTGAAGGTGCTAAGCCTCCTGGTGATGGTAAACAGCAAGTTCCAAGTAAACAAAGGACTCAGAAGGTCAGACGGCGTCGGGCTAACGGGTTCGATACAGTTCGTGAGGACGCCGAGGATAAAGCTACCGAAGTTATCGATCGTAGTCATTAATTCAACGGCACTAAAGAGAGGAATGAGACATGAGCATTTCGAACGCAACAGAGACTGCCCTTTTGAAACTGGTTTTCCAAGCAGTCGCTTGGGCCAACTATGCTGACAATGCGGCAACCTCGCCAGAGACGAATATTGTCAACGCTCTACATACAGCTGATCCAGGTGATGGTGGTGCTCAAAACACCACTGAGATCGGCTATACCTCTTATGCTCGCGTTAATGTCGCAAGGACGACTGGTGGGTGGACAGAGACGAGCGGTAGTGTGTCGCCTGTCGCTAACATCGATTTCCCGACAGGAACTGGCGGCTCAGGTACTGCAACTCACTTTAGCACCGGTAAATCAGGTGGTGGCGCCTCGGCTATTCTATGGTCAGGTACGGTCACTCCAAACATTGTGACCGGCAATGGTGTCACTCCTCGTCTAACAACCGCGAGTACTATCACTCTCGACTAAGAGGTCGTCATGGACAAAGCAGTTATTAAGGCAGTCCATGGGAGGGAGTTTCGTCGGTGTTTAAGGGAGCTGGATATTGAAGGGTTAATGAGGTTGCATAACGCAACAGCAGAACCTACATGCCAGCTAGACCTAAAAGAGACGGAATATGCTATCCACATGGCACGAGCCACTGCGGAGAGTGTTTCTCTGTTGGCGAGGCAATACTCTGACAAATGGCTTAGAGAACGAGGCTTAGGAGCATTCTTGCCTCCTAAGCTAAGCAGTATCAGACATATTAAGGAGGCCGCCTATGACTACGGAATTGACTATCAACACGCCTGAAAAAGGCTACGACGAGGAAGGCAATCCGATCGTCCAGGGTATCGTCGCAGGGGCAGGGACTGCTGTTCTAAATAAGAATAGTTCACTTGGTGCCGCCATTGAAGCAGCAATGATCAAGGCAACACTTGACTGTGCTGTCGAAGGTATTATAGATGACAAGACTGTTCGTGCTCGAAAGCTTGCAGCACGTGATCGAGTCAAGAAGGATTACAACGCTGCAATGGAAGCTCAAGCTGCGACTAGAAAGAAGGTTGAAGAGGAAGCCGTCTTGGCTTTTCTAAAAGACTGATACAGAGTCAAAGGACCGGAAGTAGTTTAACGCTATAGGAGGTATTCAATGGCTACTCTTAATCAGATCATGCAGAAGAAGTGGCCGGGTTTTGTTGAAGGGATGGAAGAAGACGATTACGAATCCATTACATGGATAGATCCGGCTCCTGGACCAATACCGGAAGAAGCTGAATGCCGAGCTTGGTCAGACTATGTCGACTGGATGTTAGGTTGTGACGCCTTATGGGAGGCTAAGCAGGACACATTGATCGGAGGTCCTGGAGGTTCTTTGAAGGCAATGCTACCTCTAGCACAGACGATCATTGCTATTCGGGATGTAATCTTAATCTTGAAACCTGGTTTCATTCCAGATACACTTGTCAACACAATGAACCTAAAGGTTTTGGATATGGTTCCAGTGTTGCCGCCTGCCCCTCCAATACCTCAATCTTGGTAAGGAGATAACCATGGCTCGCCGGAGACTTGTTAACTATGCTGAAATTCTTACCCGCAAGTTTCGGCGGGCTGATGGACGTCGTGTTTGTGGGTCAATAAAGAATCACCATGACTTTTCTACCATTGTATGGACAGTTCCTAACGATAAGGATAATCCTTCGAAGGAACAATGTGATGCTCTGCGTGATGAGATCCAAGCCGAACTTGATCTTGAATACTGTCCGTATGATAAGATTCTTGATCGTAGATTTCGTCTTCCAGACGGTCGCCAATCCTTCATTACCATCATAGATACGTCCGACTATGAGACGATTGAATGGACGGATCCAGAAGTTATGCAGCCGACTAAAGAACAGTGTGACACCGAACGTACTAGTGTTATAGCTGAAATGGATGAGGAATGGATGACTAGGCGTCAGCGTGGTCGTTTTGAAGGTGACTTAGATCGGCGTACAAAAGCACTTGAGTGTTTAGTTGATGTTCTTTTTGATGTTATCGACGGACAGCCCATATTAGAGGCCCGAAGGATTAGACTGCAGAAACTAAGAGACCGTTTAGATGCCGCCCGGAGAATCATTATTCCGCAGGGGTAATCTATGGCTGCTCGTCAATTCTTCTTCAACGCGGTTGAGGGTCGTACAACTACGACCTCTACTACCGATGTCAATAAACTTAATCTGGTTCATACACCAGATGGCAGTAGTACTTATCTCTACTTTGCGACTGCACAACTTGATTGTGAAGTCGCAACATCAGATGCCCGTGCTAAATTAGAGAACAATGCAGGTACAGCGGTCGCGATGAATGTCGCGGTTGAGCCGCAAGACCTTACCGATACCTGGACTGAATTTGGTTTCTGTCAGGAAGCCTACGGCGCGTCTCCGGGTTCGCAGACTTACCGCATTGATTTTAGCAACGAGACTGGTGGTACGATTGACACTGGCATTGCTGCCGCCCGTATCTTAGCGCTGAAAAAAGATGCGGCTGACCAATTTGCCGAAAGCACGGGTGCCACCGCGCGTACGTCATCGACTTACCTAACCAAGGTGACACAAAGCTTCACCCCGGCCACTGCCGGTGACTATCTGTTATTTTTCTGTGCTGAGTTTTTAGCAGGTGTCACAGGTGATATCAGTATCCGGGGCGATGAAGGTGGCACTAAATACGGCGAAGCGCAGATCACGCGCAACGATGCCACTACATGGTCGACATGGGCTACGATGGTCAGGAAGAACCTGACTGCAGCCTCACGTACTCAGTTAATTGAATTTGCCTCTGAAGATAACGCTACCAGTATACAAATCCGCAATGCGCGTGTACTAGCAATTCGGTTGGATACCCTGGATAATAATTACTATGCCGAGTCGTTAACTCGTACGACGACGACCAGTGCGACACCCCAAGATAAGACAACGCTGACGCAGACGCCATTAGCTGTTGCACATGCAATTTTTGGTGGCATGATCGGTGATGTTAATTCCACCAGCAGTTCGGGTATATACGATTTCGAGAAAGGTGGTGTGTCTTATAATACTGATGACGTAGAAGGAAATGAAGCCGCTGACGAGCAGAGCTTTTTCACTTTTACGGTAGAGACGCTAGCTGCTTCATCCACAGTTTGGAAAACACAATTCAGTCATGAAGCCGGAGGAGTAACAACAGGCTCTGATGAAAGCACTATCGCTGTCATACAGTTAGAATCTCCTGGTAATGCCGTAGGTAATGCCTCAGGTGTAGGTACTGCCACTGCTACTGGACAAGCCATCAAAGCTGCTACAGCTGCAACAAGTGGTGTTGGTGCTGCAACCGGTGTTGGTCAAGCTATTTTTGCTGCTGCCGCCACAGCCGGTACAGGTGTTGCTACTGGGGTTGGTATAGCCCTTAAATCGGCTGTTGCCGATTCCCCCGGTATAGGTGTAGCAACTGGTGTTGGGCAATCAGTAGCGGCTAGTATTGGTTTGGCTGTCGGATCAGGAGTTGCTCTCGGAATTGTACCTGTATGTCCCGAAGGCGTCACGTTCGACGGCACGAATGATTGGCTGACACGCGGCGGCGCGCTAAGTGGCATTTCGGACGGCAGCCAGGGCGCGGCTTCGTTCTGGATAAGGTTCTCTGGCAGCACCGGCACGGCGTACCGCTGGTTCACGTCTAACACGACGAACGTCAGATTCCGCAGCCCAACGACTGGCGAGGTTATCTTCCGGGTTTCAGCCGGCGGCGGCTCGTTTCTGAACGTCACCAGCACCATCCAGATCGTGCCCGATACTTTCTGGCACCATGTGCTGCTGTCGTGGGATACGAATTTCACGGCCGGCAACAAGCTCTATCATCTGGTCATCGACGATGTTGTCGATACGCCGTCCGTCACCGATGCGAACCCGGCGTTCAATGTCGATTACACGACGCCCACGGATTGGATTGTCGGCGCCGGTGATGTGTCCGGGCTCGACAAACTGAACGGCGATCAAGCTGATTTTTGGTTCACCACCGAGTATCTGGATTTCAGCGTCGAGGCCGAACGCCGGAAGTTCATCACCGCTTCCGGTGGTGCTGTGGCCGACTTGGGGGCTAGTGGTGGGCTGCCGACTGGCACCGCAGCCAAGGTCTACCTGCGTGGGCCCGCGACAAATTTTGCGACCAATCTAGGAAGTGGCGGTAACTTCACCGTTACTGGTACATTAACTGATAGTGCAGATGATCCGCCTTGTGGTGATGTATCGGTTATAGAAGACGGTGATGGTAGCGCTTCAGGTTCTGGAGTTGCAACTGCTGTAGGCCAAGCCATCTTTAATGCTACGGCTTCGACAGTTGGTACTGGTACAGCTACTGCAGTTGGACATAGTACAACAGCTTCTACCGCCTCCTCAAGTGGTTCCGGTGTTGCTGCTGCTGTAGGATCTTCTATTGTAGCAGCTACTGGTATTGCAAACGGATCTGGGGTTGGTGCTGCAGTTGGACAAGCTATTTTTAACGGCATTGCTAATGCTGCTGCAGTGGGTATTGCAACAGCTGTGGGTGTTAGTATTGTAGCAGCTGTTGCCAATGCTATCGGTTCAGGTGTTGCAACGGCTGTTAGTCAAGCAATAGCTTCTTCCACGGCCAGTGCGATAAGTACAGGCGTGGCTACAGCCGTTGGACGTGCTATCTTCACTGCTGTAGCCACAGCAGCTGGTACAGGAGCTATTAGTGCAGTTGGTCGAAGTGATGCAGCTGCAGTTGCAACAGCAACTGGTGTAGGTGTTGGAGCCGCTGTTGGTATTGATGCCTCGGGTGGTTCCTCGACCGGAGCTAGTAGTGGTACGGGTATTGCAGCAGGTGTTGGATCTTCAATCGCAGCTGCAGTAGCAACTGCAACAGGTACAGGAGCTGCTAATGCGGTTGGGGTAATGGTTAGACAAGCAGCTGCATCCGCTGTGGGAGTAGGAGCCGGTAATGCTGTTGGAATCAGTACTGTAGCTGCCGTAGCTACAGCAGTTAGTATTGGACAGGCTTTAGGATTTGGTGGAGCCACTATAGCAGCCGTTGCAACAGCAATCGGTATAGGTATTGCTGAAGCGATAGGTATTGCGGTAGGAGCTTCCAAGCCATTCTTGAAGGCTAAAGCAGTAATGCGAGCCGTGTTCTCTGGAAAGTCATTTTTCACGCCAGGTCTCAAAGGTCAAACAAACGTGAAGGAAGGCCTGGAAGGGAAAAAGGGTTCGCCTAATATCGAACCATAACTAGTTGTAAGGTGTAAGGTGTAGGAGATAAAAGATGGCAGAAGTGATCTATAAAGGTAACGACCATGTTATTGAGCTACAGGATCTGAAAGATGGTAGTACAGGTACTATTATTCCTTCAGCTACTGTATCCTGTACGTTGCGGGACAGTACTAATACCCCCGTTACAGGACAAACCTGGCCAATATCTATGGATCCTGTAGTAGGTACTCCAGGTACTTATCGCGGCATCCTGGAAGATGACCTTTCTCTTCTGCCAGGGGCTATCTATACGGCTGAGATTCTAGTAGATGCAGGAAGTGATCTTAAAGGAAGATGGGACATTCTAATGCAAGCGGATTATCGTCGTTAATGGTATTCAATATAATAGAGGCAATTATAGAAGGACATACTAAAATTCCTCTTGAATGTCCTTTTGGTTTGCTATATAATGGTCATAATTGGTAGGTCCACAATGTTATACGTGAACGCATCCATCTCCAAGACTAAAACCCGGAAAGAAACACTTTTCGGCAACGACTATCTTGTTGCACCTGTTGTAGCACTTATAGAAGGTGTAATTCACCCTTCCAATGCGCCATCACCTGAATTAGCACTCGCCGAAGAGTTTGGGAAGTTCCCCGGGGGTTGGAATGGTCGACCCGTGACGATAGGACATCCCGAAATTAACGGCATGAAGGTCAGTGCAAATAGCCCTGAAGTCCTCGAGGCTGAGTTCGTTGGGATGTTGTTCAATACCGTCCTCGATGGCCAGAAGCTAAAGTCGGAGATATGGCTTGATGTCGGTCGTATTACGACTATGAAGGGTATGGCCAAACAGTTGATGGACCTTATTGAAGCTGGAGATACCGTCGAGGTGTCTACCGGTCTTTTTATGGCTTTAGAGGAGATCGAAGGTCAGTATGGCGATAAGAAGTTCAACGGAATCTGGAGAGATGTCGTTCCTGACCACCTCGCAATCCTTCCAGTAGGCACAAGGGGTGCATGCAGTGTTGAAGATGGTTGCGGCACTCCCAGAGTCAATAAGAGAGGTGCCAATATGAATCCACCCAACTTAATATCTGTACAGAACGGCAATGTGACGACGTGCACTGCTGCGTCAGGAGAAGGGACCTGCAAGTGTTCTGACTGCCAAAAGAAGAACAAGATTTTCATCCCTACCTTCCAGACTCTCATCGACAAGTTTAAAGGTGTCCTTCGCATCCACAGTTCAGTCATACCGACTGAAGCTGTCGATGTTATAGCATCTAAGGACGGATTGGTCACATCCAGTGAGGGTATCAGTGACAGTGATAAGCGTATCGCCCTTAAGGCTGCGCTTCAAGCTGAAGGGAGGGACGGCTGCTACATCGTGGCAGTCTTCGTCAAGACGTTCGTGTATGAGGACTATGACTTCGACAGCGGACGTTCAGGGTTTTACGAGAGAGGCTATTCTATCAAAAGTGAAGGTAAAGTAGTCTTGAAGGAAGGAGCGGTCCAGGTGCGTCCTGAAACCGTGTTTGTACCTGTTACTAACCAGTCTGACAATCAGGAGGAACCAAAGATGGCAGACAAAGCAAAGGTGGACGCCCTCATCGCTAATTCAGCGACGAAGTTCACTGAGAATGATCGTACCTGGTTGATAGCATTGACGGATGTCCAGGTCGACCAGATGATTCCGGAAGCCCCTGCGCCCGTGAATGCGGTCGTAACTCCGTCGAATACTATCCTAGCTGTAGCGGCGCCCGCCAATCCAGTCGCTCCTGCTGTGAACACTCAGATCGCTCCTACGGCTGCGGCTGTGCAAACAGTGGCTGCGGCTATGGCTCCTGCGATGTTGACCGCAGAGCAGTACACAGCAGCGGCACCTCCGGAGATTCGAGAGATCCTCGAGAACGGCATCCGGATGTCCAAGGCTCATCGTGACCAGATGATCGCCACCATTAAGGCGAACAAAGCCAATCCGTTTATCGATGCTGAACTCAATGTCAAGAGTGCAGCAGAACTCGACAAGCTGGTCAAGATCAGTCAGACCACCGTGGTGACGAACTACGATGCACGACCAGCGCCGAACGGCGTAGCGCCTTCTACTCAGGAGCGTTACGCCGCACCAATGCCGTCTCTCGTCGTCAAGAAGCCGGCACCTCAGTCCAACGCCGCCTAAGGAGGAACCTCAATGCCTAAGACTATCATCTTGAAAGGCAATGGTATCCAGAAGGAAGGTAAGGCCGGTGGGACGATCACTCCAGGTCATCTCGTCGATCGAACTTCAACTGATACCGTTGTCGTCCACGCCGTTGCTGCCAAAACCGCCTCGGCAATGTTTGCCAAGGAGAATGAGGTCATCGGTAGGGACATCGATACCGTCTATACCATCAACGAGAACGTCATCTTCGAGGCGTGCCATTCAGGCATGGAGGTGTACGCCCTCGTGGCGGCTGCAGCTGCAGCGATCGTGATCGGCGACGATCTCGAGTCTGCAGGTGATGGAACGCTTCGGAAGGTCGTAACTGATGCAGCAACTGATGACACTCAGCGACACAGTTTGGTCGCCAGAGCTATTCAGGCCGTCGACAATTCAGCCGGTGGTGTTCCTGCCCGCATCAAAGTGGAGGTGCTGTAACATGCCCGAACCAATCATTCAAACCTCCTCTGCTCAGGCTCAAGTCGACTATCTGATGGCGACTCCTAATGGCGACCGTATGCTTATCGGTAATAATTCTAGCAGTTCAGTTATGCGGCGCCTTCTACATTCCGGTTTCGACGTCAACTCTCTACGAACCTTGGACGTCCTGTCTAAGGATGAGTGGAAGATCTTCGACGATGTCATCATTGACGTCGCCCGTCAGCGTTTGACAGGCGTTCAAGATCTGATGGCAGCCGGCCTATCGTACGACATCCCGAACGGGCTCGGTACCACCCAAGTCGAGTGGGAACTCGGCTCGGATATGGATCCGGCGCACGTCTCGATGGATGGTACCACGATGGGACAACGCGATCGCTACACCTACACCCTGAAGTCCTTGCCCTTGCCGATCGTGCATAAGGAATTCGCGGTGAACATTCGCGCCTTGGAAGCTTCGCGCAAGCGCGGTCTACCTCTCGATACTACTCAGGCGCAACTGTGCTCGAAGATCGTGTCCGAGAAGCTCGAGGACATGGTGTTCAACGGCCACGCTATCACGGTCGCCGGCACCACGATCGAGGGCTATCTCAATGCGACCAATCGCAACACTGGCTCTATCGTCGATTGGGCTCTAGTCGGCACTACTGGTGAAGTCATCATTGCCAGTGTGTTGGCAATGATCACGGCTGCTATGGCCGATAAGATGTACGGCCCGTACGTGCTGTACGTCCCTATCGACTACTACATCAAGCTCGGCAACGACTTCAAAACGAACTCAGACAAAACCATCTTGCAGCGTATTCTCGAGATCCCTGGCATTTCCGCCGTTAAGTTCTCGCAGAATCTGCCTGGTGGCGGTACCGGAAAAGTCGTCCTGGTCCAAATGACTCGAGATGTCGTTGACATCGTGAACGGTCTTCCAGTCACAACCGTTCAGTGGGAAGAGAATGGCGGCTTCACACAGATGTTCAAAGTGATGGCAATTATGGTGCCGCGCGTCAAATATACAGCGGCTCTACAGTCAGGCATCACCGTCTTTAGTGTGTAACCATAACGACGGCAGTGGTCGTCTAGTAATCTGGCCGTTCTAGGCGACCACAGGCTGTGGAGGAATTAACATGGCAAAAATGGTAAAGTGCTTGCTCAAGAAGGGCTTTAAGTACATGGAGAGTGACGTTGTCAATAATATCAATAAGCGTCACGTCGGTCCGTGTGAAGTCACAGTAACCCAGACCACCTACGACGGCAATCCCGACGTCTTTGAGCCTCTTGTAAAGGCTGGACCTGTCCCAGTTGTTGATCTATCTGACGTCCAAGAGGACAGTAAAGGAGGTGACGGTGCCTAAGAAGAAGCCGAAGCCAATGAAACAACCCCGTCCAGGTTATTGAGGAGTAGGAGTCGACTATGCCTCAGGTGACAGAAGCGGAAGTCAAGAAGCTGATCGAGACGTCATTAGATGTGACGCCCTTCATTTTGACTGCCAGTCTGATCGTCACCGAGGATTTAGCCGACTCCGGCCTCTCCATTGATCGTAAGAAGCAGATCGAACTATATCTAGCAGCACATTATACTGCGCTGACAGAAGAGAGAGGCGGTCTCAAAGTAAGCAAGACGGGCGATTCCTTGGAGTCATATCAAGGCAAATTTGGTTCAGGTCTTAATATGACACGGTTTGGCCAACAGGCTGTCTCATTAGATTCCTCCGGTATCTTAGCTAATATGGCGGAGTCTAATAAGAAAGCCTTGTTCCGGGTAGTGTAATGTCTCTTGTTACACGGAACCTGAAGCAGGTAGTCACGTACTGGCCTACGACGCCGAATGGCTTTGGAGGCTATAATTATGGAAGCCCACAAGCCTTGAAGGGGCGTTGGGAAGATAAGGCGATTCTGTTCAGGAATCTAGCAGGCGAAGAGGTTACGAGTGAAGCCGTGATCTACTTGAATGAGACTGTTGTAGAAGGCGGCTACTTATTCAAGGGAGAATCAGAGGTTTTGGATCCTACTACGGTGGATGCGAGGCAGATTCGTCGTTATCATGAAACACCCAGTCTTCGAGGGACTGTTGAAGTAGAGAGGAAGGCTATACTGTAATGGCTGTTCAGGTCAGGGCAGGTTTTGGAAGCACGCGTCGAACTAAAGCATCTATGGTTGAGGTTATGCGCAACTTCAGGAAGCTTGTTAAGAACCTTGAAGGTGCTGTTCCTGAAGCCTTATTGTTTGCTGCAAAACCTATTTTCGATAAGTCCCAAATCTATGTACCCATAGACACAGGACATTTAATGGAGTCCGGATATATAGAAGTGTCTGGAAATCGTAAGAGTGCGATCCTTGAGATCGGCTATGGCCGGAACGGCGATCCGCCCTATGCTCCTATTGTCCATGAGAACCAAGACGTCCATCATGCTCCTCCGACTCGCTCCAAGTTCCTTGAGGCAGCGATCGACGAGCATCTGGATGACATTCTACCTCGAGCGGCTGTCCGTCTAGGAGAGGCCTTCAGTGTCTAGTATCGTCATAGGCGCTAAAGATCTTCTGGTCGAAAAAGGGATAGGAACTTTCAATGTTCCGGGTAGCACGATATTTATCAGCAAGATGCCGGCAGAGCCTGACGCTTGTATTGTCGTGTTTCCTTCAGGCGGCGGTTCACCTGATCCAAAATGGCGTCTCGATTATCCTGGACTTCAGGTACGAGTACGTGGTCCAAAGAATGACTATGTTACCGGTGAGACGAAGACTAAGGCGGTCAGAGCTGCTTTGCTCGGCATCTTTAGCCGCTATGTCAACGGAGACCGGTGGGTTAGTATTACCATGCCAGGCGACTGGAGCTTTCTGGGATGGGACGACAATAGTCGTCCGGAGTTTTCACTAAACTTCAGGCTTATTATCGAGCCCGAAGAAATCGACAATAGAGAGCCGCTAGCCTTTTAGAGAGGCTGTCCAGTAGGAGGAGAGAGTGAGATGGCTGCAAAGAAGATTGATGTCTCAATCGATAACGGCGTGACTTGGTTCACCCTTCCTGGTGGCTCTGGAGAGCTGACACAGGAAGCTGGGCAACTACCTGATACTGTCTTCGGACAAACTTATGAGTCCAACGAGTCAGGACTTATTAATTGGGGAATAAGTGCGGATGCCGTTTATAAAGGGTTTGCCGGGTATGTAGCAGACATAAAGAAGCCTGGAACGTCAACGATCTTCACAACTGAAGCCCATACATTGGTATCCGGTAAGCGCTACCGGATCAATGATGTGACCAAGCGTATTTGGGATAGAACAGCTACCACAAACGTCTTTGATGGTGGCGTCGACAAGAATGCTGAAGTCTTGGCGATCAACTATCTATTCGGTGAAGTTGTCTTTAAGACCACTTATACCGTCACCGGGGCTGTCACCGTCACAGGTAAGTACTTCCCGACGACCGTTCTCGGTAAAGCGCAAGGGTATACGCTAACCCAAACGGCCAACCCGATCAATGACACTGTATTCGAGACGGCCCAAGCAAACGGCGGCTACTTGACACACAGTCCAGGCCTTCGAACGGTTAGCCTCGATCTTGACGGTGTTTATGCTCTAACATCCGGTATGGCGGCGTTACTCGCAGCTAGGACGGAACTCATCATCGAGATCGACCCAACTGGTACGGGCAAGTCGATAGCGAAAGGGTTCTTCAAGCTGGTTACGGACAACCAGAGCGGGGATGTAGGAGCTTTGGAGGAAGAAGCTCTTAGCTTCGTGCTGAGCGTTCCCGATCCTGCGACTAATGTCGAGATGCCGTTTGGTTGGTTCCACGACCCAACAACCACGTTGTCGACAGCCGTCAAGAACAGTCTTGATAGTTGGGTCGCTGAAACAAAGGTCGACGTCCGCTACATGCCTGATGGAGTTACAGGCAATAAGGGCGACGCCGTCGTCACCGAGATAACACTATCTGCGAGTCTGGACGAAGTGAATCGGTTCGCCGTGAGCTTCCAAGGAGATGGCGCCTTAACAGCCTTCTAATGGTCAATAGCTATAGAAAGGTTGACAAGTCGATTGGGTAATTGCTGCAACGATAACAATAACCTGACAGGAGACGACAATGAATGATGTTAGCGAAAAGACAGAGACTGCAGTCCCGATGAATCGCGACGCTATTCGAGCAGCTATCTTCAGTTCTGAATCCAAGAAGCCGAAGTCAAAGACCATTCCGTTTTTTGGCACTCTGATCGAGATTCGCCAGCCGACCCTCGGTCAGATCTTAGATATCAAGGCCAGCGACGACCCGAAGCGGGCTACAATTGAGACGATCGTCAAGTACTCCTATGTTCCAGGAACAGATCAGTTGGTGTTTGACAATGGTGACATCGATCAGATTGCTACTCTCCCTTTCAGTGAGGATATTCAAGCACTGAATAATGCCATCTTGGAACTGACAAACATCAACCTAGCGGAGAAAGAAGCAAAAAACGTATAAAGAGGGAGCCGCTCCTAAAGAACGCCTTGGTTATAGGTGAGAATCTAGGGAAGACGTTAGGTGAAGTATTTGCCATGGATCCTGACGAGTTTGCGTTGTGGACGGCCTTCTTTAGAGAAAGCAAGAAGTCGTCCTCTAATGATCAAGGCCCTAGAGCCAAAGGAGCGCCTCCCTATCGACAGCCTGGCCGTAAAAGGCGATAGTTGTCGAAGCCGTTGAACCGGATGTAGGAGAGGCGGATGCCTGTAGGTGGTCGTA
>Ga0209641_10002918_pt1 | contig 14463 bp, 11 predicted proteins | sample RifCSP16_1_FD_184022 | JGI IMG/M metagenome (GOLD analysis project Ga0209641, IMG submission 184022) | Soil microbial communities from Rifle, Colorado - Rifle CSP2_sed 16_1 (SPAdes) (version 2) | ecosystem: Environmental > Terrestrial > Deep subsurface > Rock core/Sediment | place: Rifle...
AGGCTGCTCTTTATGTTATTCTTAAGGCATTGAAGGAAATTAATCCAGGCAAAAAGAGTGTTGTTGTCCCGGCATATACATGTTTTTCTGTTCCATCGGCAATAGTAAAGGCCGGATTAAAGGTAACGCCATGTGATATTAACAGTCAAACCTTCGACTTTGATTATAACCAGTTAGAAAACAAGATAAACAAAGATACCTTGTGTGTAATTCCTAGCCATCTCTTTGGAATACCATCAGATATGGATAGAATTAATAAGCTTTGTAGCAAAAAAGGCATACCTGTTGTGGAGGACACCGCACAAGCCATGGGGTGCAAATATAACAATAAGCTGGCAGGAACCATCGGAGATGTAGGTTTTTTCAGCTTGGGGAAAGGAAAAAATATCACTTGCGGGTCTGGCGGCATAATAATAACAAATTCAGACGTCATCGCCGATAAAGTAAAAAATATTTATGCGACTCTCGAAAAACCATCGGTTTTGGAGAATATTAGGGAGCTGATTTTAATGGCGGGGTTATACATCTTTAGTAATCCTGCACTTTATTGGCTGCCCGCAGGGTTACCATTTCTTGGTTTAGGAGAGACTGTTTATTATAAAGATTTTCCGGTCAAGAAGATGTCAGAGATGAAGGCTGGTCTTTTAAGAGATTGGCAACATGAACTGGGGTCCAGCAACAATGTCAGAAGAAAAAATGGATCATTACTATCGCAGGAGCTCAATGTTAGAAAAGACATCGATACTGATTATCTGAGGTTCCCTGTTATTATGAAGGACAAATTGTTGCAGAAAGAAATATCTGCCATTTCAAAAGATAGAGGACTGGGAATAAGCTGCATGTATCAAAGACCATTGAGTGAAATAGAAGAGCTTAAAGAGCATTTCATTGACAGATCATTTCCATCAGCAAAAATGGTATCAGAACAGTTGATAACCCTCCCGACACACCATTTCGTATCGGAAAAAGATATAAAAAGAGCTGTTAAATTAATCAGGGGGCTTAACTAATGAAGCTTATAGTCACAATTGACACAGAAGAAGATAACTGGGGCAGTTATAACCCTACTGGAAACACTGTTGAGAATATAGGGTATATCCGGGAGATCCAGGAGCTGTTTGACAAATACAATGTAAAACCGACGTACCTCTTAACTTATCCTGTGGCAACAGATGATAACTCGGTCTCATTATTAAGAGGGGTAATGGAAAGGGGAGGTTGTGAGATCGGGACCCACTGCCACCCATGGAACACCCCTCCGTTTAAAGAACAAACTGGCCCGAAAAACAGTATGTTGTGCAACCTCCCGTCAAACCTCCAATATGAAAAGATCAGGAACCTTCATGAGACCATAAGAGACCGCTTTGATATAACCCCTTTATCGTTCAGATGTGGAAGATGGGGACTTAGTGAACAGGTGCTCATAAATCTTACTCGGCTTGGATATAAAATAGATACATCTGTAACACCTTATACAAACTGGACTGCTTACTATGGCCCGGATATGTCAAGATACACTCCAGAACCATTTAAGTTCACAAATGGAAAGGATAATCTGGATCATCCATTACTTGAGATACCTGCAACAGTGGGATTTCTGCAAAGCAACTTTGCAGCAAGTAATCTTATTTTTGATATGGCCGGACTTTTTCCCTTTCGATCCTTTCGCATAAGGGGAATATTGGATATGCTGAAGATGGTAAACAAAGTATGGCTTTCTCCTGAGCAATCCGATGGCAAAGCAATGATTGCCCTTGGAAAAAGAATGTTAAAAAATAAGTACCAGTATTTAAATATGGTTTTTCATTCATCAACATTGAAATCGGGTTTGACACCATTTGTGAAGACCCGCGATGATGAAAGGAAGTTTCTCAGGCGGATTGAAGACTTTCTTATTTTTTCAAGCGATACTGGTATTGAATCTATCAAGTTATGCGAGGCTGCGAACTAGATATGACGAAAGAGGTAATATTATGGACTTCAGTTTTCTTCATCTTTTATGCATATATCGGTTACCCTCTAACATTGATGCTCATTTCCATATTAAGGCAACGTCCTGTAAATAAAGGGGCTATTACACCTGACGTCTCACTCATAATTACCGCATATAATGAAGAAAACCGTATCAGGGAGAAGATTGAGAACTCTCTCAATCAATCATATCCAAAAGATAAATTAGAGATTATTGTTGCTTCGGACTGTTCTTCAGACGCTACTGATGTGATAGCTGCATCATACAAGCCACAAGGTGTAAAGCTGATAAGGGCCTCAGAGAGAAAGGGAAAAGAAAGCACCCAGAAGCTGGCGGTTGACGCAGCTTCAGGCGAGATACTGGTTTTTTCGGATGTAGCTACAATTCTTACTCCTGAAGGAATTCTTAATATCGTGAAAAATTTCAATGACCCTACAGTTGGGTGTGTGAGCAGCGTAGACAAATTCATTGACCCTGACGGAACAATAAACGGGGAAGGAGCCTATGTGAGATATGAGATGTTTCTGCGTGCCCTTGAATCAAGGGTTACTACCCTTGTTGGCTTAAGCGGCTCTTTTTTTGCAGCCCGTAAAGAGGTTTGCCGGAACTGGGCTGTAGACCTTCAAAGTGATTTCAATACGCTTCTCAATTCAGTAAAGCAGGGGCTGCGAGGTGTTTCTGACTCTGACAGTATCGGCTATTATAAGACTATTAAGGACGAGAAAAAGGAATTTGATAGAAAAGTAAGGACTGTGTTAAGAGGGATCTCGGTATTCATGAAAAGCCTGGCCCTTTTAAACCCCTTTAATTACGGACTTTTTTCGTGGCAGCTTTTCAGCCATAAGCTTTGCAGATGGCTCGTTCCATTTGCCATGGTATCAGCATTTGTAAGCAACTTTTTACTTGCCGGAGATTTCGTTTTTTATCAGATTATTTTCTTGTTGCAGGTGGCATTTTATTTTGTGGCACTGTTGGGAATAACTACCAACCTGTTCTCGAAAAATATTCTTAAGCTTCCCTCTTTCTTTGTTGTCGTCAACCTGTCCATTTTGAATGCTTGGTATTTCTATATCAGAGGTAAGCGTATGGTTACATGGAACCCCTCCCAGAGATGAAGATTGGTTTAAAATCACTAATTCGCAGAGCTACGGCATCAGCATATTATGCAACAGGCCATTTTAAAACAAGGCTTAAGGGAAAAGTCGCTATACTTATGTATCACAGGGTTATTACCGAGAGAGAGCTTGAGCAGCAGTATGTGCAGCCGGGAATGTATGTTTTGGACGATGTCTTTGAAATGCAGATGCATTTCTTGAAGGAACATTTCAATGTTATATCCTTTAATGAACTCCTAAGCATCTGGAACAAAAAGATCTTTGATGAAACCAAAAGATATTGTGTGATTACATTTGACGATGGCTGGTTTGATAGTTATACCAATGCCTACCAAATTCTAAAAAAATATGATATGCCCGCTACCATATTTTTGCCAACAGCCTATATAAACACAAATAAATGGTTCTGGCCTGACAAATTGGCCTACGTGCTTCAACAAATTGCCAGTGTATCTAATAACAGACCTTCTATTCTCTCAACGGCAACGCGTACCAAATACCCCTTGTTGAGTAAGTTCCATATTGAGGGAATAGAGTCTGCTATCAAGGAATGGAAGGTATTAGATGAAGAAGAGATTGAACGGCGCATAGATGAAATTGCAGACATGCTAAAAATTGAATTGCCTAAAGACAGAATGGTGTTAAACTGGCGGGAAATAGAAGAGATGTCCATTAATAAAATTAGTTTCGGGTCGCATTCAGCTACTCATAGAATATTGACAAATCATACCACCGATGTTGTTCGAAAGGAATTAGAGTACTCGATGAATGCTTTGAGGGCTGAACAGATAAACTATACCAATGTATTCTGCTTTCCAAATGGTAATTATAATGAGGCGATTGCAGAAATGGTCAGGGAAGCAGGCTATGATGCAGCTGTAACTACGAAATCCGGACTTGAAGATGGCGTTTCAGATAATCATTTTAGACTGAAAAGAATTGGTATACATAATGATATCAGTTCAACCCTCTCCTTGTTCGCCTTTAATCTGTCTGGAATCAATCACAAAATATCAAGTTGAAGAACATCCACAAAAAACAACTTACTGTCCTGCATATTTTTTCTGGTGATCTCTGGGCTGGGGCAGAGGTTATGATTTACAATCTGCTCTACGCATTAAAGGACGAGCCTGATTTAAAAATAGTAGCACTCTCCCTGAATGAAGGGACCTTATCTGATAAACTCAAAGAAGCTGGAATAGAGACTTATATTATTCCCGAAAAGGTTACTTCATTCACCAAAATTATCTTCCTGGCCTATAAGCTCTTGAAAGGTCAAAAAATAGATATCATACATTCTCACAGATACAAGGAAAACCTCCTGGCCCTTACACTTTGTAAAATTATGAACATAAAAAAAAATATCGTGACTTTGCATGGTTTGCCGGAAACCTCTGTAAATGGACCCCAAAAAGGAAATCCTGTTAAGTTAAAGACTAAGTTAAATTACTTAATTCTGAAATGGTATTTCACCAATATAGTAGCCGTTTCTCAGGAAATGAAAAATACACTTTGCATGAAATACTTTTTTAATGCTGACCAGATTGTTGTTATTTATAACGGCATCCCAATTTCCGACCGTCAGAATGATAATCTGGTGTACCGTAATAAAGAATATCTTCATATCGGCACTGTTGGCCGAATGGTTCCGGTAAAGGACTTTAACCTTTTTCTTGAAATTGCTGCAGAATTAAAAAAAGTGACAGACAGAGTTCGGTTTAGTATACTAGGAGATGGCCCGTTAAAAGCACGGTTGTTAGAAAGGGCAAAGGAATTAAAAATAGAAGATGATGTTGAGTTTTTAACACCACGTCCAGACCCGTATCCTTACTATCATAGACTCGACCTTTACCTAAATACTTCTCTGCATGAGGGGATTCCACTCAGCATTCTGGAAGCCATGTCCTGTGCAAAGGCTGTTGTCGCACCTAATGTCGGCGGCATACCTGAGATAATTTCTCATGGAATGGAAGGCTATCTCGTAGAAGGAAGAGGACCAGGTCTATTCTCTGCCTTATGTAGTGAACTGATTAATGATAAATGGAAAAGGAATGAAATGGGAAAGAAGGGGATGAAAAAAATTATGAAGTTATTTTCAGATACTAAAATGGCCAATCAATATCATAACCTATACCTAAATATGAATAGGATTTCAGCATGAAATCGGAACTTAAGAATTTAGGAAAACATACTATAATTTATGGGGCAGGGATTTTATTGGGAAGGATTGTCAGTTTTATTATGCTTCCCATTTATACCCGCTATCTCACACCTGCGGATTATGGCGTTCTTGAGCTTTTGACAATAACAACAGATGTAATCTCAATAATTATCGGCATTGGGTTAACCTCAACAGTTATGAGATTTTATTCCAAGTATGACAACCAGGAAGAAAAAAATAAAGTCGTAAGTACAGCCCTAATAGTTATGTCTGTACCTTCTCTTATTGCAAATTTAGTTTGTGTTTTATTGTCAGGGAAATTCTCAGTATTAGTCTTCGGGTCTGTTGATTATACATTTTACTTCCAACTTTCGTTTGTTTTGCTCTTTCTTCAGTCTGGTATAGATATACCCTTTGCGCTTATCAGACTCAAAGAAAACTCCCTTTTGTTTATATTGACAAATGTATCTAAACTCATTATACAGCTTTCTCTTAATATCTATTTTGTTATGATATTGAAACTAGGAGTTGCCGGAATTCTTTATAGTTCACTGATTGCCTACCTGCTCATCTCAAGTTTTTTAATATTCTACACCGTCCGTTCTGTGGGTTTCGCTTTTTCATTCCAACGTTCTTTTGAAATGCTCAGATTTAGTTACCCGTTAATATTCTGGTCGCTGGGAAGCTTTATATTAACATTTTCCGACCGCTACTTTTTAAATATTTATAGTGATTTAACCACTGTCGGCATCTATTCTTTGGCATATAAGTTTGGTTTTTTGTTAGTTGCTTTAGTTGTATCCCCATTCAGTTTGATCTGGGAACCTAAGCGTTTCGAGATAGCAAAACAGCCTGACGGCTTTCTAATATATAAAAAGGTTTTTATGTATCTTAATATAGTCCTTCTTATGACATCGCTTATGATCTCGGTTTTCGTTAAAGACATTTTGACGTTTATGTCAGATCCCGCTTACTGGGAGGCTTACAGGTTAGTGCCTATAATCCTCATAGCCTATATTTTCCAAACTTGGACTTCTTTCTGTAATATAGGACTATACTTAAGAGAAAAAACCAGTCTGTTTGGATTATCTGCGGGCATTTCTGTAATAATCGTTACTTTAGCGAATGTTCTTCTTATCCCAAGATTCGGAGCTTACGGAGCTGCATGGGCCACCTTAATTGCTTTTGGGATTAGGCTGATAGTAGTTTTATGGTTTGCTCAAAAACAACTTTATATTGACTTCGGATGGGGGAGGAATCTACAATTGATGGCGGTATTTGTGTTTATGGTTGTAGTGCGCTTTATATGGCTTACTCCCAATACGATATACTCAATATTGCTAAGTAGTGGATTTACTATGATATTTGCCATGACAATCTACAAATATTTTATCGAAGATTTTGAAAGAGATTATATTAAACAGTTAGTTCAGAAGCCACGATCAATAATAGATCTCATAATCCCTAAAGCAACATAAGGAGGAGCAGTCATGACAGGAGCGGTTATTCCCTCAGATAAAATCAAGGAACATTACAATGAAATGTCTAATACGTGTGCGGCTATTTTGTAACTCATGATTTAGACGAAGAAACAAAATATGACTCAATCATCTCTGTTCATGCCTATGAATATATGTCAGATAAACCTGGTATGGTAAGAAAATGTTATGACCTTCTAAAACCGGGTGGAAATTTGGTTATAGTAACAAAAAACAAAGGATAGTCCGATCACATAAAGGACATGGAAAAACTTAAAAACATCTCTGTCGACAGTATCCCGGTAGGTGAGGCAATGCAGATGGATTTGGTAGACTCGCATAAGATGATGAATTTCTATTATATGGCCGGGCTCAATGATGTTGTTACATATCCTGTGATAATAGGGTCTTATAACCAACCATTTAGCTCAAAAATTGGTTTAATTATAAGTGACTTTCTACATAAATATTCCGATAAGCATCCAATCGCTAACTGGCATGATTCACTGGTAGAGAGTTATCTCACAATTGGAAAAAAATAAGGGTAAGATGAGTTCTAATGATAATCTAAACTTTGATTCATTTAGTCAAATCAGCTCAAAGTTGGGGTTTTTATTTGGTATTGACAGGGAGGCCTGCACGCTCCTGATCGGCGCTCGTGCTATTGACTGGGCAGATGATTTTAAAAACTATTTTTCATATTGCCATAAGATGGAGATTTTAAGCATTAAAGAAGCAACTACGCTAAAAAAAGAAGGCAAATATTACAATCTGATTATATGTGATGTTAAGGCGGTTGATCTAATAAATATCTTGTCTTTGTTGCGCGAACTATTGTCAAGCAATGGACATTTGATATTGATTGCTGATAACAAATATTCAATAAAGAAACTAAAAAGACAATTTCTCAGGAAGGGTTCTACCTCCTTTGCCTGCTTGGGTTTAAAGGAATATAAGAGGGCATTGAAACAATCGGGATTTTCAACGATTCGAGCATTTCTTCCTATGCCAAGTATTGTTACTATGGAGGAAATTATCGCCGAACACGTTAAAACATTTCAACTGCCAGTTTATTACCATCCTATATACAAATTTGCTGATAAATGTGGGTTCTATAAACAGATCCACGATGGATACATATTTGTATCTTCTCCAGATTCTGAAGATGGAATAAGCCGTTTTTTAAAAGGACTTCAAAACGAATTGAAGGATGTTGTAGGATGTTCCCACAAATTTACTCTAGACAGGTTTGATATGAGAACACGGGGAGCTCTTGTCTTGTTTGTCAGCGATACCGAAAGTAAGGATAAATTTGTTGTTAGGGTTGCGGTCACTCCGGAAATTGACTTGAAAATCAAGGGAAATGCGTCACGGATACATATGCTTCTTACTGATAAAAAAGTTCTAAATGAAGTTAAAAGTAAATTACCAAAGCCGGTCAGAGATTTTCAATATAATGGTAAAAAAGTATATGTTGAAGAAATGATCAGCGGCATTCTTGCTTGGAAACTAATCAGAAACCCGGTATTAAGAAACAAAATAGATGAAGAAGCAGTCAATTTTATTGAAAACCTGAATAAGTCTACGAGAAGATATTTAAAAGTTGACGAAGATCTATTCAGGTCTTTGTTTGAGGAAAATATAAAACTCCTGATTCCATTAACTAGCGCATCAGAAGAAATCGGACATGCTGTGGAAGAAATGATTGCATTTTTAAGAGATAGAATGTTAGGGAGGACATATCCAATTGTTTGGACACATGGAGATTTCACTTACGGAAATATCATCGTGCATCCCCAGACTGGAGAAATAAGAGGAATTATTGACTGGGATGGCACAAAAGACATTGATCTGCCAGGAATAGACCTTGTAAGTATTCGTGCACAAGCTTTGAGTCATAGACTACATTGCCCTATATTGGATGGATTCAAATCTGTTATAAAAGATATCCTTGAAAAAGGAGAATTAACTCTGCCCACTAATTTGAATCCGATGAATTTCTCTCTGGACATGAAAAAGCTTGATTTGAGAGTCTTAATTATAGCCTGGGTAATTAGGTATATCGCAGGGCAGGCATGGTATCCAATGATTATTACTAGGCATGAACAGAAGTTTAGCGATATCTTGGTTTGGATTAGAAATCAGACTATCAAATGAAACACGATAGCCACGTCGATATGTTTTATAAACACATTTTTGACATCAATGTTCTTGCAGCCAGACGAGAAGCGCTGGGTGCCTCCCTATTGAGGCGGCAGCTTACGGTCTCTGTAATATAGAAACAAATGTCGATGGTATCCCTGAAATAATCTCGGATAACCATTCTGATTATTTTTGAAACAGAAAATGAAAAGATGTTGGCGGAACAAATTATGCAGTTGGTGGCTGACCCATTGCTTAGGAAAAAAAGGGTGAAAATAGACATAAGTTAGCCGTTGGGAAATTTCCTCTTGTTGAGTATATTAAGTCAATTCAGTCAATGATTGAAAAGCAAATAAAGTTAAGGAGGATATAGTAGTTGCTCAGGCCTGATAAACTAAAGGTTTTGTATATTGATGATAGTATCGGTTTTGGTGGCGCTGTTAAGAGCTTGTCGCTCGTTCTCAGCTCTATGCCTGATGTAGAGCCTATCCTTATCTCTTCTCAAAATAATGATATTATCGAGAAATGGTTTAAAGGCATCAAAGTCTATAAATCCAAGACACTTATAGATTATCGCCTTAAAGAACGTATTGTTGGCTGGCTTGAGGAGAAAGTTTCTTTTGAACTCATCAGGCGTTTAATATTAAAGGCTATTGCATTTATTGGATTGATAGATGACATTCGCAGTATTATCCATATCTCCTGGATTGCAAAGAAATGCAAGGTTGAATTGATTCACACTAATACCGGTTTTAATTCGGGTGGAATAACTGCAGCGAGAATTCTCGGAATGCCATGCCTTGTCCATTTTAGAGGAATATTTACTAAAAAGAGGGGCAAGGGCACACTTACGGCAATGAGCCACACTACTCATATGATTGGGGTATCAAACGCGGTTTCTAAAGGTGTTTATGAAGCAGGGATGCCACCTGATAAGATAACTACAATTTATGACCCCGTTGATATGGCGGCTTTTGATAAGTATCGCTCGCAGAGGGCTGAATTTCGTAATTGTATCGGCTTAAAAGAAACTGATGTGGCAGTCGGCATCTTTGGGAGGGTCATCCCATGGAAGGGGCAGCTTGAATTTGTTTATTCTGCTCTTAGCGCTGTCAGGGAGAACAGAAATATCAAAGCTGTAATAGTTGGTGACGAGTCTGATGGTGCCCCAGATTATTTTAACAGGATTAAAGATGTTATTAATTCGTCAGGATGTAGTGAGAATTTTATTCTTACAGGATACCAGGAAGATGTTGAAAGATTTTACATTGCAATGGACATTGTCGTTCATGCTTCTATTGAACCTGAACCTTTTGGTATGGTTATTCCAGAAGGTATGGCTGCAGAAAAACCGGTAATTGCCGCTGATGCAGGCGGACCTGCAGAAATTGTATCTCCTGGAATAGATGGTTTCCTTGTGCCTCCTGGCAATATTGATAAAATGGCTGGCGCAATTCTTGAACTGGCGAACAACCCTGACAAAAGAAAGATAATGGGGACGAATGGATATAATAAAGTGAAGAATCTGTTCACGATCCCGCATATTGCATCACAGGTGGATAAGGTATATCAGGACATTCTGTGCAAATCGAAAACATGACAAATTCCAAGGCTATTGAAAGCTTGAAAAGGGCGCCACTTCAGCCTAGCTTCTATTTCTCTCTGCTGTACTTAGTTATTGAATACATGCGCCCACAGTCAATGTATGAAAGTCTCGCAGGTCTTCCCTTGGCCCTAATTGCTATTTTAGGCATCATCATCGCATTTGTTTTTGAAGGCAAGAAATTCATAAATTCCAGTTTCCAAAACACTTTATTATTACTTTACTTATTTTGGTTTTTCATTTCCTCTATATTTGCTTTTAATTTCGATTTGGCATGGCAACCTCTCATTGATTTTCTAAAAATAGTCATAATCTATTTTTTGTTAACGAACATTCTGACAGACCAAAGGAAATTGTATGTATTTCTTTTCGTATTGCTTTTGCTCAATTTTAAGTATGCCCAATTTGCTGTGCGAATATGGATAGGAAACGATTTCTATGTTGATCCCCGCGGCCTCCATGAAGGCGGCGGTATAGGCTCAGGTTTTTTCCAAAATCCCAACGATTTTGGAGTGGCTTTGAATTCTGTACTAGGAATGAGTTTTTACCTGATTTTTTACGATACAAAAAAGATATTTAACTGGTTTAAAATGCGGTGGTTTCACTTGATATCAATTATTACTTTTCCATTGGCTGCATTGGCCACAAGCTCTAGAGGTGCAGCTTTAGCTTTTGGAGTCGCATGTTTGGGAGTATGGTACAAAAGCAAAAGGAAGATATTTGGTCTTGTTCTCCTCTTAATTGTAGCCGGCGGCTATATCGCGCTTATCCCAAAAGACAATTGGGCCAGGTTCCATAGAATGGGAACTGATGAAGATAAAACGAGCCAGAGTCGTCTTGAACTTTGGCGCTCCGGCGTCAGAATGGCTAATGAATATCCATTGACCGGAGTCGGGCCTAACAATTATATATATGCCAATCAAGAGCACTATCATTCAGGGCTTAATCAAGTGCAACACAATATCTTTGTACAGGCAATGTCTGAATTAGGATATCCGGGCCTAATATTGTTAATTCTTATCATGTTAGGGTGTTTTATAAATAATAAAAAGGTACGGCTGATTTTGAATGAAAAGAAGATGAATAATTCTTTCTTATACGGTCTCTCCCACGGACTGGATATTTCTCTGCTTGGTTTTATTACAAACGGATTTTTTATCACTGTTTTATATTATCCATTTTTTTGGATGATTCTTATTCTCAGTGTCAGTTTACGTAATATTGTAAAGAATACAGCTGACAAGCTAGAAGAAACATAGCACGATTGATATGCAAACTATACTTTATTTTATAGAAGTTAGCTGCACCGGTGGTGCACAAAATGTACTGATCAATATTTTAGAGAAACTCGATCGCCGGAAGTATTATCCCGTCATAGCATTATTAAAGAAAGGATGGTTGTTGGAGACGCTACAATCCAAAGGATATGAAGTCATTGTTCTGGAAAACAGTGGTCGTGCTTTTGACTGGAAACTGGTTCAAAGCTTATTACGCGTAATCAGACAGTCTAATGTTAAGGTGGTTCATGCGCATCTGTTTGATTCGGGACTGTATGCATCTATTGCAGGCCTACTGACCAGAACTCCTGTTTTAGTGACACTTCACGGCCAGATAGATTGGAAAAAAAGTCCACGTCCTTTTATGGATATAATTAAGCGTTCAATAATTAATTACGGTGTAAATCTTATTATCTATGTTTCTGAAGGGTTGAGAAAATATTATGAAATTTTAGGCCTTAGAAAAAATAAAGGGGTCGTAATTTATAATGGGATAGATCTTCGTTATTTTTCTCCGGTAACTACTAAATATTATAGAACAGAATTAGGATATGATTCATCAAATATTGTTATTGGCTCAATTGGAAATGTCAAACCTTGGAAAGGCTATGAGTATCTGATCGAAGCAGCAGAAGTTGTAATTAAACGCCATCCTCACGTCAGATTTGCAATAATCGGCGAACTCGATGCGAATGATTCTTATTACAAAAAACTGTTAGAGATGATTAAAGAAAAAAAGTTGCTGAGGTTCGTAAGCTTTTTTGGATATCGAAGCGACATTAAAGAAGTTTTATCAGCAATAGATATTTTTGTACTACCTTCTACAGCGGAGGGGTTCTCGTTTTCTACTATTGAAGCAATGGCAATGAATATCCCTGTTATTGCAACTCGTTGCGGAGGTCCTGAAGAGATTATTGAGCATAATTCGACTGGCCATTTGGTTCCAAAGAGTGATGCGACTGCATTAGGAAATACAATCTTGCAACTTATAGAGAAGAGGTTGTACTTGAATGAAGCATTCATTGAAGCTGCAAGAAGAAGCGTCGAAGAACGTTTTAGTGTTTATAAACAGGTAGCGGCTTACGAAGAGCTATATGACAATATAGGGAACTGATAAAATAAACGAAGGTAAATATTTATGAGGTAATAGAATGAAAGCGCAGACGTTCCCATTCGTATCAATCATTGTTCCGACTTTTAACGAGGCCAAGTATATAAGGTATTGCCTGGACTCCCTGAAAAATTTAAGCTACCCAGCGGGCCTTTTTGAAATTATAATTGTAGATAACGGGTCTACCGACAATACCCTGGAGATTTGCAGAGAATACTCTGATTTAATATATTCTTGCCCTGGCGTTACAATCGCAGCATTACGCAATTATGGAGTCAATAAAGCTGCAGGTACAGTCTATGCATTCATTGATGCTGACTGTGTTGCAGATAAGGACTGGTTGTCAACTGCAATTACTTTAGTTGGTAAAGAAAACTGTATAACCGGTTCGAAGTATCTGGTTCCGCAAAACGGCACTTGGATAGAAAAAACATGGTTTTCACAGAAAACGAAGGGAAGAAGAGAGGTTCCATACATTAATTCTGGAAATTTAATTGTTCCGGGATCTGTATTTAAAAGAGTTGGAGGTTTTAAAGAATCTTTAAAGACTGGAGAGGACTATGAGTTTTGCCTAAGGGCATCAAAAGAAGCTAAAATTATCTCTGATGAGGATATTAAAGTAACACATTTAGGAAATCCAAAGACGATAAGACAATTTCTAAGAAGAGAAATTTGGCATGGAATAGGAGCATTAGGTTCGTTAAAAATAAAATTCCTTGATAAACCATTAATAGGGACAGTTGCTTTTTTTATATTAACAGTCTTTCAGATTGTCGGCATATTTTTAGATGACCGGCGATTATTATTCATTTACTCTACTCTGTTAATCGTTTTACTGCTATCTATAACTGTCAGCTGGCGAAAGAAATACATAGCATCTTTTGTACAAGGGCTTCAATTGTTTCTCCTATATTATGTTTACTATTTTGGAAGGTCTATCTCCTTGCTATATATAATAACGGGCAAAACATTTTATAGAAAGAAGTAGATTTATCTTACAATAAGGTTTGTTGGTTTTGATGGAGGTGGCCACCCCATGGAACCAATCATGTAATTACCTTTCGCATCTCGATTAGTGGGTTGCTCGGTTGTAAAGACTATATCATCATTGTATGCGACTTGATTTTTAGGACTGCCGCCATTCCAATACGTATAAAGAAGTCCAAAATCAGCAACATCAGTTGAATTCCCTAAAGTGTTATAATCAGTTTTTTCTATAATTAAAATGCCATCCTTCCATATCCTTAATATGGGGTTTGTAGTAGACAACTTGGCGTACATTTCAATGGATTGCCATGCCCCAACAGTGAAATTAACCCCCGTCTTATACTCTGCACGGATTCCATCATTATCCACCTCATTTGAAAGCAAAATCTCTCCGCTACTATTTGACATAACAGAAAGATAGCCACCATGAGAACCTCCAGCAGTTTTAACTCTTGCGATCCTAAATATCTTAATAACAGGACTGCAAGTAAAGGAAAAACCGGGTTCAAAATAAAAATAACCTCTTGCCCAAAGCTCGTTTCCACTGACTAAATTTGATGGAAAAGTTATTCCACCTCCATATTGAGACGACCCTGTTGAGCCTTGCGAAAAGGATG
>Ga0209641_10002922_pt1 | contig 14455 bp, 13 predicted proteins | sample RifCSP16_1_FD_184022 | JGI IMG/M metagenome (GOLD analysis project Ga0209641, IMG submission 184022) | Soil microbial communities from Rifle, Colorado - Rifle CSP2_sed 16_1 (SPAdes) (version 2) | ecosystem: Environmental > Terrestrial > Deep subsurface > Rock core/Sediment | place: Rifle...
GCATATTCTGCTATCCGAGGACCGAAACAGGACAGGCCAATGCATGTGCCCATGCATGTACAGGCAGGATCAGGACAGTAGGTGTTCTGATGTATGATGCAGACAGGATAGAGGATACGGCAAAACTGCCTGAAGACAGGCTTGTTGAGGGGATGAGAGATATAATCCTTGATCCTTTTGATCAGAAGGTAATTGATGCGGCCAAGAGGGCAGGTGCAGAGGATAACTGGATAATGGCTGCACAAAGGTCGCCTGCTTACAATCTGTTCAAGAAGTGGAGGATATCGCTCCCTAATCATCCGGAGTTCAGGACACTTCCGATGAACTTCTATATTCCGCCGCTATCGCCGATCCTTCATCAGGCAAAGGCTGACAGGGGAGGTACATTTGATCCTGAGGCCGATGACTTCTTCAATGAGATTGACAAGATGAGGATTCCGGTTAAATACATCGCGAACCTTCTTGCAGCCGGTAATGAGGCGCTTGTCCTTGAATCTCTGAAGAAGCAGATGGCTGTAAGGATGTACTGGAGACAGAAGCGTGTGGGTGATGTAGGCGAAGGAGCCGTAAGGAATGCTCTCACGGCAACCGGCCTTTCTGAAGAGGATGTTCACGGTATATACAGAATTAACTCTCTCGCAACGTACAATGAGAGGTTTGTAATACCTGAAACTCATCGTGAGAATAAGACCACCGTTGACCCTCGAAATATGTATGAGAAGAGGGGGGCCGTCGGCTTTGGTCCAAAGAGAAAGGAGTTCCCTTCAAGGGAGTGGTAAGATATGACAGAGACACTCACAGGTAAAGATCCGTACTCACAGCTCGCAGGGCTTCTTGATTATCCGCATGAAGAGATTCAGGGTAAGATAGAAGAGGCGATTAATATTGTCAGCGGTCATTCGGAATATTCCAAAGAGATCTCCGATTCACTGAAGGAGTTTAAAAAGGAGATCAGAGAGATGACCCTTGATGATCTGCAGGGTGTATACTCTTATACCTTTGAGATGAGCTCGGATTACTCTCTTGATTTGGGTTCTCATATACTTGAAGGTTTTAAAAGGTCTGGAAACCTTGTTCACATCAAAACGATGTACAGAAGGTTTGAGTTTCCATTTGAAAGTCTCAGCAAGGGGGAGCTGCCTGATCATCTCCCCCTTGTATTGAGGTTCCTTGCATTCGTAAAGGATGAGCAGGTAAAAAAGGATTTCAGGATGGACTTTGTCATCAGGGCCATGGAAAAACTTTACAAGAATTTTCAACAAAATCAGGAAAACCCATACAGACACGTTATTGCCGCTGTCTATAAGGTTTTAGACAGGGATGTAAAGGAGGTTAAATAAACATGTATTCAGTACAAACAGATGTACTTCATTTTATACTGTTTGGCGCTATGCCGTACATACTGCTTTCTATTTGTGTCGTTGGGGCGATATGGAGGTATACATCAAACCGGTATTCATGGTCGAGCCAGTCATCACAGTTTCTTGAAAACTCAGTTCTCTTTTATGGTTCGTTTCCATGGCATTACGGGATATTAATAATTCTGTTGGCGCACATTTTCGGTCTCATTTTTCCAAGTGCAATATTGGCATGGAATGGAGTTCCCTTGAGACTCTATATCCTTGAGCTTTCAGGTCTTGCCCTCGGTTTCCTCGCATTTTTCGGACTTCTCGTATTTACATACAGGAGACTGACTGATGTCAGGGTTAAGTCCGTTACATCAGGATGGGATGTCCTTGTTCTTATCGTACTTCTTATCCAGGTTGCAACCGGACTCATTAATGCCATGTTTTACAGATGGGGTTCAAACTGGTATGCGGCTACAGCAGTGCCGTGGATGTGGTCAATTGCAACATTACAGCCCGATCCAACATATGTGTCAGGGTTAAGGCTGATTACAAAGGTGCATATCTTCAATGCCATGATATTCATTGCGTTGATTCCTTTCACAAGACTTGCACACTTCATAGTGATCAGGCCATATGCATACCTTTGGAGGCCTTATCAGGTTGTAAGATGGTACAGGAGAGAGGCTCCGGAGAATATAGTACAGTATAAGTAATTGAAGAATAGTCGCAGGAAATATCAAGCGGGGGTCAGGTTTCCCTGACTCCCGCTTTTTTAATGCCTTTTTGAGGAGGTGATGTGGAAACTAAATTGTAAGAGTGGTTGATTTTATTATGATTGTTTTTCCTCTGTTGCTTTTTAAATTCATTATTCATCTTGTATTTGCTTCTATGAAGAAAAGGAGTGTGATAATATGTCATGGTTAAAGAGGTGGGAACCTGAAGACCCACAATTCTGGAAATCAGAAGGAAGCGGACGTGCATGGGGGACGCTATGGGTCACCACATTCAGCCTCGTGGCATCGTTTGCTACATGGTTTGTTATGAGTGCGGTGGTAGTACGTCTACCTGCCATTGGTTTCAAATTTGACACAATGCAGCTTTTCTGGCTTGCGGCTATGCCGGGACTGTCCGGTGGGGCAATGCGTACGGTACATGCATTTCTAATCCCAATATTCGGCACAAGGACGATATTAACGATCGCAACGTTTATTAAAATCATACCCATGGTCTGGCTTGGATTTGCGGTGCAGAATCCCGATACACCGTTCATTCATTTCCTGATTATATCGTTCCTCTGTGGATTCGGGGGAGGAGACTTTTCGTCATATATGCCATCATCAAGTCTCTTCTTTCCAAAGAGGCTGCAGGGTACTGCAATGGGACTACAGGCCGGCATAGGAAATTTCGGAGTGAGCTTAGTGCAGTTCGTAACCCCATGGATAATCGGTTTTTCCCTGTTGGGTGCATTAGGAGGACCGCAGTTATTTACAAAGGCTACTCCGGTTTTTGACGTGAAGATTACTAAGGATGCAGGGGTGGTAACGAATGTAGTTGTGGAGGGAAAACTTGCCGAGGCATTAACAGTTATAAAAAATGAGGCTGGGGCTGTCCAGGACGTGATAATTGCCGAGACCGAGGCGACAAAAGGAATGAAGACAGAGGTCAAGAAAAACGAGGCCGGGGTTGTTACCGACTTAACGGTCAAGAAGATTATCAAGAAGGATATGTGGGTTCAGAACGGGGCATTCTGGTATGTTCCCTGGCTGTTCGTTGCCGGTATTATATGCTGGGTGTATTTAAGAAGCGTTCCTATGAAGAGGGTCTCTGTTGCCTCGATGCTTAAAAATATGACCGATAACAAACATGGATGGTTTATGACCTGGACATATATCATGACATTCGGTTCGTTCGCAGGTTTTTCAGCCTCATTTCCGCTGATGATCAAGACTATCTACGGGAACATCCCTGGGATGGACCTTGCGCTGGCGCCTGACCCACTTAAATATGCCTTTCTGGGTCCACTCATCGGTTCGACTATTCGCTTTGCTGGAGGGCCTTTATCTGACAAATGGGGCGGGAGCATATTTACTCAGATATCAGGTGTAGGGCTGATCCTGGGGTGTGGGGCATTGTTGTTTGGTGGATACCTTACTCCGACCTCTATCGAGATGTTCCCGGCGTTTGTATGGATAATGCTATGGATATTCCTGATGGCAGGTATTGGAAATTTTGCCACCTTCCGTCAGTACCCTATTGTTTATGCCTATAATGCGAGAATGGGATCTCAGATACTTGGCTGGACAGGGGCATGGGCTGCCTATGGACCGTTCGTATTCTCTTCCCTGATCGGGGCATCCATTACTGCGTATGGTTCAGCTAAAGCCTTCTTCTATGGGGCTGCCATATTCTATATTATTGGCAGCATAATCAACTGGTGGTACTATACCCGCCCTGGTGCAGAGAGGGGTGACTGGGGTGTTGGCAAGACCTGGTGGCATAAACTGTCTGAGTCTGAGAGACAGAGATACATAAGCGAGAATCCATAGAAATCATGTAGTTTAAGATAGATTAAATGGGGACAGATTTATTTTCTGTCCCCATTTTTCTTTTCCTTGACATCAGTAAGTGGTAGCTTTAATATAATTATACGGCAACAGTTTAGATAGCGGGGTATTTATCGGAACATAACAAAGGAGGTGGGTCATGGCTGAAATCAGTGCGTTTGATAAGTTTGGTATAGAATCCATGAAGAGAGAGGAGTTTGATGCCAAGCAGGCATATGTTATAGGTAAGTGTCTTTGCACAACATGTCCTACGTACGTGAAGGGTGACGCACCGACTGGTTATTGTTTCCCGCTTGTAGGGACGAGCAAGAGTATCAAATGGGAGAAGGATTGTATATGTGAGAAGTGTCCAATTCACAAAGAGCATGAACTGACGCACACTTTTTACTGCACCAGGTGTTCTCAGTTATGTCAGGCATACAAGATGGAGATTGGAGCCGGTCACGAGTAAAGAACAATAATTAACAATAGGGAGGTATGTTTTGGAGATTACAACAGTTGAACAGGCAAAGGAAACCATCCTCAAATGGTTGAAGGAAAATCATCATCAGATAGATGAGTTTAAGGATGAAAATGCAAATTTTCATTTTGAAATAGATTTTCCGGTCGGGACAATGAAAAAACAGAGGATTATTCAACCAAAGGACTACCCGCAGCTTGTGCTGGTACTGAACGGAGTTTCCATAGCGCCTGAGCATGCAGAGAAACTTCGGAAGTTGTCGGAAGATGAAAGAGAGGGATTTTATAATGAGATACGGAAAGAACTGATGTTCTCCGAAGTCAGTTATGACCTTAATCTCGATCCGGATGGTATTGCAAAGCAGGTGCAGTTTTCGTATGAGTTTTATTTTGACGGCCTTACAAAGACTCAGACCTTCAAAGCACTGCTGCTTAATTACAGGGTGCTGATGTACTTTGTAACAAAGTTTAATGATAAATTCGGCGTTCCGGAGATGAAGGAAGCCCCTGAAACTCTTAATGTTTAATGAGAGGTCAATATAATATGTCAGATAATCATCTTAGAATTAAATACAGATGTCAGCATCCGGATTGTCAGATAAAGAGCTGCAGGACCGGAGAAATTGAAGTAGATGAAACAGAATTTGCAGAAATGTCATCAGCTTCCGGTGACAAGACTTTATTCAAAAGTCCGAGAGGTATTTGCCGTCTTGGATTTGCGCAAACATTCAAGGCATTAGAAGTAATGAAGGTAAGTGAAATACCGGCGGATGCTGATATAGAGACAGATGCAGAAGAGATTAACCCTATTTCCATTCTAAGAGAAGAACATCAGAGGGTTCTCAGGAGACTTGATGTTATTGAGGATATGATCCTCAGGAGAGATATCAACGGACTTTGGATTGCACTGGCAGAGGTTGAGAATGATATTGTCCTGCACTCTATCCGGAAAGAAGAGGGCGTTCTCTTTCCTCTGCTGATTAAGTTGGATCCGATGAATGATAAGTATATTGATATAATTAAAGAGGATCACAGGGAGTTAATGGAACTTCTTCATTCTGTGAGGAATGCAATGTGTGAGGATGAAATTCCTGATAATGTCCTGCGATCGGCCTTATCAAATCTGAGAAGTCATATCAGCAAGGAGGATGAAGAGTTTTTTTATATGATTGAAGAGTGCCTTGATTCAGACAGCAGAAGGTTCCTTCTTGAAGAAATGAACCGGGCAGAGGAGTCTCATGTAGTAATTACCGCCGGAGAACGTACCCGTGGGATTCACAGTCATGAAGATGAGTCGCCTGATCAAATGAAATACAGAGAGGCCGTACTTACTTCAAAAGAACTTGCCGACAAGGATAATTGTTGCTGAGATGATCCTGAGAGTATTGACTGCTCTTGTTTGTGGTGCGCTTTTACATTGCTGGAATAGTGATTTAAAGGCGGCCACAATCTATGTCAGCGATAACTATAAAATTATTCAGGATGCAGTTGATCATGCCCGGAGCGGCGATACTGTAGTTGTCAGAGAAGGTGAATATCACGGTAATATAGTGATTACAAAACCCCTTATCCTTAAATCTGAAAAGGGGCCGGATAAGACAGTTGTAAAAGCTGCGGATACATCTGAACCGGTGTTCAGGGTCTCAGATGTCAGTAATGTTACTATTTCCGGTTTTACTGCAACTGAATCATCTGTAGCAGGGTTTTACCTCAATAAGTCTGTCAATAGTGAAATAAGTAACAATAAGGCAATCAATAACCGTAACGGTATATTCCTCTATTCTTCAGAACACATTACAGTGACAGATAACAAGTCTGATTTCAATAACCTTACAGGTATATACCTGGAAGCGTCTCATAATAACATCCTCGAAAGAAATGAGACAAACTCCAACAAAGAAAAAGGGATATTCCTTAATGCATCTAACAACAACGCCATTGTTAACAACATTGCCAATCGTAATGAATGGAACGGTATTACTATGTGGGTTTCCAACAACAACAGGGTTGAGAAGAATGAGGTCATGAGAAATACTTACAGTATTATTGTCAGCGGTTCAATTGGAAATATAGTGAACGATAACTATACCTGGACCAACCTTTATATTATACTTCCCATAATACTGATATACATTGGGATTATTTTGTTCTTTATTCAAAGAAAGATATTCAGTCTTATATATAGCGGATCATGACAGGCATATACAGAATACTTGATTTTAATACTATCGTGGCATCTGTTGGATTGGTCATGGCCACTATGAGCTTTATGACAGGACTGCAGACCGTAAAAAGAGACAGATCCGACGCCATGATGATGGTGAAACTGCACAGATTTGATGGATATGTAACCTGCCTTGTCTACCTTGCTTTGGCCGGACTCTCTTTGAGTAACGGCGGTATGAGGTTATGGCCTGTAATAGGATGGATTGCCGGACTTGTATTAATAATATTAAAGATACTGATGGTCAGAAACCGGAAATACTGCAAATACGCCAGCAGGCTTGGGATTATGCTGTTCCTGGCATGGCTGTTTATTATCTACCAGCACATCACTTGATTGACGCTGAAAAACGCCCATTCGCGGCATCAGGACCTGGGATTTGAGCTTCAACGTACAACACAGTACGCCTCAGCTCAAAGCCCAAGTCCTTCCTTGCGACTGTGCATTTTTGAGCGTCAATCCTGGATGGCTATGTTATTGGAGTCTTACTTCGGTCTCGACTTCTTTGTCATGTTTCCCGTAGCGAATCTTTAGCCGGCCGGTTTCATCAACGCAGAATACTACTTTTGTAAAGTCTTCTACAGGTTCGTCATAATTGAGTGTTATGATCCTCAGGTCCTTTAGTGCCATGTCGTCTGCCGGTTTTATCACCTGTTTAATGAATTCCATGCCGCCTTCTCTTTCCCATCTTCTGACAATGTTTTTATCAGGCACCTCGAACAGCTCAAGGTATATCTGCCTCTGCTCTCCAAGTGTCTTTGCCGGTGTGACCCTGAATGTCTTCTCAAACGGATACGATTCACCCTTCTCGAAAATAATCTCATGGGCGAAAGGTACGTCTTTATCCCTGGTCTTATAACGAATTGCGTAGGCAAGTCTCAGATGTTTGTCGCTTATCCTCCTTGTCGCATACATGGCAGCTCCAACGGCTACTGCTGAGAATGGACTGTGGTTGTAAATGCAATTATGTTTGTGAAGTTCAGGAAAAAGCGCCTCAATCTTCTCTCTGAATGAAGGTATCTGGGAAGATCCTCCTGTCAGTAATACAGCCTCAACCATCTCTTTTTTTACACCGACCTTTCCGGCCTTCCAGAGCACATAGGATATAGTCCTGTCAACAGAGTTGTAAAAACCATGCCTGTTAAGAATCTCTTCAATATCTTTTCTGGTCACCGGGCAGACATCATAATTATCCCACCTGAACATCACTTCTCTATTGTTAGAGAGTGCAATTTTAATCTCTTCTGCCTTTTCTATTAACTCCCGCGGAGGGGTGTCACCCTCCCTGCCAAGTTTTTTATACAGATGCTCAGCAATCCACGTATCTATATCATGTCCTCCCAGAACCTTGGACCTGTCAGGTTTGGCGACAACATGGGCTTCATTTATATTAAGCCTCACAATGATCACATCGAGTGTGCTCCCTCCAAAATCAATCAGGAGCACTACCTTATCTTCCTTTTCAGCCATTTGATATCCAAGCGCTGCTGCAAGCGGCTCTTCAAGTATCTTTACGTCTATACCCTTTATCGTCCTTGAGACGATATTTTTCATTGCCTTTCTGTAGTCAGGAAAGCCTATGGGGGCAGTAATGTATAATTTGTCTGTCAGGGCATTCGAGAACACTGACTGCCAGACAGGGCGCTTTATCTCGTCCTTCAGATGTTTATAAAGTGAGGTGAAATACCGCTCCATATATTTTCGACCGTCAGGATGTCCTTCAAGGAGAAGCCTCTTGAAATTTGACACAATATCATTACTCCCGACTTCTGTCCCGATGGCATCATTTTTCAGATTGAGCTGGGTAGGGATTATCGGGATGTCATCATAGCGTCGTGAGATGCCGTTTAATTCTACAAATTCCGGCTGCACGTCCCATTTGCGTTTCATTATGACTGTGTTAGTTGCACCGAGATCAATAGAAATACATTCCTTAATTGCACTCCTTGCCCCCTCATCCATGGCAGGATGTCTGTCCCTCGCATGATAAAATTCCCCCGCAAATTCAGGACGTTCGATTTCACACCCATGAAAGCTGTTTTTAAGCCCTTCAAGGTGTTCTACTATCTTGTTTACAGCAAGTCGCAGCGCCTTAGGCCGGATCCAGACATGGGTGTAAGGCTTAAGTACCTCAATCAGCCTGATATCATTTAACATGAGGCCGAATTGCCCGAGATCCTTGGCAAGTATGTGGGCATATTTGTCCTTTGTGAACTTTGATTTTTTGGAATCATCCACACTTTTATCATCCATCAGCAGAATGAAATCAATAACCTCCATTGGCGTAATATCCTTTATCCTGCTTTGGACAGTGTAGAAGTCAAGAATATTTACCAATGCGTTCTTTAATTGCTCGAAAAAGTCTGCTGTCTTGGGAAACAGTTTAAGTACATCTATCAGTGCGTTAATCCTTACAATGGGATCTTCAATGGCAGATGCGGCCTTGTATGCCTCCGACATTGTATGCTTGTACAATGAAGCTAACTCGTGTGACCCCGATAACTCCTCGGCTATGTAGCAGAGTGCATACTTTCTGTAATAAGGCTCCTCGATTGTTACAGCCGCGGCTATGGCAAGCATGATGGCCTCTTTGAAGAGGGTTAGAAATTCCCCTGTCTTTGGGATCTCCTTTGCTATACCAAGCAGGGTATATTGCCTGTAGAATTCAACGTCACTTGTCTTTGGAAGTGTCTTTGCGATCTGTTTAAGTCTCAGATGATCATATTGTGCCTGACTGATATTGGTGGCAAGGTTGAGGGCAAGTTTAAATGCCCTTAACCTGAGGTGATTGAATTCCTGGGTCCTCGGTATCTCATCCACTAAGCTGATAAGTGCATGTACCCTGTGCTGTTGATCCTTTATCTCATCTGCCGCTTTAATGGCATGACTCATGGCCTCAATAAAAAGAGGCTGAAAGGCTTCCTTTTCAGGAAGGCTGTGTATTATATCGAGAAGTGTATCTTTTCTCAGCTTAGGATCTTCTATTGCATTGGCAGCCCTTACAGACTGTGACAATACCTCGAGTTTTAGAAGGTGGAATTCTGCAGACACCGGCAACTCACGGGCGATGGCGAGGAGAAGCCATTTTCTCTCCGAAGGGTTCTCAATCCGGGTGGTTAATGAAAGACATAGCTGGTATCCCGGCATGGATTCAACTGTCTTGGGTATCTCTTTAACGCAGTTAACGCACTGAGACAAAATCCTCTTTTTTGATTCCGGCTCTATTACATCCCCGACCTTTGGAAATGTCTCAAGTATGCAGGCTATATTTCCCTGATCTTTTTTCATCATGCCACCTTGCTGAAACCTGTCTGTGTGATTGTGCCGTCTGAGCCTATTATCAACTCAACTTTTCCGGACATAATAAAGTCCTTTTCCTCATATCTCTTGCTGAAAAAGTGTAATCTCTGGTTAGTCGAGCCCCGGGCAAGCATGGTAGTCTCCCTTCTCGCATCCTCGAACCTACCGTCTATCAGAACATCCGTGTATTTGAAAATATCACTGCAAAGTGATGAGGCTGCAAGCTGTTCATATATAAATCCCGTATAGACAACGGTTGATAGTCCGTAATCATCCTTTGCGCATTTAAGAAGTCTCAGAAGCCCTCTGCGCTGATAAAATGGATCACCTCCGCTTACAGTAATCCCCTCGATGCCGGGGCGATAGAATTCTGTAAATATAGTGCCGGGAGAATATTCTGCAATCTTAATGAAAGGATGTGTTTCAGGATTAAAGCATCCGGGACACCTGTTGTTGCAGCCCTGAAAGAATACAACCATTCTTTTCCCCGGGCCGTTTATCCTTGATACAGGTATTATGGAATGTACATTGATGATAACATCATGATTCATCAGAACACGATCTATTGACTATACTAATCCCTATCAATTTTCAATTTCTTTTCAAGGGCTATTTCAGTCTCATCCTTCACATCAATCTTTTCAACACTACCGAGGAGATCCTTCAGCTTGCCGGCAACTTCCATGCAGTCTTTAAACACAGAAGAGTCAACCTCAACCTTCCCGTCTTTAGTAATCTTTATCTTTATCTGCCTGTCCATATCTCTCTATGTATTCCCTCCCCCTTTACGGGGGAGGGGTAGGGTGGGGGTGCAGCTTGCTATCACCCTTTGCCTGATTTCAACCTTTCAGCGTTATGAAGATTTCCCCTGCCTCTTCCGTCTCCTGTGCAATCTCAAAATCCAGTGGAAGGTTGTCTTTTATGGATTCATATGCATATAACTGTTTCATCCGGTCACTGATCTCGCGTGCCGGCCGGGAAATGCCGCCTATCTCAAAATTACTGTTTTCGTTTACCCTGCTGACTGTAACAACCTCGCCTTCCCTGTCAACTTCAATCTTTTCCTTTGTCCTGCTTACAGTATAATTTGTGATCTCACCCTTCCGCTGCATCTCTGCCAGGGCAGCAATTATATATTTCTTCTTCGATAATTCAGTTTTGATTACACAATAAAAAGACATTATTCAATACCTGTTTTTCATCCTTTATCCACCAGTTGATGTTCACTGAAAAACCTGAGCAGCGCTTCACCATTCAATAATACATCTTTTTCCAGTTCTTTAACAAGGCTCATTATCACTTCGAGGTTCCTCTTTATTACCGCTTCTGTTTCTGCCTTTGCATTATCAAGTATTCTTTGTACATCATCAAATATTTCCTTGCCTGATGTTAATGCAAAGTCCTGCAATGCTATAAGGCTTGTATTCTTTATTATGTCGCCAAAACCGAACTCCACGACCATTCTCCTTGCTATAACAGTGGCCGCGATAAGGTCGTGTGATGCGCCGACCGTCTTAGAGTCATTACCAATTATCTCCTCTTCAGCTACCATACCTGCAAGAATGATTCCGATCTCCTTCTCAAGATCTTTTTTGGTAAATGTGTGTTCCAGCGTATCTGTGTGTGGCAGATAGACAGTGTAATCCTTGTAAGTGTCCAGGCTGATAAATACAGGAGTCTTTCTGAAATGATGCCACATCATTACAGTGTGAGACGCCTCGTGTATGGCTATATTCCTCTTTTCCTGCGCCCCCAGATTTTCCACCCTCTGCAGGAAAAGGGAGCGGGATGCCGGTCTGGCCCTCCTGTGGCTCCATTTTCTAAGCTCGTCTATCTCCTCCTTCTTTAGAATTGAAAGAGGAGTTATACTCCTGATTGAAGCAAGCACCGTTGCCTTATTTACATCGAGCCCCGAAAGTTCGCTGATCATCTCTTCTGCGGCTTCATCCATTTTGCCTTCATGGATCCTGTTAAATGTAGTTACAATGGAATCTTTTACAGCCTGTTCAATCTCTGCCCCTGTATAACCATGGCTGTTCTGCGCATATTCTCTTAAATCAGCGGGTATTGTCTTCTGTCCCCGGCTCTCCATGTGTATCTTGAATATTTCTTCCCTCTCTTCGACACTTGGAAGGTCTACAAAGAAGACCTCATCATATCTTCCTTTTCGCCACAACTCAGGAGGCAGGTTTTTGGGCTCATTTGCAGTTGCAATAACAAAAACTGGTTTTTCTTTTTCCTGCAGCCATGTGACAAATGTCCCGAATACCCGGAGCTGTGTCCCTGAATCCCCCTGATAGCCTCCTACTCCGCCAAATGCCTTGTCTATCTCGTCAATCCAGAGAATGCATGGGCTCACTGCCTCTGCAAGCTGGATGCATTTTCTGATATTCTTTTCAGACTCACCGACTGTGGATCCAAATAATCTCCCGACATCAAGTCTGAGCAGCGGCAGGTTCCATATTCCTGCAAGGGCCTTACAGCAAAGGCTCTTACCTGACCCCGGGACGCCGATAAGCAGAAGCCCCCTTGGGATGTCAAGTCCGAGGGTGTCAATCCTCTCCTTGCTGAGACGGAATACATGCTCCCTTTCAATAAACCATTTCTTGATCTCTCCAAGACCTCCTATATGTTCAATCGTTTCCTTATGTGTATAGTAATCAAGGGTCTTCTGCTTCTTTATGACCTGCTGCTTCTCTTCCTGGATGAAGGATATGCAGTCTTCCGTCAGTTTTCCATTATTCCGGGTGATAGCCTTTCTGACTACCCTGCGGATATTATCCATGGAGAGCCCCTGAAGGGACTTGTACAATATGGCCCTTGTTGAGGGATACCACTTCTCAGGAATAAGTTTCCCGAATGTTGTAATGACCATCTCCTCAATCTCATCATAGTCAGGAAGTGATAATTCTATAACCACTATATCCTCGTCCAGCTCAGGCGGGATCTCTGTCAGGGTAGGGGATAGGATGCACACAGTGTTCAGAGGTTGATTCTCATCTATGATAGCGGGCAGGTCCCTGAATTTCCTGAGAAACTCATGGGAGTGAAAATAGCCGGAAATGTCCTTAAGGAGGAAAATATTATTCTCATTCTGACTCTTGGAAATCTTCTCATCAATAGTTGTCAGTACCTTTTCCCTTCCAAGTGCCTCCCACTTTTTCTTCTCACCGCTGTAAAGTCCTCTCGAAACCGACCAGCACCAGTATTTAAAGCCGCTCTCAGCGGCCAACCCTTCAAGCAGCTTCTCAACCCGTCGTTCCTCAAAGGAGACAAGCCATAAAACAGGGTATCTTGCCTCAATGTGAATCTTTATCTCATTCTTGAATTCTTTAGCATTCATGCTTGTTTGCTGCCCTTCTGCCCCCTTAAATGGTTATGTTCAGATATATAACTTATTATAGCACATCTAATAACTGTTTCAATACACAGACACCCCCGTCCTACGTCTTCATATCCCCATCTTCCTCGCCACAATCTCCAGCTCCTTCGGCCTCCCCTCAGCGATGATCTTCTCCCTCAGGGCATCAGCGGAAACCATGTACTTTTTCTCAATCCTTTTTCTGTAAACAGGAGCCCCGTTATATGCACAGAACGGATAGAGGTGTCCTTTAGGGTCAGTGTAGTGTATAACGCACCGCATTACCCGTTCTACACTGAAGTTATATGCATCCATAAAGTGCATTCCGGCTACGAAGAAGTGATCGAAATCATCGGTTTTTCCATTATCAGAGTATATCCTCCTCACGTTCTCGTCCTGATATCCGTCAAGACTCTTCAGGAACCTTTCAAACGTAAGGCCTTTGGGGGCCTTTTCTTTATTAAAATGCTTGATAAGCCTGTATGCAACCCTGGCCTTGGAGAGCAGCTCGAATCTTGAAGGTTTGATCTTTTTTGAAAGGGCTATAAGATCATTGAAGAAGTTTTTAAGATCCAGAAATGCGCTTACAGGGACAGGGATGCCATCCTGACCTATATAGAAATAGGTCCCCTGGGAACAGTGAGGGTGCATTGAGAATGTCAGTGTCGGGCTTCCGCTGATTGCCTGGGCGAGCCTGGAGAATGCAGTTGTACAGCCTATCGGGAACCAGTCTCTCATGGCATTAATATATCCGGTCTGGTTTTCTATATCAAAGGCAAGATCCGCCAGGGTATAGCGTCTTTCAAGCCTGTGGCTCTGACTGAACCGTCCTACAAAGGACACAGGTTGAAATGCGATACCGCTGATCACATCATGGTTTCTTGCTGCATATCTGACAATGTCTCCGACCTGATGGTTATTGTAACCCTTTACCATTGTCGGGACAAGGATTACATCGAGTTTCACCTTTCTGGCGTTCTCTACAGTCTGAAGCTTATAATCAAGAAGTGACCTCCTGCCCCGTGTCTTTTGATAAATATCATCAGAAAGACCATCAAACTGCAGATAGATATTTTGTGCCCCGGCCTCTTTCAGCGCCTGGGTAAACTCAAGTTCAGATGTCTTTATCCCATTTGTATTTATCTGTATGTAGTAGAAGCCAAGCTCTCTTGCCTTGGCGACTATTTTGAGGAAATCA
>Ga0209641_10002924_pt1 | contig 14436 bp, 4 predicted proteins | sample RifCSP16_1_FD_184022 | JGI IMG/M metagenome (GOLD analysis project Ga0209641, IMG submission 184022) | Soil microbial communities from Rifle, Colorado - Rifle CSP2_sed 16_1 (SPAdes) (version 2) | ecosystem: Environmental > Terrestrial > Deep subsurface > Rock core/Sediment | place: Rifle...
GTGATGTAGAGGCGGAGGGAGTCGATCGTGTCCCCGGAGGGGGTGACGAGGAAGTCGAGGAACCCGTCGCCCACGGTCGCGCTCCACCCGGTGGGGAGACCCAGGATCTCCAGTTCCAAGGTCAGGTTCGTGATCCCGCTGATGTTCAGCGCCATGACCAGGTCGACGAGGGCGACGTCCGCGCTCGCCGCGTAGGTGAACGTGTCCGTGAACGCCGCGCGGTCCTGGATCCAGCACAGGGACCAGCTCTGGGGCACGTTCTGCACGGTGAGGTTGATCTGGTAGATCACATCGACCCCGAGGATCGTCCGGTTCCCGTTGAACCCGAAAGAGAGCAGGAAGTCGGATGGCGCGTTCCAGTTCATGCAGTTCGTGGTCGTCGTCAGCGTGTTCATCGTGGTGAAGGTGAGGAAGGCGAACGGCGGTGAGGAGACGGTGAAGTCCCCCGTGGCCTCGAGGCGCGGGTCGCTCAGGTCCTGCGCGACGACCTGGAAGACCCCGAACTGGAACCCGAGCGGCGGGATCCCGTTGATGGAGTCCCAGTCGAAATCGAAGACGTGCTCCGCCCCGACGGTGTGGTCCACCGCCAGGGTCATCACGAGGTCGCGGGGGATCGGTTCCGCGGGCTGCGTGATGTACCCGTACTTCCAGTGGGGCTCGCCGTCGATGTCGTGCGCCTCCCCGTTGAAGAAGAAGGCGGGGAAAGTGATGTTCAGCGTGAGGCTCGACGGGTTCACGTCGCCCAGGAGGTCCGCCTTGGACACCGCGGCGAGCGGCCCGAGCTCGAGGTGGGAGTTCAACCGCATGTCCCCGAGGAGGCCCTTGCCTGTCGCATCGTCATCGTCCAGGTTGAGCGTCGCGGCCACGTTCGTGATCGCTTGGCAGAACTTCTCCACACCGTCGGAGAGCGTGTAGACCCAGTATGGGACAAGCTGGGGCGGCACCGGGAGGCCAGCATCCAGGATCTCCAGGAGCAGCAAGTACAGGCCCTGGTAGGCTCCCTCGGCGTACTTGGCGGGGAAGCCACGGTCCACCGCACCGCCGCCGCAGGCCCCGAGCCCGGCAGAGAGGGCGACGGGCGGGGTGGGGATGGGGCTGACCGGCGGGGGCGGGATGCCGCTGAAGTCCTTCGCCTTCGGCCCCATGGAGTCCATGCGGTCGCTGAGGTGATAGGGGAGCTTCCGGAAGTTCGGCTCGCGCCCGAACCCGTCGGTGAAGTCCTCCGGCGGGGCGTGGAACAGGACGCCGCCGACGTTGTCCAGCCAATAGTGCTCGTCGACCTGGTTGGTCCCGGCGAGGACGTTCGTGAGCGGCCCCTTCCCGTCGTCGCCGTGATCGAGGTACAGGACGACGCGCCAGTCCTCCACGATCGCGCCCTTCTCGAACTCCGTCGTCGCGATGTCGAAGAACGCGCCCTCCGTGATCCCGTTGTTCTCGCCGAGCGGCCCGTCGAGCTCCAAGCCCACGTCCCAATAGCGGGCGTATCGGTCGTGGTCCACGTCGAGTACGCCGTCCCCGTTGCGGTCGTCGAAGTCCTCCTGGAAGTTGCTCTGCAGGTTGATCAGCTCGGCGCGCGAGTCCGTGTCCGGGGCCAGGAACGGCGGGTAGAACAGGGGCTCGCCGTCCTCCCAGAACCCGATCTGCATCTCGAAGTGCGAGCTGTCGCGGAGGAGGTCGTTGTCGCGGTTCTCGAAGAAGTCGTCGAAGGGGAACTGGTAGGCAAAGGTGACCTTCCCGTTCCCGCGGTCACCCCAGAACTCGGCGAACGGCCAGCGCAGGTCGAAGTGGTTCGGCACGCCGTCGCAGTCGCTGTCCCGCCAGCGCAGGAAGAACACGAGCCCGTCGGGGTTGTCGGCGCCGGGGAACAGGGGCTCTCCGAAGTAGGAGAGGGAGTCTGACTCCCCGTCGGGCACGAAAGTGAAGGTGCCGAGGGCGTCGTCGAACCGCCCCTGGTCCCGGATGATCGGGTCGTACACGTCCCACTGGAAGTTCTTGAAGTCGCCCACGGCGCCGGGGCTGCAGAGGTGGTAGGCGAGCTTCTCGTAGGGCTTGCCCTTGTAGGGCCGGGGCATCTCCGCGGTGGTGCCCATGCCCACCGACTTCGGCGCCTTCCCCGCGTCCCAATCCGGCGGCGAGTCGTCGTTGTTGTTCCCCCGCTGCCCGCTCGGGTCCGCGGCGCGCAGGGCGGCCACGTCGATGAAGTCGCCCGGGGCGAAGAAGGGGTTGAGGGGGCGGGCGGCGTCGCCCGGGGCCAGCGCCGGCGGGGCCGGGAGGCCGGAGGCCGTCCAGGGCGCGCCGATCGCCGCGGCGCGGCGGGCGAGGAGCGCGGTGACATCGAGGGGCTGGCCCGTGGCCCGCTGGAGGTCGAAGTCGCTCGCGTCCGCGTGGCGGTATTGGAAGGGGTTCTCCGCCGGCGGGAGGAGGCCAGGCGCGGGCCGGGCGTCCTCGAAGAGGTCGACAGGGGTCTCGCCGACGACCCGCGCGGGGTCGTCGTCCACGGTGTCCAGCGACTCCCGGGGCGGGGCCTCCGAGGCGGGTTCGACCGCGGGGGTGGGCTCAACGGACTTGACTTCCTCCTCGAGGCCGGTGCGTGGCACGGCCCTCTGACCCGGACCGCCCAGGAAGGGCATCACCATCGCGGTCAGCAGAGTAGCGGTCAGGAGCAGAGCCACGAGCTTCGGAACCTTCATCGTCGAACCCCCTCAGACGACGGGAACCCCCCCATCGCTGCGTCACCGCAAAGGACCGTCTGGCTATAGACCTTGTGGCGCGGACCCGCGGTCGGCCGAGTGGACCGGTGGGGATTTGAACCCCAGGCTTCGTGCTTGCAAAGCACGCGATCTTCCAGGCTGATCTACCGGCCCAGGACCGGCCCAGCGCCGTGGCGGGTATGAACGTTTCTGAGCACCCGACGGCGCCGGCCCGGGCGCGCGAAACGGTTAAGTCGGAGGACCGGGGTAGGGGCCGCGGGATGGGCATGGCGAAGCTACTAGCCTGGGTGCTGTTCCTGACGACGCTCCTGACGACCGTGGTCCCTCCGGCCGGGCATCCTCCTGAGGCGGGCCTTGCGAGCGCGGGCGGCGGCGTCACGCGTTCCTCCGACGTGGGACCTCTCCCGAGCGGGCACACGGCGGGCTTCACCGACACGAGCGAGTACCTGCTCGGGTCCGTGGCGGTGTCGGTCTTCCTCGTGGAGTCGGACGGCACCGGCGACGTGCAGACGGAGAACTGGACGGCGGTCGATGTCTCGGCCGTGCAGACCGAGGTCCAGGACGCGCTGGCCTTCTGGGCCGCCGCGGAGCCCCGGGCCAACGTCACCTTCAACGTCTCCTTCGAGACGCCGACCGTGACCGTCGAGCCGATCAACCGCGTCTGCGGCTGGGACCCCGGGGCCGTGTTCACCTGCGAGGAGGGCCTCTGGGTGAACGAGGTGATGCTCCAGAAGGGGTATGGCTCCGGTACGCCCTTCTTCCGCGTCCGCACCTACCTCAACGACCGCCGGACCGCCCTCGGGACGGACTGGGCGTTCGCGGCCTTCGTCCTCAACAGCGCCAACGACACCGACGGGAGGTTCGCCGCCCCGCCGGGCGGGACCTCCGCCTTCGCCTACTCGTGGATGGGCGGCCCCTGGCTGTTCCTCACGCGGGACAATGCCGGCATCGGCCTCGGTGGCCTGAATGAGGTCTTCGCGCACGAGATGGGGCACATCTTCTACGCGACGGACGAGTACAACGGCCTGCTGGAGTCCTCCGGGTACCGCAACGCCGCGGACGAGGAGGGCAGCGGGTGCCTCATGGACACGGGGCTCCCGACGTGCCTCTCCAACGGGACGAGGGAGCAGGTCGGCTGGACCGATGTCGATGTCGACGGCTACCTCGACCCCGTCGGCGAGGAGCCGGACACGGCCTTGACCGTCGTCCCCCCGGCCGCCAACCCCGGTCAGAACCTCACCTACCGCGGCAACGCGACGATCCCCGCCCTCCCGAACCTGAACCCGCTCGACGCGGGGAACGACATCCAGGTCGCGGACGTCGTGAACGTCTCCTATTCCCTGGACAGCGGCCCATGGGTGTACGCCTCCCCGGACGACGGGGCCTTCGACGGCGACGAGGAGCCCTTCACGGTCAACCTGAGCGTCGCCGCCGGGGGGCCGCACTCCATCGAGGTGTGCGCGACGAGCTCCGTCGTCGGCCGAGAGATCATCTGCGCCACAGACGCCTTCACGGTCGACTTCACGCTGCCCAGCTCGTTCATCAACGCCCCCGGCTTCACGATCACCAACAACCCCGTGCTCGGCCTCCTCGCCACCGCCACGGATGACGGTCCGATCCAGGAGGTCGCCCTGTGGTACCGCAGGGACGCCGGGGCGTGGACCCTGCACACGACGGACTTCGTGTCCCCCTACGCCTTCACGGTGGACACCGGGCCCATCGGGGACGGGACGTACGAGTTCTACACGGTCGCCCGCGACCAGGCGGCGAACATCGAGGCGGCGCCCGCGCTCCCGGACGTCACGATCACGGTCGACACCCTCGCCCCGGTGACCACGACGAGCGCGATCCCCCCGTCCTGGGCCCTGGGCGACTGGGGGGTCACCTTCACCCCCTCGGAGCCGGGGAACACCTCCTTCCGCGTGAACGGCGGGACCTGGGTGGAGGGCACCTTCGTCCTGGTGTACACGGAAGGGGTGAACACCCTGGAGTTCTACTCGAGGGACCTCGCCGGGAACTCGGAGGCGGTGAAGAACGCCACCGTGCGCCTCGACAAGACGCTCCCGGTCGCGACGATGGTCCCCCTCGCCCCCCTCCGGAACGACAGCGCGATCTCCTTGGACTGGAACGCCTCGGACGCCGTCAGCGGGGTGGCGGCGACGCAGCTCTACTACCGCTCGGCGGGGGCGCCCACCTGGACCTTCCTTGTCACGGTCGCCAGCCCGCCGTACGCGTGGACCCTCTCGAACGATGGTGCCTGGGAGTTCGCCGCCATCGCCCTGGACGTCGCGGGGAACTCCGAGGGCGCCCCGGCGGCCGTGGAGGCCTCGACCACGCTCGACACGGAGGCGCCGTCGTCCACCATCGTGGGATTGCCCCGGTACCATGCCGCCCTCTCCTTCAACGTCACCGTGAACTCCACCGACGCCGACCTGGACCATGTGGAGCTGTGGGTCCGGTACGAGATCGGGAGCTTCGTCCTCATCGGGAACGCGACCTCGGGGAACGCCACCCTGTCCGTCGACGGGGGGTCCACGGGGCAGGGCACCTACACGCTGTACTCCGCCGCCGTCGACATCGCGGGGAACCGGGAGGCCGTTCCTGCGATCGTGGACGAAACAATCCTGGACGTGGCCCCACCGGCCATTGTCGTCCGGGCCCCGACGCCGGCGCCGGGGTGGCTCCTCAGCCCCGACGTCCGGCTGCGGTGGAACATGACCGACGCCGTCTCCGGGGTGGCGGGGGCGGAGGTGCGGGTGGACGGCGGCGCCTGGGCGGACGTGGGGCTGAACACCTCGGAGACGCTCGCGGGGCTCGCGGATGGGTCGCATGCGGTGCAGGTGCGGGCGACCGACCGGGCGGGGAACGTGCAGGTGGTCACCTGGAACCTCCAGGTGGACACGACGCCGCCCCAGGTGTCCATCCTGACCCCCCGCGTCAACGAGACGATCGGGAACGACACCGCCATCGTGAACTGGACCCTGAGCGACTCGACGAGCGGGGTCGTCAGGGTCACGCTCACCCTGAACGGGGAGCTCATCCTCGACAACAGCACCTCGACGAACCGGACGCTGACCTCGCTCCCTGTCGGGGCCAACACGGTCGTCGTCACCGCCTACGACGCCGCCGGGATCTCCGGGACCGCCACGGTGACCTTCATCGTCCCGCAGGGTCCGGGGACGGACGGGACGACGCCGCCGTTCAGCCTCTGGCCGGTCGTGTTCCTGATCGCGGTCGTTCTCGCGGTGGTCCTCCTGTTCCTCATCTCGCGCCGCCGGCGCCGCGCCGTGCCCCAGGAGTTCGAGGACATGCATCGCGTCGAGCCCGATGGGGCGGAGCGGCCCGCCATGGAGGAGACGCCGACGGAGGAGGAGGCGCCCCCGCCGCGGCAGCGCCCGGCTCCGAACCCGTTCGAGGACGAACCCAGAGAGGTCCCGCGGCGCCGGGCGGGTCCGAGACCCTAGGTCCGCAGCACAATCTCGATGTTGACGCCGTCCGGCACCTGGATGCGCATGAGCTGACGCAGCGCACGCTCGTCGGCGTCGAGGTCGATGAGGCGCTTGTGCACGCGCATCTCCCACCGGTCCCAGGTCTCCGAGCCCTCGCCGTCGGGCGACTTCCGGACGGGGACCTTGAGGCGCTTCGTCGGGAGGGGGATCGGCCCGCTCATCGCGACGCCGGTGCGCTCACTGATCATCTTGATCTGGGAGCAGACGCTGTCGACCTTCTTCGGGTCCGTGCCGGAGAGCGAGATTCGGGCTTTCTGCGGCATGGGTTCCCCTCGTGGCTCAGCGCTTCTCGACGTCGATGCACTGCCCGGCGGCGACAGTCTGCCCCATGTCCCGGATCGCGAAGCGACCGAGCTGGGGGAAGAGCTTGAACGGCTCGATGACCAGGGGCTTGGCGGGCTTGATCTTCACGATCGCGGCGTCCCCGGACTTGATCGTGTCGGGCTTCTCCTGCTTCACGCCGCCCGTCTTCTGGTCGAGGGACTTCTGGAGCTCCTCGAACGTGCAGGCCACCTGGGCGGTGTGGCAGTGGAACACGGGGGTGTACCCTGCCGTGATGACGGACGGGTGGTTGAGCACGATGATCTGCGCCGTGAAGGACTTCGCCACCGACGGCGGGTTGTCCGCCGGGCCGGCGACGTCGCCGCGCCGCAGGTCGTTCTTGTCGACGCCGCGCACGTTGAACCCGACGTTGTCCCCCGGCTCCGCGATCTCGAGCTGCTCGTGGTGCATCTCGATGGACTTGATCTCCCCGACCTTGTCGGCGGGCTGGAAGGAGACCTTCATGCCCGGCTTGAGGACGCCCGTCTCCACGCGGCCGACCGGCACGACGCCGATCCCCGTGATGCTGTAGACGTCCTGGAGGGGCAGCCGGAGGGGCTTGTCCGTGGGCTTCGCGGGTAGTGTGAAGTCGTCGAACGACTGGACGAGCGACTTCCCCTTCCACCAGGCGAGGTTCGGCGAGGGCTTGGTGATGTTGTCGCCCTTGTAGGACGAGATCGGGATGAACGGGATCTGGTCCGGCTTGAACCCGACGGTCTTCAGCAGCGCGGAGGCCTCCGCCTTGATCTCGTTGTAACGCGCCTCGTTGAACGCGGGCTTGGTGGCGTCCATCTTGTTGATGGCCACGATGAGCTGGGCCACGCCGAGCGTGCGTGCGAGGAAGATGTGCTCCTTCGTCTGCGCCTGCACGCCCTCCGCCGCGCCGATGACGAGCACGGCGGCGTCGGCCTGGGACGCGCCCGTGATCATGTTCTTCACGAAGTCGCGGTGGCCGGGGGCGTCGATGATCGTGAAGTAGTACTTCTGCGTGTCGAACTTGCGGTGGGCGACGTCGATCGTGAGCCCGCGCTCCCGCTCCTCCTTCACGCGGTCCATGATGAAGGCGAACTCGAACGTCGCCTTGCCGAGGGTCTCGGCCTCCTTCTTCAGGTTCTCCAGCTCGTGGGCGTCGAAGTTCCCGGTGTCGAACAGCACGCGGCCGACCGTGGTCGACTTGCCGTGGTCGACATGGCCGATGAACACCAGGTTCAGGTGGGGCTTGGTTGCCATGGCTTGGCCTCCTTGTGGGGCCGGCCTTAGGTCCCTCCCCTATATATGTCTTGGCGGTGGGGACATGGGGTGGGTGGGATTTGGTGTGGTGACCATGGCCGAGAGCATCTCAGGCGGTCTTCTCTCGGTCGGCGTCCTCCGCCTCCCCCGTCTCCCCCTCGGCGGCTTCCTCTGACAGCGCCTCGTCCCCCTCGGCGGTCTCCTCCACGGTGGGGACTTCGGCCGGCGCTTCCGTTGTGGGCTCCTCCGTTTCCGCCCGGCGCCTCCGGCGCAGCAGGAGGACCAAGAGGATGACCGACATCACCGCAAGGAGCGCGATCACGCCGAAGACCCAGGCCGGGATGCCCTCCGGGGCGGCGGCGATGGTCACCGCGTGGTCCCCCGTCGCCGGGTCGCGGACCGCCCTCGTCCCGTCGGTCACCTCGAGGTAGTACCGCAGCGCTCCCGCGGCCCCGGGGGCCGGGATCTCCGCGGTGCAGGTCCCTCCCGCGCAGGTGGCCGGGGTCTGCGAGAATGTCGGGGCGCCCGGGGCCTGGAAGTACACGGTGGCGGTCACGGCGCCGGCTCCCCCCGACACAGTGAAGGAGATGGGGATCGCCGCGCCCACGGTGCCCTGCGTCGCGGCGGTGTGGTTCACGTCGAGCGCGCTTGGCGCCGCGTTCATCGTGAGGGTGCGGCAGAACCCGGTGCGGTTCCCGTTCCCCAGGGCGTCGGCGGCGTAGACGCAGAGCAGATGGGGTCCGAGGCTCAGGCCGACCGTGGCGAAGGCCCCCAGGGAGACCCACTCGAACGCCTCGTCGAACGCCCCGTCCTCGGCGGACAGCCCCGTGGCGGTGGCCCAGTCCCCGTCCAAGGTGAAGTTCGCGGAAGCGATGGCGGTCCCGCCCGTGGGGGAGTCGTCGACGCCCGCGCGGATCGAGATCGCCGCGCCCTGGACGACAGCGAGGTCCGCCTCGGCCCCTTCCAGGGCGAGGGACGTCACCCGCGGAGGGAGCGTGTCGGACGCGAGGAGCGTGAGGGTGGCGCAGCCCTCCCCTGAAGCGGTGGTGTTCCCGTTGCCCTGGTCGTCCGTTCCGTAGACGCAGAGGAGGTACGGGCCGCCCAGGGGCAGCCCGGTCGTGTCCCAGACGCCGTAGACCCACTCGGCGGGACCGTCGAACACGCCGTCCAGGGGCGCGAGGCCGATCGCGGCGGCCCAATCCCCGTCGCGCGTGAAGTTCGCCGAGGCGATGGGGGAGAAGCCCCGCCCGTCACCCCCCGTGGTGTCGTCCACCAGCGCGGTCACGTTCACGAGCGTCCCGCGGACCGCGGCGAGGTCCGCGGCCCCGCTGAGCCTGGTCAGGAAGGACCCGGGCGGGACGAGGTCGGTCAGGGTGATCGTCGTGCACAGTCCCGTCGTGTTCGCGTTCCCGACGGCGTCGGCGGCGTAGACGCACAGCGCGTGCGCCCCGAGGGTCCGGTTCCACGTGGGGAGGCCGAGGTACCGAACGTCCTCGGTGACCTCGTCGAAGGCCCCGTCCGTGGCGGTGAGCGCGAAGACATCCCCGTCCCAGACCAGCCTGGCCGAGGCGATGGCCGTCCCCCCGGTGAGGAGGTCCGAGGCCACCGCCGCGACGAGCACGACCTTCCCGCGGTGGATCGTAAGGGGTCCCGGGACCGGGCCCTGCCCCGCGAGCTCGAGGGTGAGGGCCGTGATCTCCGGCGGGAGCGGGTCGCCCCCGACGAGGACCGTGACGCTCGCGCACGCGGCCTGCGACGTGTTCTCGTTCCCCGCCACGTCCGCCCCGTTCACGCACACAGTGTGCGCGCCCGCGGCGAGCCCGGCCGTGTCCAGGGTCCCCACGACCCACTCGAAGAAGTCGTCGAACAGCAGGTCCTCGGCGGTCATGGCCGTGGCGCCGGCCCACGACCCGTCCAGCGTGAAGTTCGCCGAGGCGATGTCCGACGTCCCTCGCGGGGCGATGGGAGAATCGAAGTCGTCGAGATGGCCTCGGATCTGGACCGACGCGCCCTGGGTGACCGTGATCGCCGCCGCGCCATCGGCGGTGACGCCGCCGACCCTCGGCGGGAAGGGGTCGGTGAGCTCGAGCGTCATGCATGTCCCCGTCAGGTTCGCGTTGCCCCGGGCGTCCGTGGCGGAGACGCACACCGTGTGGAGGCCCACACTCAAAGCGCCCGTGAAGAGGGTGCCGGTCAAGTCCTCCGCGGGCTCGTCGAAGGCGCCGTCCGCGGCGTTGAGGGTCAATGCCGACGCCCAGTCCCCGTCGACGGTGAGGTTCGCCGACGCGATGTTCGAGTCCCCGAGGCCCACATCGGAGGCAACGGCGTAGATGCCCACGGTCTCCCCGTGGAGCCAGGAGAGGAAGCCCTGCGTGTTCTCGAGGCGCAGGTCGGTGAAGGTCGGCGGGACGGAGTCCGTCGCCAGCACGGTCAGCGTCGCGCAGGCGCCGGTGAGGTTCGTGGCGCCGGCGGCGTCCGTCGCATAGACGCAGAGGCTGTGGGTGCCCAGGGGGATGGAGGTCGTGTCCAGGACGAGGTGCGCGAACTCGTTGACGCCATCGAACGCCCCGTCGGTCGCGAGGAGCGCCTGGCTCGAGCCCCAGTTCGCCGGATCGACGGTCAGGTTGGCGGAGGCGATGGGGCTCGCGCCATCGGCCACGTCCGTGATTTGGGTCGTCACGTTCACGGTCGTGCCGAGAAGCGCAACCCAGGACATCGACCCGTTGATGCGCACGAACGGGATTGCGGGCGGCGCGAGCATCCGGAAGACGCCACAGGCGGAGGCATTGTTCCCGACGTCGTCCGCCCCGTCGATGCAGAGCATGTGGGAGGTGCCTTCCGTTCCCGTGCCCGGATAGAGGTAGTACACGTCTTCCGAGGCCTCGTCAAAGGCCCCGTCCACCGACGTAACGGGGCCCAGAGGGAACCCGTTCCACAGCGCGGCGCCGCCGAGGATCGACCCGGCGCCCGAGAGCGCATCGTCCACGGTGGCGGTGAAGTTGAAGGGGCCGGCCGGGTGGAGGTCGGCGGGGGCCATCGCCCCGTTCACCCGAAGGGCCTGGACCGCGGGTGCGGACCTGTCGACCTCCAGGGCCGCGCAGGCGCCCGCCGTGTCCCCGTTCCCCGCCGCGTCCGTCCCGTAGATGCAGACGGAGGTCGTCCCGCTCGGGAAGGCCGAAGAGTCCAGCGTCGCGTTCACCGACTCCGAGGGCGTGTCGAAGGCGCCGTCCGAGGCGGGCATGGGCTGGGCGCTTGCCCAGTTGCCCGCCCCCATCGTGTAGTTCGCGGAGGCGATCCGGCTCCCGTTCGTCCCGGTGTCATCGATGGTGGCGGTCAAGGCGACGAGGATGTTGTCCCCCACCCTGCGGGTCCCCTGGCCGTCGAGCAGAACGTTCAGGGTCAGGGGCGGGAGGGAATCGGGCGGGGTGAACCGCTCCGTATGAGAGGCGGACATGTCCACGCTCCTCGGGTTGTTGAGGAACGAGTACGGGGGAGCGGAGACCTGCACGTCCGTCGCGTTCTCCGTCGCGGTGTTGCTGTTGTCGTAGATCCGATCGGTCACGACGATCCAACCGACCTCCCCCGTGATCCCCGTGGCGGCATCGGTCCCGCCGAACCCCGCTGTGGCGTAGAGAGGCGCACCGTTGTCGCGGACCTCCACATCGGATCCGGCGAGTCCGCTCCCGGCGGTGTCCTCCGTCCGCACCGCCAGGAAGTTCTGGACGATCAGGCGCGACCCGCCCGACACGCTCAGCCCCGACGGATCGAAGGTCGTGTTCAGGAACGTGACGTTCGTGTTGAGGTTCGAGGTGACGACGCCTCCGGCCCCCAGCGTCGCATTCACGACGAGGAGCGTGGTGTCGCTCTGGCCGAGGAGCCCGACGGCCGCCGCCGCGACGGCCTCCCGGACGCTCATCCCGCAGAAGGACGCGTGGACCAGATAGGCGCCGAGCGTGACCGTCGTGGCGGTGGCGGTGATGTTCGTTCCGCCGGAGCAGACGATGGCGGCGAAGGCGGTCGCGAAGGTGTTGTTGGTGAACACGGAGTTCGAGGCGGAGTTCATGAAGATCCCCGCCGGGCCGCCGCTGAAGGCGTTGTCTCGGGCGGTGATCGGGCTGTTGGTCTGGAGAAGGCGGCTCCCCGCGCTCGTCAGCGCACTCCCCTGCACAAGGAGGTTCGACACGGCCGCACCGAACTCCAGTGCATTGAGGCCGAGGAGCCCGGCGGTCCCCGGTCCCGGCGCCTGTCCCCCTGCCCCGACCGAGATCGCGGGGGCGTTCACGACCTGGACCGCGTTCGATGCGCTGTCGATGTAGACGCCGCCGCCCCCGTTCCCCGCCGCGCCGGGGCCGGAGTTGTCGCCGCCGCTCCCTCCCTGAAGGATCGCCCCGTCCAGCGTCACCGTCGCGAGTCCCGAGAGGGACACCGCGAGGCCCCCGCCCCCGGCCGCGAGGGATGTCGTCGCGTTCGTGTGAGGGCCTCCCCTGCCCCCGGACACCGTGCCGCCGCTCACGATCAAGGATCCCGTGGCCGCGCCAGAGATCCCCGGGGCGCCGGCACCGGCCCCCATGGTCCCGGCACCCGCCTGGGCGCCCCCGGTGCCGCCCGTCACGGTCGGGTTGGTGAGGGTGATCGCGCTCCCCGTGAGAAAGACCCCGGCGCCGCCGCCCCCGCCCCCGGAGTTCGATCCCGCGACCGCGAGCACGTCGCCGCCACCGAACCCGCCCGTGGTCGCGAGGTTGTCCACGGTCACCCCGCCGGACCCGCTGAGCCAGAGGCCGATGCCGCCTGTCCCCCCGGTGATGTTCCCGCTGCCGAAGCTGTTTCCCGCAGATCCTCCATAGAGGACGAGGTCCGTGCCCTGGAGGCCAGGGGCGGTGGCCCTCAACGCCGTGCCCCCTGCACCGGTGCGGCTCGGGACGACCGTGGTCGAGACGCTGCCCGAGCTCGATCCTCCGTTCCCGCCGTACGACACGATGCTGCGGAGCCTCGGGCTGTTCAGGCCGGAGAGGAAGATGCCGTTCCCGCCACTCCCCGTGATGGTCGCCGCCACCGCGGTCGTTCCGGAGAAACCGCCGCCGTTCCCGCCGGAGACGATAGCGTTCCTCTCGATGAGGACGGCGCCGGTGGAGTCGGTGTCGAGGACGTTGACCCCCGGGCCGCCGTTGCCCCCCACGCCGTCGGTCCCGATGAACTCCCCGCCGTTACCGCCATGGATCTCCTGGTTCCCGGAGACATTCACGCTCGTCCCGGCGACGTTGGCGACGGGGGTGATGCGAAGCCCGGCGCCCCCTGGCGAGCCAGCCCCTCCCGGGACCAGGCTCGCGGCTCCGAGCCCCCCTTGCAGGATCCCGTTGTCCAAGACCTGCAACGCTCCATCCAAGGTGTTCGCGAGGACGGCGTCCCCCCCGCTGCCCGTCGTGCCGTTCCCGCCAAAGATGGAGTTCCCGGCGAGCGTCACAGTGGCGGCGACCGTCCCGCTCAGGGACACAGCGTCCCCGCCCGCTCCGACCGGCGGCGAACCTCCCCAGATCGTGCTGTTCGCCAAGAGGACGCTCTGCGCGCCGGAAACGAGCACCGTGTCCGGATAGCTGTTCCCGATCCACCCGTACCGGAAGGAGATTACCGCCGACCCGGACGCGCCGATCGCGCGCTGCGCGTGTTCGATGCGTACGGTGTCGACATCCAGCGTTCCAAGGACGCGGAGGCCGGTCCAATCCCCCGCCGCCGGGGTCGACGCGTTCGACTCGAAGGCGGCCCAACCGCCCCCGCCGGGTGCGCGAAGCGTACCGGTCACGTCGATGCCGAAGCCCGGGTCGACCCGCAGGGTCTGCCCTCCCGAGGCCAGGACCGTATCGGGCCCGCTGATGGTCAGGTCCTGGGTGAGGGCGTACACCCCGGGGCTGAGGAGGACAATGGCGCCGCTCGAGTTCGCGACGAGGTCGTCGAAGGTCCAGGTGACCCCCGAGCCGGGGGTGGTGTACGCCCGGGCCGGCGGCGCGAGCGGACCGATCAGGGCCGCGAACGCCCCGCCGGTGAGCACCGCGAATACGATCAGCGACCTGCTTCGCGTCCCTGTCGGCATCCCCCGCATGACAGACCCCTCAAGGCCCTGGGCCAGGGCCGTCAGTGCACCGGTTCCTTCCGTACTTAAGCGCATCGGGAAGGGAGGAGGACGCAGCGGGACTACCCGGAGTAGTAGGCCTCGTCGTAGGGCTGCGGGGAGAGCCCCTTGCGCTCGCGGATCTTCGTGACGACCTCGCCCAGCAGGTTCGGCGGGACGGGGACGAAGCCGGCGTTCTCCGTGTTCCAGATCACGCGGCCCTGCGTCGCGCCGCGGATCGAGGTGGCGAACCCGAACATGTCGGCGACGGGCGCGCGGGCGGAGATGATCGCCGCCTCGCCCTCCTGCTGGATGTCCTCGATGACGGCCCGCCGCGACTGGATGTCGCCGAGCGCGGCGCCCATGACCTCCTGCGGGCAGTTGAGGTAGAGCTTCTGCACGGGCTCGAGGAGGATCCGGCCGGCCTGGCACATCGCGCCGTAGATGGAGTTCCGGACGGCGGGGATGACCTGGGCGGGGCCGCGGTGGACGCCGTCCTCGTGGAGCTTCGCGTCGACGAGGCGCAGCTTGAGCGAGGCCGCCTTCTCCCCGGCGAGGGGCC
>Ga0209641_10002929_pt1 | contig 14426 bp, 22 predicted proteins | sample RifCSP16_1_FD_184022 | JGI IMG/M metagenome (GOLD analysis project Ga0209641, IMG submission 184022) | Soil microbial communities from Rifle, Colorado - Rifle CSP2_sed 16_1 (SPAdes) (version 2) | ecosystem: Environmental > Terrestrial > Deep subsurface > Rock core/Sediment | place: Rifle...
CACTCAAAGAGGTGGTCATTACAGTCTTGCTATAGGAGACCGCGAAGTCTATTCGATCAGTGAATGGATACTGATTCCTGTCAGACTGATATCAATTTATCAATGGGAAGGACAAAGCCTGATAATGATATTCTCACCGATTGTTTTTACGCTTGCAATAAGTCTGGGTCTCGTGTTCTGGCTGAGAAAAAACTGGATACCTCAGGCACCTTTTGAGTGGGCAGGGGTCCTGGCAGGACTTTTATTCCTGGGCACAGGGTTCATGTTTCTCTTCCAGATGGCGCTTGCTCTGACCCGTACTCAACTTGTGCCTGAGATCTTGATAACCATTATTCTTGCATTCTTACCCGTCCTGCTGGGCATACTGGTCATATGGACCGTCATGAAAAACCGGGAAAGAGTGGACATAAAGAAAAGAGCATATCTTGCCATCCTGGGGATACTTTCTCTTTTTGTCTGGGCTGGATTTCTGGCGGGATCAGTGCTTGCAGTGCTGGCAAGCGTCCTGCCTGCCAGAAAAACATGACCATCAGTATAAGAAAAGAATAGAAACAATGAACAGGGGTGACCTTGATTCGCTTATAGAGGAGCGTATACACTACACGGTCAAATATGCCTTTGAACATTCGCCTTTTTACAAAAAATGGTTCCAGGAACATGGAATAAATCCTTCAGATATACACACACATGAAGATCTCAGGGAACTGCCCGTGATATCAGGCAGGACAATACGCGAGAACCAGCCGCCTGAAAGCCCCGACTTCCAGTTCAAAAGCGTCAGCTGGGAGGAGGTCTTCACGCTCCATGAGACAACCGGGACAAGCGGGGCGCCGAAAGCCTTCTTTCTCACATGGGACTTGCCAGGCATATGATGAAGGAGAACATGCCTCCAGAAGAGTCGCGCGCTTATCTGGCTGAACTCTGGGGGTGTGATGTTTATAACACGTACGGGAGCACCGAAGGAACGATGTGCGGTGAGTGCACAGACCTGAGCGGTCTTCATGGACCTGAAGATCTTGTTCATCTTGATATCTATGATCCCGATCGGAGGTAAATGCGGAACCCTTCTCCTCAATTATGATACAGAAGATACAGCGATCGTTATTACAAGGGATCGCTGTCCCTGCGGCAGGACGCATATGAAGATAGTGAACCCTCAGCGTGAATCCGAGACATTCTGGGTCGCTGAATCGCCCTTCAACCGTGTGGATGTAGAGCGAGGAGTGTTCCAGCGTGAGAATATGGAATACCTTACAGGCGAATACGAGGCGTTTCTTTATGGCGGTGATGATGAAGGAGAAACAACAATGAGGGTAAGTGTGGAATGCCTTGATAAGGAAAAGTGTGACCGAAAAGCGGTGGAAAAGAACTTCCTGAGGGCATTCTTCAATCATAAACCGCAACTTATTGAAGCATATAATGATGAGGTTCTTACGATCATCTTCAACTTTGTGGGTCTCAAAGACCTGGAACTTTACCGGATCAAGGGCAGACCAAAGCGCATAGTGGATAGAAGATAGAAGGATACAGGTGCTTTTTTCCGGCCTGAGCAATACTTATCGTTAATTTTAAGTATGATAATGAAAAATGATATTAATGGAGGTTATAAATAATGACAGATGCATGGAATGATTTTCGAAGATTCGAAGAAATGATGAACAGAATGTTTGAAGAGGTCTGGGGAAGACCTGGCAGAAGGCTTTTGCTTCCATCAGGTGAAAGGGGAGAATTAGTGCCTGCTGAACACAGGCAGCCTTCTATTGATGTGGTCGAGACAGAAAAGGAAGTAGTTGCCACTGCTGAGATGCCGGGTCTTGAAAAAGCTGATATCAAAATAAACCTGACCGAGGACAGGCTTGAGATCTCTGCAGAGACAAAACATGAAGAAAAGAAAGAGGAAAAGGGGTATGTTTACAGAGAGAGGAGGAGCGGAAGTTATTATCGCGCAATCTCTCTTCCATCTATGGTCGACCCTGATAATTCAAAAGCCACATACAATAACGGCATCCTTGAAATAAAGATGCCAAAGACCGAGATCAAGAAGAAAAAGCCGCTCAAGATTGAGTAGGCTTTTTCATATTTTTTTCTGGAGGAGAGTTTTCAACTTCTCCGAACGCTCCCTGCGGGCGATCTTCCTCACAAGCCGAGAAGCCTCCTCTTCATGCCTTCTTGCGGCTTTTTCAGCCGCTCGTATCTTTTTTGTAGCCTTCTGATAGGCCTGACTCTTCTCTTCTTTCCAGCGCCAGTAGTCTGTATCATTGTTCATGGCATCCTCCCGGATACCTTTGGACTTCACTTTTACCTGCGTAATATCAGGTGGCAACGTCAGGCTAAGTTCACTGAGATTATTTCACGATGACTTTTCCGCGCATGCTGGAATGGATTGTGCACCAGTAATCAAATGTTCCTGCTTCATTGAAGGTATACTTGAAGACCTGGTCCTGAGTGAGTTTTCCAGAGTTAAAATTGCTGCCAGTCACTGTATGCGGCTCGCCGTCTTTTTGCGTCCACGTCACTGTTCCACCCTTTGAAATTGTTACTTCAGATGGATAAAAACTGAAATCGATGATCTTTACTTCAACTGTTTGGGCTGGTGGTGGTGTTGTATGCTGAGGCGGTGTATTTACTGGCTGTGTTGTCTGCATTGGCTGTGTATTTGTTGGCTGGGGAGTTGATCTATCAGGTGCAGAAGTGCATCCGCTTATCAATACTATCAAGACCAAAAACCCGATAAATAGACATTTTTTCATTTTGACCTCTTGATGCGGAATATACCATAGCCACTATTTATATTTTTTGAATATAGCCTGTCTAGAAATCTATATCATGCGCTGAATGGATGGGGAGGTCGGGATAATTTCTTCATATTTCATATATATCTCTAAATCAATTCAAGAACCATGGTCTGGTATATCTTTGCAATCCTGGGTGCACTGCTCAATGCAACATATTTCATGCTGAGTAAAAAGTCTCTGGAAAAGATCGACCAGTACGTGCTCGCAAGTGGAGTGTTCTTAAGTTCGTCCATGGTATTGATCTCAATTGCGATAATCAATGGCATTCCTCAAATCGGTCCGGGCTTTTATTATTCTGTGCTGGCTACCGGAGTGCTGAATGTGATAGCTGCCACTCTTTATTACAGGGCTCTTAAAATTACTGATCTATCATTATCTGTGCCGATGATATCATTTACACCGCTCTTCTTGATATTTACTTCTTTTATTATATTGGGAGAATTCCCGACCATGCATGGCATGCTCGGCATCTTTTTGATAATTACTGGTTCGTATATACTGAATTCAACCCGGGTTGGCGGTGATTTATTAGATCCTTTTAAGAATATCTTCAAAAATACAGGGGTTTTCTATATGCTGATCGTTGCATTCCTGTTCAGTATTTCCGCAAATTTTGATAAATTAGTTGTTAATAATTCAGACCCTTATTTTGGTTCTTCAATAGTATTCTCACTGATAGGAGGCTCCTTTTTCATGATATCAATTATTAAAAATCGTGGAATAAAAGTTTCATATAGAAAAAATTTCCATATGTTTTTCTTAATAGGATTAATTCTCGCTCTGGAAGCCATGGCAATTAATATAGCTTTTACCATGCAAATCGTTCCTTACGTAATATCATTGAAAAGATTAAGCATCTTATTCAGTGTTTTTTATGGCAGTTTAATCTTTTTTGAGAGTGGAATTCTTCAAAGAAGCACCGGTGCATCCATTATGGTGATGGGTATGGTTCTTATAATTCTTTATTGACCCCATTAACTTTAAGTTATTTAAGGTATGAACTGAATGGTATGCCTACAGTGATGGAGCTTTATAAGCTCTTACCAAAAACGAACTGCAAGAAATGCGGGGAATCCACATGTATGGCTTTTGCAGTTGCATTACTCTCCAGGAAAAAGAAAGTATCTGAATGCACTCCGATCATTGAAGAGATGTTCAAAAAGGATAGAGAGAAGCTGGAATCGCTTCTCCTGCCATCCTCGGGTGCAGGGGAGACCGGGATGATCGTCCATACAGAACTGTGCACAGGCTGCAGCAATTGCGTTGTTGCATGTCCTGTGGATGTTGCAAATGACCCCAGAGGTGCAGGAACAGGAGGTGCCCCCACGAACGATAAGGTGATATTCAGAGTCGTGGATGGTAAGGTCGTTGCTTCGAACATCAAGGAGTGCCGGCGCTTCGGGAAAAACCGAGTATTGTGTTATGCATGCATAGACCCCTGTCCCACTGGCGCAATCGAGTTCGTGTAGGTGGCATACATGATCACATGCACGGGATGCTCGCTTTTATGCGATGATATTGATGTCGTTATTGAGAACCACAGGATAAAAGAGGTAAGGAATGCATGCAGGCGGGGTGCTGCAAAGCTGAAGGGATGCAGAAATAGATTAAGACCCTCAATTGATCAGACACCCGCAGATATCGATACTTCGATAAAGAGAGCGGCTCTGATCCTCAAAAATGCCAGGTCGCCCATGTTATATGGATGGAGCAACTCCACCTGCGAAGCCCAGTCAAATGGAATAAAGCTTGCCAAAAAGCTAAACGCCATCATAGATGATACATCTTCTTTCTGCCAGGGGCTGCTCATTGAAAAAGTGCTCAAGAAAAAGTTCAGGGCATGCTCGCTTGACGATGTGAAGAATAAAGCTGACGTGCTGGTCTACTGGGGCTCGGATGCCCAGGACTCGCAGCCCAGGCATCTCTCAAGGTTCTCGTATTTTCCAAGAGGTGAATCCAGGCAGCGCGGATACGAAGAAGACAGGATCGCTATAGCCATAGATGTGCGGGAATCCAATACTGCGAAGATCTGCAAAGGGCACTTTTACAGGATACCTTTAAAAGGCGACAGGGAGTTCATCCTTTCTCTGACCGGGGCTCTTTCAGGGAAAGTCCCCAAACATGATGCCAAGAGAATACTGGAACTTGCAGACATAATGAAAAAAGCCGAGTTCGGAGCGATCTTCGTTGGTATTGGGCTCACTTATTCCATAAAAGACGATGTTGATATTCTCGTTGCCCTGGGGGATATGCTCCCGAATTTCCACATATTGCCCATGGTGGGGCATTACAATATGAGGGGTTTCAATGAAGCTCTTTTCAAAGAAACGGGTTTTGTCAACAGGGTCAGGTTTGATAGCACCGCAGTTCATGAAAATAAATACGCGATCGTTGAAGCACTGAAGCAGAAAAGCATTGATGCACTGCTTGTTACTGGCTCTGATCCGCTGTCATGCCTTCCAGGATCTATGATATCATATCTTGCATCCATACCCGTGATATGCATAGATCCCTGCGTTACACTTACCTCGAAAATATCGAAAATAACGATTCCAAGCGCGGTCTCAGGTATAGAATCAGGAGGCAGTGCTGTGAGGATGGACGGCAAAGTAATAGAGCTATCAGGGATCGTTGAAAATAATTATCTCGCGGATACAGAGATCCTTTCGAGAATAATGGAGGAACTCTGATGGGGATAGATGTGGGGAAGTTCCTGAAAAGCCCTGAGTTCGAGATCGCGATCACAACGTACAGGGATATTTTTCAGGTCGAGGCACTTGAGTACGATAGATTCGGGGAGGAATACAGAAAGCTCTCAGCAGTAATCATAATGAGCAGAGAGGACATGAAAAAAATGGGAATAAAAACCGGGGACAGGGTGAAATTGATCAATGATCACGGCAGCATTGTTGTGGAAGCAAGAGAGTCAAAGAGAGAAGAGCCAGGAGGAATCGCGTTCATGGTGAACAGCCCGTGGTCGAGCGCACTTGTCTCAGATGATACAGGAGGAAAAGGGATACCTGAGTTCAAGAATATCACTGCCCGCATTTCCCTGACCAAAAATGATATTAGTTCTCTTGAGAATTTGATATTTAACAGTGGCGAGGTTGAGAAAAATGAAAGATGAAATCGATTCAGTACCGTCTGAACCAGACGCATGTGAAATAAAAACACCCTATGATCACAGGGTGATGTTCAAAACACTTGAGAACCCGCTCAGAAGGATGATCGTGAAATCCATCGGAGCATTCGGCAAAACGAAAAAAGAGATAATGGATGAGCTCAGCATAACTGAAGCCCAGCTTAAATTCCAGCTTGATTATCTTGTGAAAATGTGCTATGCAGAGGTGGATGGGGAGAAGTGCAGGCTCAATTCGAAAGGGCTTGACGAGCTGCTGGCGAACATAAAATAAGCCTTCAATTTATCTTTTTCACAAGCGGGATCTCATCACACTCAGGGAACTTGGGGCATTTGATGCACATGCTCCAGATCTTATGGGGAAGCGTGCTTTTTTTCACCCTGACAAAGCCATGCTTCTCAAAGAACCCGGGCACATATGTCAGCGTGATGAGCTTGTTCAATCCGATATTCCGCGCTTCATCCTCGCATGCTCTCAGGATCTGCGAACCTGTGCCCTGCCTTACCCTTTCAGGCTCCACAGCAAGTGAAAGGATTTCACCGTAATCTTCCCATGTGATGTGCAATGCACCGCAGCCGATCAACTGGTTGTTCTCTATCACCACATAGAAGTCTCTGAGGTTCTCGTACAGTTCGCTCAGGGAACGTGGAAGCATCATACGCTTATCTGCATAACTATTTATCAGCTTCCACATTTTTTCAACGTCTTTGATCGTGGCTTTTCTTAACAACTATTTATCCTCTGTTTTATTTTCGTTTTTTCAGCTTTATGGCAAGGGTTTCCACCTGTTCTACCGCCGTACCTATATATTTATCTGGGTTCATTATTCCGGCGATCTCGCTCCCTGACATGTATTTTGAGACAGTCCTGTTCTTCAGCAGGACATCCTTCATATGCATCCCTGTATCGCGCGCCTCCATTGCACACTCGCGAACAATTTCATGTGCTTCCTGCCTTCCCACACCTCCCCTGCCAAGTTCTATCATTACTGCCTCGCCCATATTGAGACCTTTTAGAAGCTCAAGGTTCTTCCTGATATTCTCAGGATAAAAACGGAGGTTCTGGATTATGGTCGAGGTGAGGCGCAATATATGATCCGTGAGCACGCAGGACTCAGGGAACACCACACGCTCGCAGGAGGAATTCGTAAGATCGCGCTCATCCCAGAGAGTATTGTTCCTGAGCTCGGGTTCAACCATCGCCCTTATTATCCTGGAAAGCCCGCATACCTGCTCTGATTTTATTGGATTGCGTTTGTGCGGCATTGTGGAAGATCCCACCTGTTTTTTTCCGAAACTTTCCTCTACTTCCGCGATCTCGCTTCTTGCAAGGCTTCTGATCTCGATGCAGATCTTATCAAGCGTGGTAGCGGTATTTGCCATCCACATCACGAATTCGGCATGCCTGTCCCTCTGGATTATCTGGTTTGAAACATCAGCTGCCTTTATGCCAAGGAATTCCATGGTTCTTTTCTGTATCTCGATCCCCATTTTGCCAAAAGCTGCCTGAGTGCCAACAGCTCCGCTCATCTTACCAACTGTTGCGCGCGGCGCCAGCTGGTCAAGACGCTCTATGTGCCTGTCCACCTCTGAAGCCCAGATCGCAAAACGCAGACCGTATGTGGTGGGAACACCTATCTGCCCGTGGGTACGGCCAGCACATACTGTCTCCTTATGCTGCAGCGCCATGTCAAGAAGCACAGAGCGCAATCTTGAGGTCTCTTTTCTCAATATCGAGATCGCATCCTTTATCTGAAGCGCTGTCGCTGTGTCAAGGATATCGTTGGAAGTGGCGCCGAAATGTATCCACTTTCCCGCATCCTCAGACTGCTCTGCAATAGCAAGGACAACAGCCATCACATCGTGATGTATCTCGTTCTCTATTTCCCTGACCCTTTCAAGCCTTACCCTGCTCGTCCCGAGGGCGATTTTCTCATCCGCCCCTCCGGGAATATACCCGGCAAGAGCTTCTGCTTTTGCCAGGGCGACCTCGACAGATAACATTTTTTGAAGGCGTGTCTCTTCGCTCCATACTGCCTTCATCTCCGGATGACCGTAGCGGTATTCAATGGGATGAATTGCCATGGGAGTACCTATTAGTGTTCGATCAAAAGAAACTATCTGCAATAACACTTAAACCTTAAAAAGCGAACATAGGTGAAAGAGGTTTGAGTTGCAGAAAAAAGAATACATCCAGAAAATGTTCGCAGGTATCTCTCACCGCTATGACTTTCTCAACCATCTTCTGAGCCTGGGAAGGGACAGGTACTGGCGCAGGTTCGCTGTCAGCATATTGCCGTCTGGGCTCATACTGGATATCTGTTCAGGGACAGGGGATATGGCGATCCAGGTTTCTGATAGAAGCCGGGTCATAGCTTCTGATTTCTGCCCTGAGATGCTTGCGCTCTGCACACAGAAAATGCAAAAACAGAAGATTGATAATGTTTTCTGCGTTCAGAACGATGCAGAGAACCTGTCTTTCAGGGATGGAGCATTTGATGGCGCGGCCGTGGCTTTCGGCATCAGGAACGTGGATAATATAAAAAAAGCATTATCTGAAATGCGCCGCGTGGTAAAAAAAGGTGGAAAGGTGGTAATACTTGAATTCTCACAGCCTGATGGCAGATTCTTTGGTTCGATATATTATCTTTATTTTAAAAAAATATTACCAGTCATAGGAGCAGCGATCTCGAAAAAAAACGGAGCATACAGTTATCTTCCTGAATCTGTCATGGCATTCCCGAAGAGGAACCAGTTTGTAGAACTGATGATAAGGTCGGGGATGAAAGATATAGAATTTCATGATCTGACATTCGGAATAGTCACGGTTTACGTGGGAAGATGCTAAATCCAGCTAACTATTAAGTATAAAAAAACGAATAAAGACCTGAAATGAAAAAAGAGGATGTCTGTATATTGATCCCAACGCTCAACGAGGGCAAGACGATCGGAGGGCTGGTCAGAGAATTTAAATCCATGGGTTTTTCAGATATTCTTGTAATCGATGGTCACAGCACAGACGATACCGTGAAGAACGCAGAAAACGCTGGGGCAAAGGTGGTGATCCAGAGCGGGAAAGGAAAGGGACAGGCTGTAAGCCAGGCATTCCAGTTGATAATGAACAAATATGTGGTGATGATCGATGGGGATGGAACATATCTTCCTGAAGAGGTCAGCAAAATCCTTGAGCCCATTGAGAAAGGAATCGCGGATCATGTGATCGGGAACAGGTTCGCTAACTATCAGAAAGGTGCATTCACCCGCCTGAATCTTTTCGGGAACTGGATATTGAACAGGATATTCGGCTTTGCATATGGTATCTGGCTTGAGGACATACTTTCTGGCTACAGGGGATTCAATTACGACATGATAAAAGAAATAGAATTGAACAGAACAGGTTTCGAGATCGAGACCGAGATCACTGTAGAATGTGTAAAAAAAGACATGAGAATAATTGAAGTGCCCATAACCTATCTTTCAAGAACCAGAGGAGCATTCACGAAACTTCGACCTCTGAGGGATGGTTTCAAAATCGCCTCCACCATATATTTACTTGCGCGCATGCATAATCCGCTTTTCTATTTCAACATCATAGGAGGCGTTTTCTTTGCCAGCGGGGTATTAATTGGGATTTATGTTGTTGATGAGTGGTTTAAGAATATAACCCATATTCCCATGACGATCCTTGCAACACTTCTTATCGTTGTCGGGATTCAGATGTTCATTTTTGCAATTCTAAGTGACCTTATTGTTTCCGTACATAAGGAAAATATGCATATGATACGTAGAGTTCTGAAAGAAAAGGAGAAATTATGAAGATCGCAATACTTGGCGGTACGGGCAGCATAGGAGAAGGATTTGCGCTCAGATGGGCTTCAAAACACGATATTTCGATATGTTCGCGCGAGGTTGATAGAGCTGTTAAATCTGCAGGCGAATATAGCGGAGAACTTCAGGAAAAAGGTCTTTTCTGCTGCGGAATCACAGGATGCACAAATGAAGAAGGGATAAGAGATGTGGATGTCGTTATACTTTCTGTTCCGTATGGGAGCGTAATAAACCTGTTGAGAAATCTCAGGGATTGTTTCAGAGACCAGATTGTCATTTCGCTCGTAGTTCCCATGAAAAAAAATACATGGTTTGAGTATACACCTCCAGAACAGGGAAGTGCCGCACTTGAAATCAAGGAAGTGCTGCCTGAAACAGTGAAAGTGGTCTCAGCTTATCACAATATCTCGGCAAAGAAGCTTGCAAAACTCGAGCTCACCCTTGACTATGATGTTGTCGTGTGCGGAGATGATGAAGATGCAAAAAGGACAGTGATGGATCTGACGCATGAGATCAAGAACCTTCGCCCTCTTGATGGAGGTGGTCTTGATTCTTCGTGCATGATCGAGTCGCTCACACCTTTCTTGATCAATCTTGCCATCAGGAACGGTCTCTCTGACCTCGGCATAAAGTTTATATGATTGAAGTTTATGAAAAACTTTTAAATAAGCTCGGACATAAGCACTGGTGGCCTGCAGATACACCTTTTGAGGTCGTGGTTGGTGCGATTCTTACACAGCAGACCAGATGGGAGAATGTGGAAAGGGCGATAAGCAACCTGAAAGAAAAAGGGCTGCTCGATCTCCAGGCACTCTCTATGATGGAGGCAGAAGAACTGGAAGACCTTGTCAGATGCACAGGGTTCTACAGGCAGAAGGCAAAGCGTTTGAAGGAAGTCTCAACATATTTCTATGAGAATCCCGGTATCCTGGAGCGACCGAAAGAAGAACTGCGAGAGGAACTTCTTGCTCTGAATGGAATCGGAGATGAGACTGCAGACAGCATCGTACTGTATGCTGCGGAAAAACCCGGATTCGTTATCGATGCCTATACCAGGAAGATATGCAGATGTATGGGCATTGAAGGTAATTATGGGGAACTGCAGTCCCTCTTTGAAGATTCGCTGCCGCAGGATGTTCTGCTTTACAAAGAATTCCATGCTCTGATCGTGGAATACGGGAAGCAGTTCTGCGGAAAGAAACGATGTGCAGAATGCATACTGGTAGAAAATGGCAAGATGTAACCGAATTCTTATCAGAGATATCCCTCTCTTTGGTTGCATCGCTTTCGGCATCATCGACAGGGGAACGAATGTTCTTCAGGTCCGCCCGATAAGTGAATGTCCTCTGTCCTGCATATTCTGCTCCACTGATGCAGGTCCTCGCTCAAAGCGGAGGATATCAGAGTACATGGTTGATCTTGAGCAGCTGCTTTCGGCTTTTGAATGGGCTGCCTCTTATAAGGATTGCAAAGGCATTGAAGCACATATCGACACAGTGGGAGAACCTGCGATGTATCCAATGCTTGTGGAGCTTGTTCAAAGGCTGGCAGAAAGCAGGCATGTCAGCACGGTCTCGATGCAGACAAACGGCACCATGCTGAACACGAAGCTCATTGATGAGCTTGATGCTGCAGGTCTTTCCCGCATCAATATTTCCATCGAATCCCTGGATCCTGAAGCTGCAAAGAGGATTTCAGGAATTGATTCTTATGATCTTGACAGGGTTATCAAGAACGCCGAGCATATCGCAAGAAATACAGATATCGACCTCCTGATCGCACCGGTCTGGCTCCCCGGCATCAATGATGCTGAGATCCCGAAGCTGATCGAGTTCGCGCTTGCGATCGGGGCAGGGAAAAGATGGCCTGCCACGGGTATCCAGAAATTCCTGCCGCACAAGTACGGAAGGAAACCTGATATCAGGACAATGAGCTGGGATGAGTTCTACTCACGACTCAGGGAGTGGGAAAGGGTTTACAGTACAAAGCTTGTTCTCAGACCCGAGGACTTTGGAAGCTTCAGGTGCAGGTCTATTCCCAGAGTTTTCAGAAAAGATGAAAAAGTGAAAGTAAAAATAATCGGACCCGGATGGATGAAAGGAGAGATGCTTGCCGTGGCGCGCGAAAGAGTGATCACTGTGGTGAACGCCGGCAGCATCCACGGAACAGAAGTATATGTAAGGATGGAAAGGGTTGTGGACGGCATATATATAGCACGGAGATAGACATCCCTTCGTCGATGGCATTTGGCTTAGTAAACCGTTAAGTACTTATGTTTACACTGTCTGTAAAGTAATATAATGGCAGAACTGGACAATCTCGATGTCAAGATATTAACTCATCTGCAGGGCAACAGCAGGAAATCGTTCCAGGAGATTGCAAAAGCATGTCTGACCAGTGTGCCCACGGTCAAGAGCCGTGTGGACAGGCTGCTTGAACTCGGTGTTATCAGGAAATTCACCATAGATATCGATAACAGCAAGCTTGGCATATCAGAGGCCATACTGATTGTGAACGCAAAACCCATTGCGGTTAACAGGATAGCAGAAGAACTCCTTGGACTTGAAGAGGTAAAGGAACTGTATGTTACCTCTGATTCTGACGCAGCCATAATATCAAGAATGGCAGGTGATATGCACCGCATCCTGGCAATTCAGGACAGGATAAACCTGACAGATGTGAACAATGTCCGCATCATGTCCGTAAAAACCCCATTCAGAAAAGACACAACCATACCTCTGGCTTCTTCCAGTATAACCCTGACCTGTGCATATTGCGACAGGAAAGTGACAGGGGACGCGGTGAGAAAAAAATTCGATGACAAAGACTATTTCTTTTGCTGTAATACATGTAAAGCTGAGTTTGAAAAGAAATATATGAAACTGCTTGCAGATGCTAGATAGTAGTGGATGACAGTAACCTCTGGGATTTGTCGTATTTCTTTCACCCTGATAAGAACATCGCTCACATAATGATCTCTTGGATATTCAATAGCAAGATACCTCAAAGCTCCCTTCAGTGAAAGTTCGCAGGTCTCCTGCGCCCTCCTGATAGCCAGAGAATATACTTCTTTTTCAAATGCCCTTTTCGCTTCTTCAAGCGTAAGTTCGGCACGGTCAATATAATCAAGCGCAAGCTCATCTGTCCTCATATTTCCACAACTTCTCCCAGTTTATAATCCGGTTTCAAATCCCAGTAATATCTTTTGTCATCAAGGAATATCCTTTTTGAGCCCATTTTTTTAAGTTTTTTTCTCATGCTTTTCATTTTATTTTCTATAAAATCATCTACATCATAAAGGATTATTCCATCAGTGACTATGTCCAGAAGGATGATAGGGTTCGTTTCAACTTCAGAAGGTGTGAGTGGAACAGGGCTGATCAGCGTTCCGAATCTTTTCTCTTTCAGTTTCCGGTATTCATCTGAAGCTTTCAGGTCTCTCTCAATCTCATTGAAAACCTCAAACCTTCCTCCGGTTCCAAATTTCTCAGCGACGATCAAAAGATCGATGTCACTGCCTTCCCCGGCTTCTCCTCTGGACGCACTGCCGAAAAGGGCGACTGAGATGAGATCGTCCTGGAGAATTTCTTCTAATTTATTTGCGATGAGGTTTGCATAATTGAGGTAGAGTGTTTGGATTCCATCTTCCATTATTTGGCCTCCGTGGTGAACCGCTAGTCACTGACCCTGTTTCGAGGAATCCCACACTGGTGCATGAAATCGAAGCCATCACAAGATACATGGTAAAATCTTTTTCTCTTATTTAATTACATTTTCTGGCGTCAAATAAGGAATTACGTCTGCTATGTCTCTAAAATGATTATCGTAAGCAACTATGTCTTTACAATTGTAAACAATTGCTGAAATTGCATGAGGTATATCAGATGCATCATTCAGAGAGGAAAACTTTTGCGCATGGAGTATCCTGTCCTCTCTGTTCAAAAGTGGGGCAAGAATTACCTCTGTTTCCAGTATCTTATTTAATGCCTCTTTTCCAAATTTTGAACCTGTTTCGAGATCGGGAGCATTTTGTATGGCGATTATGAACAATTCATGTAAAGCATAAAAGGATGTAATAGCTTTAATTTTTCCTGCGTTCACCAGTTCAAACAATCTTGAAACATGCATATATCGATCTTTTTCAAGAGCCTGGGCTAGCGTGTAAACCAGCAGTACTGAAGTATCAAGATAGTGCATGCTTGCTTTCTTCCTGTTGAATCGCCTCGATCAAGAGTTTAGAGATGAACAATGCAACAGGGGCGACACCCTGTGCTAACATGAGTTCATAACTCTCCTTTTTACCTTTGTGGAGGATTTCATCAAAACTCTTGCCTTCCAAATACTGGCTAAAATCTTCTAAAGGCACGCAATATCACCTTATTGATTTTAACAATGCATCGAATATATAAAAAGATGATGCATATGTTGCTGAAGAAGATAAATGATGGATTAAACTCCAAAGATCATAGCGAGCAGATTCCTGGCTCCCATCGAGAGACCCAGGACGATCAGGGTGAGCGTCAGCATATACTTTTCTCCCCTGTCCTGATCCTCCCTGGAATCCTTTTCAAGCAGCAGGATTATCAGCATGACCAGGATCAGGGATACAGGGATCAGCACAAATCCTGTCCCGAAAATTGAGGCAAGAAGAGAGCTGAAAGGAT
>Ga0209641_10002933_pt1 | contig 14416 bp, 14 predicted proteins | sample RifCSP16_1_FD_184022 | JGI IMG/M metagenome (GOLD analysis project Ga0209641, IMG submission 184022) | Soil microbial communities from Rifle, Colorado - Rifle CSP2_sed 16_1 (SPAdes) (version 2) | ecosystem: Environmental > Terrestrial > Deep subsurface > Rock core/Sediment | place: Rifle...
TACGCGACTTTGCGCCCGTCGCGACCCTCGTCGCTCAGGCTGTGATAGTACTCCGCGAGGAGCTGCTTCTGCAGCGCCTTCCCGGCGTCCTCCGCGCTCGGCGCCACCGGCTGCGTTGCGGCCATCATGGTCTCACTCAAAGAGGATCGACTCCACGAACGTCTCGACCTGCGTGCGCACGTTGTCGAACGTGGTCATCTTCTCCTCGAATTCGACGTGCACGTACGGGACCCCCGCGGCCTCGAGGCGCTCCTTGTACAGGACCTGGTCGTACAGGGCGGGTTCGCAGAACTTCGCGGTGCAGAACACGACGCCTGCAGCACCGAGCTCCTTCACGCGCTGGACGAGCATGTCCTGCTTCGGCGTCCCGCGGTAGTGGCTCACGGAGGAAGGCGGGCTGGCGGTGACGTACGCCTCCGCGAGTGCGCGCAGCGGGTCGCCGTCTGCGACCACGGGCTCCCGGAACCACCGGAGGCCGAGGAGCAGGTCGTCCTCGAGGACGTAGCAGCCGGCCTCCTCGATCGTCCGGACCAGCTCGAGGGGCGGCTGTTCGCAGAACGCCCCCAAGACGAGGACGCGAACTCGGTCCTTCGGCTTCCGGTCCCGTTCCTTGGCGGCGGCGACCGCGCGCCGGAGCATGCGCGCGTGCGCTCCCCGTTCCATCACACTACCCGCGCGGATCAGGAGGCCGCTCTCCCAGGCATCGAGCAGCCAAGGCGTCGTCCTGCGGAGATCGAGGAGCGCCGCCGCGGCCTCGCGCTCTTCGTTGTGTTCCTCAATCGCACCCGCCAGGTCCTCGGGACGCACGGTCCGCCCTGTCAGCTTCTCCAGCGCCGCGAGGAAGCGCCGGTACTCCGCGACCGCGTACGCGATCGCGCTCGGGCTGTCCCGGTTCTGTGGCAGATGGAGGAACTCGACGAGCCGATCCGGAAAGTTCCTCGTCCAGACGCCGCTGAGGTTCCTCGCGACGTCGCAGATCGAGGGGAAGACCATGCCGTCGAGGACCTGGAGGTGTCCCCGCAGCCCGAGCTCGAGGGTCGAGCGCGAGATCGAGCAGACGAACGACTGGATTCGGGAGTCCGCGTGGCTGATCTCGACGGAACCCCCTGCTCCGAAGAGGGAGACAGGCAGGGCGCCTGCCGCCTGGATGAGTTCGGTCGGGACGTACACGGGGAAGGCGCCGACGGCCTTGGCCCCTGGGTGCGCTCCCTTCCAGTCCCGGACGGCCGCCAGGGCGCCCTCGTCCGCGAGGGACCGTGCCTGGGCGACCAGGCCGTCGAACCCGATTGCGCTCTCCGCTGGCCCCGGTTCCGCCGTGGATGGAGCCTCCGGATGGCTATGTTGTAGCTACAATATAAATACTCCGCACGTACGTACGTATCACGCGAGGTCGGCCTCGAGCGCGACCGCGCTGCCCCGAGCGAACCCGAGGGTGCGGAAGTACGCGATGACGTCGCCTGCGTCCCACTCCGCGAGCGTCTTCGCCCGGCGCACCCCCTTCGCGCGGAAGTGGCGCAGGAGGCTCGCACCCAGCAAGCCGCCGACCCCCTTTCCCTGATAGTCCGGGTCCACGCCCACGACGAGGATCCACCCCACCTCGCGTTCCTCCCCGAATTCCCATGGGCGGATCTCGCCGACGATGAAGCCGACCACGCGGTGGTCACCCTCCACCGCCGCAAGGCAGGAGCCGCGGTCGGGCTGTGCGAGGCGCTTGCGGAGGTTCCTCGCGAGGGTCCCTGTCCGTCGGCTCCCCGTGATCCGCCGCTCGATCCGGGAGACCGCCGCCAAGTCCGATGCCTTCAGGGGTCGCACGCGAACTGCCATCGTCATCACCTACTCCAGCCGGACGATCTTCACGCGCTTCCCGATCCAGTCCGGCGGGAGGTACACGCGCCCGCTGTTCCCGCTCTGCTTCACGACCTTCTCGATGACCTCGTGGCCGACGACCTCGAATCGAGACGGTTCCGGGGCTCGCCGTTTCGCCACGGGGACGGTAGCTACGTTATGGCTATTTCTACTTGTCTCCGGAGCATACGGATATGAGGGCGGAGCCCTTCCGGCGCTGCGTGTCCGGCGAGCCGTACGGGCGCTCAGCGCGGTACTACGATGCGATCTATGCCGACCTCCTCGACTACAAGGCGGACTGTGATTACCTCGAAACCCTCTTCCGTCGAGTCCTGGGCCGGCGGCCGAGGTCCGTTCTCGACCTCGGGTGCGGCACGGGGAACCACGCGATCGAGCTCGCGCGGCGCGGGTACGAGGTCGTGGGCCTCGACCGATCGAAGTCCCAGCTGGCGGTGGCCCGCCGGAAGCTCCTGGGGAAACGCCTCCCGGTCACGTTCGTCCAAGGGGACATGGCGCGGTTCCGCCTCCGTCGCCCGTTCGACGCTGCAATCTGCATGTTCGGCGGTTTCGGATACCTTCTGCTGGACCGCGACGTGCGGTCCCACCTCGCCTCGGTGCGCGAGCATCTGGCGGCGGACGGCATGTACGTGTTCGAATTCTGGCAGGAGTCTGCGGTCATCCCCGGTCATCAGGGCTGGGTCGCCCGCGACCGGCCGCACCGCCTCCTCCGACTGAGCGAGTCCGCGTACGACGCGGCGAGGCACCGGTTGGCGATCGACTTCCACTTCTACGTGTTCGAGGGGAGACGGGTCGTCGATCGTTTCTCGGAGTCGCATACGCTGCGCGTGTACGCCGCCGGGGAGATGCGCGAGCTCCTCTCCGAGTCCGCCTTCGCCCTGAAAGCGGCCTACGGCGGCACCGCCACCCGGCATGGTTTCGAGCGGCCGAGGAAGGGAACCTTCCGCATCACCGCGGCCGCGAGGCCCGTGCCCACGCCCCGCGCCAACCGGTTCAGCGGCGGTCGATCGGGACGTACGTGGCGTCCGTCGGCCCCACGTAGAGGTCGAGCGGCCGGATGATCCGGTTCGTCTGCCAGTACTCGAGGACGTGCGCCGTCCAGCCGGGGAGGCGGGCGACGGTGAAGATCGGGGTGAACACCTCCGGCGGCAGGCCGAGCAGGTAGAACGCGAGGCCGGAGTAGAAGTCCACGTTCGGGTACACGCGCCTCGCCTGCAGGGCCCGCAGCATGGACTCCTGCACCGCCAGGGCGGTGTCGAACAGGGTCATGTCCCCGCCACGCTCCGCGAGCTTCCTCGAGTACTCCTGGAGGATGAGAGCGCGAGGGTCGAAGTTCTTGTACACGCGGTGGCCGAAGCCGGGGACCTTCTCCTTCTGGGCGAGCGCCTTCTCCACGTACGGGTTCGCGTTCGCCGGGCTGCCGATCTTGAGGAGCACCTTCAGCGCCTGCTCGTTCGCCCCCCCGTGGAGCGGCCCCTTCAGCGTGGAGATGGCCGCGACGATCACGGAGTAGAGGTCCGCGAGGGTCGACGCAGCCACCGTCGCCGCGAACGTCGACGCCGCCAGGCTGTGGTCCGCGTGCAGGATGAGGGCGACGTCCATCGTCCTCGCGTCGAGGGGGTCGGGCTCCTTGCCCGTCAGCATGCGGAGGAAGTCCTCCGCGTGGCCGCGCTCGGGGTCTGGCGGGAGAGGCCGCTTGCCCTGTTGGATTCGGTGGAACGCGGCGACGAGGGTGGCGACCTTGGCGGTGATCCGGAGCGCCTTGCGCAGGTTCGCGTCCCGAGACGCGTCCGCGACCTCGGGGTCGTAGCTCGCGAGAACGGAGACCGCCGATCGGAGCGCGTCCATCGGGATGGTGCTGCGCGGCAGCTTTCGCAAGAGGTCGACCACTTCCTCCGGCACCGCCCGCGCCTCCGCGAAGACGCGCCGGAACGTCAGGAGCTCCTCCTGCCGGGGGAGGCGCTGGTTCCACAGGAGGAAGCTCGTCTCCTCGAAGCTCGAGTGCTCCGCGAGGTCGCGGATGTCGTACCCTACGTACAGGAGGCGTCCCTTCTCCCCGTCGACGAGGCAGATGCGACTCTCCTTCACGTAGACGTCCTCGAGCCCGAGCACGATCTCTGGACGCTGTTCTGTGATGTCCATGCTTGATTGTCCCCCTGGACCTGCCGACAAGTATCGCAGAAAGTAGCGTGCGACCCTCTTAAGAATTGCGTACTAACTGTCGCGTACTAAAACACGGGCAGGAAGCGGTCCGCGACAAGGCCCAGGAGGATCGCCGCCAGGTAGGGTCCGGAAACCCGGTAGCCGTTCCATGCATTCCGGACCGTGGGGTCTTTCAGGAAGCGGAACGCGGCATACAGGAGAACCGCGCCCGCCGCGATCGCCACCGTCAGGTACAGGAGGTGCGAGACTTGGAGGATCCAGAAGAGCAGGGCGAAGGGGGGCACGACGACGGTGGACAGCACGATCCACCGCACCGCCGTCTTCTCCTCCATCACGGCCGGCAGCATGGGAATCCGCGCGCGCTCGTAGTCCTCCTTGTGGCAGAACGCGAGCGCCCAGAAGTGGCCCGGGGTCCAGAGGAAGACGAGGAGCGCGATTAGCAACGCTCCCAGGCTGACCGTGCCCGCGGCGGCGGCGCTTCCCGCGAGCGCAGGGCACGAGCCCGCGAACCCTCCGATCACGATGTTCGCCACGTGCCTCCGCTTGAGCACGACCGTGTAGACGAACACGTAAAAGGCGAAGCCGAGGGCGATGAAGGCGGCGGTCAGGGGGTTCACCTGAAGGGCGAGCGCCATCGACACTGCGAAAAGGACGACGCCGAGGACGAGCGCGCGACTGGGTGCGACGCGGCCCGAGGGGAGCGGGCGGCGGCTCGTCCGGGTCATGAGGCCGTCGACCTTCCGGTCGAAGTAGTGGTTCACTGCGCTCGCGCCGCCGGAGGCCAAGAGGCCGGAGACGAGGAGGATCGTGAACGGTCCGATCGCGATGGCGGTGCCGCTCGTCACGAGGTAACCGGCCGCCGCGACGAGGAGGAGCAGCGACGCGATCCTCAGTTTGAGGAGGGACACATAGTCCCGCAGGCTCGTGGCCACGGGCGTTCGAAGGGCCCTCCGTACATAAGGATTCGCGGCGGACGGTTCTGTCTTAAGTCGGGTGATGAAGGTAGCCGGATTCCGAGGTTTTCGGTGTGTAACTTTCCGGGTGACAGACTCAACTCGGGCTAGTCATGAACTTTACCGCACCGCGGTGGGGCGCTTGGTGGCCCGCCAGAGGCGGAGTCAGGCGGGACGTGCCTGCTCCTGCTCCTGCCCAGGGAAGAACTTGCGGTAGGACATCGCGAGCGCCACGAGGGAGATGACAAGCAAGACCGACCCGGAGAGGATCGGGATGGGCGTGCCGGGTCCAGGCTGCGTGGCGGCGCTTGAAAGCAGCAGGATGGCCAGTATGGTCCAAAGCGGCCATACCCACATCGCGTACCAGGCCCACCGCTCCCCCTTACGAAATCCCGTGAACGAGACCGCAACCATCATGATGCCGAGGATGAGAAGATTTGTCCCGCTCGCCCTCACCTGCCAGTCAATCAAGTTGGCGGCGCCAGGGTCGGTTGCCTGCAGGTCCGCCCAAGTCGTCCCGGTGAGACGCTGGAACAAGACTGATTCGCCGTCCACGAAGGTGGCGCCTCCTCCCAGAACGTCGCCGACCCCAAAGAAGGCGATGAGGACGCTCACACCTAGGAAGATTTTCCAGGCGTATCCGTGGAGACGGGTTTCGGTTTTTCGACCCATAGACGGCGGGATGCGCTTCCGATTACTAAACCTCACTTCGCGCGGGCGCGGCCCTTGTCGAGGAGTTTCTGTGCCTGCCCGCGAAGGCGACCCGGAGTTCGATCCCGAGCGCCTCCGCGAATGTCGTCGACGTGGTGAACGCCGGGGGACGCGGCCGGGGTGGCCCTCCCGGACGGGTTCCGGTGGAAGGCGATCCTCGACGCCGCAATCACCTGAGAAGTTACAGCCGCCGCCGGGAGCGAGGGGCAAGTCAAATCACCCGATTAGGGGACAGAACCGCGGCGGACTGTTGACGACCGAAGATGTTATAGGGGCTCCTCTCATCCGCGCCGCCGGATGGCGGACGCCCACGCCGCGCACGCGGAACCCGAGGGCCACGCGGGCCATCACACCTCTATCTGGCCGTTCGTCCTCGCCCTCGCGGGCGGCTTCGGTTTCGGGGGGCTTGCGACGCAGTTCTGGCCCTCCGTCTTCGTGGGGGGCGTCCTCCTCATGGTCGGCATTGGCGGTTGGGTCCGTCAGGACCTGTACGGCGTTTCGTTTGCGGTGAAGCAGGAGGTGGAGGACCGGCCGTTCGCGGGCATCAGCATCCGTAAGCTCGGGATGTGGCTTTTCATCATCTCGGAGGTCTTCTTTTTCACGGGGCTGATCGCCGCGGGGCTCGCGCTCCGCGTCCGAGTCGACCCTTGTCCCGAGGGCGTGGCGGCACTCTCTGCGTGCTGGCCCCGTCCTGGAAGCGCGGAGTTCCCGCTGAACATTCCCCTCACCGCGATCAACACGTTCATTCTGCTCGCGAGCAGTTTCACGATGGCCGAGGCGGTGCACAGCGCGCAGCTCGGGAAGCAGGGCCACCTCAAGATATTCCTGGCCGCGACGCTCGCGCTTGGCGCAATCTTCGTTGGGATCCAGGTCTTCGAGTACGGAAAGCTTTTCGCGGAGAACCTGACCCCGTGGCCGAACTCCGTCCGGCCCGACCTCGGGACGTTCGGCACCGCGTTCTACGTGCAGACGGGTTTCCACGGGGCGCACGTGACTGGCGGAATCCTCGGGCTCGCGTACCTGAACGCGATGGCGCGGAAAGGCCGGTACGGGAAGGACAATTCTGAAGGCGTCGAGATCGTCGGTTTGTACTGGCACCTCGTGGATGTCGTGTGGATTTTCCTGTTCCCCATCATGTACCTCATCGGACGGTGACGATGGCGACGACGACGAGGGCGGCGAGAGGGATGGAGACGGTCGCCCACGAGCTCAAGCGCCCGTACGTGGCCGTGCTCGCGTTCCTCGCGATTGTCACGATCGTGGAGGTCCAGATTCCCACGCTCGGCACCGCCTGGGGAATCCCGCACGACTTGCAGATTGTCTTCCTCATCGGCACCGCCATCATCAAGGCCGTGATGGTCGCGCTGTACTACATGCACCTGCGGTACGAGCCGCGCATCCTCCGGCTGCTCCCCGCGGGCCCGCTCGTATTCGTGGCGCTCCTCATCGTCGTCCTGGTCCTCGACTAGGACGGAAACTATTTAGGCGCTCCACCTTTAGGCGACGCCGCCGGGGTTCCAAACTGTGGCCTACCCGACGATTGAGAAGGTCGGCGCAGGGGAGGAGGTCGTCGAGGAATACCCGTCGTGGAAGCAGTTCCTCCTGAGATGGCTCACGACGACGAACCACAAGGACATCGGGATCCTGTACATCGTGTTCTCGTTCTCCTTCTTCGTCCTTGCGGGCATCCTCGCGATGTTCATCCGCGCGGAGCTCGCGACGCCCGGCGCCACGATCCTCAACGAGCAGCAGTACGCGCAGTTCTTCTCCACCCACGGGACGTCGATGATCTTCCTGTTCATCATCCCCGTCTTCGTCGGATTTGCGAACTACTTCGTGCCCCTCATGATCGGGGCGAAGGACATGGCGTACCCGCGGATCAACGCGCTCGGGTTCTGGATGCTTACGCCCGCGGCCATCCTCATCTGGCTCGGGCAGGCAGACGCCGGATGGACGGGGTACGAGCCGCTCACCCAGAGCGCGTACACGACCGGCCACGGCGTGGACCTTTGGCTCGCGGGACTCATGATCGTCGGGACATCCTCGATCCTCGGCGGCATCAACTTCCTCGTGACGATCGTCAAGCTGCGGAGGCCTGGGCTGACGTTTTGGAAGCTCCCCATTTTCGTGTGGGCCATGATGACGACGTCGATCATGGTCGTGATGGCCACGCCCGTCCTCGCGAGCGTCCTCACGCTCGCCTTCCTGGACCGGAACATCGGCACGTGTTTCTTCAATGTGGCAGGCGCGTGCGAGGGGAGCGAGGGACACGCGATCCTCTGGCAGCACCTGTTCTGGTTCTATTCCCATCCCGCTGTGTACATCATGATCCTCCCCGCGATGGGCGTCGTCAACGAAGTGCTCCCGAAGATGGTCCGCCGCCCGCTCTTTGGGTACAAGGCGATGGCGCTCGCGATCTTCAGCATCGGGTTCATCGGGTTCATCGTGTGGGCGCACCACATGTTCACGACGGGCCTGTCAATTTGGGTCCGAGCGCCGTTCATGATCGCGACGATGGCGGTGGCGGTCCCGACGGGCGTGAAGGTCTTCAACTGGCTTGCGACGATCTGGCGGGGCAGCATCAGCTTCAAGACGCCCCTGCTGTGGGCGGTCGGGTTCATCGCCCTGTTCACGATCGGCGGCATCAACGGCGTCTATCAGGGCTCCATCCCCGTGGACTACAAGCTGCAGGAGACGTACTGGGTCGTCGCGCACCTCCACTACGTCTTGTTCGGCGGCTCCGTCATGGGTTTGTACGCGGCCGCGTACTTCTGGTTCCCGACGATCACGGGCCGCATGTACAACGAGCGCCTGGGACAGATCCACTTCCTCCTCACGCTCGTAGGGATGAACCTGACCTTCTTCACGCAGCACTTCATCGGCCTCAGCGGGATGCTCCGCCGCACCTTCGACTACACGGCCGAGCTCACGTACTGGCCCGAACTGGGCCCACTCAACCTGCTCTCGTCGATTGGCGCATTCCTCCTCGGGTTCGGCCAGCTCCCGTTCTTCTACAACATGATCGTGAGCCGGTGGCACGGCCGCGTGGCCCCTGCGGACCCGTGGGCGTGAGCCCGTGCGCCTCCTGAGAGGTCTCGCACTCGCCACCGCCATCGGGGCGTGGGCGGTGATTGTGATCGGCGGATATGTGACCGCGACGAACACCGGGCTCGCGTGTCAGAGCGTGATCGACTGCGGAGAGGCACGCGCAGGGGCCGAAAATGAGATCTCCCACCGCCTCGCCGCCTGGGTCGAGGGCTTCCTCGTCCTCGCGCTCCTCGTCGTGGTCCTCAAGGGCTACCGCACATGGATCCCCGTGCGCAATCTCACCCTTCTCTCCTTCGCGCTCGTCACCTTGCAGGCGGTGATTGGGATGGTCTCCGTGTACTCGGGCTTCGAGGCGCTCGCCTGGTATCCCGTCCTGGTCACCGCCCATCTCGGAGTCGCGACCTTGTTCCTGGCAGTCTCCGTATGGAACGCCGCGACGATTCTCCGCGGGACCCCACCCATCCCGGCGACGGCATCCGCCCCGCTGCCGGAGAACGCCGCCAAGGTTGGCTGATTCACATCACTCGTCGCGACGACGCGCGTGGCGGACAACGTACGCCAGCGTGACGGGGACCCCAATCGCGAATGTGGTCGCCGCCATTTCGAACAGGGGGGCTTCCGTAGTCGCCGCCGCGCCGCCGGCGCCGACCTTGTAGTTCCCCTCCATCCCCAGACTCCGATGGCCGGGAACCGCGCACCAGTACTGGCCGCTCGCGTCTTGGTCGAGGTCGAAGGGACCGATCACGACGGATTGGCCGCCGGGAATCAGTCCAGCCCACTGCACGGTCTCGTACACCCCGCCCATCGCGAAGTTGTGCGCTTGGCTGCCGACGTTCCGAAGGAGGAACTTCACCGAAACTTTCTCGAGGATGAGCGGACTCGTGATCGTGTACTCATCGAGTTCGATAAGGATCGCAACCGTAACGTTGAGCGTCCCGTTCATCCCATATCCTCGTGCCGTCAGGTCTGTGGGACCGTATGGGACCTGCGTGTCCGAGGAAACGTTGATCGTCGTGTTCAGCCACGCGTGCGCGAACGCAGGCACGAGCACCTCCCGGTCGATGGGGCTGTCGATCCGGAACGTGTAGTCCTGCGAATTGTTGTTCCAGATTCGGAGGCGCAGGGGCTCACCGTCCGTTGCGTCAATCTCCGGCGGTTGGATGCTCCAGGGAGGACTGCCAAAGCCACGCAGCTCGACGTCCGCGAAAGGCAACGTGGAAGGCACTGGCCCGTAGGGCTTCCGGCCGGCCTCCGGCTCGAACACGTGGATCGTTGCCCGCATGTCGTGATGGCCGACCCCGCAGAACTCCGCGCACTGGGTGAGATAGTCCCCAGCCACGTCGACGCGCGTCCACACCACGTTGGTCTTGTGGGGGATTGCGTCGATCTTGACTCCCAGCTGGGGCAGAGCGAAGGAGTGAATCGTGTCGTTCGACGTCACGAGGAAGTGCACGACGATCCCGCGCTGGAACCATGCCTCGCCGAATGTCGTGGTCCAGTTTTGTTCGTCGACCCCCGGCTCTTCATACGTGAAGGTCCAGTAGAAGCGGCTGCCCGTAACGTGGATCGTGACGTCCGCAGGCGGCATGGTGTCCGTGTAGAGGAGGACGGGGAACGAGAGCAGGGTGATGATGACCAGGATGACGATGGGGAATGCCGTCCAGATCATCTCGACCTTTCGATTCCCCTCGGAAGGGCCCTCGGAGCTGATGCGCCGCGGCGGCGAGGCGCTCTGACGATACCGCCACAGGAAGTAGAAGAGAGCCCCGTAGACGATCACGGAGACGAGGAGGGCGAACCAGGTGACCGCCCAGAAGAGTTCCTGGATCTGGCGCTCCGAGGGGCTCGAAGCCTGCGCGGAACCGCCGAGGGCCAACAATCCGGCGAGACCGATGAGAGGGGGCGCACCCCGCCGTACCATGCGACTCGGCGAACCGGGGCCCCGGTAAAAACCTTTCTCGATGTGGGGTCTGCGACTCGCGGTCGTGCGCAGAGAAAAGGATTAAGCGGAAACGCCCCTTGCGCGCGCCATGGTGAAGCCCAGGGAGGCCCGCGGCTGGTTCCTGTACGCCGTGGCGGTGGGCGTCGCGTTCCTCGTCCTCGCCTTCCGGCTGTACTACGCGGGCGATGCGACCTCGCCTTACCTGTTTCTCGAGTTCATCGACGTGCCCTTCGTGATCGCCGTGCTCGCCGGCGCGTTGGCGGCACTTGCACTCCTCCAAGCTTTGTGGTACACGATCGTGACGCCCAACGGGCGCGTTCTGTACGTGGCTTCCCTCCTGATGTTCATTGTCGGGCTGTTGCACTTCTACGCCCTGCCGAACCACCTCGCGCGGCGCGACGTGTTCCTCCTGCAGTTCCTGGCGGCGCTCATCGTCTTCCTGTATACGCCGACCCTCTCGTGGGTCTCGAAGCCGTTCGTGGGCGGCGGGATTGCGGGCGGCGCGGCGCTCCTCGCCTCGTCCCTATACGGCCCGATCACGCAGTCCGCCCCGTTGCTGCACCCGCTCGTCCTTGCGACCCTGGCGGCAGAAGGTCTGCTCGTGCTCACCCTCCTCCGGTTCGGGCAGATCTCGTTCATGCCGAAGGCCGCGGCTGCGTGATCAGCTTCCCATCGCGGGGATTTTCGCCTCTTCCTTGGGCTTCACCGCCCGGGCCACGGACTTCGTCGACACGATATGTCGCTTCATCAGGAGTCGCTCCGGCGGAATGCCGATCGCCAGCCCCACGAGCTGCGGGAGGTGTAGGATCGGCAGCTCGATGCGCTGGCCCGAGACCTTCTCCGCCTTCCCCTGGTACATGTCGAGGTTGATGTGGCACAGCGGGCACGACGTCGCCATGACGTCCGCGCCCTTCCCCTTGGCGGCGAGCATGTTCTTCGCGTTCATCCGCATCGAGGCGTCCTCGTTCACAAACGTGATCGGGAAGCCGCAGCACTTCTTTCGCTCCTCGTAGTCCACGGGCTTCCCTCCGAGCGCCTCGATCAATCTCTCGAAGTACTGGGGCCGGTCCGGGTCGTCGTACCCGTGCAGGGTTCCCGGGCGGATGAGCTGACAGCCGTAGAAGGACGCGACGTTCAGGTCCGACAAGTCCACCTTCACGCGGCGCTGCAGCTCGGCGAGCCCGACCTCGTCGACGAGGACCCACAGGAGGTGCTTGATCTCGACGGTCCCGCTGTACCGGAGGCCGATCTCCGCGAGCATCTTGTTGACCCCCGCAAGCTTCTTCGGGTCGTCCTTCAGCTCGCGGTTCGCCCGGTCGAGGTTGAACTGACACGTGGAGCACACGGTCAGGATGTCGAGGTGCAGCTTCTCCGCGATCGCCAAGGTCCGCGCGTTGAGGGCGAGGGCCAGGTCGTAGTTCACGTCCTGCACGAATCCCGCGCCACAGCACGTCGCGTCCTCGAGTTCGACGAGCTCGATCCCCAACACGTCCGAGATCAACTTCGTGCTCACGTCGAGCTCCTTGCAGCTGTCCTGCCCCACACAGCCTGGGAAGTATGCGTACTTCATCGCCGGGTCCCCCTTCGTTTCTTGCGTTCGATAAGGTTCGCGAGCTTCGTGACGTCCTTCACGCCCTCAATCGGCTTCTTGCGGATCTCGGGGGTCTTCCAGTGCAGGATGATCTTCGTGGCGACGCCGCTCTGGGCAACCATGCCCTTGAGGCCGAGCGATTTGTTCGCGGTCGCGAATTCGTTGAGCTTGCCGGACTTCAGGATCGTGTCGTAGAACGCAATCGCGTGCTTCGAGCCCTGGCTCTGGATGCCCGCCTCAATCGACATCTCCCGCATCCGCATGATCGCATCCATCGGCTTCACGTGGATCGGGCACACCTCGTTGCAGTACAGGCACGTGTCGCAGTCCCAGATCCCGTTCGCCTCGCTATACACCATGAGGCGGCCGTGCCGGGCCTCGTCCCTCTCGTCCGCCACGAACCGGTACGCCTTCGCGAGGGCCGCAGGTCCGAGGTAGTCCGGGTTCGCCTCCCTCGACGTGCACTCGCTGAGGCAAGAGCCGCACATGATGCAGTCCTGGGCGATCTTGAGGAGCTCCATCCTCGCCTTGGGCACGATGTACGGTCCTTTCGGCACCTTGCGCCCGGCCTGCAGGAATGGGTCCACATCGTGCACGCTCTCCCAAAACCCGTCCATGTCGACGACGAGGTCCTTGAGGATCGGCATGTTCTTCATCGGCTCGACGACGAGGTAGCCGTCGCGGTCGAGGAGCGGCTTCGCCTGCGTGCTGCACGTGAGCCCGGTGCGTCCGTTCACGTTCATCGCGCACGAGCCGCAGATCGCGGACTGGCAGGACCGGCGGAACGACAGCGTCGGGTCCTCATTGTAGTGGATGTCGTGGAGCAGGTCGAGGACGGTCCTCCCGGGCGCGGCGTCGACCTCGAACTCGTCGTATCGCGCCCCGCGGCCGTCCTCCGGGTCGAACCGGTACACCTTGATCATCGCCACTAGTACGTCCGCTCCTTCGGCTCCCATTTCGTGATGCGCACGGGCTCGTACGTGATCTCGACCCGGTCCCCTCGAAGCCACGCGAGGGAATGCTTCAGCCAACTCGCGTCGTTGCGCTTCGGGTAGTCCGTCCGCGCGTGCGCCCCGCGGCTCTCCTGTCGAATGAGCGCACACTTCGCGATGACCTCGGCCAGGTCGAGCAAGTTCCTCAGTTCCATCGCCTCGAGGAGCGCGTAGTTGAACTTCGTGTTCTTCGCCCCGACCCGAACGTTCGCGTACCGGCGCTGCAGGTCTTCCACGGCGCCCACCGCCAGGGTCATGTCCGAATCGTTCCGGTAGATGCCGACCCTCTCCCACATGACCCTCTTGAGCTCTTGCCGGATCCGTTCCACCCTCTCGGTTCCCTCGGAGGCCATCAGTCCATCGATTCGCCGGTCGTCCGTGGACAGCGCTGCCGCCCCGCCCTCGACCTGCGCGTGCTTCTGCGCGAATTCCGCCGCCGCGGAGCCGGCGAGCTTGCCGAACACGATGCACTCGAGGAGAGCGTTGCCGCCAAGGCGGTTCGCCCCGTGCAGGCTGACGCACGCGCACTCCCCGGCCGCGTAGATCCCCGGCACGTTCGTTGCGCCCTGGTTGTCCGTGGCGATGCCGCCCATGATGTAGTGCTGCGCGGGCTCGATCGGGATTGGCTTCTCCGCGGGGTCGACGCCCGCAAAGTTCACGGCGAACTCGTGAACTTCGGGGAGTCGTTCTCGGATGCGCTCCGCGCCAAGGTGCGTGAGGTCCAGGTCCACGTATCCCTCGGGATACGCGCGTCCCTCGTTCGCCTCCGTCTGGATCGCGCGGGAGACGATGTCGCGGGGCGCCATGTCGAGCATCTTCGGGGAGTACCGCTCCATGAACCGCTCGCCCTTCGCGTTCTTCATGATGCCGCCTTCGCCGCGCGCCGCCTCCGTGATGAGGATGTTGGGGCCGTGGAGCGACGTGGGGTGGAACTGCACGAACTCCATGTCCTTCAGCGCACCGCCGGCGCGGAGAGCCATCGCGAGGCCGTCGCCGGTGCACGTGACGGCGTTCGTGGTCTTCCCGTACATCTGCCCCCCGGGGCCCGTGCAGATGACGACGGCCTTTGCCTGGAACTCGTCCAGCCGCCCGTCGGCGACGTTGTACGCGATAAGTCCTGCGAACCGACCCTCCTCGACGATGAGGGTCGGTT
>Ga0209641_10002938_pt1 | contig 14401 bp, 17 predicted proteins | sample RifCSP16_1_FD_184022 | JGI IMG/M metagenome (GOLD analysis project Ga0209641, IMG submission 184022) | Soil microbial communities from Rifle, Colorado - Rifle CSP2_sed 16_1 (SPAdes) (version 2) | ecosystem: Environmental > Terrestrial > Deep subsurface > Rock core/Sediment | place: Rifle...
GCGATCGGCGGCGAGGGTGAGATCGAAGAGCTCAAGGCAGCGATCGAGGGCCTTGGCGAGGCGTGCCTCGTTGCCGAGCGACTTGGCGCGGCTGGCTCGCCCGACCTCGCTGCCGATGTTGGCGAGCTGTTCAAGCAGCGACAGCTCGTGCCAGCGTCCGGCGGCAAGGCCCGGATGGAGCGTGCTGGTCATGGGGTCACGAGCCGATCGACGATCGTCGTGATCCTCTGGCGAATCTCGGGGTCGTCGACCGAGCGCGTTCGATTCCCCTGCCGCGGGCGGACGTTGATCATCGAATCGAACTCGATCCAGCCGCGCGTTCCGTGCTCGGCCGGATACAGGTTGATCCCCCAGAGGCTCGCCTGGGTCGAGCCATCGTCCAGCAACAACGCCTCCTCGTCGGCGTGCAATTCGCCGGCGATGACCATGATGCCTCGATCGACGTCGACGACGGCCTTGACGAGATCGCCGAACAGTCCCTCGGCAAGGGTACGGAGATGCTCCAGGCCGACCGGCTCCCGGACGATCTCAACCTCAGGCAGGGCCCACCTCCGAAGTCATCGTCGTGATCGTACTCGGGCTCCTTCTGGTCGGCCTCGACATCAGGTAAGCCCGGGGTGATCGGCCGTCGCCATCACGCGCTCATGCCAGTCTGCTGTGTCTAGCTACCTTGCCTTGACGTGTCCACTCCCCTAGCCTATTGTCGCTGATGAAGCGCGCGGCGCTCCTCCGGACCATCGCGGAGGCGGCCAGGCGCAATCGCAGCGACTGGCGCCTCATTCGGGATCGAGGTGACCACGAGGTCTGGAGCCTGGACGGGATCCCGGTCGTGATCCCGCGGCACCGAGAGGTGAACGAAATGGTCGCCTTGCGGATCCTGGTCGATCTCGAGGCCCGATTTGGGGAGCGGTGGTGGCATCGGTGAGAGCGCAGTACACAGTCCAGGTCGAACGGTCAGGCAGCTGGTGGGCAATCATGGTGCCGGAGCTTCGGGGGGTGTACAGCCAGTCCCGGACACTCGCCGGGGTCGAGCCCATGGTCCGCGAGGCGATCAGCCTTTTTCTCGACGTCCCTGAGGACAGCTTTGACGTCGCCGCCGTCAAGGTCCTCGACCCGGCCACGGAGGATGCCATCCGAGCGGCCGCTGAGGCGCGCAAGGCGGCCGCCGAACGCCAGCGCGAGGCGACCGCCCGGACGCGGGAGGCGGTCGTCGCCCTGCGGCGCCGGGGCCTGCCACAGCGGGACATCGGCCGGATGGTCGGGATCTCGCACCAGCGGGTCGCCCAGCTCCTGGCGTCGGCCACGAAGGGTTGAGATGCGGCTCGTCACGCCGCCTTTATCGACCGGATGGGCTCCATGGTCGCGTGTCAGGTCGAAACGCCAGCGAGGCGGTTTGCCTGAGCGCTGACCGTCCCGCCCTTGATTAGAAGCCAGAGCGCCAGCCCGACCTCGGCGACGAAGCTCACGGCGAGCCCCGGGTAGCGGATCGCAGGGACGTCCGGCAGCAGGAAGGCCTGGAGGAACCAGATCAGGACGGCGATTCCGTCGAGCAGCAGCAGGACTCCCAGGACCCGGGGCAGGAATCCGGACCTGTAGACCAGATAGCCGAGGGGGAACAGCCACGTGCCGAAGAACAGCTGGGCCGTGACGAAGCCCGTCTTGTACACGCCGATGAACAGGTACGCCAGGCCCTCGAGCTGTCCGGCCGGGTAGGCCCCCATGTGGTTGTCCCCGTCTCCCGTCAGCATCGCGGCGACGAGGCCCAACATGCTCGCCGTCTGGATGGCGACCCCGACCGCGTTGAGCAGCAGGAAGAGCAACGCCAGGTGCTCGTTGACTGGCCGCAGCAGGACGTACAGACCCCAGGCGACCATGAGGAAGAGGAACCCAGTCGTCAGCGCGACAACGAGACCGAGGCGGAACGGTCCCTCGTTCGTGACCATCGCCTGATAGACCTGGTCTGACCCACCCAGCCCGATCTGCCCCAGCATCGTGGCGAGCACGGACGCGAGGATGTAGGCGAGGAAGAAGCCGCTCGTGATCCTGGCGATCCTGTCCGGCACCAGGTGATCGATCTCGCTCAGCGGCAGCTTCATTCGTGGCCTCCATCGGTGGGGACGCGAATGTGAGGGCAAGGGTGCACCCATCGGCCGACCCTTCCCAGTTCCATTGGTCGCCCGTACGGGACGCCAAAGGGATCGCGTCGGTCTGTGCTCCGCGCGTCGCCTAAGGAAATCTGAGCGACAGAGCCGGATCGGGAGGGCTCGCCCTCGGGCAGCACCGCCGGCACCGGGGCAGGACGCTACCATTTCATCATGGGACAGGCAGGCCGATCGGGATCACCGACGACCGTTGACGCCCCGGCCGGCGAGCGCTATCTCCTGCTCGCGGACATCTCGGGCTACACGGGCTTCATGTCCGGCGTGGAACAGGAGCATGGGGTCGATTTCAGCGGCGGGATCCCCGCGGCCTACGGCATCCTAGGGGCGCTGCTGGACACGGTCATCGAGGGCGTCGAGCCCGGTTTCGCCCTGGTCAAGCTCGAGGGCGACGCGGTGTTCGCGTCGGCTCCGGCCGGGAGCCTCGACGGCCGGGGTGACAGGGTCGTCGAGATCATCGGAGCGACCTACCGGGCGTTCGTCGAGAGCCGGACCCGCGCGATCCCCACCAGCGACCACGTGTGTACCGCCTGCCCGGCTGTGGCGCACCTGGACCTGAAGGTGGTGCTCCACCGGGGTCCGGCGGTGCGCCAGTCCGTCGGGTCAGGCAGCGACCTGCTCGGCCCGGCCGTCACGGTCGCGCACCGGTTGCTCAAGAACACCGTTCGGGAGCGGATCGGCCACCGCCCGTACCTGTTCGTGACGGACGCGGCGGCGACAGGGCTCGGCCTGTCGAGGATCGGCCTGGGGCACGGCGAGGAATACCCGGACGCCGGGCGGATCGAGGGCCGCATCATCGAACTCGAGGCCATTCCGTCGGCTGGGACGGCGCCCAGCTGAGACGAGCTCGCTCGCGAGCTGCGCGCGATCCGTGGCATCCTCCGGCTCACGGTGACCCGGTACCTCGTCCTCCTGCGCGGCATCAACGTCGGCGGCCGCAACAGGGTGCCGATGGCGGCGCTGCGCGAGCTCCTCGAGTCGCACGGCCACACGAAGGTCTCCACGTACATCGCCAGAGGCAACGTGATCCTGAGCTCCGACATGTCTGCGGCTGAGATCAAGCGCGAGCTCGAGGAGGCGCTCCCGAAGACGTTCAAGCTCGACAGCGAGCTGATCGCGGTCCTGGTCCTGACGCGGGCCCAGCTCGGGGCGGTGGTCCGGGACCGGCCCAAGGGTTTCGGCGATCAGCCTGACCGATTCCACAGCGACGTGGTCTTCCTCATGGGCGTCGACGCATCGGCGGCGATGAAGGTCTTCGACCCGCGTCCCGGCGTCGACGAGGTGTGGCCGGGCAAGGGCGTGATCTACTCGCAGCGGCTCAGCGCGCAGCGGACGAAGAGTCGGCTCGGCAAGATGATGGGCACCCCGGCCTACAAGTCGATGACCATCCGGAGCTGGGCGACGACGATGGCCCTGCTGGAGCGCGTGGAGGCGTCCGCGACGGACACCTGACCGCTAGCTGCCCGGTCCGATCCGCCGCATCCGCTCGAGCTCGCGGCGGAGACGCTTGCTCGGCCGGCCCTCGCCGCGGATCGCCTTGATGCCGGGCGCGATCTCGCGGATGACCGGCGCTGGGCTGTTGTCGATGTAGCACGTGGCCGCGACCGGCGCGCCGACGCGCGTTTCGATCGGCTGCACGACCTCGACGGTCCGCTCTCGTTCGGAGATCAGCGCATGCACCACGTCGCCGGCACGGACCTTCGTCGACGGCTTGGCCGGGTTGCCGTTGACGCGGACGTGCCCGCCTTCGCACAGCTGGGTTGCCATGGGGCGGGTCTTGACGAGCCGCACGGCGCACAGCCAACGATCAATCCGCGTGTCGGCGGCGGCACTGGTGCTGGTCATGACCTCCTCTCGGATCAATCGGAGCTGGTTGAGGCGCCCAGGGCCCTGGCGTCCTGGACGGTGACGATACCGACCAGGTCTAGATCCACATGGTGCTCGTACACGATCAACATCCAGCGCCACGGCCCCAGGATGAACCGGTAGCCGGACCAACGGCCGCCCAGGGGTGCCCCGATCGCTGGGAAGGTTGCGAGCGGTTCGATCGAAGCCGCGAACCGGCTCACCGTTGAGACCGGCAGCGATTGGGTCTGGATGAGGCGCTCCAGGTTGCGCCGTGCCCTCGGCGACACGAGCACGGTCGCCATCGATCAGAGCTCGTCGAGCGGAATGCCCTTGCCGGTGCGGATCTCCTCCGAGCCGGCCGTCGCGTCCTCCCAGGCGCCGGGGATCCGATCGAGGACGTCGGTGATCGTCATCGGGTCGGGGTCGGCATCGTCCAGTGCCGTCGAGAGGAGCGAACGAGCCAGCGTGCCCGGGCTCGTGTGGGTCCGCTCCGCCAGGCGCCGGAGCTTCACGGCCCGTTCCGCGTCCAGGACGATGTTGACCCGCTGACTGGTCATGGAGCGAGGCTAGCACGTCATGACACCGTATGTGCAGCTCCACGAGGAGCTTCACGCGGCTACACGCCGGGACCGTCACCCGGGCGCCTGGGCCGTCCGAGCAGCGCATCGCGCTCGGCGAGCGGTCTCGCATTGAAGTCCTCGATCCAGCGGTCCACCGAGGCCTGGTCGAGGGGAGCGACCCCGTCGGCGAGCATCGAGGCACCGAGCCGCTTGGCCAGGCCGAACTCGTCGACGTTGGTCATCGCGCTTCGGAAGGCCTTCGCGTTCGCGTCGACCGCCGACTGGGTCTCGGCGATCCAGCGCTCCTCGAGCCCGCGCCGGGCCAGCGCGAAGCGCACCCAGCCTCGGAGCACGGTTGGGACCTGGCGCACCTCGGCGAGCGACATCGAGACCTTGCGCGGCAGGTAGTCGAGCATGAACTGCTCGACGACGATCGGGCTCCACCGCAACCCATCGTCGCCGAGGTAGTCGCACGAGTAGTCGAGGCAGTGGCTGGCGATCAGGTCGGCGTCCGGCGCGTCGCCGCCGCTCGCGATGTGGTCGGAGGCGAGGAACTCCCTGATCAGCCGCTGGCGCTCCCGACTGCCCGGGGGCCTCGCTTCCCTCATCCGTGGAGCCGGGAGGCTTTGCATCCGGGCCAGGATCAGCGCGCGGTAACGCTTGAACTCGGGCGTCCAGTCGTTGTCGAGATACAGGTCGCCTGACGCGATGGCATCGATGATCCGGCGGGCCATCCGCTTGGGGTCGGCGTCGGTCGTCGCGACGCCGGGCTCGGTCGGGACGTCCCGGCGGAGATCGCCCTTCGTGTAGCCGACGAAGCCGTCCTTGATGATCTCGCCCATCGCCTTGTCGTAGAGGGCGTTGACGACGTGTGACGGCCGACCGGGGTACCGGAACGTCGCGAAGTACGCCTCGTGGTCGCCGTAGACGTCGGCGAGCATCCAGGCGTCCTCGAATGCGACCTTGCCGAGCTCCCCCGCCCACCCCCGCGACGGGATGCCGGCCGCGCGGAGCCTCCCGGCCGCTCCCCGAGCGGCCCTGGCGACGTCCTCGTCGGCGACCGCGCCGAGGGCCTCGAGGACCGCCAGGCTGCTCGCGTCGTGGGCCGCCTCCGCCCGCCCGACGACCGTCGGCCAGAGCGTTCGCTCAAGCTCGTCGCGCGCTTCCCACGGAGCATCGATCTTGTAGAACTGCCCGAGCATGGCGCTCGCCCAGGCCTCCGCCTCGAGTGGATCATCGACGTCGAGCAGCTCGGCGCCGCCCCGGACGATGACGTCGGCGAGGTCCTCGATCGAGGGCGGCCGGCCGTGCCCGGACGTGCGGCCGCGCGGGGCCCCTGTCCTGCGCTTGCCCCGCGCGCCACTCGTGGCGCGCGGTTTGCCCCTCGATTTCCTCATTGACGCGGAGTATCAGCCTTTCGCGAGCCCGCTGGGATCGGTCGGGACGACGCCGGTGGTGTCGTGCTCAACGTGGCGAACGGATTCTCGAGCCGGACGCCGTCAATCTCCCGCCCGTGTTGCAGGTCCTCGGTGAGCAGGCGAGTCGCGCCCGACAGCCTCGCCGCCGTGAGGATGAGGGCATCCCAAGACGACACCTGCGCATCCTCCTCCACCCGGGTTGCCGCGAGGATCACGGGTGGGTCGATCGTGATCACCGGCCACGTTGCGTAGAGCTCCACGATCTCGCGCGCCTCGTCGCGCGACAGCGGCTGCCGGAGCTTCCGGGTGGCTGCGACGTAGAGTTCCTGGAGGACCTGGGTGCTGAGCACGCCCGCACGGTCGCGCCAGAGTGTCTCGAGTGCCGCTCGCGCGATGGGCTGCTTCATCACCTCCGAGGCGTCGTGCGCGTAGAGCAGGACGTTCGTGTCGACGAACGTCCGCTCAGGGCCGGCCATGGCGGCCCAGGCGATCGGCGTAGAGCTCGTCGCGCGTCCATTCTCGCCCACCCCGCGCCGTGGATTTCACCATCAGGGCGGTGGCCCGCTCCCGGGCCTGCTCGTACCGATCATCCTGGTCGGCAAGCTCGCTGATCTCGCGGGCCACGAGCGCACTCACCGACGTGCCGCGTTTCGCGGCCACGATCCGGGCCCGCCGGATGACCTCCGTGTCGAGCTGAACGGTGAGATTCGCCTTCGCCATCTGGAGTGTCCTCCCCACGGTCTATCTCGTGTACCACAGTGCACAACGTGGGATTCCGGCGTCGCTCGAGCTCCTGCAGCCCCAGCTCATCCCCGACTCGGGAACGAGACCGCATCCCTTCAGCCGAGCCGCCAGAAGTCGCCGGTCAGCCCGAGTCGATCGAGGATCGCCTGGCTCTGCTCGCGGCTGCGCGGCTGCCAGTCGGGTGACAGCCGATCCTGCCACCACGCGGCGGCCAGCTCGGCCAGCTTCGTGATCGGGATGGTGGCGCCGGGTTCGCGTCCGGCGAGCCAGCGATCGACGTGTGCTTCCGACCGGAAGAGCAGCATCGTCCCTCAGGTGAAGCCGATGTCGCTCCACCAGCGAGCGGCCGGCACCAGGACGTGGAAGACCGGCGAGGCGTCGTCGGGTCGGCCGTCGTGGACGCTGATCTCGATGCGGTCCTGGCAATCGGGACAGTGGGTCTCGAAGCGGCTGTCGGCGTGCAGCGCGGCGCCGATCCCGAACGCATCCCAGGCGCAGTTCGCGTACCACGTTCGCCGGCCGGCCTCGACTCGGAAGTCGGTCGGCCGAGCAGCGAAGGGGTTGGCCATCCGGATATCGCCGGCGTCATCGAGGACGAGGGCGTGGGCATCGTGGAGTCGACGCCAGCCGGCCCGGACGCCATCCTCCCCGACCCCGATCGTCGCGCCCACCTCGGCCGCCGTCGGTGCCCGCCCGAGCTCTACGAACCGTTGGTACGTCGCATTCCGGAGGTCGATGTCGGCGCGTTCCATTTCGGGGAATGATAGGTCCCGGCGCGGTGCAGTTGACGATCGCATCGGCCGCCCTTTGAGGCGGCCCGAGGTCACTCCCTGGCGTCGACGAAGGTCGCCCGCCCGGCCGATTGATAGGTCTGGAGCATCACGCCGGATGGGCGTCGACCGCGACTGGTCAGTCCGGTCAGTCGTCGCCTGCCGACAGGAACAGGATCGTGGCGCCGTCCGGCGACCAGATCGGGAAGGTATCGAAGGCAGCGTCATCGGTGAGCTGGACGACATCGGCGCCGTCGGCGCGCATGACGTGGATATCGAAGGCGTCGTTCGTGTCGCGGATGAACGTCATGCGGGTGCCATCGGGCGACCACTTGGGAACGTAACCCCGCCCGAGGTCGGCGAGTGCTCCCGTCGCGACATCGAGCACGCCGATGTGGGTCTCGTCGCCGCGAAGCTCAAGCGCGATGCGCGTGCCGTCGGGCGACCACACCGGGTAGCCCACGGGGCGATCGAGCAGCAGCTCGCGTTTCGAGCCATCGGAATCGACCGCCCACAGCTGGCCCGTCTCGCCGAAGCCGCGGACGTCGTCGTGGCCCCAGATGAAGGCGACCTGGGTGCCGTCCGCCGACCAGGTCGGCGAGTTCTCGAACCCGTCGAAGTCGGTCAGCTGGGCGAGGCCGGCGCCGTCGGTGTCGACGAAGTACAGGTCGCTGGAGGCCGGACCTCCGCGCGTGAAGGCCACGCGCGAACCATCGGGCGAGAACGCCGGCAGGCCGTCGAAGGCGAGGTCGTGCGTGAGTCGGCCGAGGTTCGTCCCATCGGGCGCGATCGTGTAGATCTCGGAGTTGAGATCACGCCGATCGAGCTGTATGGCGAGGCGCGAGCCATCGCCTGACCAGGACATCGGCAGGCCGCCGGCCGGCCATTCGGCAACCGCGGACCGGCCACCACCGTCGGGCTGCGTCGTGTAGGCCCGCAGCGCGCGCGCCGGGCACCGCGGCGGACGGGGCGCTTCGGTCGTCGGGAAGATCGCGGCCCGGGCCACGGTACCGGGTCCGATCTCGTGGTGGTCGGGCTCCCCGACCCTGGACGCATCGTGGGTCACGACGATCAGGAGGTCGAGGTCCGGGGCGATCCACACCTCCTGGCCGCCGTGGCCCGACGCGTTCCAGACGTGGTAGCCCTCAGCGTCGTAGAGCCACCACAGGAGCCCGTATCCCTGGTGCGCCCCGAGCCCGGGTCGGCAGCCGAGATCCCATCGCTCGTCGAGCGACCGATCGAGCCACGCCGCGTCAACGAGCTGCTCGCCGGCCCACGTTCCGTGCTGGAGAACGAGCTGACCGAACCGCGCCAGCTCCCGCGGGGTCACGAACACCGAGTGGCCACCGGCGAAATACCCGTCTGGCTCGACCCACCATCGCTCGACGTCGATGCCGAGCGGGCCGAGCAAGCGGTCCGTGACGTAGGCGCACAGCGATTCGCCGGTGGCCTCGGTGAGCACCGCCGCGAGGACCTGGGTGAGCCCGGTGCTGTAGGCGAACTCGGTGCCGGCCGGCTCGACGCTCTCCCACTTCAGGACCTCGCGCACGAACGACGGCTCGCCTGGGACGTCGCTCGGACCCGCATCGGACAGGTACTCGGCGTCCTCGCTGTTCGCCAGCCCGCCGGACATCGTGAGCAGGTGCTCGATCGTGAGGTCGCCGTGCGCTCCGACCAGGTCGGGCGGCAGGAACGTGTCGATCCGCGTATCGAGGTCGAGCAGGCCATCCTCGATGGCGAGGCCGGTCGCGACGGACAGGATCGACTTCGACGCCGATGCGATCGTGAGGGCCTGGGCCGCGTCGCCGCCGTTGAAGTAGCGCTCGTACACGAGCTTGCCGTGGCGCACGACCAGCAGGCTCCGGACGTCGGCCGACAGCTCGACGTTGCCGGCCGCCGCGTCGAGGAGCGACGCGTCGAGCCCGACGTCCGCCGGCGTGCCGGTCGGCCAATCGAGGGGCGTCGGATCGTCGTACGAGATGTCGACCGGGGTGAAGAACTCGTCCGACGGATCGGGGGCGAAGGCGGAACAGTCCGTGCGCGCCGCGGAGGGAGGGGCCGGCACCGCCGTCGGGCTGGGAGTCGGGGTCGAGGTCGTGCACGACCCGACGAGCAGTGCCGCGGCCAGCGCGACCTGCATCGGCGACGACAGCCGACCCGTTGACCCCGAGCTCGCCCACATCGGAGGCACTCCAACTATTACGTGTGACGATATATCACGATACACGAAGCTGGCGTGCCGAGGTCAATGTCCTCCCGAACAGGCTATCTCGTCGTCATCCGCGCAGGAACGTCAGCCTTCGGTCCCAGACCTCCGTAGCTGCCCGTCCGAACCAGATGAAGTGCGACTCGGCATCGACCTCGACGAGCTCGTGATGGGGAGCCAACGCCGCAAGCCGCGCGGCGTGCCCTGGCGCCACCGCCCGGTCGTGCGCACCGCGCAGGATCAGCGTCGGCTGAGGGATCGGGGCATCGGATGGACTGTCGTGCGTGAGATCGCAGGCGAAGCCGCGTCCCGACCAGAGTGAACGGAACGCGGCCAGGTAGCGGTCGCGCGTCAGGTCATCCATGTCGCGGACGACCCGCCCCGGATCGAGCGTCGTGAGCGGGCTGAGCTGGATCCGCAGCCCGACCGCCGGCGCGAAGCGCAGGCTGGCGCGGATCGAGCCCCACACCGCCGCCTGGAGCGGCCCGAACAGGACGCGCCCCCCGCGTCGCGTCATCGCCGGCCACGGCAGGGCCACGGCCGACTCGAACGAGACGCGGTCGACACGACCAGGATGACGCCGGGCAAGCTCGATCCCGGTGTGACCGGCGGCCGAGATGGCCACGACGTGGGCCCGACCGATGCCGATCGTCTCAAGCAGCTCGGCGAGCGCATCGGCCTGGTCCTGCGCGGAGCAGCCGACCGAGACCGGCGTGTCGTCGTAGCCTGGGCGAGAGGCCTCGATGACGGTGAACCCGTGCTCGGCCAGGCGCTCGTGCCCGAGCCGCGTGGCACGTGTGCAGTGACCGCCCTTGAGGACGAGGACTGCCGGCCCAGACCCCGTCCGCCGGTACTCGATCGGTCCAGCGTGCGTCCGAGCGATGGTCCGGCCGCTCACCACCTTGACCCCACCATGCCGCCATTGTGCGCGGCGCGCGGTGGCCGCGATTCCGGCCGGCGAATGAATTCGATGGCGTGCGTCTCAGCGGAGGCACGGTCCCGGTGGCACATGAAAGCGAGCCCAGCATCTCCCGGGCGAACGCGAAGGGTCGGCGGTCTGAGCTCGTGTTTGGTTTCGGGTCAGCGCCGGCTCAGCGTGAGCTCGCTGCTTCCTGGGCCTCGCCCTTGATGCGCAGGCCGCCCGGGTCGTACGGCGGGCGAAGGTGGGGCGTGGCGGCGTAGCGGACCGTGGCGATCTCGAGCTCGTAGCGGCCATCGAGGAGGAAGTCGGGGGTGGCGGCGCCGGGCTCGCCGGCGTCGACGTAGCCGAGGGCCACGGAGCGACCGAGCGTGTGCCCGTACCAGCCCGAGGTCGTCCGGCCGACCAGCACGCCGTTCCGCCAGATCGGCTCGTTGTGGTAGAGCAGCGGCTCCGGGTCGTCGAGCGTGAAGACGACGAGGCGCCGGGCCAGGCCCCGGGTGCGGCGCTGGAGCAGCGCGTCGCGGCCGATGAAGCCGCCCGGCTTGTCCCACGCGACGGCGAAGCCGAGCCCGCCCTCGAGCGGCGTGTCCTCGTCGCCGATGTCGTGGCCCATGTGGCGGTAGGCCTTCTCCACCCGCAGCGAGTTGAGGGCGTGGTACCCGGCGTGGCGCAGGCCGAGGCCTTCGGCGGCGCCCACCACGGTGTCGTAGACGTGCTCAGCCATATCGGCCGGGACGTACAGCTCCCAGCCCAGCTCGCCGACATAGGTAACTCGCGCCGCCCGGACGATCGTGTAGCCGAGCTCGATTTCGCGCGAGGTCCCGAACGGAAAGCCCGGGTTCGAGAGGTCGTCAGGGCTCACGCGGGCGAGCAGTTCGCGCGATCGCGGCCCCTGGACATTGAGGACTGCCCAGCCCGAGGTGACGTCGGTGACCGTGCAGTGGGCGTCCGGCGGGATGTGTCGCTCCAGCCACGCGCGGTCACGCTGCTGGTCGGCGGCGGCGCTGATCACCATGAACGAGCGCTCGTCGAGGCGCGTCACCGTCACGTCCGCCTCGATGCCGCCGCGGTCGTTGAGCCACTGCGTATAGACGAGACGCCCGACGGGCACGGCGACGTCGTTGGCGCAGATGCGGTTCAGGACGGCCTCCGCATCTCGGCCCTGGACGAGCAGCTTGCCGAAGCTCGACTGGTCGAACAGCCCCACGGCCTCGCGGACGGCCCGATGCTCGCCAGCGGCGCTCTCGAACCAGTTCTGGCGGCCGAAGCTGTACTCGTAGCGCGGCTCCACGCCGTCCGCTGCATACCAGTTCGCGCGCTCCCAGCCGGCGACCTCGCCGAACACCGCGCCGGCCGCGGCCACCCGCCCGTGCAGCGGGCTGCGCCGAATACCGCGGGCGGTCTCGACCTGGCGGAACGGCCAGTGCATGTCGTACAGGAGCCCCAGGACCTCGGTCGTGCGGTCGTGGAGGTATCGCCGGTTGACCTGGAACGGCATGAACCGCCGGATGTCGACCTCGCCGAGGTCCATCGGCGGGTGGCCGTCGACGATCCAGTCGGCCAGCGCGCGCCCGGCGCCCGGTCCGGACTGGAAGCCGACCGAGTTGAAGCCCGCGGCGACGAAGTAGCCTGTGAGCCCGGGCGCCTCACCGAGGATATAGCGGTCGTCCGGGGTGAAGCTCTCGGGCCCGTTGAAGAAGAGCTTGATGCCCACGTCGCGCAGCAGCGGCACCCGCCGGGCGGCCATCTCGATGAACGGCCCGAGGTGGTCCCAGTCCTCGGGCAGCCGGCCGAACGCGAAGTCCTCGGGAATGCCATCCATGCCCCACGGCTTTGCGCCGGGCTCGAAGAAGCCGACCATCAGCTTCCCGGTGTCCTCGCGGAAGTAGGCCGTGTCGTCCGGGCAGCGCAGCACCGGCAGGTCGCGGGCCAGCCCCTCGACCGGCTCGGTGACCAGGTAGAAGTGCTCCGCGGCGTGCAGCGGGATCGGCACGCCGTTCCGCCGGCCTAACGCTCGGGCCCACATCCCAGCGCAGTTGACGACCGCCTCGCAGGCGATGTCGCCGGCCTCGGTGCGGACGCCGATCACCCGCCCGTCCTTCGTGAGCACCTCGGAGACCGTCGTGTTCTCGAAGACCTGGCCGCCGCGCAGACGGAAGGCCTTGGCGATGGTCAGGGTGCTGTCGACCGGGTTGGCAATGCCGTCAGCCGGCAGGTAGGCCGCCCCGACGATGCCGGACTCGTCCATCAGCGGCCACATCCGCTTCGCCTCGGCGCCATCGATCGCCTCGACGTCGAAGCCGCAGATCCTGGCCATCGACATCCCGCGCTGGATCTCCGTCCAGCGACCCGGCGTGCGCGCGACGAGGATCGAGCCCGTCGTCCGGAAGCCGGTGCTCATGCCGGTCTCGCGCTCGACCTCGCGGAAGCACTCCTCCGCGTACGCCGCGATGGTCGTCATGTTGTAGGTCGCGCGCAGCTTGGTGACGAGCCCGGCGGCATGCCAGGTGGTGCCGCTCGTGAGCTGCTTGCGTTCCAGGAGCACGGTGTCCGTCCAGCCGCGAGTCGCGAGGTGGTAGGCGACGCTGACCCCGACGATGCCGCCGCCGATGACGACGACGCGGGCGTGGGTTGGGAGGCTCGTGCTCATGGCTGTCCCTCGTCCGGCTCGGTTCCTTGTTCGATCTGGCCCGGTCCGGATACTGCGCGGGCCCGGGGTCGGCCGGCCAGCCCACGTGACGCCCGGGCCCGATGTGTTGATGACGGCTGTCGACCGCCTCGCCCCGGCTGGCGGAGCCCGCTAGCGGACCTTGGCGATGTCGATGCTGATCTGCTTGACCTCGGTCAGCTCGGCCAGGATCCAGTCCGAGAGCTCGCGACCGAGGCCGCTCTTGTTCCTGCCTCCGAAGGGGGCCAGCTGGTCCCAGTAGTTGTTGGTCTCGTTGATGAGCACCGTGCCACAGCGGATCCCCTCGCCCAGGACGAAGGCCGTGCGGAGGTCGCTGGTGAAGGCGGCGCCCTGGAGCCCGTAGCGGGTCTCGTTGGCGATCTCGATCGCCTCGTCGACCGTGCGGAAGGTCATGATCGGCGCCACCGGCCCGAAGGTCTCCTCGCGGGCCATCAGGAAGTCGGACGTCACGCCGTCGACGACCGTCGGCTCGAAGTACAGCCCGTCCCAGCCACCGCCGGTCAGGAAGCGGCCGCCGCGAGAGCGCGCGTCCTCGAGGTGCGCCGTGACCTTCGCCGCGTTGGCGGCGTTGTTGAGCGGGCCCATGTCGGTGGCTTCATCGAGCGGGTTGCCGACGCGGAGCTGCTTCGTCCGCGCCACGAGGCGCTCGACGAAGTCGTCGTGGATTGGCTCGTGGACGAGGATCCGCTCCGACGCCGTGCAGACCTGCCCGGCGAGATAGAAGCAACCGGTGATCGCAGCGTCGACCGCGGCGCCGATGTTGGCGTCGTCCATGATCACCAGTGGCCCGTTGCCGCCCATCTCGAGCAGCAGCCGCTTGATGCCGGCCTGGCGCGTGATCTCCTCGCCGGTCTCGATCTCGCCGGTGAAGCTGATCGCGTTGGTGCCGGGGTTCCGGACCAGCTCGGCGCCGACCGTAGCGCCGGGGCCGGTGACCACGCTGATGCTGCCCCGCGGGAAGCCGGCCTCCTCGTAGATCTCGGCCAGCGCGATCGCGCTGAACGGTGTCGTCGAGGCGGGCTTGAGGATCACCGCATTGCCGGCCGCGAGGGCGTGGCTGGCCGCGATGTTGGGGATGTCGGCTG